>Ga0180007_10000084_pt1 | contig 162960 bp, 136 predicted proteins | sample MM_PC_MetaG_FD_121122 | JGI IMG/M metagenome (GOLD analysis project Ga0180007, IMG submission 121122) | Groundwater microbial communities from the Aspo Hard Rock Laboratory (HRL) deep subsurface site, Sweden - MM_PC_MetaG | ecosystem: Environmental > Aquatic > Deep subsurface > Groundwater...
GACGTTCTCCTGGCTTGAGGTTTCGGTGAAGTTTCGCAACTCCAGCCGTACCCCAACCAAGGGCGGCATGACCACGTTCACTTTTGTGGCCAACTGTCAGGTGATAACCATCTCACTACAGTTGGTCTGCCCCATCGTAAGCCCGCCACCCCTGTTCCCAAGGATTGATCCATCGGCCACGCCCCTCACCCCACCATGCGTTCCAGTTCCGGGCGCACCCGCTCGAACAGGCCCGCCAGCTCCACGCGCTCCAGCCCGGGCTGGTCTCCCTGGGCCTCGGGCCAGATCAGCTGGGCCCGGCCCAGGCCGTCCACACGCAGCCGCAGCTTGAGGACCATGGCCCTGTCCAGCAGTTGGCCGTATTCGTCCGAGCCCAGGGTGGGCAGTTCATCAAAGCCCAACTTCCGCACCTGGCAGGCCTGCCTGCGCAGTACATGCCCGGGCAGCCCGGCCAGGGCCCAATCCCGGATCGCCAATTGCCCCACTAGGTCCCCCTGATCTTTGCCCAGGCGGCGGGGCACAGGCCAGCGCACGGCCTGGGGGTAGACCCTGTTCCAGGCAAATCTCCAGGCCCCGCGCGGAGCAAAGTTCCAGGCCATGCGTGCCCCGGCCTGGTCGTTGTCCACCCCCACCAGGATCAGCTCGGCCCGGGTCAGGATCTCATGGGCCTCCTCATCCGGCGCGTGCGAGGTGGAGCGCGTGGCCATCACCCCCAGGCCCAGGGCCCGCAGCTCCTGGAAGACCAGCATGGCGTCGCGCTCGGTCTCCAGCACCACCCAGTGTCGCACCCGCGCCGGGTCGCCCAGCACCATGTAGCGGGTCTCGCTGCCCGGGATCTCGCGGTACTTGGAGCCCCCCTCATGTTCGGGCTCGTCCTGGCGGATCTTCAGCTGCACCACCTCCCCGTCAACGAACCAGGGCAGCACCAGCCCCGGCGGCAGGTAGATGCAGCGCTCGCGCCCCTGGTGGTTCTCGGCATAGGGCAGGCCCCAGCTGGTATAGGGCCGAAAGACCTTGTCCGGGTTCAGGCCCATGCGCAGCTCCCCGGCCGTGGTGCGCAGGATTCCCCAGCGCGTGCGCAGTTTCTCCAGGGCCTCGGCGTCCTGCTGCAACCGGGCCGCGCAATCCAGGGCAAAGGCCGTGGCCTTGGTCCGCCAGATCCGGGGCGCGAACTCCCTGCGCCGCGGGGCCCAGGCCTGGGGCGCCGCCCCCTCGATGCCCCGGCGCTGTCCGGGGCTCAGCTTGTGGCCCTGGCCAAAGGCCTTCACGAACAGCCTGAAGCCCTCGGGGTCGTCCTGGTCCCGGCCCTGGGTCACGTTCCACAGCCCGATCAGGTCCGCGCCCTGGCCGCAGGAATAGCAGTGGCCCCAGTCCCGCTCATAGTCGTAGCGAAAGGCCCCGCCCGGGGACCGCTCGCTGTGCAGCGGGCAATAGGCCCCCAGGGCCGTGGCCGTGCCGTGGCGTTGGCAGATCGCTTCCCCCACGCCGCTCAGGATGTCCTGGGCGATGGCCTTGCGCTCCATGGCCGACAACAGCTCTAGTGCCGCCCCCATCCCCCTACCTCCGGTGTTCTCGGTCAAGGTCGATGAGCGCGGGCGCGCCCGGGCCCCAGACCATGGCCCCAGACCTTTGTGCCCTGTTTCCGTAGACCTTTGTCATGGTGTTTTCCTCGCTATTTCGCAGGCTTGTTTCCAGGCCCAGACCTTGGAGACCTTTGGCCCGACCCTTCTTCCCTTTTTTCATTTCCCTCTTCTTCTCTCTTTCCTTTCTCATTTCTTTTCAGAATAAGGTCTAAAAGGTCTAAAAAGAGCAAAGAGGGGAGTTCAACACGCCGGAATCCTGTTCCTTTTTCAGCCAGACCTTGACGCTGCCAAGGTCGATCCCATCCTCTGCCAGGGTCTAGTCCCGGGCCTCGTCGTCCTGGCGCTCGCCCAGGGTCCTGCGCCAGTCCTCCTTCAGGCGCAGGCCGTGATATTCCACGATATTCGTGCGCCGCGAGCGGAAGCGGGTCTTCATGTCCGTGCCCCACTTGCGTTGGGACTGGACCATCTTCACGGGGATGGATTTCTCGGTCACGCACCAGAATTTGAAGCTCTCGTACAGGGCCTTGGACTGCTCGAAATTGTCCGCCGGGTGGTTCACGCAGTTCTCGATCCACTCGCCCACCAGGTCCTGTTCCGCGGTGTATTCCTCGGTCTCGGCCATGACCCCGGCCGGGGCCGCCAGGTCCTCCTCGCGCAGATAGCGGTGGGCGCAGCGCACCAGATAGGCCAGGATCCCCGGCCCCTCGGCCCGGTACTTGCGCTCCACGTCCTTCATGTTTCCGGCCTGGTAGATGTGCTTGGCCGGGTCCAGCAGCGAGCGGTCGCGCGTGAACTTGGCCCGAAACGGGATCAGCCGCAGCCTGCGGTAAAAGGCCGGGTCGTTGCCCTTGCACTCGGGCATGTAGTTGGTGTGCAGCAGGATCTTGGCCGTGTTGTGGAAGTCCACCAGGTCCGCGAACAGCCCGCGCGCGGACATGGTGTCCCCGCCGGTCAGGCTCTTGATGGTCGAGACGTTGAACTTGGAGCCTTGCTCGGCCTCGGAGAAGATGGCCAGCCGCAGGCCCATCAGCTTCATCAGCTCCGGGTCCGGGCCCCCGCCCTTGCGCATCTCGGTCAACAGCGACACGGGCACGGTCTCGGCCATGTCGCCCATGACCCAGGCAATGGTCTCGCACCACGAGCTCTTGCCGTTGTCGTGGGTCGGGCCATAGGCCGCCCAGAGCTGCTTGTGGCTCAAAAGCCCCGTGACCATGTAGCCCAGCACCCGGTCCAGGTAGTCCACTAGGTCCGGGTCGTAGCACATCATGCGCCACAGGCTCTCCTCAAAAAACGGGGCCTCCAGGTGCGGGCCCAGGTACTCAATGGGCGAGGCTTGGCGGATGTACTGCTCGGGTCGGCCCGGGTGCAGACGCATGGTCTCCAGGTCGATCACCCCGTTGGCGCAGGCCAGCAGGGTGGGGTGGCGGTCCCAGATCTCGCTGGTCACCCCCAGGGTCCCGCGCCCGGCCACGGCGGTCTGCAGGATCTTGCGCACCACGGGCAGGCGGCGCAGGTCGTCGGCTCGCGAGCTGTAGGGTTTCACCGCGGCCACAAGGTCCTTGTGCTCGGGGCTGCCGGGCTTGAGCCCGTCCCTGATCCGCTCCTGGATGCCCTTGCGCCGGCGGATGGCCTCGCGCTCAAAGGGCAGGGCCAGATCCATGACTTGGCGCTGGGCGTCGCGGTACTCGTCGGGTCGCCAGCGGATCCCGTCAAAGATCATCCAGTGGTCGCTCTTCTGGCCGTCGGCCTTCTTGGTCACGTCCAGCTCGCAGCAGATCCGGTCCCGGACCTTGGCCATGTACAGTTCGGCCAGGCCCAGGTCGCTGCGGTTGATGGCCGCCTGCAGCTCCTTGGCCGAGGGCGCCCAGTTCTCTTTGCCTGGGGCATCCTGCTGCTTGTTCTTCTTTTTGTCCTTATACCCCTGACCTGTGTCCGCGCCCCGGCCTGTGCCCGTGGGAGTGCCCTCACGCCCCTGACCTGTGTCCGTGCCCCGGCCTGTGCCCGTGGGAGTGTCCTCACGCCCCTGACCTGTGTCCGCGCCCCGGCCTGTGCCCGTGGGAGTGTCCAGACCGTCTTGGTCCTTGCCCGGAACACGGCCCCCTTGCTTGCCCTTCTTTCTGTCTCCGCGCTCCTTGTCTTGGCCAGTGTCCAGGGCCAGCATGGCCCGGCGCTCGTTCTCCACCTCGCCCAGGATCTCGGCCCGCAGCTCCTCGTCGCGCCACGCGCAAAGGTCAAACTCCCCCTTGCCCGAAACACAGCCCCGAGCGTCAAAGGCGTTTGGTCCCCTGGGCGCGTTGGTTACGTTGGACGCGTTGGTATGATCCTTTGAGGATTCAGGCATCCCAGGCTCCCTTGCCGTTGAGGGTGACGCCGTCATAATTTGCTTGGCCGTCTGCCATGCCATGAAAAATAGAGGTGATGGAGGTAACACGATCAGGCAGAAGAGTAGTCAGATTGGCCCGCCAGCTCGCGCGGTTCCATCTTTCCATTCCAAAATTGAAATTGATCCCGCACGCACTTCGTGCTGCTACCGACCCCTGTGGTTTAAGACCATGGGAAGTACCTACGATGTGTGGCCCTGTTGATTTTCGCGGGACTAGACCTTTCTTTTGTTCTTGTACTGAGGGGGGTGTGGGGTGTGGATGATTTTCACCCGCGTTGAAGCAGTGGTTGCGATCGCTGACGCTCTCGCATCCTTGAGATTTCGGTAGAGAATATGGGAGTGGCCAATCCGGTGTTGAGGGGACCGGTTTGGGGTCAAAAGTGGGGACAAAACGAGTAGGATATGGGAGCGGTTTATGCTTCAGTTGAAGCCGGGAATCCCTTAAGTAAAGGGGCATCGAGGTCTCCCAGCCCGTGTCCTTGCTGCCTCTCACGTCGGCAGCAGGGGTTCAAACCCCCTTGGGGACGCCAACAAAAGCCATGAAAAGTCAGGTAGTTACGCTACCTGGCTTTTCTTCTTTTGTGGAAGGGAGAGGTGGGGGCGCGGTGTGCACTCGTTATGCCGGGAACGGCGCGGTGCCGCGGTTCAGGGTGATTCCGGCGTCCACTGGCTGGCGAGTCGTTCGGCTTGGGCTATTTGGTCGGGAGTCATGGACTGCTCGATATCCTGCGCGATTTGTGCCGCGGCCTCGTTACCTCGCTGGGCTGCCAGCGTGAGCCACATCAAGGCTCGTACGGGGTGGGGGGCGACGCCATTTCCCTTGGCGTAGGCCAGCCCCAGGTGGAGCTGGCCGGTGGCGTCTCCCTGTTGAGCTGCCCTGTGATACCATAGGGCGGCCATCTCCTTGTCCTGCTCGATGCCCTCGCCCAGGTCGTAGGAAACCCCCAGGTTGAATTGGGCCTCGGGACATCCTTGCTGTGCCGCCTCGCGATACCAATGCACGGCCATCTCCTTGTCCTGCTCCACCCCGTCGCCCAGGTCGTAGGAAACCCCCAGGTTGAGTTGGGCGTCGGTGTCTCCCCCCAGTGCGGCCTTGCGATACCAATGCACGGCTTGTTCTTTGTCTTGTTCCACGCCTGTGCCGGTGTCGTACATGACCCCCAGGTTGAGTTGGGCGTCGGTGTCTCCCCCCAGTGCGGCCTTGCGATACCAATGCACGGCTTGCACCTTGTCCTGCTCTACGCCTTCGCCCAGGGCGTAGGAGACTCCCAGGTTGAATTGGGCGTTAGCATCTCCCTGAACAGCGGCTTCGCGATACCACTGCACAGCCTGGGCCTTGTCCTGCTCCACGCCTTCGCCCAGGTCGTAGGAAACTCCCAAGTTGAATTGGGCGTCGGCGTCTCCTCCCAGTGCGGCCTTGCGATACCACTGCACGGCTTGTTCTTTGTCTTGTTCCACCCCTGTGCCGGTGTCGTACATGACCCCCAGGTTGAATTGGGCGGTGGCGTTCCCTTGCTCGGCCGCCTGGCGATAATGTTTTACGGCGAGGGCGTATTCCCCTTGGCTGTAGGCCTTTTTCCCCTCTTGGTAAGGGTTTTGCGTGGTCGCGCAGGACGTCAGGGCCAGGGCGACAAGGATCAGGGCGCAAGGTGTCAGCAAGGCGGGGATAGTCCTGTTGCGCATGGGGGGGCTCCGTTGGGGCAAACAGTGTTTCGAGAATGAGGAACTAATAGCAAAGATTTCAGAATGTTTCGAGGAGGATTGGCCTGCCCCGTGCAATGTGTGCTCCGGGGAGGGGCAATGTGCGGGTGTGGCAGGGTGGGGGTTCCAACGCTGTCAGCGTATAAGTCTTCCACGTTTGGGCAGCTCAACATGCTGCGATATTTGAGGATCTTTTGTTGGTCCGCAGGGGGGCTGATTTTGCCTTGCCATTTTTCCTCGTGCGTATATAGCCTCCGGGGGTATGATCTGGGGCTGCGTTCTGCCAAGCCCCTTCTCGTACGGGAAATACTGCATAAGGATGGTGCCGACAATGAGTGAAGAGACTGAACACAAGCTGCAAACACGCCATCTCTGCATGGACGATTACGAAGCCCTGCGCGGTATCTACAGGCGGGTCTACAAGGGGGTCGACACCCCGTGGACGCGGGAGCAGATCGCCCTGCTGATCAGCATCTTCCCCGAAGGCCAGGTGTGCATCGAGGACAATGGAGAGCCGGTGGCCATCGCCTTGTCCATGGTCATCGACTTTAGCCTGTTCGGCGACCAGCACACCTATAACCAGATCATTGGCAACGGCACCTTCAAGTCCCATGACCCGGAAGGGGATTACCTCTATGGGATTGAGGTCTTCGTGGACCCGGAATACCGGGGCATGCGCCTGGGGCGTCGGATGTATGATGCCCGCAAGGAGATCGCCGAAAATCTCAATCTCAAGGGCATCCTGCTGGGCGGACGCATCCCCGGCTACCACAAGGTCTCAAGCGAGATGACGCCCCAGGAGTATATCCTCAAGGTCAAAAGTCGCGAGATCTACGACTCGGTGCTCACCTTCCAGCTTTCCAACGATTTCCATGTCCGCAACCTGCTCGATGATTACTGGCCGGGCGACCACCTCTCCCGCGGCAATGCCGTGCTCCTTGAATGGATCAACATCTACTACCAGAAGAAGACTCGACTGGTGGGGCGGACCAAGTCCATCGCTCGCCTCGGCGTGGTCCAATGGGAGATGCGCCGCTTCGACTCCTTTGACGACTTCATGCAGCAGGTGGAGTTCTTTGTGGACACGGTCAGTGCCTACAAGGCGGACATCATCCTCTTTCCGGAACTGCTCAACGCTCCGCTGATCCGCATGTACGAGGGCATGAGCCCGTCCGATGCCATGCGCCATTTGGCGGAGCACACCGCTGATATGCGCCAGGCCATGACGGACATGGCCCTGAGCTACAACATCAACATCGTGACCGGGAGCGTGCCGCAAGTTCAGGAAGACGGCACCCTACACAACGTCAGTTTCCTGTGCCGCCGCGACGGGACCTGGGACAGCCAGACCAAGCTGCACATCACTCCGGAAGAAGAATCTCACTGGGGTTTCACGGGTGGCCATGATCTGAAGGTCTTTGACACGGATGTCGGCAAGGTGGGCATCCTCATCTGCTACGATGTGGAGTTCCCGGAACTGGCGCGTTTGCAGACCATGAAGGGCATGAAGATGTTGTTGGTCCCCTTTTGGACCGACACCAAGACAGGCTACCTGCGGGTTCGGCGTTGCGCCCAGGCCCGGGCCATCGAAAACGAGTGCTTTGTGGCCATCTCCGGCAGCGTTGGCAACATCCCCAAGGTGGAGACCATGGGAATCCAGTATTCCCAATCCGCCATCTTCACGCCCTCGGACTTCCCCTTCCCCCATGACGCCATCGCATCGGAGGTGACACCGGGCATTGAGACAACGCTGATTACCGATGTTGACCTCGACCTGCTCAAGGAGTTGCGCTCCCAGGGCAGCGTGCGCAACGTCACCAGCCGCAGGACCGACCTCTACGAACTGCGCTGGATCGGGGGCAAATAGTCGCCAAGGGCCCTCCAGAGGGGCAGCCCTCCACGTCCGGCAGGGATTCAAACCCCCTTTAGGACGCCAGATACAATCACTGAAAAGCCAGAGAGTTACGCTCTCTGGCTTTTCTTATTTCAAATTTTTCAGAAACGAAGGACCAGTCCGCGATCGTGGGGCACCAGACTTTCCATTCACTCCCCATTCGCATAGAGAGGTCCATGCCCATGGACAAGCCGCGACGCCCCCAGGTGGGTTTGGCCCTCGGTCCTGGCCCTGGTTCCTGGCCGAGCATCCTGCGAGAGTCTCAAATCAATGCAATCCCCGGTTCGAATCTGGAGAGTCACCAAGTGAAGATCGTGAACGTTTTTGGAATGTCCTTAGCGTTGCTCCTCGTGTGCGGGGTGTTTTCTCCGCGGTCTGCTGCCTGGGCGCGGGATACCAGCCAGCCCAAGCCTGAACTCTATCAGGCCATTGATCTGGGCGATCTTGCCCGGGCGCGGGTCGCCATCCAGAGCGCCGACGTGAATGCCATCTATGACCGGGATACAATGCTCTGCTGGGCGCTGCGAAACGAGAACCCGGAGATCACGAAGCTGCTGCTTCAGTCGCCCAGGGTGGACGTCAACAAGCGGGGCATTGGCTATGACGCCTACGGTGATTGGGAACGCACACCCTTGATCCTTGCCGCACACATGGGCCAGGCCGAGATGGTGGGCCTTTTGCTGCAGCGGGGCGCCAAAGTGAACGCCAGGGACCGCACGGACAGCACACCGGAGGCGCGGGGGAACACCGCGCTGCTCAAGGCCGCGCAGAGAGATCACACGGAGGTGATCCGGGTGCTGCTCACCCAGGGGGCGGGCATTACAGTCGATGCGCAGACCAAGGATGGCATGACGCCGCTGTGGTTCGTTGCGGAATATGAAAACCTTGAGGCGGTGCAGCTCCTGCTCGCCCACGGCGCAAAAATCAATCATCCCAACGTCGTGGGCCAGTCCCTGCTTGTGGGAACGTTTCTGCACAAAAAGTACGACGTCTTGGAGTTCCTTGTCGCCCAGGGCGCAGACATCAATATGGTGGCAAATAGCGGGCTCACGCCGCTGATGGAGGCCGTCACCGAGCTCGGCGGTAAGAATGCAAAAACGGTCCTCAGGTACATTGAAAAATTCATCACCTTCAAGCCCAAGCTGGACCTGGAGCAGATCAAGTCGAACGGTGGCGGCTTTAGTGCCCTGCATCTGGCCGCGCGCTTCGGGTTTGTGGATGCAGGCAAACTGCTGCTGGACAATGGCGCCAGCATCGACATCAAAGATCTGGCCACGGGCGGCACGCCCTTGCATTCCGCCGCAAGCGCCAACCAGGTCGACTTCGCCAGGTTCCTGATCCAGCGCAAGGCCAACCTCGAGATTTTCGACAAAAGCGGCTCGACCCCGCTGATGGTGGCCGTCTATCAGGCTGACGCGGACATGGTGGAGGTCCTGGCGCAGGCCGGAGCGGCAATCAACACCAAATCACCCGTCAATATCCTTGTGACGCCCCTGGTGTATGCCGCCTCGAATCCCGATCCCTCCAAGCACAAGGACAACCTCTCCATCATCAAAATCCTCGTGGACAACAAGGGCGACATCAACTTCCAGTCCGCCAATGGCAGAACGGCGCTCATGGCCGCTGCCGCGTGCTCTGACCAAGCGAATGGATACGAGAAAGGGGCCTTGCTGCTCAACCACGGTGCGGACCCCGATGTCGTGAACGACAAGGGAGAGACGGCCCTGATGCTTGCTGCGGGCGCAGGGAATGAAAAACTCGTTAAGCTCCTCGTGGATAAGGGCGCCGACGTTACAAAAAAGAACGGCGCCGATGAAACGGTGATGAGCTATGCCAACCGATCCGGCAACAAGGGCAGTACGAGGTTGCTGGAATCCAAAGGCGTCGTGCCTGAAGCCCCCATTGTCAGAAAGAGCGTCATTGTCGACGCACTGATCGGAACCTGGAAGGGCTTTCAGGATGGGCTTCCCCAGGCCTTGTACACCGTGGTCCTGAACAAGGACGGCAGCTTTGACTTCACTTCAAGGTTCACGCCCGAGGCCCTGAAGCAGTTCCCCAAGGGCGCAGTGAATCCGATCATTGCCGCCCAGAAGGGGACGTATACGTTCAACAATGATATCATGATCTGGAATCTTGTCGGTGCCCCTCCCACGTCCATGAAGTGGAAGCTGGAGAACGGCGTGCTGGTCATCGACAACAAAATCAGACTGAAAAAGACCAAGTAACCCCAGCAGGGGGCGCGCCAATCGTCCAGAGGCAGGAGAGACCGCACCCCCGCGGGAGCGAACGCCGCGGCCCTTTCAGCAGATGAAAGGCCCCGGCGAGGGGGCTGGGTGAGCGACCCTTGCCTCTTCCCGAGATGCGTGGCAGTGGGCGGACAGACAGCGTTGATTTCCCGCTCTCTCCAGGGACTGGAGGAGATGCGCTTGTGAACAATTCGTAGGACCCAGGTGACAATGCCCAAGACCAAAGACTTTTTTTTCAATGAGCACACCAGGCACGGCCTCAAGGTCGGGCTGGCGAGTGTCTTGGCGTACGTCGCGTCCGGTCTGCTTGGGTTGCCCTATGCGTATTGGGCCGTCATCACCACGGTCATCGTCATGCAGATGCATGTGGCGGACTCCATCCAGATGTGTCTGTATCGGTTCACCGGGACGGCCATCGGTGCGGCCATGGGCATCGCCATGATCCTGATCTTTCCGCCCACACCCCTGTTCACACTGCTCGGGATCTTTGTCGGGACAAGTGTTTGCGCCTATCTGACGCGGTACAACACGCGCTTCCGCATGGCGGCCATTACCGTGGCCATCGTCTATCTGACCAGCCTTGGCGACGCGCATCGCATTCAGTTCACGCTGTTTCGGGTGGCGGAAATAGGCATGGGCGTGCTGTGCGCTTTCTTTGTTTCGGTGGTCGTGTGGCCCCAAAGGGTCGCCGGAGCCTTGCGGGAAAGGCTGCGAGGTCAGTTTGTCGAACTCGCGGAATTGGCCGCACTGCTCATGGACAACTTTCTCTCTCTGCAAAAAAAGACCGACCCTAAGCTTTTCGACGATCTCGCGAGGGAGAACGAGAAGAACAGGGAAATGTTCCATAAGGTCTTCGTCACGGAGAGGCGGTTGTTCCGGGACGACGTGGGGCTGCTCTCCCTGCAGGTGAGCGCGTTCAGTTCCGTGCTGGAGAGGCTGCGGGCCATGCTCATCCTGCTGAATGAAGCGGAGGGCGAGGGCTTCGAGATCATTATGGCCCCGGAGCTGGGAGAGCTGACGCAGGCGACCGCCGCGGCACTGCGGGACCTGGGGGCGGGACTCACGCATGACTGTAGCCGCCTGGAGCGCGCCATCAGCGCCATTGAGCCCCGGTTCGTCGAGCTGCGCCGGCAAGGGGTGACGCAGCGCTTTGATGCCCAGCGCCTCTTCCAGGTGCTTGGGATCATCAATTCGGCGCAACACCTGGGGGACTATGTCCTCGAAAAGCTCAGGCGCGAGGACGCTCCCCATAGCTGAGCCTGCCCGGCATCCGACTCCCGAAATGGAATCTTCTTTGAAGCTCGTCCTGGAAACGGTTTGGACAGGTAGAAAAGGACGGGCTTGGTAAAGCCGGAGGGCTTCGACCTGGTTCAGGGAATAAACAACTTTCTCATGTCGCCAGTGGGGGTTAAACCACTCTGGGGCGCCAAATAAAATCATCGGAAAGCCAGGGAGTGACGCTCTCTGGCTTTATTTTGCGTTTCCGGAAACGTAGGTCGAGATCGGGAGGCTTGCTTGGAGAGAATCCCCAGGTCGGGGCGTTTTCCAGGGAGAATGCAGGGACCTTCTCTCCGACTGCCTGTCGTAGTGCAAAGGAGAGGCCCCGCTGGGGCAGGGCCTCGGTGGAATCAGGAGTAAAAAGGAGGGGCACTACATCAGGGCCGCACGGCTCCTGTCTTCCAGGGCCTCTCCTTTGCAACACACCGCCGTCTGCCACGACCTGTCGCAATTCCTGTCGTTATTCGACGGTCCTGGATCGTCCCGCCATCCGAAGTCAGAAACTCAGACTATAGCCCGGACAGTCACGTCCACCGGGGCCTCAGCACTCTTTGGAAGCAGAGCGGCAGGCATTGGTAAGCCTGTTCTCAATATACTGATAAAACTCGTCATCGAACTCGTAGAGATCGAAACACTTGGCGTCTTCGCCCAACAGGCCTTCGGGGACCTCGTCTCCACGCTGGTCCGGGTCGTCCACGAGTTCGTTATAAAAACAGACCGAGAGCCATCGGTCAGCAGGGTCGTCATCGATAATGTCCACCATGGCGAACAGGCTCCGCTTTTGCTGGTTGGCATGAGAGGCGCGCAACGAATAGGTGATGCCCGGGCGGGCGATAAAAGTGAGGTTTACGTCACTGAGTCCCTCAAGGTGCTCCATGAAGCGAAGGAAGCATCGCTTGGTCCGATTCGGGTCTTTCGACCAGGATTCAAGGAATAATGTCAGTTCCTCGGTGCAGGTGGCATCCATTGTTTCGGTTCTCCTCGCTTGTTGATTTGCCTATGTAGTCCACGACTCCAGCCATCAGATATGGGGGATGTTACGGACAAAATCCTCCAGGAATATTTTCAGGTCATCCACCTTTTGGCTGCTGATGGTCGGGACGTCGGTGGCCAGGGCTTGCACCTTGTCCAGGGGAACGTTGATCGCCTTGTGCACCGTATAGGATTCCACGTCCTCGCCTTCCGGGACTCGGCCGCAGCCGCCGATGATGCCGATGAATTCATCATTCGCAAAGATGGGGGTACAGATTTTGAGCATTCCCGCGTCGCACTGCTCGAGGATCGTTTTCCCTGTGGACCGGGCCTGTTTGGCCATGTGCTGATGCGCTACGGAACAGATCGCCTGGATTCCCTCAGGGTGAGATTTGATCTCGGCGCACAAGGGGTTGATGAAGTTCTTGAAGCCCGTAAAGGTCATCCCCTTGGCGTCATAGGCGCATGCGTTGACTCCCCAGTTGTTGTGCAGGTTCTTTTCCAGGTCGGCCCATTGATTCTTGGAAAGCAGGTCAGTCATTTCCATGGTGATCTCCTTGTTCTCAGATGTTCTGGTGTGGATGAGGCGTTAGATTTCAGGGGAGTATCCTTCGGGCAGATGAGCCGTGCCCTTGATGCAGGGAATGCCGGTGGCTTCGCGCATCTGGGAAAGCAATTGTTCGTGCTTTTCGCAAAAACCATCGCCTTCCAAAACCCACTTTCCATCGACCTTGTTTGCAAAAAGACAAGTGGCGACGTGAATAACCTCAGCGCCTTTGGCCTTGAGGATCTTGGCCAGATTGACCACATTGTCCCCAGGGCAGCGGCAGGTGAAAATGCCTGCAAGCGTTGCCGCATCATAGGACTTGAAGCCCTGCGTTCTTTGCTCCAGGCAGGTGATACAGCCCGTTAACGGGCAGGTAGTTTCGTTTTTTTCGCAGCGGATGATTCCAATTTTTGTCATGCTGTCTACCTGTGTTGAATAGAATGTGTTGTTATTTTTCCTTTTCCATACGCAAGGTGCGTTTGTAGTAATCCCCCACGGCCTCTTGGAGGGCATTTGCCGCTAACGAGGCGCAATGCGCGTCATCGTCGGGAAGGCCTCCCAGGCGATGGAGGATGACCTTTCCGGTGATGGCGGAGAGGGCGTCGCTGTGTTTGTTCAGGGCGAGTTCCGCAGCCATGGAGCCACAGATCAGACTGGAGCCGCAGCCGGTTGTTTGGAACCCGGACTGACAGACCATGTCGTCTTCGATATTCAAGAAAATGGTTATGTTGTCGCCACACTCTCCGGTCATGGAGCCCCGACAGTTGGTCTGTGGCGGTTCCCCCATGTTGGGAGGATTGCGCCAGCGGTCATAGGCCTTCTGGCCGTAGAGCGCGCTGGTTTCTTTGTCCATGCGATCTTGCAGGTCGTTGACGAAATCATTGATGTCAGCCATGGCCCGTTCGTCTCCTTTTGATGGAATATATAGCGATCACCAAGCGTGGGCCCGGTGATCGCCGTAGGGTGGGCAGTACTGACCGGGAACACCTATTCGGCGTCCCTTTGATCCAGTTCGGCCATGCGCCGTTGGATGGCCTTTAGTTCTGATTCAAGAATCCTTGCTTGGTTTTGTAGGGCCTGTTGCTCGTCTTGCGGGCTGGGCGTGAATGCGGCCCCGGCAAGGGGAAGGCCCTGCCAGCCTCCGCAGCGGCCACCACGACCTCCCCGGAAGCCAAAGCCATAACGCAGGCGCATGCCGTTTGGCCCGTAGCCTGCCCCGTAGCCTGCGCCATACCCCCATGGGGTCGGGGCGTTGACGCCGGTGCACCCACCTAGGCCCCGGCCCGAGGCCGGGCCGATTCCCATAGGACCCGTTCCGTCTCTGCGTGGCATGATTGCCTCCTTTGCTAATGTTACGCCCGCACCAGTGGCGCGTGGCAGTTCGAACATCTTCGTTGCGAGCAGGGGATGCCAGGCACAGCCTCAACCCTTTGTCCGCAGTGTGGGCATCGGCATGAGACCTGTTTCCGGTTCAAGGACGATGCCTCCGGCGGTGTGGCGGGTTCCTCGCGCACATTGCCCTCGCCTGGTTCCATGAGTTGACCGCGTCTGTGCGCATGCCTGCCCTGACCCGACCAGGACTGCCCCCCTCGTCCGAATCTTCCGGCCCAGAGGAGGTTGCCAGCGGTTGGTTGAGAGCCGCGGGTCATGGAAAGCCTCCCGGCGTATCCTGGAACCATGAATTGCTGATTGTCGAGTTGGTCGGCCCGCCATGCTGTGATGAGTTCTTCCAGGTCACCCATGAGGAAAGAGTGAACCGTGATGCCTTGCGCGGCAATGACGCCGGACAGCTGCCGCGAGATGGCTCCGCACACCAGGACATCCACTCGCCATCTCTGCAACGCGGCGGTGGTGGCGTATGGTGCTTCGGTCGGCATGCGCACCACGCGGAGTGGTGTTTTGCAACAAGGGTCCTTCGCCACAAGGACGGCCTGCGACGCGACATCAAAGACCGGCGCTATCCGCTCTTCCCAGACGCTGAAAGCTGCGTTCATGGTGGGGCCTGCTCCTTCTTGCATTGAAAGAGCAGTATCCATGCCAAGCAACAGCCCTGCGCCGTTTGTTTCTATTTGGCTGTCTTTATTGAACTAAAATTGATTTGCAGGAGGGGAATGTCGTTGATGGGTCGCAATGCTGCGACCTTTCGGAGTGAAAGGGTCGCAGTTCTGCTACTCGTTCTCGGGGTTGGGCAAGGCCGAGTTGTTGCCCCGTGGGGGTGATTCGATGCCCAGTTCTTTGATCTTCCGGAACAGGGTGCTTTTGTGAATGCGAAGATCCTTCGCTGTCTCCAGTCGGTTGCCGCCGGCGCGCTGAAGCGCGTTCAGGATTAGTTGCGCTTCCATGCTCCTCAGCGTCGCGGCCAGACCGAGCGGGGACGGACCCAAGGTGGAGGAATCCGGCGTTAAGAATTCTTCGGGCAGGTGACAGGGCTCGATCATCCCCCGATCACAGACGATGAAGGCCCGTTCGATGACATTGCGCAGTTCTCGAACATTGCCGGGCCAGAAGTGGTAGGTCAGTAAAGCCAGGGTCTCAGGAGCAAGGGCCTCGACTTGCTTGCCCTGGAGTGCGTTGAAATGTTGGATGAAATGCATGCATAGCAGGGGAATGTCCTCCTTGCGGCAGCGCAGGGGTGGCAATTCCACTCGGGCTACATCAATCCGGTAGTACAGGTCTTCGCGGAAACTCCCTTCCTGGACCAGTTCCTCAAGGCGACGGTTCGTGGCGGCGATTATTCGCACATCCGAGGTCACCGATGCGACGCCGCCCAGGGGTTCGTAGACATGTTCCTGCAGGACCCGCAACAGCCGGACCTGCATGGCCGGACTGATATTGCCCAGTTCATCAAGAAAGAGAGTTCCGCCCGAAGCCAAGGCGAAACGACCCGGCTTGTCCCTGTGCGCCCCAGTAAAAGCTCCGGCCTTGTAGCCGAAAAGTTCGGACTCAAGCAGAGACTCCGGCAGGGCTCCGCAGTTCAGCGCCACAAAGGGGGCACCCTTGCGAGGGCTGAGGGCGTGGATGGTGCGAGCGATCAGTTCCTTGCCCGTGCCTGTCTCCCCCTGGATAAGCACGGTGCTGGAACTGGCGGCGATGGGTTCAAGGGAGGCGAAGATGCGCTGCATCAGCGGACTGCGGCTGACAAGATCGCCAACACGGAATCGTCCCTCGAGTTCGTGGCGCAGGGCCTCCACTTCGCTCAGATCACGGAAGGTCTCGGCACCTCCGATGACTTCTCCTGCAGCATTGCGCAGGACGGCCGTGGACAAGCTGATGGGAATCTGGTTTCCCGAGGCGTCGATGATGTAGCCCGTGCGACCGATCAGGGGCTTGCCGGTGCGCTGGGTTTCGCGCAGACAGCAATGGTCGCCGCACATGGAGGATCTGAATACTTCCGAACAACGCTTGCCGAGTGCTTCATGGCGGGGGATGCCGGTGATCTCCTCGGCGGCCCGATTGAACGAGAGGATTCGCCAGTCGGGGTCCACCGTGAACACACCGTCCGAGATGCTTTCCAGGATTGCCTCATACTGGTCGGGTGATGGTATGGGTTTGATGGTCATAGCCGAAATCCTTCACTCCTGTTTCATCTGGCTCTGGCTCAGGCAAGGCTTACGCGGTTTCATCACCTTCTAGGGTCTTCAGGGTGCTCTCAAGCGTTTCACCGGCAGGATTGAAAATATACTTCTCCTGAAAGATTGATGCGTCAAATAGGTGTGTTGATGCAGAGTTGACAATCAACCACCGAAATCCGCCCGAGTCAATTTATCGAAAAAAGATTCGAAGGTAATCCTTAAGTTGATTGGCTGGATTGGAAGAGCGGTTGGCGAGTGTCCCTTGTCTGATTCGCAGTTCTGGTGCCGTGCGGTTCCGGCACCAGGGTGGGGGACTTTTGCTGAAAGGACATCTTCCCCTCATTCTTGACTGGTCGAGCGTTGCAAAGAAGAGGCCCCGCTGGGGCGGGGCCTCGACGGAGAACCAGAAGTGAAGAGGATGGAAAGGGTCGTCAGGGTCGCTGGGCGGCCGTCTGCATCCCTGCGAAATCCCCCTGCACGACACGCTGCAACCAGTTCTCCGAAAGGCAGCCCCGCTCCAGGGCCAGGGTCTGGTCGGCCAGGTAGGCGGCTTCTTCCAGGTCGTGGGTCACGTGCAGGATGGGGATGGGCAGGACTTGCTTCAGATCCCGCAGTTCCCGGCGCAGGGAGCGGCGGGTGTCCACGTCCAGGGCCGAGAAGGGCTCGTCCAGCAGCAGCAACACGGGCTCGCGGGCCAGGGCCTGGCAGAAGGCCGCGCGCTGGCGCTCACCCCCGGAGATGGCCGCCGGGCGCTTGTCCGCCAGATGGCTGATGCCGAAGGTCGTGAGCAACTCCGCCACGCGGTCCCTGTCCTTGGTGGCGAAGCCCACGTTGTCGCGCACGCTTAAGTGCGGGAACAGCGGATAGTCCTGAAAGACCAGCCCCAGGCCGCGTCGCTGCGGCGGCAGGAAAGTCTTGGCCGCAGTATCCACGAACACCGTGTCTCCCAGGGTGACCCGCCCCTCATCCGGCTTCTCCAGTCCGGCCAGGATGCGCATCAAAGTGGACTTGCCCGCGCCAGACGGGCCGACGATGGCCGTCAGCTGTCCGGGGGGGCAGCTCAGGCAGACCGCAAGGTCGAAGTGGGGCAGGCGTTTGCTGATCTGAACGTGCAGGGTCATGAGCGGCTCCCGTTGCCCAGGCGGTTGATGGTCATCAAGGCCGCAAAGCTGATGGGGATCAGCGCCAGGGACAGATACAGGGCGTCGTCGTAGCGCAGGGCCTCCACGGCCTCGAAGATGGCGATGGAGGCCACCTTGGTGGACCCGGGCATGCTGCCGCCCACCATCAGGATCACCCCGAATTCCCCCAGGGAATGGGCGAAGACCAGCACCGACGCCGCGCACAGCCCCGGCAGGCTGTTGGGCAGCACCACCCGGAAGAAGGCCGCCGTGGGCGATAGTCCGAGGACTGCGGCGGCCTCCAGCAGGCGATGGTCGAGCTTCTGAAAGGCGGCGCGCATGGGTTGCACCGCAAAGGGCAAGTTGTAGACCAGGGACGCGATGAGGATACCCGCGAAGCTGAACACCAGGCGTTGACCGAACAGGGACTCCCAGGCCGCACCCAGAGGCGCCCCCGGACTCATGCAGACCAGCAGGGCGAAGCCCAGCACCGTCGGCGGCAGCACCATGGGCAAGGATACCAGGGCGTCGGCCACGCTCTTGCCCCTGAAGCGGAAGAAGGCCAGGGCATAGGCGATGGGCGCGGCCACCAGCGGCAGCAGCAGGGTGGTCAGCAGCGCCAGCTTGGCGGAGATCACCAGAGGTGTCAGATCCATCGATTTACCCTCATCTCTTCATCCTCATTTATTCGTATCCGAACTTGGCCTTGATGCTCTTGACCTCGGGGCTGGTCAAGAACTCGATGAATTTGCGCGCGGCCTCGGGATGGGGGGCGCTCTTCAGCAGACAGGCGGACTGGACCACGGGCGGGGCCTCGACCATGGGCGTGAAGCAGCCCTTGCGACCGAGTTCCGTGAACACCGAGGAATAGGCGACAAAGCCCGCATCCGCCGCCCCGGTCTGGGCGAACTGGAAGGCCTGGGCGATGCTCTGGCCGAAGACCAGCTTGGGCTGCATGGAGTCCCAGATGTCGGTCTTCTGCATGGCCAGCATGGCGGCGGTGCCGTAGGGGGCGGTTTCGGTGTTGGCGACGGCGACCTTGATCGCGCTGGCATCCATGGCGGCCTCATGCCAGGGGCGGTTGCACAGCTCCTGCTTCAGGGACCAGAACACGACCTTGCCCAGGGCGTAGACAAAGGGTTTCTCCGCCAGACCGTCGGCAAACAGCTTGTTTGGGCGTTTCTCGTCGGCGGCCAGGAACAGGTCGTGGGGCGAGCCGTTGCTGATCTGGGCGTAGAGCTTGCCGGTGGAGGCGTAGGTGGCCTCGGCCTTGATGCCGCTGGCCGCCTCGAAGGCCGGGATGATTTCCGCCATGGCGGGCATGAAATTAGCGGCCTGGGCGATGAGCAGATCAGCGGCGCGGGCCGGGGCCGACATCGTCAGCATCAGCCCCAGGGCGAGCAGCAGGGCAGCTGTTTTCAGAAAGTTGCGTTTCATAGTATTTTGCTCCGGTTCTTGCGCTTGTTGAAGGTTTTCTGGATGCTCCGAATGGTTCGAGCATGTAGCCATAGGGCGCGCAGGCAAAATGGGCAACGCGGTTACGTTTTCATCGGAAAACGTGACCGAACAGCAGCGCAGGGGCGACATGTGCAACCAGGAGCAAGGCAATGAGCGGCGATCAGGACCCAAACAGACCACGGGATACGGTCCCAAAGACAACCCCGGACACGGCACGGGACACGGCGGAAGCGGCCAGACCGGCGCGGTTGGCGCCGCACAAGTTTTTTACCGTGCCCGATGGGCTGCGCCATCTCGATGCGGGGCAGTTGGCGCAGTTCGAGGCGTCGTTCCGTACCTGGGTCGAGGGGGCGCGCCGGGCCGATGCGCGCCGCGCGCGGGAACGCACGCGCCTGCTTTTTCTGCTGTTGCGCTACACCGGGGCGCGGCTGGGCGAGGTCGTGGGCCCGAACGACCTGGGCTATCTGGACCTTGCGGGCAGCAGGGCCGTGTTCGACGCGAACGGCGGCCAACGCCTGGTGCCGCTGTCGCGCATGCTCTGCCGCGAGCTGAGTCTGTTCCTGGACGGGCCCATGGGCGCGGGTCTCAGCGGCAATGTCTTTGCGGCGGACCCGGGCTATGTGCGCCGGGTGTTCTATGCCCGGGCCGAGGCCTGCGGCCTGCCCCGCGAGTTGGGCACGCCCCGGGTGCTGCGCACCTCGCGGGCGGTGGAACTGTTGCGCAGCGGGGTGCCGCTGGCCGTGGTGCGCGACGTGCTCGGCCAGTCCTCGACGTCTCTGTCCACCGTCTACCAGGCCTACAGCAGCGAGGATTCCCAGCACATCGTGCGTCGCCTGGCCCCGGATGACCTGCCCCTGCGCAGCAGCGCCCGCAACAGCTTCCCCTGCCGTGTGGAACAGGTCCGTTGCGACGGCGTGTTGGCCGAGGTCCAACTGCGGACCTACGCGGGAGCGCCCCTGTCTGCGGTGATCACGATGGAGAGTTCGCAGAATCTCGGGCTGGAGCCGGGGGTGCCGGTGGTCGCCACGATCAAGGCCCCGCTGGTGGACGTGGGTCAGGCGGACGGGGGCAGGGGCTGCATGTGCAACGCCTTGGCCGCCGTGATCACGGAGGTGCGCAGCAACGAGGTCGTGGCCGAGGTCATGGGCGAAGCCGCAGACGGAGCGAAACTCTGCGCCCTGGTCAGCGCCGGGGCCCTGCACGACAGCGGCGTGGGTGAAGGCGATTTGGTCCAGTTCCGGTTCAAGGCCCTGGCCGTGGTTCTGGGCGCCTTGTAGCGCGCTGGTCAGCCAGCGGCAAAGAGAGATTCCGTAACGAATCAGTTCCTGAGTAAAACAGGTCCGCAACGAATCAATGCCGTCGCGAATCGGCCACCTCTGGCCTTGCCGCTCCATTCCCCCGTCGTCTCACAAATCCGGTCACGGCCATCAGGGCCACGGCCAGGATGATCAGCCCGGCGGCCACGGCCGCGATGACCGGGTCCATCTGGTCGCGGATGCCGTCCCACATCTGTTTGGGCAGGGTGGTCGAGCGCGCCCCGCTGATGAACAGGGCAACGATCAACTCGTCGAAGCTGGCGATGAAGGCGAAGATGGCGGCGGTGAGCAGCCCCGGGCGGATCAGGGGCAGGGTGACGTGCGCAAAGGTCCGCAGCCGTCCGGCCCCCAGGCTGTGGCTGGCCTGTTCCAGCCCGTGGTCCAGGCCGTGGAGGGTGGTGGTCATGACGATGATCACAAAGGGCACGGCCAGCACGGTGTGGGCCAGGACTAGTCCGGTGATGGTGCCGATGAGTTTCAGTTTGGCCATGAAGAAGTACATGGCCACGGCGTTGATGATGGCCGGCAGGACCAGGGGGCTGATGAACAGGCCATAGGCGGTCTGGCGGGCCGCCCCTTTGAGGCGGGCGATGCCCATGGCCGCCAGGGTGCCCAGGACCGTGGCCAGGAGCATCACCGGGGCGGCTACGCGCAGGCTGTTCATGGTGGCCCGCATCCAGGGGCCGGAGCTGAAGAACGATTTGAAGAGCCCCAGGCCCACGGTCTGGGGCGGGAAGCGCAGGATGGTGTCGTTGGAAAAGGCGATGGGCAGGATCACGCCCAGGGGCAGGATCAGATAAGCCGCTCCCAGGGCGCAGATCGTCCGCAGCCCCCACAGCCCCCAGGGCACCCTGCGCAGCCCCTGGGGCAGGCGGCAGGCCAGGGCTTCAAAGAGCTGTGTGGTCCGGCGGGTCCATTGCAGGTGGATTGTCTCGCAACTGTCCAGCCAGCGCTCGGCCCCCCAGTGCATGAGCCTGGTCATGAGGGTCGCCCTCAGGCCGCGTCGTGAGGCGCGCGGGCCGCTGTGGCCCCCGGGCTTGGAGCCGAACAGGGATTCCAGGCCCATGAAGCGCAGGCACAGGGCAAAGAGCAGCATCACCGTCAGCAGCAGAACCACGCTCAGCACCCCGGCAAAGGCCCAGTCGTTGACGATCTCCAGCTGGGAATTGATGCTCATGGCGATGACGGTCTCCCTGGGGCCGCCCGTGAGGGTGGGCGTGACAAAGGTGCCCGCGCCGACGATGAAGGTCAGCAAAAAGGCCGCGGCCACGCCGGGCAGGCTCAGCGGCAAAAAGACCCGGCACAGGCGCTGCAGGGGCGAGGACCCCAAGCTGTCGGCGGCCCGCAGCAGGTTGCGGTCGATGCCCAGCATGACGCTGTGCATGGGCAGCACGGCATAGGGCAGCAGCACGTAGGTCAGGCTGAGGTAGACCCCGCAGCGGTTGTACATCAGCTCCAGGGGGGCCTGGGTCAGCCCCGTCCATTGCAGCAGGCTGTTGACCACCCCGAAACGGCCCAGGATGATCATCCATGAATAGGTGCGCACCAGCACCGAGATCCAGAAGGGCAGGGTCACGGCGGCCATGAGCAGCGTGCGCCAGGCAGGGCCGAAAAAGGTCATGCCGTAGGCCAGGGGGTAGCCCAGCAGCACGGCGGCTGTGGTGGCCCAGAAGCTGATCTCCAGCGTGTTCAGCAGAACCTTTAGATAGACGGGGTGTCGCCACAGGTTCGCGTAGTGTTCCAGGGTGAAGTCCGGGGAAAACAGGCTTTGCTGCAGCACCCCTGCCAGGGGCAGCAGATAGAAGACCAGTAGATAGAGGGCCAGGGGCCCGAGCAGCAGAGCCACGGCCCAGTGGGGCCGCAGCGCGTGCAGCAGGGCGGGCCAGAGGCCCGCCCTGCGTGTTGTGGTGAGGTGGTGTTCCATGCCGGGTCCTGGCGTCCCCTTACTGCATCTTCCAGGCTTCCCACCTGGCGGTGACTTCCTTGCCGTGCTCGCGGTACCATTCGCCGTCGATGACCACGGCGTTCTTCATGTTGTCCGGGTGACTGGGCATCTGACGGGCCAGCTCATCGGGGATGTAGTCGTAGGCCTTGAGGTTGGAGGGGCCGTAATAGCTGGCCATGGCCAACGCGGCCTGGCGCTTGGGGTCGGTGGAGTACTTGATGAACTTCATGGCCGCTTCCTTGCGGGGGCAGCCCTTGAGGATGACCAGATAGTCCAGGTCCACGATGGAGCCGTTCCATTCCACGGCCACGGGCACGCCGTCCTTGGCGATGTCCAGCATCCGGCCCGCGGCAAAGCTGCCCGTGTCGGCCTCGTGGGCGCGCATGACCTGTTGGGCCTGGGCGCCGTTCTTCCAGTAGACCTTGATCTGCGGCTTGAGTTCGTCGAGCTTCTTGAAGGCCCGGTCCACGTCAATGGGGTAGATCTGGCTGGGCGGCACGCCATCGGCCAACAGGGCGGCTTCGAGGTTGGAATAGGCCGTGTACTTCACGGCCCTGGGGCCGGGGAACTTTTCGGTGTCCCAGACGTCGGCCCAGGTCTTGGGGCCCTGGCCCGCAGGCCAGACATCGGTGCGGTAAGCGACGTTGTGCGAATAATAGACCGTGGACACGCCAAAGGGCTGGATGCCGCCCTTCACGAAGTCCTCCACCGGGATGCCCGTGAGATCCAGGGGCTCGAACAGGCCGTCATGGGCGCCCAGCACGTAGCCGTTGATGGACGGTTCCACCACATCCCATTCGATGTTGCCGCTCTGTACCTGGGCCTTCATCTTGGCGTAGTTGGGGAAGGAGACGAAGACGACCTCGATCCCGGTTTCCTTGGTGAAAGGTTGGGCGATGGCTTCGTCCAGGGCCTTGTTGTAGGTGCCGCCGTAGCTGCACACGGTGATGGTCTCGGCTTGGGCGATCCCGGTGGCTGCGAACAGACACAGGGCCACGACGAGTAAGGCGCGTTTCATATTGAGGACTCCAAAGTGTAAAAGGGTTGCTGCAAATCGATCCCGGCCATCAGATCACGAAGGTGGCGTCATCGGGCCGCCAGCCAAAGTCGATCCTGTCTCCGGGGAGGAACTTGGGGGTCTCCCCCCGATTGTGCATCTTCATGACCACCAATCCACCTGTGCCTTCGCTGTCAAAGCCCTTGGGACGGATGAAATACTTGATGGTATCGCCTTGGTGGATGAGGTTCTCCAATTGCCCCTTCATGGCGCAGAGGCTGCCCGCATTGCCGTTGACGAAGCTCAGCTTCTCGGGCCGGATGGACAGGAAGCCTTGCTGTCCGGAGTGCAGCAGACAGCAGGTCCGAGCCGCGGTGCAGTCCCCGTTGGGCATGCGCACCGCCAAGTTCGACTCGCTGGCGTCCAGGGTCGTTGCCCGGAAGAGATTGGTCTCGCCGATGAACTCGGCCACGAAGCGGTTGGCGGGCGAATCGTAGATCTGGGCCGCCGGACCGAGTTGCTCCACCCGGCCCTCGTTGATGACCGCGATGCGGTCGGACATGGTCAGGGCCTCCTGCTGGTCGTGGGTCACGTAGAGCACGGTGATGCCCAGACGTCGTTGCAGGTCCTTGAGCTCCAACTGCATGTGCTCGCGCAGGTTCTTGTCCAGGGCGCTCAGGGGTTCGTCCATGAGCAGTACGGGCGGATTGAAAACCATGGCCCTGGCCAGGGCCACCCGCTGCTTCTGGCCGCCCGAGAGCTGGGAGGGCATGCGCTCCTCCAGGCCTTCCAGACGCACGGAGGCGATGGTTTCGGCGACCTGTCTGGCGCGTTCGGCCCTGGGGATACGGCGCATGCGCAGGGGATATTCGATGTTCTGGCAGACGTTCATGTGCGGGAACAGGGCGTAGTTCTGGAAGACCACGCCCAGGTTGCGCCGGAACGGGGCCAGGCGGGTCACGTCGCGTTCGCCGATGGCCACGAACCCGGCCTCGGGGGTGGCGAAACCGGCCACCACCATCAGCAGGGTCGTCTTGCCCGAGCCCGAGGGCCCCAACAGGGTCACGAACTCTTTTTCCTTCACATCCAGACGGACCTTGTCCAGGGCCGTTACGGGCCCGTAGAACTTGGAGACGTCGTGGATGCGGATTCCCTTAGCAGTGCTCATGACTGTTCTCCAGCAAGACCCTCGACGCGGCAGGCCATGCCCCGCAAGGTCGGCGAGCCCAGTTCTCGGCCGCACGGGCCGTCGGCGTCCGTGAGCAGATTCAGGTTTGCCTGTTGCCAGCCAAAGCCATTGTCCGCTCCCTGTTCCGGAAACCACCAGCCGTGTTCGGCCATCACCACCCGCGGGTCCAGGCGGCTGTCCAGACGCACCCGTTGGACGATGGTGCCCCGGGCAGTGGCCAGGCGGGCCATGTCGCCGTCGCCCAGACCCAGGGGCCGGGCCGTGTCCGGGTGCAGGCTCAGGGTCGGTTCGGGGTTCGCCTTGCGCAGGGAGGCCAGTTGGCGACCGCAAGAGTGGTAGAAGGTGGCGGATTTGCGGCTGGCCAGCACCAGGGGGAAGGCGGTCCCCAGGGGCGCGGGCTCAAGATAGGTCGGCAGGGGGGCGACCCCCCAGCCCTCAAGGGTGCTGGAATACAGCTCCACCAGCCCCGAAGGGGTGGGAAAGCCATGGGTTTCGTGGGCCCGGGGTTGCCCGGGGCCGTATATCACTCCCTTGGCCCGGAATTCGTCGAAGCTCAGGCCCGAGGGCTGAAGATAGAAGTCCAGGAACTGGCGCGTGTCCGCAAAGGCCTGTTCGCCGCTGCCCATGCGCCGGGCCAGGTCGTTGCAGATCTGGCCCTCGCTGCGGGTCTGGCCCGGGTCGGCGGCGCGCTGCTGCACCGTGGCCGCGGGCCAATGCCAGGGCTGTTCCACGCTGTCGTGCTCCAGGTACATGGAGGCCGGGAACACGATGTCCGCCAGGGCGGTGGTGGGAGTCATGAAATGGTCCGTGGTGGCAAAGAATTCGAGTTTTTCCAGGGCCCGGGCCATGAGCTGCGAGTCGGCGCTGGTGCACAGCAGGTTGCCGCCCTGGAGATAGACCCCCCGGACGGGGTAGGGCTCGTCGTCCAGGATGGCCTTGGCCACCAACTGGTGGGGCACATAGGGGAAATCGGGTAGCATTCCAGCACCGGCACCCAGGCGTTGGGCGGTCATGCCTTGGGGCAGCAGGTCCGGGCGCGTGAACAGGGGGGAGCGGCGTAGCAATTCGCCCTCGTCGGACCACAGGATGTCCGAGCCCGGGGCCCCAAGATTGCCCGTCAGGGCCCGCAGGATGCAGATGGCGCGGCAGGTCTGGTAGTTGTTGGGGCCGGATTCCAGGGCGTTGCCCCAGAGGATGCATCCGGGGCGGATCGTGGCGTAGAGGCGGGCGGCCTTGCGGATGTCCTCGGCCGCGACCCAGGTCATGGCCTCGACCCGTTCGGGGGTATAGGGTTCCAGATGGGCGCAGAGGCGTTTGAAACCCACGGTCCAGCGCTCGATGAACTCCTGGTCCTGAAGGCCCTCGGTGATGATGACCCGGGCCATGCCCAGGGCCAGCGCCCCGTCAGAGCCCGGACGCGGCCTCAGCTGGAGTTCGGCTCGCTCGGCCTTGGCGCAGGGGTCGATGACCAGCAGCTTGGCTCCGGCGGACATGGCCCGAACCACTTCCTGGTGCAGGGCGGGGTGGGTGGCCCGGGGGTTCATGCCCCAGAGGACCATGCACCGGGGTGGGTGCTCCATGTCCGGGTAGGCCCAGAAGCCGTAGGTATGCTTGGAGGCCAGGGCGCAGGGTGCGTAGCAGATGGACGAGGTGGTGGAGACGTTGGGCGAGCCGAAGATGTTTGCCAGGCGGGTCAGATGGTCGTCGCTGGTGCCTTTGGAACCGCCGCGCATGAAGGCCACGGCCTGCGGCCCCAGGCGGTCGCTGACCTGGGTCAATCCCTGGATCGTGGCGTCCAGGGCCTCGTCCCAGGAAATGGGCTCCCACTGCCCGCCGCCGCGCGGTCCGCTCCGTTTGAGGGGTCGGCGAAGCCGCTGTGGGTGGTCCAGCATCTCCAGGGCCGCCCGTCCGCGGGGGCAGAGCCTGCCCCGGCTCAAGGGGTGATCCGGGTCGCCCGTGACGTGCACCGGCCGTGCGTCGCGCACATGAACCAGCACACCGCATCCGTTGTAGCAGAGGCGACAGGTGCTTCTGATGGTCGCGGAGCCCTGTGTCGCGGGCTTGTCCGACATGGCTCTGGCTTGCCACATGCTGTTTCCCCCTCGCCTGTGTCGAAGATGATTGCGTAGAAAAAATAAGTATCAGTAATAACTATCTAAGGTATCATACTGGTCAATAGTTTGAATTGCAAAAGGTTTGGGCCTTGCTCAAACTCATGCACCTGAATCAAGGGGCTGCATTCTTGAATTCTCAGCAGTGACAAGCTTGTTGATGATGAGCTGGGCCAAACTTGGTGGTGGGAAGAATTGCCGGGAGAAGACAGGGGGGCAGGCCAAAAACAATGCCGGGGAGCGGACTCTCTGGCTTTTTCCATGACATCGGAGGAGATCACAGGATTTGTCGGCGCTGCTGATGGGCAGGTGGTCCTCGGCCCGGTTCTGCTGCAGTTCGTCGCGAGAGGTCCTTGCCCGAACGGGCAGGTCAGAACAGGAAAAACTCTATTTTTGATTTTAAGAGAGCGTGGATTGTCAGTCTTGAGAACTGAGTGTTTGTATCTTTCACAGCGACTTACGGATTGCAAAGCATATGAAAAGTGGCTAAATATCAAACCACCTATCATGGACGGGGCTGACTGGATCGCGGGTCATCGTGAACAGTACGAGGGGGGGGCAGCTTGGGGTATCTCATCATTTTCATCACCAGTTTTCTGGTGTTTTTGGCCATGAATTTTCTGTCGTTCGACGGAGGGGATGGCGATGTGTCGGACCCCGGGGACGATCCAGGGGCTGATGTCGCCGACCTGGCCGACGGCGGCGATGATCTGGACGTCACCGAACCGAGCTCCTCGTCCGGGGGGCTTTTCCAATACCTCACCTTTCGCAACTGCATCAATTTCTTGATCGGCTTCGGTGCAGCGGGATATCTGGCGCAACGCGCGGAGTTGCATCCGGCGTTGGCCGCAAATTGCGGCCTTCTGGGCGGCACCGTGTCCGCCGTTTTGATGTACAAGCTGATGGCTGCCTTTCACCAGTTGTCCGAAGAACAGCTGGCCGACGGGCGTGAGGCCCTGGGGCAGTTGGGCCGCGTCTACATCGAGATCGGGGCCAACCGCTCCTGTCGCGGCAAGGTCCTGGTCACCGTGATGAGCGCCCAACGCGAATACCCGGCTGTCACAGACAGTCCCAGTCCCCTCAAGCTCAACTCCATGGTGCGTATCCTGGACTATGAGGGCGGTTGTTTTGTGGTGGCCCCCGCAGAGGAATGATTCGAATCCGCGAACCCTTCAATCAATGGCATTGATGGTCCCGTAGCAAGGGCATGGCTGCATTCCTGGGGTGGAACCGGATGGCTCCCCGCCAGCTGGAATGATCCGTACGAAAGCCCTTCTGAAACCAGCGCCGGGTAACGAAACATACTACCACAGGAGTTCCCAATGTATATCGGATCACTCTTCACCAACATCTCTCTGTTTATTGCGCTGATCATCATCATTGGCTTTGCGACGTTCATGTCGCTGATAAAATTCTATAAACGCTGCCCCCCTGACAAGATCCTGGTTGTTTTCGGCCGCATGGGCCGGACGGCCGATGGGCAAAGCAAGAGCGCCAAGTGCGTCCATGGCGGGGCGACTTTCGTCATTCCCGTCCTGCAGGATTATCGCTTTCTGGACCTGACCCCGCTGACCATCGACATCGATTTGAGAAGCGCCCTTTCCAGAGAGAATATCCGGGTCAACGCGCCATCCACCTTCACGGTGGGCATCTCCTCCTCTCCCACCGTGATGAACAATGCCGCAGAGCGACTGCTCGACCTCAGCATGGAGGAGATCGAGAAAACGGCCTCGGACATCATCTTCGGGCAGTTCAGGGCGACCATCGCCACCATGAAAATCGAAGAGATCAACGCCGACCGCGAGATGTTCCAGAAGACCGTCATGGAGAACGTCGAAGACGAGCTGGCCAAGATCGGTTTGAGACTCATCAACGTGAACATCAAGGACGTCACGGACGAAAGCGGCTACCTGGAGGCCCTGGGCAAACGGGCGGCGGCCGAGGCCATCAACAAGGCCAAGGTCGAGGTGGCTGAACAGGAGCGCAACGGTTCGGTGGGTGAGGCCATGGCCGTGAAAGAGCGCGACATCAGCGTTGCCGAAGCCTCGCGTGATACTCGCAAGGCCAGGGCCATGGCCGATGCCGAGGCCGTGAAGGGCGAGCGCGAGGCAAAGGCCATCGAGGCGGATGCCCAAGGTGCCTTGCGTGTGCGCGAGGCCGCTGCGGCTGCCCACGCCGTCAAGGGTGAAAAGGAATCCATGCAGATCGAAGCCGCCGCCGAAAGCGCCTTGCGCATCAAGCGCGCCGAGGTGGATTCCGATGCGGCCAAGGCCGAGCGCATCCGCATGGCCCAGGCGACCACCGAGGCCCTGCAGGCAGAAAAAATTACCGAAGAAGCACGCAAGGATCGCGAGGTTGCCGCCCAGTTGGCGAGCACAATCCCGACTGCCGAGGCCGCCAAGCAGGAGCTGGTCATCCAGTCCGAAGCGCAAAAAATGCAGCGGGTGATCGGTGCCGAGGCAGAGAAGGAAGCGGCCCAGCGGCGCGGCGAAGGCGCAGGCCTGGAGATTCGGGCGCGCATGGAGAACGAGGCCAAGGGTCTTGAAGCCCTGCTGAGTGCACAGGCCGATGGTCTGGGCAAGATCGTCTCCGCCGCTGGCGGTGATGCGGGCAAGGCCTTCATGCTGATGATGGCCGACAAGATGCCCGAGCTTTTCAAGCTGCAAAGCGATGCCCTGCAGAACCTGCGCATCGACAAGGTCCTGGTCATGGATGGCGGCTCCGGCGCAGGTGTCTCCAAATTCGTGCAGGGCTTTGCCCAGGCCTTGCCCTTTGCGCACGAGATCGCGAAATTGGGCGGCGTGAAATTGCCGGGTCTGTTCATGGGTGACGACCCTTGCGAGGAGGAGTGCGTTGTCGACAAGGACGCGCAGGAAGCGACGGGCGAGGCCGAGGGCGGCAAGTAACGCACCCCGGCCCTCACGCTGTTCGGCCCTCTGGGCGACACATTGGGCGACAGCCCGACGGGCACACAGGCCGACACCCTGGTCGGCAATGATGCCTTCAGGACGCAGAATAAGAAACGGGTTGCAGCAGACGCTGCAACCCGTTTCATCTCGTTCCCTGTTCAGGAAAATTTCTGAATCTCCATGCCACCCAATCCAATGTCCCTTGTCCGGTTTTTCAGCTGTGGCAGGCGGTTGAGGCTGTCCTATTCTCCATAGGTCTGGGGCGGGGCAAGCTGCTCCGGGAAAGATGCGCGCAAGGCCTTGCGGGTCAGGTAGCAGAGGTGGCAGGCGTCCACATAGCCCTGGGCAAAGCCGTGCTCGCGGTCCAGGCCGTGCTCGCGGTCCAGGCCGTGCTCCTGGGCCAAAGCCGCCGGGCCTCCGCGCAGCAGGGGACCGCAGATCGGGTGCTCCTCCGGGACATAGGCGGCCATGATCTCGGTCAGAGGGCGTTCCCAGACATTGCCGATGCAGATGCCCTGGCAGAGGTGCACGAAGCCCAGGGCGTCGATGTGCACGCGCCCTGGCGCGGCAAAGTCCTCATCCGGGCACTGGCCGAAGCTCTGCCAGTCGGTCAGGGGCAGTCCGCCCGTGAGCTTGTCCACGGCCCGCCCCCGGAAGCGGACGTCGCCCCCGACAATGGGCGCGCCCTTCTCCCTGCCCTGGGCAGACGCTTCGGTCACGCAGGGTGGGTCGATGCGAAAGGCATGATTCTGCATCTGCAGTTCTTGGGCAGCTTGCAGTGCGGCCTTGGCCGGGGAAGGGGTCGCGTCACCGTGATGGAACTCGTCGTCACTGACGTTCAGGATGGTCAACCCGGCCTGGACCAGCGGTTCCAGCCAGACCTTGGCGTCCTCGCTGTCCTGCGCCCAGTAGCCGTTGCTGATCACCTCGACCTCGAAGCCGAGCTTGTGGGCATATTCGATGCCGCGCAGCATGGTGGGGTAGAACAGAAAAGGCTCCCCGCCCTCGATGGAGATGCGACGTACGGTCGTCAGCTCCGCGGCCTGGTCCAGCAGGCGCGTGAGCTGCGCGAGGGTAAAGGTGCCCTGCGAGCCGGGCGAACAGTGCAGAAAGCAGTGGTCGCACTGATAAAGGCATGTGTAGCTTAAGAGTATGTGTACACCGGTTAGCATGGATATGCCATAACCGATGGTCGGAGCGGATGCAAGGGGGGAGGGGGAAGAGTGAGACGCAGTGTTCTTGCCCAGCGCGGAGTTCACTGAAGGTGGTCGGAAAAAGGGCGTGGGTGTCGCTTATGAAGCAACCCACACCCTGTTGTGACATATCCATCTGGAATTCTGTCGGAAACTCTACTCCACCCAGTCAAAGGTCCGTTGCACGGCCTTTTGCCAGCCGTGGCAGGCCGCGGCACGGGCCTCGGCCTCCATGGCCGGTTGCCAGGTGCGATCCTCGGCCCAGTTCTGCCTGAGTTCGTCCAGCCCGCCCCAATAGCCCACGGCCAGCCCGGCGGCATAGGCCGCGCCCAGGCAGGTGGTCTCCGAGACCTTGGGCCGGATCACCGGCACGTCCAGAATGTCGGCCTGGAACTGCATCAGCAGGTTGTTGGCCACCATGCCGCCGTCCACCTTGAGGCTGGTCAGGTCTGTGCCCGAGTCGCGGTTCATGGCCTCAACGATGTCCCGGGTCTGGTAGGCGTTGGCCTCCAGCACGGCGCGGGCGATGTGGTTCTTGGTGGCGTAGCGGGTCAGGCCGCACATCACCCCGCGGGCGTCGGGCCGCCAGTAGGGCGCGAACAGGCCCTGGAACGCGGGCACGATGTACACCCCGCCGTTGTCGCCCACCTTGGCGGCCAGCTCCTCCACCTCCGCCGAACTCTGGATCAGGCCCAGATTGTCGCGCAACCACTGCACCAGGGCCCCGGCAATGGCGATGGAGCCCTCCAGGCAATAGCAGGGCTTCTGGCCGCTCATCTGGTAGGCCACGGTGGTGATCAGGCCCTGGGTGGAGGGCACGGGCGTGTTGCCGGTGTTCATCAGCAGGAAGCAGCCGGTGCCGTAAGTGTTCTTGGCCTGGCCCACGTCGAAGCAGGCCTGACCCACCAGGGCCGCCTGCTGGTCGCCGAGCGCCCCGCACACGGGCACCCGCGCCCCCAGCGGTCCGTCCTCCATGGTCGGGCCCCAGGATTCGCCGTCGGACGATGGCACGATGCGCGGCAAACAGTCGCGCGGGATGCCAAGCTCGCCCAGGATGGCGTTGTCCCAGGTCAGGGTCGCCAGGTCCATGAGCATGGTCCGGCTGGCGTTGGTCACGTCGGTCACGTGCGCGCCGCCCTTGGGCCCGCCGGTCAGCCACCAGATGATCCAGGTCTCCATGGTGCCGACAATGGCCGTGCCGTCGGCCACGGCGTGGGCCGCCTCGGGCACGTTGTCCAGAATCCATTTGATTTTTGGGCCGCTGAAATAAGTGGCCACGGGCAGGCCCGTGGTGGCGCGGAAGCGGTCCTGCCCGCCGTTGGCGATGAGCTGTTTGCAGATCTCGTGGGTGCGAGTGCACTGCCAGACGATGGCGTTGTAGAAGGGCTTGCCCGTGCGGCGGTCCCAGATCACGGTGGTCTCGCGCTGGTTGGTGATGCCGATGGCCGCCAGGTCCGAGCCTTTGAGGCCCGCCTTGCGCAATGCACCCTGGATGACCTCGCCGGTGTTCTTCCAGATCTCCATGGGGTCGTGCTCGACCCAGCCGGGCTTGGGGAAGATCTGCTTGTGTTCCTTCTGGTCCACGGCCTTGATGCGGCCCTTCTTGTCGAAGATGATGAAGCGGCTGCTGGTGGTGCCCTGGTCCACCGCGCCGATGTACTGCTGTGCCATGTCTTTTCTCCTCATCAATCTGGGGATTGCTCTGTCACTTCGTGGGGTTAGGGGTGCGTTGCCCACCGCTTCTGATTTGTGGCGCCCTGCCCGGGCCTGGGATTTGGTTCATCCTTCATGCCCCAAGGACGAGGGATGGACAAGGGGGGCGGGCAGTTCGGTCAACCCCAACTCCTCGGGCGAGAGTCCGATGCCCAGGCCGATGAGCTGCGCCGCCAGCATCGCCGGGGGCATGGCTCCTTGTGGCTGGTCTTCGGCCAGTTGCGTGGCTGCAGAAGGCCAGGGTCGTGCGCCGGGTTGGTCATCGTTGGCGTCAACAGTGGGGCTGCCCTGAGCCTGTGTATCGCGTGCTTCAGGAGCCGTGACCTGTTGTGCGATCGCCGTGTCGAGGGGCGGGCTGGTCTGGTTCTCATCCTGTTGCGCGAACTGCATCTGGCAATAGGTGCAGGCCGTGACCAGCAAGTGCGCCCCGGCGTCGCGGGCATCAATCAGCTTGCGGGCCTTCAGGGCCAGGGAGAGCTTGTCGCGCTTGCCGCGCAGCGGGTGCCCGCAGCATTCCAGGCGCAGGGCCCAGGGCACGGGCATGGCCCCCACCCGGCGCAGCAGGCGCTCGAAGACGCTGGGGTTCAGGGGGTCGTCGAAATTCGTGACATTGCCCGGGCGCAGAGCATGGCAGCCGTAATGTGCGGCCACGCGCAATCCGCAGAGCCGTTCCCCGGCGCGGGCCGCCAGTTCGTCGGGCTGCAGGTCCCGGTCCAGGACCGTGAGCAGGTGCAGGACCTGCGGCTCCTCGGGCAGGACCAGACCTTCCTCGGCCAGGGTCGAGGCCACCAGGGAGCGCAACTCGCGGTTTTCGCGCAGCCAGTAGGCCGCGTGCTTCAAGGACCCGAAACAGCACTTGCAGGGGGTCATGATGGCCAGTCCGGCTTGCTGGGCCAGGGCCAGATTGCGCCCGGCGGACTGGGCCCAGGCCTCGAAACTGCGGTGGCGCAGTGGCTCGCCGCAGCAGTTGAACTCCAGGGGTGTCAGCCCGATGTCCAGGGCCGCGCACAGGGCGGTCACGGCCTGACCGTAGGCGGGCAGATGGTGGGGGATCTTGCAGCCCGGAAAATAGGCGTAGCTCATGCCTCGTCCCCCTTGGTTTCGGGCTCGGGTTGGGTCCCGGCAAGGGTGCTGGGCATCGGCTGGATCGTCGGCGCATCTGCGGTTCGGGACATGGCTCTGGCTGCGTGGTCCCCTCTGGCAGCGGACCACGCATCGCGCCCGGTTTCAACGCTGCGCTCACCCCCGGTTGCATGTCCGGTCCCGGCTGTCGCTCCGGTCTCGGCCCAGGCCTCGGGGTGTTCGCGCAGCCGCGCCCAGGCCAGGGTGCGCAGCTCGTAGAGCACGTCGGCCACACGCACGCCCTGGGGGCAATTTTCCTGGCACTTGTAGCAGGTCACGCAGCTCCAGACCATTTCCGCGCCCAGGGCCTCTTCCTTCAGGCCCATGCGCAGCATGTTCATGATCTGTTGCGGGGTCAGGTCCAGCTCGCGGGCCGGGGCCTGGCTGGCGGCCACCACCGGGCAGACGCTGGTGCAGGTGGTGCACTGGATGCAGCCCCAGAACGAGGCGCGGTTGTCGCAGAGCTTCACGCTGCGCGCGGCCTCGACCCTGGCCGGGGGCAGGCTGCGGAAGGTCGCGGCCCAGTCGCGCAGGGGACGCTGGGCGAGAACCAGGTGGGGCTCGCCCGGGCCGGTCTCGCGCAGCCGGGTCCTGGACTGCATCCATAGGTCCTGAAGATCGATGCCCGAGGGGCAGAGGGTGGTGCAGCGTAGGCATTCGGTGCAGATCTGGCTGCCCTCGGCAAAGGCCCGTAGGGCCGGGCCACGCAGCCGGGCGGCGGCGTGACGCTTGAGGGAAGAAAGCTTTTCCGAGGGCAGGATGTCCGGCGTGCCCAGGGCCAGGAAGGCCGGGGCCACGGAACAGTGTTCGCTGCAGGCCCCGCAGTGGGTGCAGGCGTCCAGGCCCAGGGGCCGCAGCACCGCGGCCAGGGCCGGGGGCTTCGTGCCTGTGTCGCTGCTGGTCCTGCCCTGGCGCAGGGTCAGGTTGAGCGGGGCGGACAAGGGGTGCATGAACTTGCCCCAGGGCAGCAGCGCCAGCCCCAGAAAGCACAGGCCCACGTGCAGATAGTAGAAAAGCAGGTCCGCGCGCAGATTGTTCAGGGCGTCGCCCAGCGGGGCCATGGTCTTGGCCAGGGGGTAGGACACAAAGGCCGAGGTGGGCCGCGAATGGCAGTAGACGCAGCTGCCCTCGTGGGCCTCGCGTCCTTGGGCCAAGGCCTCGTCCGAGTGCGGCGGCGGCATGAGGAAGATCACCCCGTATTCTTCGGACCACAGCAGGCGCAGGTCGTTGATTTCGGCCTCGTCGTCCGTGCCCAGGTACTGCTCGACCATGGAGTCGAAGACCTGGGGCGAGATGATCTTCGCGGCCTCCAGGCCCAATCCCGAGATCATGATCCCGCCCAGCAGCGCGATCAGCGCCCAGTCCTGGGCGCCCGTGGTGCGCCTGACCCGGGGCAGCATCCTGCGTCGCCACACGGCCACAGCCAGCCCTCCCAGGGTCAGGACGCCGAACAGGTTGCGTAACCACTGGTAGGGATCAAGGGCCGGGGCGTAGCCCGCGAACCAGCGCTCGCTGGTCAGTTCGTCCAGGCCGTGCATGATCAGCAGGCCCATGAACCCGGCGAAGATGGCCAGATGCATCAGCCAGCGCTCCACGCCGTTACCCGCGATACGCCGTTGCAGCAGTCCGTCCATGACCAGGGCGCGGCCCCAGCGAGCGGCGCGGTGCGGCGCAAGATTGCGCACCAGGCTTCGGGCCAGGGCGCTGAGTCGAGCGGCCATGCCTGGAGGCGGTCCCGGGGCGATGGTCAGCCGCAGCCAGGACAGGGCTTTGGCACCCAGACCCAGGCCCAGAGCCGTCAGGGACAGCGCAAGCCCCGTGTCGAAGAAGTCCATGCCGCCCCAGATCATTTGCCGCTCCTGTTGGTACGGGCACTGATTATCTGGCTCTGAATCAAAAAACTATGGCTGTTCAGGCTCTGGCTCGATTCACTGCCGTGCGGTGCAGTGCCGTCAGTTGGAATCTCTTCAGGGGTCGCCCGGCTTGGGGGCGCTGGTTTCACGGCGGTGGGCTTCAGGGCCTCCCGGGCCGAGGCCACGGCCTGGAAGGCCGTGGTGATGGCCAGCCCGGCCCCGCATTTCTGGCGCATCCAGTCCTGGTGGGCCAGGATGGACCCGGCCGCAAACAGTCGGGGATGCACGGCTTTGCCGTGGTCATTCAGCGGACGCAGGGCGTTGTCCGTCTCCACGCCCGTGTTGTTCAGTTCGTGTCCCCGGGGGTCGTAGAATTCCGGGCTATGCCAGGAGTCGCGCTTGCCGGGCTGGTACAGCGGAAGGTCGAAGACCGCCTCGCGCACCCGGCCCCGGTCGGCCACAAGCCCCTTGCCGAAGAAACGGCCCGTGGCCAGGATCACCGCTTTGGCCTGGATCGTGGTCTCGATGCGCTCCTTGCCCAAACCGAGGCGAAAGCCGCCGTCGGGCAGGGGCTGTTGGGAGAGGACCATGCGCTGGGAATAGAGATGCACCCCGCGCCCGGGCAGGCCCCGGTCAAAGGCCGCGCGCAGCCGCGAACCGGCCAGGGACGGTGGCAGGGTGGGGATCTCGAAGACCCGCGCGCCCAGGAGGGTCTCCAGATCCGCGCGCACGACCTCGGCCTGTTCGCGGCCCAGCAGTGCCGGGAAACCGACGAATCGGGCCTCGGCCAGATGCGGGCGCACGGTATCGGCCAGGGCGCGGCGCAAGGCGGGTTCGTGCAGGGCCGTTGCCATGTGCTCGGGATACAGCTCCTCCTTCCAGCCGGGGAAGGGCACCCGCAGGGTTCGCAGCCCGGGCCAATCGGCCCCGGCCACCTCGCGGATCTGCACGGCGGAAAAGCCTTTCAGGCCCTGGAAGTCCACCAGCAGGCAGGGAGCCTTGCCGCTCAGGGCCTCGGCCCCGGCCCACATGGAGCGCGGGGCGCGGAAGGTGTGCTTGGCCGTGCCCATGGCCGTCAGGATGCGGGTGTTCTTCCTGGCGTGGCCCTCCATGGGCATGCCCATGTCGCCCAGAAAGGCGCAGAATTCGTCCATGGCCCGAGCCATGGTTCCGGAATCAAGGCGGGCATAGGGGTGCTGCGGGCTGTGCTCGCGCAGGGCCTCGATGCAGGCCCAGGGGTCGTCCCAGACGCGGCCTTCTTCCAGGGGATGCACGGCCAGGAGGTCGATCAACCCGGTGCTGAAGTCGATGCCGCCCACGGACCCGGCCAGGGCCACGGACAGCCCCCGGTTTGATGCGAAGAGAGCGGCGGCCATGCCCGCCATGCCCGCGCCCATGACCATCAGGTCGAAGGTGGTTTTGTCGCGGCTCATGGTGTGTCCTCTTCGGATAGTGGCCCGCCCGGAACGATGCTGTCCCCCGCGGACCCGTGCGAGCCGGTCTTATCCGGGAGATGCTCTGCTGCGGTGCCTGTCAACGGGGGTGTCTGTGTCCCGTCTTCCTTCAACGAGGGGTCTTCAGAGGCTGGGTCATGCGCTGCTTGGGCTGTGGGCTCGGGTCCGGGGGGGGCGAGTTCCAGCTCGAAGACCCCGCAGTGCAGGGCCTCCTGTAATTCGGCCTGCATCAGGTCCGTGCCCCAGAGCACCGGGGCCTTGCCGCGCCAGCGGCGCTGGATGAAGCGCTTGAGTTCGTGGATGCCCTGGTCCCCGTCGAGTTGCCCGATGTCGTAGAGGTGCGAGGTCACGCGCGGGCCGCAGAATCCGCCCTGACACGGGCCCTTGCCCATCCGGCTGCGCAGGCCGATGGCCGTGAGGGCCGAACGCCCGCGCATCTCGCCCAGTTCATCGACAATGGCCGTCACGGTGTCGCGCGAGACCATCTCGCATTCGCAGAGGATCACGTCGTTGCGCCGCAGGCGGTCCACCCAGGCCCGGGCCGATTCCCCCGCTCGGGTCCAGCGGCCGTTGGCCGACGGGGGCAGCGGTTCCGTGCGCGTCAGGCAGGGGGCGCTCACGTTCAGCTTGCGGCAGACCAGGTCCGTGGCCCGCTCGGCCATCAGGCGGTAGGTGGTCAGCTTGCCGCCGGTGATGGTCAGGCAGTTGTCCACCCCGAAGCGGGCATGGTCGATCAAGTCGAAGCCCCGGCTCACGGCGCGATCGTCTCCGGCCTCGCCGTGGGAGACCAGGGGCCGGACCCCCGCATAGGCGCGCATGTAGCGGGTGCTGTCCAGCACCGGGATCATGGCCCGGGCGTCGTCGATCATGCGGTCCACCTCGGCCACGCTGGGCCGGCAGAGATCCGGGGAGTCGATGCGCACCGAGGTGGTGCCCAGGATGGAGACCGTGCCCCCGGGCACCAGGATGTCGGCGTCCGTGGGCGGGCGCAGGCGGTTGATGGCGCGCCGGGTGATGCGATCCTGGGTGATGGCCAGGGTGCCTTGGGAACAGTGGACATTGATTTCGGCCCCGGCCATGCGAGCCAGGGGGCCGGACCAGGCCCCGGCGGCGATGATCACCTGCTCGGTCTGGATGGAAAAGGGCTGGCCCGTGGTCTCGTCCATGAGCTGCACGCGGGTGATGCACGCCCCGTTACGCTCAAAGGACAGCACGCGGGCGTTGCGCCGGACCCGCGCCCCTAGGCTCAGGGCCTGGGCCAGATTGTCCAAGGAGAGCATGAACGGGTCCACGCTGGCGTCGTCCACCTCGAAGGCGGCGAACACCCGCTCGCACAGGGCCGGCTCCAACTCCCTGGCCCGGGCCGGGTCGATTTCGCGGCAGGGCACATGGTTTTGTTCGCAGAGGACCGGAAATTGATGCGCAAAGGTCTCGTCGTCACCGTCCACGGCTACGAACAGCCCGCCGCAGTCGTCGATGCAGTGCGGGGCCAGGCGCTTCAGGAGCGCGCCCTCGTCGCGGCATTCGATTGCGGCCTCGGGATCCGAGAGTACGTAGCGTGCGCCGCTGTGCAGCAGACCGTGGTTGCCGCCCGAGGCCCCGGCATTGACGTCGCGTTGTTCGACCACCAGGCAGGACACGCCGCGCAGGGCGAGATCCCTGGCGATGCCGGTGCCCGTGGCCCCTGCGCCGATGATCAGTACGCTGGTTTGCATCATCGATCTCCGGTCCTGGTCAGGCAGGACTGTTCACGCGGCTTGACGTGATGCCGGTTGCTTGATCGCGCAAACAATATTGCTTCCTCATGAACCAATATTTCTTTTCGCTTGTGACGAAAGTGTGAACGTGCTACGATTTATCCGCATTTCCGAATCTATTTTTATCTCAAATTTGGCCTTATAGTAGCGTAAAACGAACATTGCGTCATCTGCTTTCGAGTTTGAACATAATATGACCTGTTTTCTTTCGAAAGCGAAACGAATGACGTGCAGGAGTGGTGGTTGTCGAGTCATGTAGATGCGGACAGGTCCTTTGCTGGAGGCGGCAGGGCCGTTTCCCAAGGCAAGCATGCGGCGGTCAGGCGGCGGCACGAAAAGATCCTGGAACTGATCCAGGTGGGCGGGTTCGTGGCCGTGGGCGATCTGGCCGGGCGATTTTCCGTGACGCCCCAGACCATGCGTCGGGACATCAACATCCTGGCCGAACAGGGGTTGTTGCAGCGTTTTCATGGCGGGGTGGGGCCCGCGCTGTCCACGGAGAACGTGGCCTACACCGATCGCAAGATCCTCTGCCGCGACGAGAAGCGGCGCATCGCCCGGGACATGGCCCAGTTCATCCCCCCCAAATCCTCGTTGTTCATCAACATCGGCACCACCACCGAGGAAGTGGCTCAGGCCTTGATGAACCACGAGCGTCTGCGGGTGATCACCAACAACCTGAACGTGGCCAAGATCCTGACCGGGCACTCCAATATCGAGCTCATCGTGGCCGGGGGCGTGGTTCGGCACCGCGACGGCGGGATCGTGGGCGAGGCCGCGGCGGACTTCATCCGCCAGTTCAAGGTGGATTTCGGGATCATCGGCATCAGCGGCATCGACATGGACGGCACCCTGCTGGACTACGACTACCGCGAGGTCCGCGCGGCCAGGGCCATCATCGAGAATTCGAGAAAGGTCTTTTTGGCCACGGACCATACCAAGTTCGGGCGCAACGCCATGGTTCGCCTGGGCCATCTTTCCGAGATCGACGCATTGTTCACCAACAGGATGCCCCCGGCGGCGCTGGAGGCCGTCCTGAAGGAAGCGGAGGTCGCCCTGCATGTGGCGGGCGGGTAGGGACTCCCGCCCCGGCGCGCGGAACGACCGGCATATTCACGGCAATCAGGCCTCAATCCGTGCCCCTTCGGCGCGGCGGGCCACAGACTGGGAGATGACAGGTGGGGCTGAGACTCACGGATATCAGTAGAACCGTCGGCCAGGAGATGCATCTTGCGGATGTGAATCTTGAGCTCAAGACGGGCTCGCGGTATATCATTCTGGGGCGGACCCTGGCCGGCAAGACCTCGCTGTTGCGGATCATGGCCGGGTTGGATCGCCCGGGCACGGGGAAGGTGCTGGCGGACGACAAGGACGTGACCGGGGTCTCCGTGCGCAAGCGCGATGTGGCCATGGTCTACCAGCAGTTCATCAACTATCCCTCGCTGACCATCTATAAAAACATCGCCTCTCCCCTGAAGATCGCCGGAGTGTCCAGGGCCGAGGTCGACCGCCGTGTGCGCGAGGTCGCCAGGACCCTGCAGCTTGATCCCTTGCTGGATCGGCTGCCGGCCGAGCTGTCGGGCGGGCAGCAGCAGCGCACGGCCATTGCCCGGGCGCTGGTCAAGGAATCGCATCTGCTGCTCCTGGACGAACCCCTGGTCAACCTGGACTACAAGCTGCGCGAGGAACTGCGCGAGGAATTGCAGCACATCTTCATGGAGCGCGAATCCATCGTGGTCTACACCACCACCGAGCCCACCGAAGCCCTGATGATGGGCGGCAACGTCGTGGTCATGGACCAGGGGCGCATCCTGCAGATCGGCAAGACCACCGAGGTCTTCAACCACCCGCGGAACATGAAGGTGGCCGAGGTCTTCAGCGATCCGCCCATGAATTTCATCCCGGCTCGGATCGTGGACGGCCAGGCCCGCCTGAGCGCCTGCATGCAGGCACCTCTGGTGGGCGGTTTGCAGGGGCTGACCCCCGGTGAATACACCTTTGGCGTACGAGCCAGCCGGGTGTTCCTGAACCAGCGGCACGAGTCGGACATCAGCCTGTGCGGAGAGGTTGCGCTGAGCGAGATCAACGGCTCGGAGACCTTCATCCACGTGGGCTGCGGCAGGATCAAGCTGGTGGCTCAGGAGGACGGAATCCACGGGATCAAGGGCGGCAGCAACCTGCCCCTGTTCATCAACCCTGAGGACTTTTACGTCTTTGACGCGAACGGCGATCTGCTGATTGCCCCGACCGCGATGGACTAAGCGGAGGCCGACAGTGGCGCGAATCGACCTGGTAGAGGTGGCGCACAGCTACCACCCCCGGCCCAAGGGCCCTGAAGATTTCGTCTTCAAGCGCATCCACACCACCTGGGAGGACGGCGGGGCCTATGCCCTGCTCGGCCCTTCCGGATGCGGCAAGACCACCATGCTCAACCTGATCTCGGGCCTGCTGGCCCCGTCGCACGGCAAGATCCTCTACGACGAGCGCGATGTGACCCGCCTGCCGCCCGAGCAGCGCAACATCGCCCAGGTCTTCCAGTTCCCGGTGCTCTACGACACGATGAGCGTCTACAACAATCTGGCCTTCCCCCTGCGCAACCGCGGAATGAGCGAGACCGAGGTCAGGGAGCGCGTGGGCATCGTGGCCGAGATCCTGGGCCTGTCCGCCGACCTGGACAAGCGTGCGGCCGGGCTGGCCGCCGATGCCAAGCAGAAGATATCGCTCGGTCGGGGGTTGGTGCGCAGCGACGTGGCGGCCATTCTGTTCGACGAGCCCTTGACCGTCATCGATCCGCACCTGAAGTGGCAACTTCGCAGGAGTCTGAAGGAGATCCACAAGGAATTCGGGCTGACCATGATCTATGTGACCCACGACCAGGTGGAGGCCATGACCTTCGCCGACAAGGTCGTGATCATGTACGACGGTGAACTGGTCCAGACCGGGGCCCCCGACGAGCTGTTCGAGACACCGGAACACACCTTTGTGGGCTATTTCATCGGCAGTCCGGGCATGAATTTCATGGACTGCACCCTGGAGGGTGGCGTGGCCCACGCCAATGGTTCAGCGATCCCCGTGGACGCCGAGTACGCGGCCCGGGCACAGGCCACGGGCAGTTCCCTGAAGATGGGCATCCGCCCCATGTACCTGGAGGTGCGCGAGTCCGAGGTCACGGGCAGCGTCCCGGGCCGGGTGACCCATGTCGAGGATCAGGGGCACTGCAAGATCGTCACGATCAAGCTGGGCGAATTGACCCTCAAGGCGCGCATCATGGACGGCCGGGCCATTCCCGCCGGGAGCTGCCACCTGGTGTTTCCGCCTGAAAAGATCAAATTCTTCGCTGATGACCGGCTGGTGAAATAACGGAGACCGATATGGAAAAATGGGAAAGCAACAAGGCCTGGTTCCTGATCCTGCCCGTCATCGTCATCGTGGCCTTTTCAGCCATCATCCCCCTGATGACGGTGGTCAACTACTCGGTCCAGGACATCTTCGGACCCGGGCAGCGGATGTTCATCGGCACCGAATGGTTCAAGGATGTCCTCTCGGACACGCGCCTGCACGACGCCTTGGGGCGTCAGCTGATGTTCTCGGGTCTGGTGCTGCTGATCGAGATGCCGCTGGGGGTGCTCATCGCCCTGGGCATGCCCAAGAAGGGCTGGGGCTCGTCCCTGTGTCTGGTGCTGCTGGCCCTGCCGCTGCTCATCCCCTGGAACGTCATTGGCACCATCTGGATCATCTTCACCCGGCCCGACATCGGGCTGTTCGGCGCGACCATCAATTACCTGGGACTGAGTTTCGACCATACGGCCCATGCCCTGGATGCCTGGGTCACGGTGATGCTGATGGAGGTCTGGCACTGGACGCCGCTGGTGGCTTTGTTGGCCTACGCGGGCCTGCGGGCCATCCCCGACGCCTTCTATCAGGCCGCCAAGATCGACGGTGCGTCCCGCCTGGCCGTGTTTTGCTACATCGAACTGCCCAAGATGCGCGGGGTGCTGACCATCGCGCTGCTCTTGCGGTTCATGGACAGTTTCCTGATCTATGCCGAGCCCTTTGTGCTCACTGGCGGCGGCCCCGGCAACGCCACCACCTTCTTGTCCATCTATCTGGTCAAGGTCGCGGTGGGGCAGTTCGACCTGGGCCCGGCGGCGGCCTTCTCGCTGATCTACTTCCTGATCGTGCTGCTGTTCTGTTTCCTGTTCTATCAAGCCCTGCAGTCCGTCGGGAAGGGGGAGCGCTGAGATGAAAATCAAGAAGAAATACTTCGTCCTGGGCTTCTATCTGCTGTTGTTGATGCTGCCCATCTACTGGATGCTGAACATGAGTCTGCGGACCAATGCGGATATCCTGGGCCATTTCGCCCTGTACCCCAGCGAGCCCACCCTGGCCAACTATATGAAGATCTTCGGGGACCCGTCGTGGTATTCGGGCTATATCAATTCCATCATCTACGTCAGCATCAACACCGCGATCTCGTTGTTCACGGCGCTGCCCGCGGCCTACGCCTTTTCGCGCTACCGTTTCATCGGCGACAAGCACGTCTTCTTCTGGCTGTTGACCAACCGCATGGCCCCGCCGGCGGTCTTTCTGCTGCCGTTCTTCCAGCTCTATTCCACCTTCGGGCTCATCGACACCCACATCGCCGTGGCCCTGGCCCACTGTCTGTTCAACGTGCCCCTGGCGGTCTGGATCCTGGAAGGCTTCATGTCCGGGGTGCCCAAGGAGATCGACGAGACCGCCTTCATCGACGGTTACAGCTTCCCGCGCTTCTTCCTGACGGTTTTCATCCCGCTGATCCGGGCCGGCATCGGCGTGACCGCATTCTTCTGCTTCATGTTCAGCTGGGTGGAGCTGCTCCTGGCGCGGACCCTGACCACCACCAACGCCAAGCCCATCGCCGCCATCATGACCCGCACCGTGAGCGCCTCGGGTTTGGACTGGGGCCTGTTGGCCGCGGCGGGGATCCTGACAATCGTGCCCGGGGCATTGGTGATCTGGTTCGTGCGCAATCATCTGGCCAAGGGCTTTGCCCTGGGCCGGGTCTAACCCCCAAGGAGCACCATCATGCAACTCGAATGGATGGCCTGGACTCCGGTGACCGCGGGGTTCTTCATCGTGATCGTGGTCATGCTCATCGGCATGACAACCTGGGAGGTCGTTTCCCCCAATATCGAACGCAAGGGCTTCTTGCCCATCGCCACCACCCGTGGGGATCGCCTGTTCATCGGGCTGCTTGGCAGCGCCTATATCCATCTGGCCTGGATCGGCCTGACGGATCTGAGTCTTTGGATCGCCACTGTCATCTCGGTTGGGTTCATGGTCGGTCTGATGCGTTGGGGCTAGGCCCCGACGCCATGCAGAGCCGACGAAGAGGGACAGGGGGTCCTGTTGTTAACGGGAGTCTGTACGAAACGTGCAAACGAGGAGGATGATCATGCGGACCATGGTTCCAAAATTGCTGTCGGGCGTTGTCGTCCTGGCGGTCCTGCTGAGTGCGGGGCTGGCAGGGGCGAGCGATGCCCAATACGCGGCCGCAGCCAAGACGTGGGTGGACAAGGAATTCCAGCCCTCCACCCTGTCCAAGGCGGACCAGATGAAGGAAATGGAGTGGTTCACCAAAGCCGCCGCTCCGTTCCGTGGCATGGAGATCAAAGTCGTCTCCGAAACCATCCCCACCCATGAGTACGAATCCAAGGTGCTCACCAAGGCCTTCGAAGAGATCACCGGCATCAAGGTCACCCACGACCTGATCCAGGAAGGCGACGTCATCGAGAAGCTGCAGGTCCAGATGCAGTCCGGCGAAAACGTCTTTGACGCCTACGTCAACGACTCGGACCTGATTGGCACCCACTACCGTTACGGCTTCGTGGTCAACCTGACCGACTGGATGGCGGGCGAAGGCAAGGACGTGACCCTGCCGACCCTGGATATCGACGACTTCATGGGCAAGAGCTTCACCACCGCCCCGGACGGCAAGCTCTATCAGCTGCCCGACCAACAGTTCGCGAATCTCTACTGGTTCCGCTACGACTGGTTCAACCGCGCCGACTTCAAGAAGGCCTTCAAGGCCAGATACGGCTATGAACTTGGCGTGCCCGTGAACTGGTCTGCCTACGAAGACATCGCCGAGTTCTTCTCCGAAGACGTGCGCGAGATCGACGGCAAGGCCATCTACGGCCACATGGACTACGGCAAGAAGGCCCCGGACTTGGGTTGGCGCTTCACCGACGCCTGGCTGTCCATGGCCGGTGCCGGTGACAAGGGTCTTCCCAATGGCAAGCCCGTTGACGAATGGGGCATCCGTGTGGACGGTTGCCGTCCCGTGGGCGCCAGTGTGTCCCGCGGCGGCGCCACCAACGGCCCGGCCGCCAAGTACGCCCTGCAGAAGTACATGGATTGGCTGCGCAAGTATGCCCCTCCGGGAGCCCTGGGCATGGACTTCTATCAGTCCCTGCCGAGCCTGGCCAAGGGCAACGTGGCTCAGCAGATCTTCTGGTACACCGCCTTTACGGCTTCGATGATCGAAAAGGGGACCCCTGTGGTCAATGACGACGGCACGCCCAAGTGGCGCATGGCTCCGTCACCCCACGGCCCGTACTGGGAAGAGGGTCAGAAGTTGGGCTACCAGGACTGCGGTTCCTGGACGTTGATGAAGAGCACCCCGGTGGATCGCCGCAAGGCAGCCTGGCTGTATGCCCAGTTCTGCGTGGCCAAGACCACTTCCTTGAAGAAGACCCATGTGGGCCTGACCCCGATCCGCGACTCCGACATCCGTCATGAGTCCTTCACCAAGCGCGCCCCGCAGCTGGGCGGTCTGGTGGAGTTCTACCGTAGCCCGGCCAGGGTCTCCTGGACCCCCACCGGCACCAACGTGCCCGATTACCCCAAGCTGGCCCAGCTGTGGTGGCAGAACATCGGTGAGGCCGTCTCCGGCGAAGTCACCGTGTCCACCGCCATGAACAATCTGGCGGCCGAGCAGGACAAGATCATGATGCGCATCGAGCGCTCGGGCGTACAGGGCGAATGCGGCCCCAAGATGAATCCCGAACGGGACGAGGAATACTGGCTCAAGCAGCCCGGTTCCCCCAAGGCCAAGGTCAACGAGAAGCCCAAGGGCGAGACCGTGCAGTACGACGATCTGATCAAGGCCTGGCGTGAAGGTCGCGTGAAGTAGGAACGATCAACTGAACCAAGCAAGGGCGCTCCCGCGAGGGGGCGCCCTTTTTGCTGGCGTCGCATCTGCAACGCGGCCTTCGGATCGTCGCCGGGGGCTTGAAGAACATGGTTTCCGGGTATAGAATTGAAGCGATGCGTTGTGTCCCGGGCCAGGGACCGCAGCGCGCGGCCTTGTTCTGCTCCACCCTTCCGCCGGGCCTGTCCGGCGACCTCCTTCTCCGTCTGCCCACTGCGCCCGCCCGCTGATCGCTGTGTGCCAGATCTTTAAGTCTCTTTGGCCGGAGCATGGATTGCGGTTCTAAGAAGGAGGTGCGCCATGAGTACCGTCCCCGATGCGGCCCAGGAACTGCCGAGTGTCGACGCCCTGCGCCAGGCCCTCAAACCGTATGCCAAACCTGCCTTGGCACCCGCCCTGTGGCAGTTGTCCAGCACCTTGGGGGCCTATCTGGCCCTGTGGGTGCTGATGGCCGTGTTCGTGCGCTACGATCTGCCCTTCTGGGCGTTCATCGTGCCCGTGGCTTTGGCCGCGGGGCTGCTGGTGCGGCTGTTCATCTTCTTCCACGACTGCACCCACAGTTCGTTTCTGCCCTCACGCCGGGCCAACCGCTTGGTGGGCTATCTGACCGGAGTGTTGACCTTCACGCCCTTCGAATCCTGGGGGCGGGCGCATCTGGTGCACCACGGCACCTACGCAGACCTGGACCGGCGGGGTCAGGGCGACATCTGGACCCTGACGGTGGAGGAATACAGGGCGGCACCCTGGTACAAGCGTCTGGGCTACCGCTTGTTCCGCAACCCGTTGGTCTTTCTGGGGGTCGGCCCGGCCTATCAGTTCCTGATCGTCAACCGGCTGTACGTCAAGGGCCAGGGGGCCAAGGAGCGGCGCAGTGTGAACATCACCAATGCGCTGATCCTGGCCATGATCGCCCTTGGGGGCTGGACCGTGGGCTGGGGGGCCTATTTCGCCCTGCAACTGGCCGTGATGCTCATGGCCGGGGTCCTGGGCGTCTGGCTGTTCTATGTGCAGCATCAGTTCGAGGGCGGCTATTGGGCGCGCCACGAGCAGTGGGACCCGGTGGCCGCGGCCCTGAAGGGCTGCTCGTACTATAAGCTGCCCCGGGTCTTGCAATGGATTTCCGGCAATATCGGGTTGCACCATGTGCACCACCTGCTGCCGCGCATCCCCAACTATCGGCTGCAAGAGTGTTATGACGAGGTGCCCGTGCTGCAACAGGTCGCGCCCCTGACCCTGCGCGCAAGCCTCAAGTCCCTGTGGCTCAACCTCTGGGATGAGCAACGTGAGCGGCTGGTCAGTTTCCGTTCGTTGAAGGCCTAGGCCGTACCGCGGCGACGGAAGAGGGCCTCGCCGCTTGTTGCCTGGAGTGGAGTCTAATCCTGTCGTGCAGAGGGATCTGGGAGCGGTTCATCCTGTGGCAAGGCGGTGTCCTTGTCTCCCTCGGGCGCATGGACCGGCGTGGCGTTCTGTGCGGTTGCCGGGGCGCCCTTGGCAGCGGAACGCTTGTACATGATTCGGCCCACGATTCCGGCGATGACAGTGGTGCCGATGACGATGCCCATTTTAGTCGCTCCAATAGTTGCGGTTACTGCCCAAGGTCGGCGGGGCTTCACCATGCTCATGGCGGGCCTTCACGTAGCGCTTCCAGCCCGGACAGAACGAGGTGTGCCAGACCCAGAGCTTGCCCAGGAATGAAAACGGTGATTTGTCTGCCAGGCGTCTGAAGGGGCAGGCATCGCACGACATCTTGGGGCAGGGGCTCGATTGTGGCGTGTCGGTCATGGCCTGTCTCCCTGGGGTCGAGGTGTTTCGCGCTGATCGCCGTGGCGGCGCCCAATGACCCTTGGGCTTGTTGCGAATTGGTTGGAAATCTCTTTGGTCACGGGGAATGGCGGACCATGAAGGGGGCGACGTCTGCACCGTGCGGCATCACCCGCGCCGGGTTGGCATCGGGCCCTTAGCGGTCGGCCAGGGCCAGCCGGATCCCGAAGTAGAGCATCATCCCGCCCAGGGCCTTGGTCAGCAGCCCCTGCACCCGGGACAGGCCCGCCTTGACGCGCGGGTTGGTGACCACGGTGCCCAGGAACAGAAACCAGCCCGTGACCACGACGACGCTTTCGGCCCCGTAGAGCAGGCGGATGCCGCGGGGTGTGTCCGGTGTCAGAATCACGCTGAACAGGGCGATGTAGAACAGCGGGGCCTTGGGGTTGAGCAGGTTGCACAGGAACCCTTGGCGGAAGGCTTCGCGTGCGGGCAAATCCCTGGGCTCGCGCGGCACGTCACAGGGCTGCGGGCCGCCGCCCTTGGCCAGCAGGCTGCGGATGCCCAGCCAGCAGAGGTAGGCCGCGCCCAGGTACTTGATGATGGTGAAGGCCAGGATGGACTTGGAGATGATCACGGCCAGGCCAAGCAGGCTGTAGGTGGTGTGGACAATGAGGCTCGCACCGATGCCCAGGGCCGTCAGCCAGGCGCTCTTGCGGCTGTAGAGCATGGAATTCTTGATCATCACGGCAAAGTCGGCGCCGGGTGCCATGGCCCCCAGCAGGAAGAACAGGGTCACGCCGAGAAATTCCATCATGTCGCTGTACCTCGAAAAGCGGGATTGTGGAGCACCTCAGGCGGATAGCATGGACGGCCCACCTCTGACCAGGGCCTGGGCCAGGGCAGAAAGCAGCGGGGAGTCCAGGTTCCAGCAGTGCCAGGACAGGGTCACGGGCAGGGGATGGTCCGGGGCCAGATCCACCAGCGCCCCGCTCGCAAGTAGTTCGCGGCTTTGTTGTTCGGGCAGGGTGCCATAGCCCCAGCCGGCTGCGATGACGTTTACGAACTGCTCGGACGAGGGCACGTAATGCGTGGGATAGGGTGTGGGGACTTGGCCGAAGACGCGTCTCAGGATGACGTTGATGGACTCGTCCACCCGGTTGAAGGTCACGGCCGGGGCCCGGCGCACGGCCTCCATGGTCAGGCCCTGGGGGAACCAGCGGTGCGCGAAGCCAGGTGCGGCCAGCAGCCGGTATTCCATGCGGCCCAGGGTCGCCACGCGGCAGCCCTGCATGGGCTCGGCCCGGGCGCTGACGCAGCCTACCACATCCCCGTCGCGCAATAGCTTGTGCGTCTCGTCCTGGTCATCCACGCGCAGGTCCAACAGCACTTGGTGCTGATGCACAAAAGGTTGCACCGCGGGCAGGAACCAGGTGGCCAGGCTGTCGGCGTTGACGGCCAGGGCCAGGGTCCGGCCATACTCTGCGCCGTTTTTGTCTGCACCGATTTCCGGGTCCAGATCGCCTTCCAGGAGTCTGACCTGACGGTAGTGCTTGAGCAGTCGGACACCCGCCGCAGTGGGGGTGGGCGGCGCACTGCGGGCCACCAGAATCTGGCCGGTCTGTTCCTCCAGCAGGCGCACCCGCTGGGACACGGCGGATTGCGTCAGATTGAGGACCCGGGCGGCCCGTTCGAAACCGCCCTCGGTGACCACGGTCCCCAGGGCTTCGAGCAGTTTGTAGTCGAGCATGGTTGATTATTAGCAATTCTAATGCAAGATGAAAACTATTCATTTTGCTGTTGTCTGCCTCCGCCCTAGGATGTCCTCAAACACATCAGGGAGTAGCACAATGGTTTCACCGTATCTTCAGGGCATGGCCGTGGGCGGCGGACTGATCGTGGCCATCGGGGCCCAGAACGCCTTTGTGCTGACCCAGGCCGTGCGGCGCAAGCATACCCTGGCCATCACCCTGGTCTGTTGCCTGTGCGACGTGTTCTTCATCGGTCTGGGCGTGACCGGAGTGGGGGCCGCCGTGGCCGCCAACCCCGCCCTGGCCCAGGCTGCGGCCTGGGGCGGGGCCGTTTTCCTGGCCTGGTACGGCTGGGGGGCGTTTCGTTCGGCCTTGCGGGGCGGGACCCTGGAGGCCAAGGGCGAGGGTGCCGGTTCCCTTGGCGCGACCCTGGTGGCCTTGCTGGCCGTGACCCTGCTCAACCCGCATTTCTATCTGGACACCGTGGTCCTCATGGGCAGCATCAGCGGCCAGTTCGCCCCGGATGCCCGGACCCTGTTCGGGGCAGGGGCCATCACCGCTTCGTGCCTCTGGTTTAGCGCACTGAGCCTGGGTGGGCGCATCCTGGCCCCGGTCTTCGCCCGGCCCCTGGCCTGGCGCGTGCTGGACGGGCTGGTCTGCCTGGTCATGTGGTCCCTGGCCGTGTCCCTGGTCCGCCCGCAACTGGGGGGTTGAGCCAGGGCAATAACTTGCAAGAGGGACTTGCCCAAGGGTAGTATGGTTCAGCATTGAGAGGAAGAGTCCATGAAACCCCTGCTGAACGTCCATTTTCGGCGCGACGGGGACCTGCCCGGCCTGGAGGTCGCCGAGGTCCGCGAGAGCGCCCACATCTTCCCCAACCATTCCCATGACCATTACGCCATCGGGATCATGGACAAGGGGGCCAGCTATTGCGTGGGCAAGGGACGCGACGGCACCTGTGTGGCCAGCGGGCAGGTGGCGCTGATCAACCCCGGACAGGTGCATGCGGGCATGCCCGCCTACGACGGCCGCATCTCCTACCGCATGCTTTACGTCGATCCGGGCTGGATGCGTCGCTTGGCTCGGGAACTGTGCGATCGTGACGGAGCCGCCCCGGAGTTTCCGCGCTGGGTGGCCCCGGACCCGGTTCTGCATGCCATGCTGCATCGTCTCTGCCTGCTGGTGGACAAAGGGACCGAGTGCCTGGAAAAGGACTCCGCCATGGTCGGGGCCTTTTCGCGCATGCTGACCGACTGGGGCAACGTGCGTGACACCCTGCCGGTCAAGGGCCGGGAGCACCGGGCCGTGAGCCTGGTCAAGGAGGTCCTGCGGGCGCGCCTGGGCGAGAAGGTGTCCCTGGACGAGCTGGCGACCCACGCCGGGCTGTCGCGGTTCTATCTGCTACGGGTGTTCAAGGCCGAGACCGGTCTGGGCCCCCATGCCTTTCACACCCAGCTGCGCATCGACTGCGCCAAGGGGCTGTTGCTCTCGGGCGCGTCCATCGCGGATGCCGCCTTGGAGTCGGGTTTCTCGGACCAGAGCCACTTCACCAACACTTTCCGCCGTCTGGTGGGGGCGACCCCGGGCCAGTACCTGTCCCTGTAGCGAGGGCGAGTTGTCCGTTCTCCAGCATCTTCCTGTCCCGATTCCCTGAGCCTTGGATCTTGGCCGAATCTGTTCCCTGGTTATGAGGCCCGGGTGCGGGTGATGGCCCAGTTTTTTGGCCCTGTGCTGCCTGGACGATGTCTTTTGGGGTTGCACTCCTGGGGATAGACAAGGGGCACTCCAAGGGGCTTCCGGGTCGCTGGAGCAGGGGCACTGGTCTGTGGCTTGGACTGCAATATCCTCCAATACCGGGCCAGGGGAAAGGTCTAGATAAGACTCAGTGGAGGATATTCATGAGAGAGTTCGCACGTACCCTGTCCCTGGGGCGGCCCGCCGTCCCGAGTCAAACCCTGACCCAATGGCTGCCCGTGGCGGCCATCCTGGCCGCCGTGCTGCTGTGGGGCGGGTCGTTTTCGGCCATGAAGCTCGCCGGGCGCGAGTTGGATCCCTGGTCCATGATGTGGGCCAGGATGATGGTCGCCCTGATCTGTCTGGCACCCTTTCTGGGCAGGCTCGTGCCCCGGAATTATTCGCCAGGGGACTGGAAGCTGCTGGCACCGCTGGTGTTGTTCATGCCCTGCCTGTATTTTTATCTGGAGTCCCATGCCCTGACCCACACGACCTCCACCCAGGCCGGGGTGGTCTCGGCCTCGGTGCCGCTGCTGGTGGCCGCCGGGGCGCGTCTGTTCCTGGGCGAGGCCGTGTCGCGTGGGACCTGGCTGGGACTGGCGCTGTCGGTCTGTGGGGTGGTCTGGCTGACCCTGGCGGGCAGTCCGGCCCAGGACGCGCCCAATCCGCTGCTGGGCAACCTGCTGGAGTTGGGGGCCATGGCCAGCGCCGCGGCGTACATGCTGCTGATGCAACAGTTGGGCTCGCGCTATAGCCCCTGGACCATCACGGCCATGCAGACTGTGGCCGGGGCGCTTTTCTTCCTGCCCGGGGCCCCGGGTCTGCTGGCCGCTGCCGGGAGCCTGACCTGGCCTACGGTCCTGGCCGTGCTGTTCATGGGCGCGGGTGCGTCCCTGGTGGCCTTCGGTCTCTACAACTGGGCCATCAGCCGACTGCGGGCCAGCCAGGCCTCGGCCTACATCAATCTTGTGCCCGTGGTGGCCGTGAGCCTTGGCTGGATCACCCTGGGTGAGGCCTTGAACCCCATGCAGCTGGCCGGGGCCGGGTGCGTGTTCCTGGGGGTCTGGCTGAGTCAGCGCGGGAGCGTGGGCAGCTAGGCGTTGGATTGTTGCGAAAGACAAAGCCCTTTGGTCAAGGCAAAAAAAACAGCAATACCCAAAGACTGCGGCTGCCGGGCGCAAAAGCCGGGTCCGGCCAGTAGGCCAGACCCGGCGGTTCAGGTCTGGGCAAGGTCCCCTGCAGGGGTCAGTCTGCCGTCTCCTTGGCCGGTTCCTCGCTGGTCACGGCCCCGGACTGGTCGTAGAACATGCCGCAACGCAGGTCGAAGTGGCGGTTGATGCTCATGGTGGGGCAGCTGGCGTTGAGGGCCACTTGGGCCACGGTGGAGCCGAGATAGGCCTCCTCGGGATCCTTTACCTTGCTGTGGTGGGCCATCAGGATCAGGTCGGCCTTCTTCATCCGGGCGTACTTCAGGATCTCCATGCTGGGCACTCCTTCCCAACATTCGTAGCTGACCTCGTGGATGCCTTCCAGGCGCGGGCCGAACTCCTGCTCCATGCGGGCCTTGGCCGTGGCGATGCCTTCCTCGATCTCCTCCTGCGAGGGCGTGTCGTGCCCCTGCGGGATATCCAGGACCGAGAAGACATGCAGGGCCGCCTTGTACTGGCGGGCCAGTTGCCCGCCGTAGCCCACAGCGCATTCGGCCTGGAACGAGAAGTCCGTGGCCACCACGATGTTGCTGAACTGCATCCGTTCCTCGGGCACTTCGCGGGCCACGATCATCACCGGGCAGCGGGCCTTCTGGCTGACGCGCTCGATGTTCGAACCGGCCACGCCCCACATCTTGGCGCGGCGGTGCAGGTCGTCCTTGGTGCAGCAGCCCATGACGATGAGATCCGCATTTCTCTTGCGCGCCAGGCGTAGGACTTCGGCATGCGGGATGCCCGGAACGACAGTCACCTTGCAGTCCTCGCAATCGGCGAGGTGCTTGGCGTAGTGCTTTTCGATGGCCCCCTTGATCTGGTCCACCTCACCGGAGGGCATCATGTGTTCGATGGCGCCCCAGCCGTGGGACGGCAGGCCGCAGACATGGATCATTGCCAGGTTGGATTCGTGCTTCTTGGCGAACGCGAAGGCCGCGTCGGCCGCGCACTGACACACATCGGACGGGGTTACTGCCAAAATGATGTCCTTAAACATGTCGATACCCCCTTTGCTCAGGGTTTGCCTCGGCCGCTGCCCGGACATACCGGGCGATGATGACCCGCCGGTTGGGTGCGCATCCCTTCCGGCAGGCCGCCCCGCAGGGCAGGGATTCGCGGTCAGTCGGCCTCGCCGATCGCGACTCCTTCCTCTTCGGGCACGGGCGGCGGTGGCGGCCCGGCCGTGAACTTGTCCATGAACCCGCGGGTCAGCGCCAGGTTCTTGTCGAGCATCAATTCATGTCGCGACAGGCCCATGGCCAGCCCCAGCAACTGGGGCAGATAGAGGATGGTCATGGGCTCGCGGATCCCGGCCTGCTTCTGGAAGCTCTCCAGGTTCATCTGGCACATGGGGCAGACCGTAACGATGGCATCGGCCCCTGTGGCCGCGTCCAGAACCTCTTGGATGCGCGGCAGGGCGGCGGCGCGGTGCGTGGTGGCCAAGGAGGCCCCGCAGCAGCGTGCCCCCTTGTCCCAGGTGTGGATGTGTGCGCCCGTGGCCGTGAGGATGGCCTCCATGCTCACGGGACGTTCCGGATCGTCGAACTGGGCGTAGGGCCGCAGCGTCTGGCAGCCGTAATAGGGCGCGAGGGAAAAGCCCTCCAGGGAGTGGCTGATCTGCCCGGCGATGGCGTCTGGCCCCACGTCGAAGGCCAGCACGTCCAGCAGGTGGCGGACCTCGGTGAAGTTCTCCCAGGTCAGACCCTCGGCCAGGAGGACCTCCTCCACCCGGGCGGAGAGTGCGCGGTCGGCGCGGGCCTCCTCGCGGGCGGCCAACAGGTTCAGATAGCAGGCGCTGCACGGGGCCAGGACGTCGCGTCCGGCCAGATCGCGCTCGGCCAGGGCCAGGTTGCGGGCGGGCAGGGCAAAGGCCAACAACTCGCTCACGGCCTGACCGGCGCTGGCTCCGCAGCAGGTCCAGTCCGGGATATCGACCAAGTCCGCACCCAGGCGCGCAAGCAGCGCGCGGGTGCTGGCGTCGAATTCCACGGCCGTGCCGGTCAAGGAACAGCCGGGGTAATAGGCGTACTTGATCTGCTTCTTCATGCCCCTGCTCGTTTCGCTCTGATCGTGCTTTTGCTTTGTCATCATGGTTGGCCCTCCATCTCGGCGGCCTTGTGGAACAACGGCTCCAGGCTGGTCACCTCGGGTGCGTGCGGGGCGGTCAGGTGCACCTTGCCCTTGGCCATCAGCTTCAGGCCCAGGGGTGCGAATTGCATGGCCAGGGCGGGGCTCTTCATGGCCAGGAACCAGCGCTGCATCAGTTCGGTCTCCTGCACGCGGCCGTGGCGGCGTACGTTGTCCATGAAGGTCCGGTAGAAGGCCCCCTTGCGGGCCAGGGCCTTGTCGCCGCCCTGGGCCGCGATGCGTTTTAAGGCATTCATGGCCCGGGTCAGAGGCAGGCCGCGCGGGCAGCGCAGGCTGCAAGAATAGCAGTTGGAGCACAGCCAGAAGGCCGTACTGGCGAAGACCTGCTCCTGTTGGCCCAACAGGGTCAGGCGCCACATGCGCCGGGGGCTCATGTCCATGGCCTCGGCATTGGGGCACGAGGCGCTGCACGTCCCGCATTGCATGCAGGCCGAGATCATCTCGCGCACCGGTTCCAGCGCGCTGTGGGGTTCTTGGGTGACGAGGATCGCTGTCCTGGTCATGGTTCGCCTCCTGGGTCTCAGTTCAGGTCGGACAGGGCCGCGTCGATCTCGCGCATGACCTGGCCGTCCTTGAATCCGGTGAGCACGCTGGCGCTGTTGGGGCAGACCGCCGCGCATGAGCCGCAGCCCTGGCAGAGTAGTTCGTCCACCACGGCCACCCCCGCCTCCAGGTCCAGGGACCTCGCCCCGTATGGGCAGGCGGGCACGCAGCGCCCGCAGGTGGAGCACAGGCTGGCGCGGACCTCGGCCTTGATGCGCCCGCCGATGACGGTCTCCTGGGAGAGGATGCGCATGGACCGCGAGGCCGCGGCCTTGGCCGAGGCGATGGTCTCGGACATGTTGCGCGGGCTGGAACAGACCCCGCACAGGAACACGCCCTGGCGCAGGAAATCCACGGGCCGCCACTTGGACTCGGCCTCCTGGAAGAATCCGTCGCCATTGAGCGGCACCTGGAAGACCTCGGCCATTTCGTCTGCGCCTGCGGGCTCCATGCCCACGGACAGCACCAACAGGTCCGTGCTCACGGCGATCTCGCGGCCCAGGATGGGGTCCGTGGCCGTGACCGTGGGCCGATGCTCGGTATCGAAGGTCACCCGCGGCTTGTCCGTGGGCTCGTAGCGGATGAAGATCACCCCCTTCTTGCGGGCCTGGGTGAAGAAGCGCTCGGCAAAGCCGTAGCTCATGATGTCGCGGTAGAAGACGTACACGGGCAGGTCCGGGTTGCGTTCCTTCAGGGTCAGGGCGTTCTTCAGGGCCGAGGCGCAGCAGACCCGCGAGCAGTAGTTGCGGGGTTCCTCGCGGGATTCCACGCACTGGATCATGGACACGCCCGAAAGCGCGCCCGTGTCCAGGGAGCCGTCGTTCAATCCGGCCTCCAGCTCGCTCTGGCGCAGCACGCTCTTATGCACCCGGTAGCCGTAGGAATCGGGCACGACTTCGCTGGCGCCCGTGGCCAGGATGGTCACCCCGTGTTCCAGGGTCATGGCTGTGCCCTCGTCCATGGCCACGGCGCTCATGAAGCGTCCGGCCCGACCCAGGGAGAGCATGATCCGCGAGTTGAGGAAGGTCTTGATGTTCGGGTGGCGCTGGACCTGGTCCACCAGGTCCTCCAGGAAGCCGCGTGCGTCGCCTCCGCCCAGGGTGGTTTGTACGTTCAGGGCCAGCCCGCCCAGTTGGTCGGACTGTTCCACCAGACAGACCTCGTAGTCCTGGTCGGCCAGGGCCATGGAGGCGGTCATGCCCGCTAGGCCACCGCCCACCACCAGGGCGCGCGGGGTCACGGGGGACTTGCCCAACAGCGGCGAGGGGTCGGCGTCGGCCAGGCGCACGGCGGCCATGGTCAGGGAAATGTAGACCTCCCGCGCCAGGGCGTCGTCGGAGCTCATGGCCCCCGGGAAGGTCGGGGTGTAGACGTCCACCACGTCCATGAAGGCTGGGTCCAGGGCGATGCGGGCGCCCAGTTCCCGCAGCCTGGGTACGTAAGCGTAGGGCATGCAGGCCCCGATCAGGATGCGGTTGGGCAGATGCTTCTCGGCCAGGGCTTGGATCTCGCCCCAGCCGCCACCGCCGCAGGCATTGCTGATGGAGGCCACGTGGATCACTGTGGACAGGTCCGCCAGTTGGGTAGCCAGGGCGTCCATATCCACGCGGGCCGTCAGGGTCGGGCAGTCCGTGCATAGAGCCACCAGCATTCGGGGCTCCTCGCGGGTCACGTCGCGGTATTCGGGCGCAGGCTCGGGTTCGGCCTCGCGCGGCGGCGAATAGATCTTGTAGGTCCTGGCCGCGCCTAAGGCTGCGGCCCCGGACTGGATAACCGAGTCGGCGATGTCCCGGGGCTGGCCCATGGCCCCTGCGGCGAACACGCCCAGGCGCGAGGTGCGTGCAGGCTGGAATTCGCCGGTCAGGGCGAAGCCCGTGTCCAGGGTCTCGATGCCAGCGGCCTCGGCCAGTTCGGCCATCTTTGCCGGGGGCCTGACCCCGGTGGAGAGCACGAACAGGTCGAAGACCTCGGTCTCGAGCTCGCCCTTGTCGTTCACGTAGCGTACGGGCACGCCCTGGGCGTCTGGGCCAGCCTCGATGGAGTGCAGGCGGGTGCGCACGAAGCGCACGCCCTGTTCATGCTCGGCGCGGTCGCGGTAACGCTGGAAGTCCTTACCAAAGGTGCGCATGTCCATGTAAAAGATGGTGGTTTCGGCCTGGCCAGCGGTGAGACGCTTGGCCAAGAGGGCCTCCTTGATGGCGAACATGCAGCAGATGGACGAGCAGAAATCGGCGTTGCGGTTCACATCGCGGCTGCCCACGCATTGCAGCCAGCCGATCTTGCGGGCGGGTTGGCCGTCCGGGCGCAGCAGCTGGCCGCCCGAGGGGCCGGTGCCCGAGCACATGCGCTCGAATTCCACGGCGGTCATCACGCCGGGGATGGTCCCGTAGCCCCAGAGCTGGCCGCCTTTGGCGGGGTTGAAGCATTCGAACCCCGCGGCCAGGACAACGGCCCCGACTTCCAGTTCGTGGCGGATGTCGGACATCATGCGGATGTAGGTCTTGTCCAGCCAGCGCCCCACCTGCTTGCTCAACGGCGTGACCAGATAGTCCCTGGCTCCTTCCTCGATCAGGCGTTCGGCCAGGTCCTGCTGCTCCGGGTCGATGATCAGCACGACTCGCAGGTCGGGGTATAGCTCCAGGCCGCGGCGCATGACCTTCTCGAAATCGATGTCCTGTGCAGTCAGATCCAGGAACAGCAGTTGCGTGGGCGTTGCCTCCAGCAGATCGCGGGCCTGGTCCGTGGTCAGGGCCGCGTGCGCGGGCAGTTTGATCTTGCCGCACCAGCCGGTCAGTTGTTCCCCTAGCTCCTGGCCCGCTGCGATCAGGATGTGGAAGTCCGGCCGGGCCTCGTCCTTGAAGTCCACGGCTCCGGTGGGGCAGGCCTCGAAGCAGGCCCGGCAGCGGGTGCAGCGTTCCAGGTCCACTACGTAGCGATTGGGGATGGCGTGGGGCACGGGCAGATGAATGGCCGTGCGCGTAGAGAGTCCCGCATTGAATTCGCTGGGCACGCTCACCGGGCAGACCTTGGCGCATTCCCCGCAGCTGATGCAGCGCTCGGGGTTGACGAAGCTGGACCGCTGCCGCAGCGTCGCCCGGAACTTGCCCGGGTCGCCGGTCAGCGTTGCCAGTTCAGTGCCGGTCAGGATGTCGATGTTCTTGTGGAACAGACCTTTGCGCATGCAGAACTGGCTGGAGGCGTCCCGGCTGGTCAGCGGCAGCATCTTGCACATGCCGCAATGGTCGCTGGGGAATTGGTGGTCGAGTTGGGTCAGGATGCCGCCGATGCCGGGGCGCTTGTCGATCAGCGCCACCTTGTGTCCGGACTCGGCCAGGTCCAGGGCGGAGCGGATGCCCGCGATGCCGGCTCCGACCACCAATGCTGCATAGTGCTTCCTGTTCATGATGCCCCCCGGGGTGCGTTAGTGCGAGCCACCTGTGACCTCCGCGAATTCGTCCTCGCGGAAGATGGTCATGGGCGGCGCTTCGTCAGGGTTCATGCCCGGCGTGTAGCCGAAGGCTGCCTGCGTCTTGTGGGATACGGTACGGAACAGCTCCATCACGGGCACGTTGTTGGGGCAGGCGTTGGAGCACTGGCCGCAGCCCACGCAGGAGGTGCTCATGTGCGCCAGCCGAGTCAGGTGGAAGAACACCGTGTCCGTGGGCATCTTCAGGGATCCGTGCTTCTTGGCCCAGCCCAGGTACTGATCGGGCTTGTAGTCGAAGACGTCGGTCAGAAAGACGCATTCCTTGCAGTAACAGACCGGGCAGGCCGCGCGGCAGTTGTAGCAGTTGATGCAGCTTGAGAGGTGCTCGGCCAGTCCGGCCAAGGTGCTCGTGGCTGCGTGGGTTGTCTCGAACATGGCGTCGCGGAAGTTTTCGCGCTTGGCCACCACCTCGGCCACGACCGCCTCGCGCGCTCCATTGGCAGGGGCATCGGAATAGCCCAGCCGGGTCAGCACGCCTTCGCCGCGGGCGGTGTTGGCGATGAGCTGGATCTCCTTGGTCGGGTCGCTGCCGAACAACCCCAGGATCAGGTCCGCGCCTTCGGGCACGGGATGTTCGCAGGCCTGGCAGGCCTTGGCGATGGGCAGCCCGTCTATCTCGGTCTGGCCTCCCAGGGCCTGGAGCATGAACTTTTCACTCAGGGCCATGGGCTCGCCCTGGGCCGCGTAGTGCTGGTTGTCCGCGTTGGTCAGTGCGCCCAGGCAATCGCTGCCGATGAGCAGCACATGGTCCATGCTGCCCTGGTTGAGCTTGACCAGTTCGATGAAGGCCCGGATCTCGCAGGGCCGGAGCACCGCCGCCACGGGCCTGCCCCCTGCGCCCTTGGTCAGGCGCGAGATCATCTTGGCCGCGTTGAGGGGAAAGGCCGGAGACAGGGGATCGGCCTGCGCCATGTCTGCGGGGTCACTGACCAGGGTGGGCATCACCGCGCCCTTGATGGGCATGTGGCGGGGCGTGAGAATCGCCGTCGCCTCGCCCCGTTCCAGAAGCTGGACGAGCAGGCCCTGGATTGCGCGCACAGGCCCCTCGGGTCCGACTTCGATACGTGCTGTGGTCGCCATGATTTTCTCCCTCCAGGTCAGAGAATGGCCGCTTGTCTGGCTTCGCCGGGACCCATCTCCCGGATCTCGGCCACCAGATCGTTGACGGTTGCGGCGAATTCGTTGCCCTCGCTGGCCCCGATCCAGGTCAGCTTGACCCGGCGTTCGTCGATGCCGAACTGGGTCAGCAACTCTTTGAGAAGCTTCACCCGCCGCCGGGCCTTGTAGTTGCCGTTGATGTAGTGGCAGTCGCCCGGGTGGCAGCCGCTGATGAGCACGGCGTCTGCCCCGGCGAGCAGTGCCTTGATCACGTACTTGGGGTCCACCATGCCGGTGCACATCATGCGGATCAGTTTCAGGTTGGGCGGCTGGACCATTCGCGAGGTGCCCGCCAGATCCGCCGCAGTGTAGGTGCACCAGTTGCAGACAAAGGCCACGATGGTCGGTTCAAAATGTCCCATGGGTCTCTCCTTGGTCGTCTCCGGTTAGGCCTGCGACTGTGCGCTGGGCACGGTGGTCGGTTCCGGCATGGTGGGGACCTCGTCCAGCAGGCCCTCCAGTTCCGAGAAGACCTGACGCTCGGTGAAGTGCTTGATCTGGGCCGCTCCGCTGGGGCAGTGCCCGGCGCAGCTGCCGCAGCCCTTGCACATGGCCTCGTTGACCACGGAGACCCCGCGGCGGCTGTCGAACTCGATGGCCGAGTAAGCGCACAGCCCGATGCAGGCCTTGCAGCCGATGCAGATGTCCGGGTCGATGTAGGACGTGGTGGGCGAGACCTCCACGGTGCCGCGGGCGGCCATGGCCAGGGATTGGGCCGCCGCGCCCGAGGCATGGGCCACGGCATCGGGGATGTCCTTGGGGCCCTGGCAGCTGCCGCCCAGGAAAATACCGTCCGTGGCCGTGGACACCGGCCCGAGCTTGGGGTGCTCTTCCAGGAAGAAGCCGTCCCGGCCCTGGGCCACGCCGAAGATGCGGGCCACCTCGGAAGTGTCGTGGCGACATTCCATGGCTGTGCAGAGGATGGCCATGTCCACGGGCACCTCCAGCAGCTGGGCGGAGAGGGTGTCCTCGGCGATGATCAGCAGCTTGCCGTCCTGGCGCTGACGGATTTCGGAGGGCCGGCCGCGGACGAAGGTCACGCCTTCCTTCTGCACGCGGACCAGGAATTCTTCGTAGCCCTTTCCGAAACATCTCAGGTCGATGTAGAAATTGTAGATGGGCGTGTTGTGTCCTACCTTGTCCTTGATCAGGTGGTCGTACTTCAGGGCGTACATGCAGCAGACCCTGGAGCAGTATTCGTGGTGATTCACGTCGCGACTGCCCACGCAGTGCAGCACGGCCACGCTGCCCGGAGGCTGACCGTTCTTCATCAGGATTTTGCCGCCCGTGGGGCCCACGGCGTTGTTCAGGCGCTCGAACTGCAGGGCGGTGTAGACCTCTGGAAAGCGCCCGAAGCCGTATTGGGTGATGGGGGTGGGGTCCATGGCGTCGTAGCCCGTGGCCAGGATGATGCTGCCCACCTCCAGCTCGATGAGCTGCTCGGTCTGTTGGAAATCAATGGCCCCGGACGGGCAGAACTTCTCGCAGGCGCCGCACTTCTTGCCGTTCAGGACGCGGCAGTGCTCGGCGTCGATGACCGGGGTCGCGGGCACGCTCTGGGGCGAGTTGCGGTAGATGGCACGGCGCTGGGCCATGCCCTCCTCAAAGATCGAGTCCACGCGTGTGGGGCATTTTTCCAAGCACAGGCCACAGCCGGTGCACTTGGTGGCGTCCACATAGCGGGGCTTCATCTTGACCGTGGCCTTGTAGTTGCCCACAAAGCCCTCGACGTGGGTCACCTCGGACCAGGTCAAAAGATGGATGTTGGGGTCCTGGGCCACGGCCACCATCTTCGGTGTCGAGATGCAGGCCGCGCAGTCCAGGGTGGGGAAGGTCTTGTCGAATTGGGCCATGTGTCCGCCGATGGACGGGGCACGCTCGACGAGATGCACCCGGTGGCCCGAACGGGCCACATCCAGGGCCGCCTGGATGCCCGCGATGCCGCCGCCCACGACCATCACGTCGGGGCTGACGGGTACCTCGCGTGAATGCAGCTCCTGATGCCAGCCCACGCGGGCCACGGCTGCCGCTACCAGGTGCTTGGCCTTGAGGGTGGCCTCGGCGGGGTCTGCGGTGACCCACGAACAGTGCTCGCGAATGCAGGTCATCTGGAAGAAATAGGGGTTCAGCCCGGCGCGGGCGCAGGCCTTCTGGAAGGTCTTTTCGTGCAGCCGGGGCGAGCATGAGGCCACCACCACCCGGTTCACCCCGAGGTGCCGGATGTCGTCAATGATCATGTCCTGACCCGGGTCCGAGCACATGAATTTGTAGTCGCGGCTGACCACGACCCCGGGCAGGCTTTTGGCAAAATAGGCCACGCCTTCGCTGTCCACCTTGCCCGCGATGTTGGTTCCGCAGTGACAGACATAGACGCCGATTCGCTTGGCCATGATCTTCCTCCTTTACCTCTGTGGCTCCCGGTCCGGATAATCTTTCAGGGCCAGGGTCAGCTCTGCGACGAGTTGCTTGAGTCTTGCGTTCTCGCTCCGGAGTTCGGCTTCGGCGCGGGTCTTGCGGCCATCCTCGAACAGTCGGGGCAGATTGCTCGTCAGTCTCTCCTGCCACTTGTAGTATTGGCTGGGGCAGATGCCGTAGTGCTCACACAGTAGGGAGACCGGGGTGCCCTTGATCCCCTGAAGCACGATTTCGGCCTTGGTGTTGGGGTCCCAGCGCCTGCGTCTCACCTTCGCCTCCGCATCCGCCTGCGCCCCGCCCGTTACGGGCGTGACAACCTCCCAAGAACAAGAAGCGTACCCGTACCGGAATTTGTTTGCCTTTTCAGGGGTTTTTCGCTGTGGGGTTCCTTGATTGCAGCGGGGACACAAGGGAAAAACTGTCTTGCTGTGCAAGATTTATCTTGTCTGGCAAGACTCGAAGCCTTGGGCTGAGGCACCGGAAACGCTGAGGATTATCCGAGGGCTGGATATCTTCAGTGCCGGGGGCAGCGGGGTTTGCGCTGGCAGGGTGCAGGTCCTGGCTCCAACTGTCTTGCCCGACAAGATCATCCCAGTGTTTTCCTGGGAATTCGAGGAAGTTGACATCATGCGCTTTTTCTTCCCATAGTGGACACTCAAAGGACCCCTGGCGCAGCGGGGAGCGGAGGGAAAGGCCATGGCGAGCTCCAAGCCATCGGGATTAAAGACAGCAGAGACTGTCCGCAGCGAGGACTGGGCCGATCTGACAACCGGCACCAGTTTCGCACTGCTCATCGCCCCTGACGGGACCATCCTGGCGGCCAATGAGGCCGTGGCTCAGAGGCTGGAGATCCCCCTGTCCAGATTCGTGGGCAGTTGCATCTACGATCATTTCCCTGTGGAAACCGCCGCGCGCAGGCGGGCCATGGCGGCCATGGCCCTGGAGACGGGTGTCGCCCAGTCCTATGAGGATGTCTCCAGTTCCGGCAATGTGCTGGACACGGTGATCCATCCCGTGCTGGGGGCGGATGGCAAGGCGGTGACCCTGGCGGTGTTCGCCACCGATGTCACCGGGCAGCGGCGGATCATGCATGAACGCCTGCGCATGGCCACGGCCATTGAACAGGCCGTGGAGGCCGTGGTCATCTACGACACGGATTTCAGTATCCGCTACGTGAATCAGGCCTTTGAGGAGATGACCGGCTATTCCCAGAGCGAGGTCCGGGGCCGGTCCGGAGAGTTGCTCTATCAGGGCCGTCATCAGCAGAAGTCCCTGGGGCTCATCAGGACAGCCATGGCCGAGGGCGAGGCCTGGACCGGGCGGACCTTCAACACCCGCAAGGACGGGCGGGTGATCCAGGTGGAGAAGACTGTCTCGCCCATCCGGGGGCGGTTCGGGGTGCCCTTGGGTTGGGTCAGCGTCTGGCGCGACGTGACGCACGTGGCCGTCTTGGAAAAGCAGCTCAGGCAGGCCCAGAGCATGGAGGCCATCGGCACTCTGGCTGGGGGCATTGCCCACGATTTCAACAATATCCTGGGACCCATTATTCTGCACTCGGAATTGGGTCAGACAATGGTCCCCGAGGGGAGCCCGGCACACCTGAGCTTTTCAGAGATCCTGGAGGCCGCCAACCGGGCCCGGGCCCTGGTGGACCAGATCCTGTCCCTGTCGCGCAAGCATGAGGCCGACGAGCCAGTACTCTTCCGTTTGTCCAGTATCTGCAAGGAATGCATCAAGTTCCTGCGGCCTTCTCTGCCCGCCACCATCGCCATCGTCGAGGACCAGCGCGCCGAGGATGATACGATTCTGGCCGACCCCACGCAGATTCATCAGGTGGTCATGAACCTGGCCACCAACGCGGCCTACGCCATGCGCGAGCAGGGCGGCACACTGACCCTGGCGGTCCAGGCCGTGGATCTGGACCTGTCCATGCGTTCGCTGTTCCCGGATGCGGGGGTCGGGAGCTATGTGATGCTGACCGTCAAGGACACGGGCCAGGGCATGCCCAAAGAGCATCTGGAACGGGTCTTCGACCCCTTCTTCACCACCAAGAAGAGCCTGGGCACGGGCCTGGGCCTGACCGTGGTCCACAACATCGTGACCCGCCATGGCGGGGCCGTGCGTCTGGAGAGCTCGCCAGGCGTCGGCACGGCCTTTCACGTGCTCCTGCCGCGCAGCGAATCGCCCGGACTGGTCCCGGCCGAGACCCTGATCGCCAGTCCGATCCTGGGCAGCGGTCAGGTACTGTTTGTGGACGACGAGGCCGCGCTGCGCACGAGCACGTCCATGGCCCTTACCCAGTTGGGATATGAGGTCACCTGCTGCGCCAGCGGCCAGGAGGCCTATGACCTGTTCCGTGCGCATCCGGAGCGCTATGCCCTGGTCCTGGCGGATGTGACCATGCCGGGCATGACCGGGCTGGACTTGGCGCGGCGCATCCAGGACGAGCACCCCGAGGCGCGTGTGGTCTTGACCTCGGGTTACAGCGATCTGATCAATCCCGAGAAGGCCAGGGAACTGGGCCTCGGATATCTGAAAAAGCCATACAGTACGGCGGCCTTGGGCTTGGCCGTGCGCGAGGTCCTTGATCCGGGAGGCAAGTAATGGCCAAGATCCTGATCGTCGACGACGACACCATGCTCGTGAACGCCCTGGGCCAGGTTCTGGCGTCCATGGGGCACTCGACGGACGGGGCCGCCACCCTGGCCGAGGGACTGGAGATGGCCCGGGGCAACGGTTACGAGCTGGTCATCCTGGATGTGCGCCTGCCCGATGGCAATGGCCTGGAGGCCTTGCCCCGGTTCCGCGAGGGCCCGGGCGCACCCGAGGTGATCATCCTGACCGGGGTGGGGGACCCGGACGGGGCGGAACTGGCCATTCGTTCCGGGGCCTGGAGCTACATCACCAAGCCGCCCACCATGAACAACATCCGCCTGCCCGTGGAGCGGGCGGTGGAGTACCGTCGCAACAAGGACAACAACCAGCACAAACCGTTGGTGGATCACGGGGTGTTGGGTGAAAGCTCGGCCATCAGGGCCTGCCTGCGCAAGGCGGCCCAGGCTGCGGGCTGCGATGCGGCCGTTCTGATCACCGGAGACACGGGGACGGGCAAGGAGCTTGTGGCTCGGGCTATCCACGACAACAGCCATCGCAAGGCCGGGTCCTTCGTGGTGGTGGACTGTGCGGCCCTGCCCGAGAATCTGGTGGAGTCCATGCTCTTCGGCCACGAGAAGGGCTCGTTCACCGGGGCCGACCGCCGCTCCCAGGGGCTGGTGCTCCAGGCCGACGGGGGCACGCTGTTCCTGGATGAGGTGGGGGAATTGCCGCTGGGCATGCAGCGGGCGTTTTTGCGTGTGCTCCAGGACCATCGTTTCCGGCCCGTGGGCGGGTCCAGGGAGGTGAGCAGCGACTTCAGGCTGCTGGCCGCCACCAACAAGGATCTGGAGCAGCGGGTGCCCCAGGGGCTGTTCCGCGAGGACCTGTTGTTCCGCATCCGGGGTCTGTCCATCATCCTGCCGCCGCTCGTGGAGCGGGAGGATGACGTGCAGCTGTTGGCTGGGCATTTCCTGGCGCGCTTCTGCGGGTCCTTGGGCATCGTGCCCAAGGGCATGTCCAAGGATTTTCTGGATGCCCTGCGCCGCTATGGCTGGCCGGGCAACGTGCGCGAGCTGATGGGGGCCATGGAACACGCCCTGGCCTCGGCCGAGGGCGAGCCCAATCTGTTGTCCCGGCATCTGCCCACCAATATTCGGGTGGCCGTGGCCCGGGCCGGGCTGGGCGATGTGGCCCAGCCCCAGACGCCCGCCTGGAGTATCGGCCGCGGGGAGTTCCCCAGCCTACAGGACTTCCGGGACAGCCATCTGGCCGATCTGGAGCGGTTCTACCTGGAGGAGTTGATGCGCACAGTGGGTTGGAAGATGGCGCAGGCCATTGATCTTTCGGGCCTGTCCAGGGCGCGGCTGTATGCCCTGCTCAAGAAATACGGGGTGTCGCGGCCCCGCAGGCCGTTGAATCCCGGTGTCCGGCGGGCCAAGGGAGGCTTGGGCTAGCTGTTTTGCTTGTCCTTGAAGTGGTCGGCCAGGAGATCGTCTTCCATGTCCTGCTGGGCGGCGACGGGTTTCGCTGCTGGGGTCGCTTGCTGCGGGGCCCTGGCGGCCTGTTGAGGGGCCGGGGAGTCTTTTGGTGGGGCTGGGGAGGCCGCTTGCGGCGTCGGCTTCTTGGGTTGCGCCGCAGGCTGGGGCTTGGCTGGCTCGTCATTTTTGGGAGCTTGCTGGCGTGGAGCGGCCTGGGGGTCTTCTTCGATCTTTTCGGACTTGGTGAAGCAGATCTCCACGATGAAATCGCCGCCGCTCGTGGAAAAGGGGATGGACAGGATGGGCCCGGCCCCCACGTGGTTGACCTGGTGGCCCTTGCCGACGATGACCGAGGGTGTGGAGGCCTTGAAGGTCATGCCGTTTTCGGACAGGCTGCGCCGGGCCTGGCCGGAGATCATATTGGTCAGCTCACCCACGGCGTCGGCCACTTCGTCGTTGATCTTGGTGTATTGTTCGCCAACCATGTTGGTGACTATATCCAGGATCGCCCCCTGGCTCATGGTCAGGGCCATGGTGCCTGTGGCAAAACCAGTCACACCGATCAGGCCGGTTACATCCCCGGTGGCGGCCCGGTCCGTTTTCACGAAGGGTCGTCCCGGTGTCACCTGCACCATGGCCATGGTTTCCAGGACGTTGATCACAGCGCCCAGAAACGGATTGATAAAAGCAACATCGTAGCGAATCGACATCTATTGTTTCCACCTAGCGAGGGGGCGCGCGTGAACGCAGGCGCAACCCTGGCTGGGGGCACTACATGAATGCGCCCAGAACCTCTTCAATGTGTTCGTCGAACTGATCCACGATTCCAACGAGTTCGCTGGTCTTCAGTCCCAGTCCTTCCCATGCGTCGGCTTGGATGCCCGGCAGAACGTACATCCCGCCGCGGGAAATCTCAACTGCATTTGTGAGGTTGTCGGCGATCTGGATGATGGCCGCTTCCTTGGGGTTCGAGGCAGACTTTGGATCGTGGTGGTTGACGATGGCCGTGGTGATGGCCACTGGGAAGTTCCACTCCGAGAGCAACAGGTCGGCAATCTCGGTGTGGTCAAAGCCCAGGACCTCGGACTCGGCGTCCACCAGGGGGATCATGTTTTCGCGGGCGTACAGCAGGGCCTGGACGCTGGCGTAGGGCTGCTTCTTGAAGATGATCAGCCGGCCCACGTCGTGCAGGAGTCCGGCGGTGAACAGCCTGTCGGGTTCGATGTCGCGATGCGTCTTTTTGGCACGCATGGAGATCAGCCGGGAGAGGATGCCGCAGGACAGCGAATGCCGCCAGAAGGTCTTCATGTCCATCAGTTCCGGCGGGATGTCCTTGAAGAAGTTGATGGTCGAGATGCCCAACGCCAGGGTCGAGATTTCCTTGATACCCACCAGGGAGACCGCATGGGCGATGGAGTCGATGGTGTCGGCGAACCCGTAGAAGGGGCTGTTGACCAGCTTTAAGAGCTTGGCGGACAGGCCCACGTCGGTGCTGACCACCCGGGCGATGTCGGCAGCTGAGCTGGACGGGGAGTCCAGGATTTCCTTGATGCGGAAATAGATGCCCGGAAACGTGGCCAGTTCGGTCTCGTGGTCCACGAGGTCCTTGGCCGAACCAAGGCCCGGAGGATAGAGGTCCTTCATGAACTCGAGGTTCGTGGCCAGGCGCTGGTCCTCGGTGGGCATGATCCAGCCGCGCTCCACGGCCAACTGTGTCCGGGCCACGGCGATGCGGAAGATCTCCAGCATCGCCTCGTTGTCCGGGTCGCAGTAGACGAAGAAGTTCCTGATGTATTGCTCGCAGGGGTCCGCGAGGGTGATGCCCTTGGCCTCGGACTCCGGCACGGCCTCCACGGACTTAAGCCCCAGTTTCTTCATCAACTGGATGTGTCCGTCCTGGAGTTTGGTTCCCGAGGGGAGCAGAAGATAGCCGTTGCGGTCCTCGATATTGCTGAGCAGGACCATTCCGGGCGTCAGGGTGTTGATCTGTATTTCACTCACGTCGTCCCTCCGATGACGTGTTCGTCGGCGTCAGAGTTAAGCATCCTTGCGATAGCAGATTCCGCCAGGCTTGAGGATCGGCTTGTAGGCCGTGGACAGCTTGTGGATGCTCTCCGAATGTCCCAGGAACAAGTAGCCGCCGGGCAGCAGGTTGTCATAGAAACCCTCCAACACCTGTTTCTTCATGGCTTCGTCAAAGTAGATGATCACGTTGCGGCAGAACACGATTTGCGATTTGGGTACACGTTTTAATGCCATCCGGTCGGAGAGGTTGATGGGGGCGAAGCTGACCAGCTTCTGCACCTTGGGCCTGACCTTGTACGTCCCGTCGGGTTGCTTCTCGAAGTACTTCAGGATCATGCCCTTGGGCGTGGTCTTGAAGGCGTATTCGCCGTAGACCCCTTTGCGGCACTTGGCCAGCATGGCCGGGGACAGGTCGTAGGCGGAGATCTTGATCCGCCAGCTGATGACCTTCATGCCCAGCTGCTCGAGGATCATGATGGCCAGGGTATAGGGCTCCTCGCCCGAGGAGCAGCCCGCGCACCAGATGTTCAGTTCCTTTTTTCCCGCCTCTTCCTGCACCTTGAGCATCTCGGGCAGGATGTCGCTGCGGAAGACGTTCAACTGCTTGATGTCCCGGAAGAAACTGGTTTCGTTGGTGGTGATCTTCTCGCAGAGTTTTTCCATTTCGCTGGTTCTGCCGGGATCACGCATCAGGAAGTTGTGGTATTCCGCAAAGCTGGAAAGATTCAACTCCGTTAAGCGCGTGCCGAGGCGATTCTCGAGCAGGTAGCGCCGTCTGATCGGGATATCGATCCCGGTCTTGTCGTAGATGAATTTCCGCAGATCATCGAATTCCTTGTCGGTGATCTTGACCGTTTTGCGGAGAGTCAGTGAGCTGGATGTCAGCAGTCCCATAGTCCTTCCGTTTTGTTGAGGGGATTTGCCTTTGTAGGTTTGATACTGCCACAGAATACATGCCGAAGGGAAGGGCCAATGAAAATCCCCGTGGTTCGGGGGAAAACAAGGGGGTGACAACCGTTGCGCCTGCAATCCTCATGGGGGGGCCAGTAAGGGGGGCTCTTTTTGTCGGTGTCCTTGCGGTGGCGGCGATCTCTGCGGGGATCACCCTGCTGCTGCCCCTTGGCCGGGGCCTCTATCTGTTGCGAGTGATCATGCCCATCAGGTTGTACGTTAGACGGGCGCAGATGAACTGCGGGGAGTGGAGGCTTGCGATGGGGGCCAGTTCGACCACGTCGAAGCCCACGATGTTGCGCTCGCGGGCGATGGCTTCCAGCAGCCACATGGCCTGATGCCAGAACAGCCCCCCCGGTTCGGGGGTGCCCGTGGCGGGCATCAGCGACGGGTCCAGGCCGTCCACGTCAAAGGTGACGTAGACATTGTCGGGGAAGTCGCTGGGCAGCAGCGGTTCCCGGGGCGGGGCCAGCGGCAGGTCCGGGCCGTCGATGCCGGGGACGGAGAGTTCGCGGCGCAGCTTGACCTCGGCCGGGGACAGGCTGCGGATGCCGATCTGAAACAGCGGCAGGCCCAGGTCCAGGGCGCGATGCATGACGCAGGCGTGGCTGTAAGGCGACTCCTCGTAGGTGTCGCGCAGGTCGGCGTGGGCGTCGAACTGGATCACCCCCAGCGGGCCTGCGGCGGCCAGGGCGCGCAAGGCCCCCAGGGTCACGGTGTGCTCGCCGCCCAGCAGCACGGGCACGGCGTGGGCGGCCAGGGCCGCGGCCGTGGCCCGTTCGATGCGTTCCAGCACCGCTTCGGGGTTGCCACTGCAGTCCACGGGGGCCGTGGTGTGGATGCCTTTCTCCGCCGGGATGGAGTGTCCGTCCCAGACCTCCAGCTGACTGGAGGCGCCCAGGATGGCGGCGGGGCCCAGGGCGGTGCCCCCGCCATAGGAGACCGTGGCCTCCCAGGGAACGGGGATGACGTGGAACAGGCTGGCCGCGGCGGGCATGTCGCCGATTTCGTCTTTCAGAAAGAGTGGTTGTTCGTCGCGCATGATTGGCTTCCTAGAGGCGGTCCTTGAAATCGTGGTAACCGAACCGGCGCACCAGCTCGAAGTCCTCGCCATCCTTGCCGAGCAGGAAGATGGACGGCAGTTGTACGCCGTTGAAGGTGTTGGTTTTGACCATGGTGTAATGGGCCATGTCCGTGAACACGAGCCGATCGCCCGCCGTCAGGGGCGCGTCGAAGGCGAAGTCTCCGGCCATGTCGCCCGCCAGGCAGGATGGGCCTCCCAGACCATAGGTCCGGGCTTTGGTTCCGGGGTTGCCTGCGCCCACCACATGCGGGCGGTAGGGCATCTCGATGACGTCGGGCATATGGCAGGGCACGGCGGTGTCCATGATCGCCACGGGTCGGTCGCCACCGGGCACCACGTCCAGGATCTCCGTCACCAGATAGCCCGTGTTCAGGGCCACGGCCTCGCCGGGTTCCAGATAGACCTCAACCTTGTATTTCTCGCGGAAGTCGCGGATCAGGCGGATCAGCAATTCGATGTCGTAGTCCGGGCGGGTGATGTGGTGGCCGCCGCCGAAGTTGACGTAGCGTACGCTCCCCAGGAATTCACCGAAGCATTCCTCGACGGCAGCCAGGGTCCGCTCAAGGCTGTCTGCGTTCTGCTCGCACAGGGTGTGAAAGTGCAGGCCCGTGATGCGTTTCATGAGCTCGGGTCTGAAGTCCGCCCGGCGGATGCCTAGGCGTGAGCCCGGGGCGCAGGGGTCGTACAGCGGCACCGTGCCTTCGGAATGCTCGGGATTGATGCGCAGGGCCAGTTCCAGCTCGCGCCCGGCGCTGCGGGCCGTGTCCTGGGCCAGGGTGCCGAAACGCTCCAGCTGGGCGGGCGAGTTGAAGACCAGATGGTCCGTGGTCAGGGCCAGTTCGCGCACCTGGGCCTCGCTGTAGCCCGCGGCAAAGGTGTGCACCTCGCGCCCGAAGTCCTCGCGGCCCAGGCGCGCCTCATGGGGCGAACTGGCGCAGACCCCGTCCAGGGTCTGGCGCAGCAGGGGGAAGACCCGGGGCATTGCAAAGGCCTTCAAGGCCAGCAGGATCTTGGCCCCGCTCTCGCGCCGGACTCGGCCCAGGATCTCCAGGTTGGCCATGAGCAGGGCCTCGTCCACCACGAAGGCGGGCGTTGCCGGGACCAGGGCGGGGTCGAAACGGATCTGGGTGCGTCCGTCCATGCTACAGCTCGACCTCGGTCCAGGGCAGGCCGTTGCTGTTCAGGGCGTCCATGAACGGGTCGGGGTCGAACTCTTCCATGTTGAACACGCCGGCCCCCTTCCAGGCGCCCGTGGCCACCATCAGCGCACCGATCATGGCGGGCACGCCCGTGGTGTAGGAGATGGCCTGGGACCCGACCTCGGCGTAGGCCTCTTCGTGGTCGCAGATATTGTAGATGTACAGGGTTTTTTCACGACCGTCTTTCAGGCCCTTCATCAGGCAGCCGATGCAGGTCCGGCCCTTGGTCAGCGGACCCAGGGAGCCGGGGTCGGGCAACAACGCCTTCAGGAACTGGATGGGCACGATCTTCTGGCCCTGGAAGTCGATGGGCGCGATGCCGGTCATGCCAACGTTGCCCAGTACTTCCAGGTGCTTCAGGTAGCTGTCGCCGAAGGTCATCCAGAACCGGGCGCGCTTCAGGCCCTTGATGTTGTTGACCAGGGATTCCAACTCCTCGTGGTACATCAGGTAGCACTTCTTGGGGCCGATGCCTTCGGGGAAGTCGTAGGTCATGGCCCAGGACAGGGGGTCGGTCTCCACCCATTCGCCGCGTTCCCAGTAGCGGCCGCGGGCCGTGACTTCGCGGATGTTGATCTCGGGATTGAAGTTGGTGGCAAAGGCCTGGCCGTGGTCACCCGCGTTGCAGTCGATGATGTCCAGGGTATGGATCTCGTCGAAGTGGTGCTTGGCGGCGTAGGCGGTGAAGACGTTGGTCACGCCCGGGTCGAAGCCGCTGCCCAGCAGCGCCGTCAGTCCGGCCTCGCGGAAGCGCTCCTGATAGGCCCATTGCCATTTGTACTCGAACTTGGCTTCATCCAGGGGTTCGTAGTTGGCGGTGTCCACGTAGTGCACGCCGGTCTCAAGGCAGGCGTCCATGATGGTCAGGTCCTGGTAGGGCAGGGCCACGTTGAGCACCAAGTCCGGCTTGAACTCGTTGATCAGGGCCACGATCTCGGGCACGTTGTCCGCGTCCAGGGCAGCGGTCTGCATGGGCTGCGGACTGTCGGCGGCGATGGTGTCGCACTTGGACTTGGTGCGGCTGGCCAGCATGATCTGGGTGAAGACCTCGGGGTGCTGGGCGCATTTCAGGGCGGCCACCCGGCCGACACCACCTGCGCCGATGATCAGGATGCGTGACATGACGGTCTCTCCTCTGAAAAAGTGAGCTTATCTTGAATGTAAATAGGTGTAGCCTTCCAGGCAGTTGCGAAAGGCGCGCATGACGTCGCGTCGCTCCTGGGGCGTGAGTTTGCCGTCGCGCACCGCCTGTTCGGCGGTGTTGCGGAAATTCCCGGCCACGGTCTTGGGATCGTACTCCACATAGGACAGGACGTCAGCCACGCTGTCGCCCTCCAGTTCGCGCACGATGTCGAAGCCGCCCTCTTCTCCCAGGCGGATGCTGACCACGTTGGTGTCGCCGAACAGGTTGTGCAGGTCCCCCAGGGTCTCCTGGTAGGCACCCACCAGGAACGCGCCCAGGTAGTAGCGCTCGCCCGGCACAAAGGGGTGCAACTCCAGCACTCGCTTGACTTGGCGCGGGTCGATGAAATGGTCGATCTTGCCGTCGCAGTCGCAGGTGATGTCCGCCAGCAGGGCCTTTTCAAGGGGCTGCTCGTTCAGGCGGTGCAGGGGCATGATGGGGAACAGCTGGTCGATGGCCCAGGCGTCGGGCAGGGACTGGAACACGCTCATGTTGCAGTAGTAGATGCTGGCCAGGGGGTAGCTGATGTCCGTCAGACCCCGGGGCGGGACCTTCAGGTCCTCCATGGCGTCGGACACGGCGCGCATGATGGCCCAGAAGATGGTCTCGCCCATGGCCCGCTGCCTGAGGGTGCACTGGCCCAGGTTGAACTGCTGGCGCATCTCGTCGCGATAGAAGATGGCGTCGTTGTAGCATTCCTGGAGTTTGCGCGGGCTGATGGCCTCGTGCACTTCCAGCAGGTTATGCACGGGGTCGGGGTAGTCCTCGGGCACGGACGGAGGCAGGACTCGGTTCTCCAGGCGGCTGACGTCCATGACGTCGAACAGCAGGACCGAATAATAGGCCACGGTGGCGCGTCCGGATTCGGTGATGATGTGCGGGTGGGGGATGTCGCGTTCGTCCAGGGCGGTCATCACGCTTTCCACCACGTCGGCGCAGTATTCCTCCAGGGAATAGTTGCGGCTGGACTCGAAATTGGTATGCGAGCCGTCGTAGTCCACGGCCAGTCCTCCGCCCAGGTCCAGGTAGCCCATGGGGCAGCCCTCGGAGGCCAGTTCGGCGTACATGCGGCAGACCTCGTGCACGGCGGCGCGGATATCGCGGATGTTGGGGACCTGCGAACCCAGATGGAAGTGCAAGAGGCGCACGCAGTCCAGCTTGTTTACTTCCTTCAGGCGGTCCAGGGCGTCCACGACCTCGGAGGCCGACAGGCCGAAGATGGACAGGTCGCCTGCGGATTCCGCCCAGTGCCCGCCCACCTGGGACGAGACCTTGATGCGGATGCCGATCTGGGGGTCGATGCCCAGGGCCTCGGCGCGTTCCAGCACCAGGTCCAGCTCGCTGGGCATCTCCAGCACCAGAAAGCAGTTGAAGCCCATCTTGCGGGCGTACAGGGCCAGGTCGATAAACTCGGCGTCCTTGTAGCCGTTGCAGATCAGGCAGGCCTTGTGGTCCGTCAGGTGCGACAGGGCAGTGATCAGTTCGGCCTTGGACCCGACCTCCAGCCCGTGATGAAAGCGCGAGCCAAAGGCGCAGATCTCGCCGATGACCTGTTCCTGCTGGTTGACCTTGATGGGGTAGACCCCGCGAAACTCGCCCTTGTATCCCAGGCTCTTGATGGCCGAGCGGAAGCTCTTGTGGATCAGCGAGATCTGGGAGTCGAGGATGTTCTCGATGCGCAGCAGCACGGGCAGATCAAGGCCGCGGTCGCGGATGCCGGCGATGATGTCCGGGATGGAGACGCGCGTCTTAGACGTGGGCGACGGCTTGATGCACATGTCGCCGTTGTCGGCCACGTCGAAATAGCCGCCGCTCCAATTCTTGACACCGTAGAGGTCTGCGGATTTGGCAGCGCTCCAGGTCTCGATGGCTCGTTTGTTCATGTAGGTGACCCTCCTCTTGGCCCGCAGGCGCGGGTGGCATTCGTGGTGCCGGGGGCACCCTTCCGGTGATGGCTCAGAGGGCATGACTGGGATGCGGTGCATCGCCGGACCGAATTCTTTAGATTCACAAGGGCCGACAGTCAATAAGAAATAACTCTACCTGCTGCTGAAAAGAAAGGGAAGGGCGCCGAGCGGCTGCTCCACCGGTGAAGTGCGGGCTGCTGCTGCGCCGGTTGCGGAGAACGCCTTAAAAACTGGAGTCGTTAGCGCGATAATCTCTGGTATTCCCTGACCTCTTCCTGCCCCTCCAGCACGCGCAGGGCGCCCTGGGCCATGACCTGCATCTCCTCCAATCCCGTCACGATCTCCACCGGTCCGGCCCAGCTTAGCAGGCGGGTCAGTTCGGCGGTGAGCGCCTGGCTGCGGGCCAGGCCGCCAGTGAGGACCACGGCGTCCAACGGCCCTCCGGCCAGGGCGGGCATCAGCGATGCGATGTGCTTGGCGATGGCATAGGCCAGGGCCTGGAACACGCTCCGGGCGTGTTCGTCCCCAGCCTCGACGCGTGCGACCACCTCGCGGAAATCATTGGTCCCCAGGTGCGCAAACAACCCGGCCTCGCGCAGCACCGTGCGCCGCAGGCTGGCGGTGTCGAATGCTCCGCCGTCCAGCAGGTTCAGGACTTCCAGCACGGGCAGGGCGCCGCAGCGTTCGGGGCTCATGGGACCCTCGCCGTCCAGGGCGTTGATCACGTCCAGCACCAGCCCCTCGCAGTGCGCACCGATGGAGATGCCGCCGCCCATGTGGGCCACCACAAAGCGGCCCTGGGCATAGTCCACCCCGCGCCGCGCCGCGGCTGTGCGCGCGGCCCCGCGCTGGGACAGGGCGTGGATGATGCTGCGTCGCCGGACCTGGGGCAGGCCCGTCAGCCTCGCGCCCGCCATCATCTCGTCGGTCACGGGCGGGTCCACCACGTAGGCCGGCACGTCCCAGGACTTGCCCACTTCCAGGGCCATGGACGCCCCGAGGTTGCAGGCGTGCTCGCCGAAGCGGGCCTCGCGCAGATCATCGAGCATCCGCTGGTTGATGGAGTAGGTTCCACCCGGCAGCGGAGCCAGCAGGCCGCCGCGGCCCACCACCGCGTCCAGGGCCAGAGCCTCGTGACCTGCCTCGACCTGGGCCTCGACCTGGGCCTCGACCATGGCCTCTGCCAGGGCACGGTTGCGCAGGGGCAGTTGCGCGGCCACGCTGGCGAAGCTGGCCAGTTCCGCCTTGGGGTGCAGGAGCTCCCTGTCAAAGATGGCCTGTTCATCCCGGAAGATCACGACCTTGGTGGAGGTGGAGCCGGGATTGATGGTCAGGATGGTGCGGCTCATGCCCCGCCTCCCCCGCGTGCGAGGAAGGCGGCCAGGGCCAGGGAATAGAACTTGGACTTGGCGCTGTCCCCGCGCGAGGGGACCACCACGGGCACGCGGCTGCCCACCACCACCCCGGCCATGTCCGCGCCCATGAGGGTGTTCAGGCATTTGTAGAGGATGTTGCCGGATTCGATGTCCGAGGTCACCAGGATGTCCGCACAGCCCGCGACCTCGCCCCCGAAGCCCTTGCAGGCGGCGACCTCGGGCGAGAGGGCAATATCCAAAGAGATGGGCCCGGCGATGCGCGCGTCGCCGAATTCGCCCTTGGCGGACATCTTGGAGATGACGTCGGCGTCCAGGGTGGCGGGCATGGCCGGGTAGTTGACCTTTTCCGTGGCCGCGAGCATGGCCACGCGCGGCTGTTGGATGCCCAGCGCCCGGGCCACGGCCAGCGCGTTGCGCACGATGTCCACCTTGCGCTGCATGTTGGGCCGGATGTTGACCCCCGGGTCGGTCAGCAGCATCAATCGCCCACCGCCCAGCGGCGCGTTGAAGGCACTGACGTGGGACAGGATGCCCGCGGGCGGGACGCCGGTCTCCTTGTCCAAGATGGCGCGTAACAGGGTGGCGGTGGACACCAGACCCTTCATGATGAACTCGGCCTCGCCCTCGCGGAACAGGCGCACGGCCTCGCGCACGGCCTTTTCGTCATCGGGCAGGTCGATGCAGCGGAACCCGGAGATGTCCTTGCCCATGCGCTGGGCGATGGCCAGGGTCTTGGCGCTGTCGCCGATGAGGATGGGATCGGCCAGACCGGCCTCGAAGGCCTGGATGGCGGACCCCAGCACGAATTCGTTGGCCGAGCGGGCAATGGCTACGCGCGGTGGGTCGCCCTCGGGCAGGGCCGCGCGGACGATGTCGTCCAGGCTGAGGATGGCGGGCATGACGGGGACCACCGCCTAGTCGTCGCCGCGCTTCAGCGCGATCATTCCCGAGCGGCACAAGCTCTTGATGCCGTGGGGCTTGAGCATCTTGATCAGGCCGTCGATCTTTTCGCGGTCACCGCTCATCTCCACGGTCATGGTCTCCTGGCCCATGCCCACGACATTGGCCCGGAAGACCTCGAAGATCTGCATGATCTGGGGGGTCGTGGCGGGCTCCATGGCCACCTTGATCAACACCAGTTCCCGGTCCACGAACTCCTTGCGGGCCAGGTCGTCCACCTGGATGATCACGTCCATCTCGGCGATGTCGCTCGTGATCTTCAGGATGTCCTCTTCCTGGCCGTCCAGGCCGATGGTCATGCGCGTCACGTCGGGGTTTTCGGTCTCCCCGGCGGAGATGCTCTTGATATTCACGTTGTATTTGCGGATGGCCTCGCTCATCTCGGCCAGCACGCCGGGCTCGTTCTTGGCCAGGGCGGAAATGGTATGGGTCATGATCGCTCCTGTCTGAAGGGGAGTTGTGTCTATGCTTAGTTTCTCTCTATCTTTTTTGGGGTGGGGGGACAACCGTTGAGCGGGCCTTCGAATCGGTATTGCCCAGGTCTATCGTCTGGCCTATAATGAGCCGTCCGGTTGAACCGGGCCTTGTCCCGAATCGTATCCAAGGGAGGACGAACCATGCCGTTTTATCAAGCCATCGATACGGCCACCGAGGCCGGGAAGCGCACGGCCCAGTGCCTGCTGGAACTGCGCCGGGCCCTGGATGCCCAGGTACCCGGGCGGACCCTGGAAGAGACCTTGCTGTTGGCGACCTGGAACATCCGCGAATTCGGGGCGGGCAAGTATGGCGGGCGGCTCCCCGAATCCATCCAGTACATTGCCGAGATCATCGCTCGTTTCGACCTGGTGGCCGTGCAGGAGGTGCGGCGCAATCTGGCTGCCCTGAACCGGGTGCGCACGGTGCTGGGACCCTATTGGAAGTGTGTGTTCACGGACACCGGCGAGGGCGGTCGCGCCAATAACGAGCGCATGGCGTTTTTGTTCGACTCGCGCAAGGTCCGCTTCGGAGGTCTGGCCGGGGAACTGGTGATTCCGCCCCTGGAGCAGGGCGGGCGCACCGTGGGGCCGTCGGAGCAGTTCTGGCGTACCCCGTTTGTGGTGGGCTTCAACTGCGGCTGGTCCAGCTTTTGCCTGTGCACGGCGCATATCCTGTGGGGCAAGGGCAGTGGCGATAGCCCGCCGGAGCGGGTGGCGGAGATCAAACATCTGGCGCAGTTCATGCGCACTCGCGCCCTGGACCCGGATTCCTGGTCGCAGAACATCGTGCTGCTGGGGGATTTCAATATCGCGGGCGACGACGACGAGACCTTCAAACAACTCACGGACGCCGGGTTCACCGTGCCGCCCGAGGTTCGCGCCCACCCCAGCAACGCCCCCAAGACCAAGCACTACGACCAGATCGCCTTTTTCGAGAGTGACCAGCGTCTGGAAACCACGGGTCAGGCCGGAGCCTTCGATTTCTTCCAGACCGTGTTCCGCGACCCAGCGGACGAGGCCCTCTACGCGCAGGACATGGGGGCGGGGTATGTCACCGATTCCAAGGGCAAGGTCAGGGATGCCAAGTCCAAGTCCGGGTACTGGAAAAAGTGGCGGACCTTCCAGATGTCCGACCACCTGCCGCTGTGGGTGGAACTGAGGATCGACTATTCGGATGAGTATCTGGAGCGCAAGCTGGCGAACGGCTGAGCGACGGGCTCGTGGCAACGGTCCAGTGCACCCGCAGCGAACAGCGTTTTAAACTATCAATAACTCGCAATAACGGGGCGTCGGCCTTCAGGTCCGACGCCCGTTTGCATGTTCAGGGGGGGGCACGTGCGCCGCAGTCTGTGCCCGCAGGTTCAGCGGGGCCGCAGGGTGCGGCCCCGCGGCGTTGGCGCGGGCTGCACCACCGCCGTGGAGGTGGCCTCAAGGTCGATACTGATGCCCGTGCCCCTGTCGCTGGAAACGGCGAAGACCACGGTCTCGCCGGGCTTGATCTTGACCTTGGCGGGTTTGAGTGCCGTGTCCGTGACCTCGATGGTCACGGGCTCATCCAGGACCGCGGGCTCGTCCGAGGCCTTGGGCAGAACGACCTGGATGGTGCCTGTCAGCCCGCCCGGGGCTGTGAGGACGCTGTGCTTTCCCGGTTTGAGGAAGGTGGCCGTGAAGAGGTCGTTGCTGGCGAGGCTGCGGCTGTCGTAGACGAGGGTGCGTTCGTTCTGTTCGGCCTTCTCCAGGGTCACGTGATAGCCTCCGGAGCCGGAGGAGACGTAGAACAGCAGATACGCCGGACGGCCAAGGCTGATCGTTGCGCTGATCCGGGTGGGTGCGCCCAGGGTCAGGGCGGTCTGGGCCAGGTCGATGCTCATCTGGGAATCGTCTGCGGTGGAATGTCCCGACACGACGACCTTGAAGGACCCGACGCGTCTTTTCTTCAGGTGCACGGAGCCGATATAGGTGCCTTCGTCGTCCAGCCTGTGGGCCAGGCAGCAGAGCTGCACCAGACTGGCGCTGGACAGGGTTTGCAGACGGAAGGAGTGGGGATTGAGATGGACGTTCATGGCTCTGCTCCTATGCGTGCGGTGACGACGAGTTCCTTGTTGTCGTGGACGCTTACGGCGGCATTCTCAATGGACACCAGTACGGGGAGATCCTCTGCCGTACCCCCGATGATGGGGTAGGGGTCCTCGATCTCGAAGAGGGGTGCCTCCTCTGCGTAGTAGTCCAGCAGTGCGTCGGCGATCAGGGTCGGTAGGTCGAGGATGAACCAGATATTGTCCTCGAACCATTCCTGCGTATCGTCGGGTAGTTCCAGGATCTCGCGAATGACCTCCTTCATGGGCCCCAGCATGGACCGGATGGCACTCCTCGCCCAGCCCGGAAGAGGCGCGAACAGTTGCTCAATGGCCTGATCGATGGCCGAGTCGAGCAGTTCCCCGGCGATGTCGGCCCCATCGAGGATTTTCAGATGCACCGGTTCAACGTCCAGCAAGACCTGCCAGTGGTCGGAGAGGCCCGTCTCATGGGCGGTGTGCGGGCTCATCCCCGCCGGGCGGATGTTCTCGGTCTGCCGCCGCAGCCGGATGCGCGCTTTGGCGGAGACCTCGCTGCGCAGGATCCCGCCGATGTCCAGGGGGATGGAGAAGTCCGGTGACTCGGAGAACAGACTCCAGCGGGGCAGGCGCAGCAGGCAACCGAAGGGGCTGGGGGCGATGCATTGCCCGCCGATGGTGATCTCGGGAAGGTCGACGCCGATGACCAAGCGCAGGGGGTCGTAGATCAGGTCCAGTTCCTTGAGCATGACGCTGTCGTTGGACAGGAATTCCAGGCTGCCGTTCTCCAGGCGCACCCCGAGATCCCATTCCAGGGTGTAGAGGAGCAGCTGTTTTTCATCCGTGTCCGAAAACCTGAAATCCTGACGGATGCGGGAGAACATGGCCTGAACGCTGCGTTCGGACAAGGCTATGGCGATGTTCGGCATCACGACACCTCCGCGTTGATGAAGACCTTCAGTTTGTCGTCCTCGACCGCTGGGTTGAACGGTACCTGCCGGGATATCTGCGTGGGTGAGATGGTCAGGGTCGCGAATTGGTCGAGATTGAGGACCAGATTGCTGACCGTGAACCGCAGCCGGGGCAGGATCGCCAGGTGGAAGACGGTTGCCGCCCAGCATTCCAGGCTGTTCTCGAGTTCTTCGGGGCGCACGTCCACGAGTTCGAGGCCATCCAGGACCAGGCTGACCCGATGCTGCCCGTCGCGTCCCTTGTATTCCGCGTGCAGCACGGCCATCAGCTCCAGACAGAAACAGTGGATCAGTTCCCCGGGCAGGGGCGAAGGCGTGCCGCTGCCTTGTTCGTTGTCGCTTCCGGGGAGGGTGTCGTAGCCACCAAAGTGTTCGGTGTATTTTTCCAGGGGGCAGACCAGCCCGGCGCAGGCCTTGGCCGAAAGCGCCAAGCGCTGTTCCGGCATCAGATTGGCGAGTTGGGGGGGAAGGGGGATCACGTTGTTGGGGTGCGCATCGAGGCGCAGTTCCGTGATTTGCAGGCAATAGTTCAGCCCCAGGGTGTTGCCGGTGCCCGAAATGGGCAGGGGCTGCTCCAGGCTGCAGATCGAGAGCCCCCTGCGCGCCACCTCGGGGTGGATGTCCGGGCGGACGCACAACAGCTCGGGGTTGCTGTGGAACATCGGTGTCGCAAAATTGAACATCGATGGCCTTTGCCGCATCAGGTGCCGGATCAGGCGGTTGATCGCCTCTTCGTGCACCTCGCCATACAGGTCGCAATGGTCTGTCTGCGCCATGGTGGTTCCCTCCGGGGTCAGGGTTGTGGAAAGGGCGAATGCGCAAAACGCACCGCCGCGTCGAGTTTCCAGAACGATGATCTGCACGGAGAAGGTCTGTGGGAGGGCGTTGGTTCGGAGTCGCCAAGGGGAGGAGGGGCTCAGGAAGTATCCTAGTATGAGTATCGACTATTGTCCGGGGGCGATGCGTTTGTCAATGTCGGGCGCTGGGAGCCCCTGGAATCCGGACGGGGGGCTTTGGAGAGCTGTCTGCTTCCGGGACGGCTGGCGTCGCAAAAAAAATGGCGCCGGACCCAAAGGTCCGGCGCCAGAGTAAACATCTCTGGGGCTTGGGCTATTTATTCATGTTGCGTTGAACCTGGGCCCAGGTGTCGCGCAGGGTGACCGTGCGATTGAACACGGGCTTGCCCGGGGCGCTGTCCTTGGAATCCACGCAGAAGTAGCCCAGGCGCTCGAACTGGCAGATGAAGCCGGGCTCGGCCGTGGCCAGGCTGGGCTCCACATAGCCCTGAACGGATTTCAGGGACTCGGGGTTCAGGTTCGCGGTGAAGTCCTGACCGTCCTCCACTTCCATGGGGTTGTCCTTCACGAACAGCTTGTCGTAGAGGCGCACCTGGGCGGGCAGGGCGTGGGCAATGCTGACCCAGTGCATGGTGCCCTTGATCTTGCGGCCGTCCTGGGACCAGCCACCCTTGGTGGCCGGGTCGTAGGTGCAGCGCAGTTCCACGACCTCGCCGGACTCGTCCTTGATAACCTCGGTGCAGGTCACGTAATAGGCGAAGCGCAGGCGCACCTCGCGCCCGGGACCCAGGCGGAAGAATTTCTTCGGCGGGTCTTCCATGAAGTCCTCGCGCTCGATCCACAACTCGCGCGAGAAGGGAACCGTGCGCGTGCCCGCGGACTCGTCCTCGGGGCTGTAGGGCATCTCGAACTCCTCCACCTGGCCCTCGGGGTAATTCTCGATGACCACCTTCAGCGGATTGACCACGCCCAACACGCGCGGGGCGCGTCTGTTCAGGTCCTCGCGCAGGCAGTGCTCCAGCAGGGCGAAGTCCACGGTGCTGTCGGCCTTGGCCACGCCGATGCGTTCGCAGAAGTCGCGCAGGGCCTCGGGGGTGTAGCCCCGGCGGCGGATGCCGCACAAGGTGGGCATGCGTGGGTCGTCCCAGCCGCTGACGTGTCCCTGCTGCACCAGCTGGATCAGCTTTCGCTTGGAGAGCACGGTGCCCGTCAGGTTCAGGCGGGCGAATTCGTACTGCCGCGGGCGGGGGGTCAGCCCCAAGGTGTCCAGCACCCAGTCATACAGGGCGCGGTTGTTTTCGAACTCCAGGGTGCAGATGGAGTGGGTGATGCCCTCGATGGCGTCGGACAGGCAGTGCGCGAAATCATACATGGGGTAGATGCACCAGGCATCGCCGGTGCGGTGGTGCGTGGCGTGGCGGATGCGGAACAGGGCCGGGTCGCGCAGCACCACGTTGGGGTGCGCCATGTCGATCTTGGCGCGCAGCACGTGCTCGCCGTCCTTGAATTCGCCGGCGCGCATGCGCCTGAAGAGGTCCAGGTTTTCTTCCACCGAGCGCTCGCGGTAGGGGCTGTGGCTGCCGGGTGAGGTCAGGGTGCCGCGGGTCTCGCGGATCTGCTCGGCGGTCTGACTGTCCACATAGGCCTTGCCCATCTCGATGAGCTGCACGGCATAGCCGTGGATCTGCTCGAAATAGTCCGAGGCAAAGAATTGTCGCTGGCCCCAGTCGAAGCCCAGCCAGCGCACGTCTTCCTTGATGGATTCGACGTACTCCACATCCTCCTTGACGGGGTTGGTGTCGTCAAAGCGCAGGTTGCAGCTGCCGTGGTATTCCTGGCCCAGCCCGAAGTTCAGGCAGATGGATTTGGCGTGCCCGAGGTGCAGGTAGCCGTTGGGCTCCGGCGGAAAGCGGGTCGCCACATGGTCCCAGCTGCCGTCTTTGAGGTGCTGGTCGATGATCTGGCGGATGAAGTGTCTGACCCGGCCGTCGGTCTCGGCTCCGGGCGCGGGAGCGTTGCTGCTCATGCGTTACCTCGTAAGGGTGATGAAGGTCTTGTCTGTGGCGCTTGAAAAATATGCCTCATTTCCAGCCGGGAGGGAAGGCGTGCCGGGATTGGGCCGTGAATACGGCAAATCCCCTGGGGGGTCAAACAAAGCAGGCTTCAGCCCTTTTCCTTTCCGTTGTTTTCGATTATCGAACAGACTGCGGTGCCGAAATTTGGCTAGTGAAATAAGCCTATTTCCACGGCGGAGGCTGGGCGCGGTTGCCCGCCAGGGACCTCGGAGCAGGCCAGACCAGGGGGACAAGCGGACGCCCTGCGTGGCTTTCCCGAGCCCCCCGGCAGCCGGGCTAGCCCCACCGCCTTTCGGGCTGTGGACCGGCAGTGCAGAACCCCGGGCGGGGTTTCCCGCCCAGATCCAAGGCCCGGTCCTGCTCGTTGTCCGATCTGCTGCCCCTGGTCATCAGGAACCGGCCCGGCATTCGTGGGTAGCCAAGGTCTGGCACAAGAAGAAAGGCTTTTTTAGGATTCCCGCAGATTGATCTGTCAATATTTGCTTGCTGGTGACAATAAATCCGTATAAGAAATTTGGGGCTGCTTTTAACCAGTATGGATGTCAAATGACTCGAGAACCCGATTCCGACGTCGACTATCTCAAAGTGGAGAACGAGCACCTGCGGGGCCGGGTGGCCGCCATGGAACTGGAATCCAGTCGCACGGGCTTCTCTGACATCTTTTTCCAGGTCGTGGAAAAATGTCCGGTGCTGGTCACCATCGCCAGTCCCGAAGGCAATATCCTTTATAGCAACTCCACCTGTCTCAGTTCCTCCGGCTTTTGCAACGAAGACCTCCTCGGAAGACCCCTGACCATCCACTGCGCCGACGGCGGGCAGACTGAGCGGCTGTGGAACGTCATGGATGAACTGCGCAGCGGACGACGCTGGCGCGGGCGGCTGCGCAAACGTCGCAAGAACGGGATGGAGTACTGGGTCGAGGCCTCCTTCAGCCCGGTGTTCGCAGGCAAGGGTTGTTTGTCCCACCTGTTGTGCGTGGAAGAGGAGATCTCCGACCGCCTGCGCGACGAGGAACTGTTGCGGCGCAACGAGACTCTGCTGTCCATCCTGTACCGCATTTCCAACACCGTTCAGTCCACCCGCGATCTCAACGAGCTGTACGCAACCATCCACGAGGTCCTGCGCGGGTTTGTGGATGTCACGAACTATTACATCGCCTTGGTGGACGAGGGCCGGGATCGGCTGGTCTTCCCGTTCTTCTATGATGAGATGGACACCGAGGACTGCATCATCGAGAACATCAGCGATCCGTCCACGGAGTGTCTGGCCCTGCACGTGATCCGCACCGGGCAGCCGCTTCTGATCCGCAAGAACGAGCAGGATGCCGTGTTGGGGGTCAACGTCAAGCAGGGCCGGGGGGTGGTCGGCACCGTGGCCGAGTGCTGGCTGGGCGTGCCGCTCAAGGTGGGGGGCAAGACCATCGGGGCCATGGCCGTGCAGGACTATTACGATCCCCTGCATTATTCCCAGGATGACGTGGATCTGATGCAGGCCATTTCCGAACAGGTGGCCATGGCCGTCGAGCGCAAGCGCATGGAGGAGGCCCTGCGGATCTCCGAGCAGCGCTACCGCACGGTCTCGGACTCGGCCTTCAACTTGGAGACCTGGTGCGGGCCCGATGGCCGGATGCTGTATGTCTCGCCCTCGTGCGCCACAATCACAGGCTATCCCGCCGAGAAGCTGATGCTCGACCCCGGGTTCATGGAACAGATCATCCACCGCGACGATCTGGCCCTGTGGCGGGAACACATGGGCGACGGCTGCAAGGGTTCACGGCTGTCCCTGGAATTCAGGATCTTCCGCGAGGACGGGCGGATGCACTGGCTGTCCATGTCCAGCCGCAACGTGCACGACGAAAATGGAAACTGTCTGGGGCTGCGGTGCAGCATGCGCGACATCAGCGAGAGCAAGATGATGCAGCGCGAGCTGCGTTATGCCACCCTGCATGATCCCCTGACGGGCCTTGCCAACCGCGGCCTGTGTCTGGACCGAATCCGCCAGACCATGGAGCGTTCCAAGCGGCGCGACGATCACTATTTCGCGGTGGTCTATCTGGATATCGATCGGTTCCGGGTCATCAACGACAGCCTGGGCCACAGCGTGGGCGATGAGCTGCTGCGTGAGGTCAGCGAGCGCCTGCTGAAGTGCGTACGCAGTCTGGACACCGTCTCGCGTTATGGCGCCGACGAGTTCGCCATCGTGCTGGACGAACTGGAATCCCCGCGCGAGGCCATCCGTGCGGCCAAGCGGATTCGCCAGCTGATGCGCCAGACCTTCGTGGTCAACGGTCGCGAGATCAAGCTGACCGTGAGCATGGGCATCGTGCTCTCCCCGGTGGGCGATATCGGCCCGAACGAGGTGCTGCAGCATGCCAACATCGCCATGCACAACGCCGTCAAATCCGGGACGGCCCGGATCAGGGTGTTCACGGCCCGCATGCTGGAACAGGCCGTCATGGCCATGGACATGGAGCATGATCTGGCCCGCGCCCTGGAACGTGGCGAATTTTTCCTGAACTACCAGCCCATCGTCAGCGTCGTGGATGGTTCCCTGATCGGATTCGAGGCCCTGGTGCGCTGGAATCATCCGCAAAAAGGGGTGCTCCCCCCGGGCTATTTCATCCCCTTTGCCGAGGAGAGCGGACAGATCATCGACCTGGGGTTGGTGGTCCTGCGCGAGGCCTGCTCGACCATGGTCGACTGGCTGCGGGAGCATCCGGACCGCCCGGAGATGCAGATAGCCGTGAACCTGTCCTGCCGCCAGTTCGAGCAGGTGACTCTGGTGGAGCAGATCTCCTGCATCCTGGAGGAGACCGGGCTGTCCGTGGCCAACCTGAAGCTGGAGATCACCGAGTCGGCCATCATGAAGGACGCCGAGGGCGCGTTGTTCATCCTGCGCCGCCTGAAGGCCCTGGGCATCAAGCTCTCCATCGACGATTTCGGGACCGGGTATTCGTCCCTGTCCTATCTGCAAAAGTTCCCCGTAGACACCCTGAAGGTGGACCGCTCCTTCATCAGCGGCATGGGAGCCAATGGCGAGAACACGGCCATCGTGCGCGCCGTGGTGGTCCTGGCCCAGAGCATGGGGCTGGACGTGGTGGCCGAGGGCGTGGAGCTGTCCGAGCAGTTGGACCAGTTGCGAGATCTGCGCTGCCCGTATGTCCAGGGGTTCTTTTTTTCCAAGCCGCTCAGTACCGCCGACGCGCGGTTGTTCATCGCCGCCAACTGAGGCGGCCCTTGGGGCGCAGCAGCCAGAACCGTCCCGGTCTGCATTGGCTCGTGCCTTGGCGCACAGCCCTGGCTTTGTCCTGTGTTTGCAGGACCACCAGCCTTGTCCCACCGCTCATCAGCGCTTCCCGTCGCTCCAAGACCTGTCCCCCAGTCTTGCCCCCGCACAGTGCCCTTGGTGGCCCATTCTGCATCCTGCGCCGTGTAGCAGCGCTCGGCGTTGAATGCTGTTCGGGCCGGCTCACGGCATGCGTCGGATGCGCTCCCAGGGGGCTGCTGCGGCCAGCGGGCTGTGGGCTTGGAGATATTCCCCCAGGGCGTCCGCCGTGGAACGGGCGGTGGAGTAAGCCGAGGCCCTAAAGGGTTTGAGCATCGCGAAGCCGTCGCCGCCGCCCAGCAAATAATCCGGCAGGGCAATGCGATAGGAGAGCCCTGGCCTGATGGGCAGCCAGAGATGGCCGTCGAAGATCTCCGCGCCCAGGATGCGCCCGCCCGGCGGGCGGGACGGCGACCAGCGCAGGCGCAACCCGGCGAGCTGCAGAAAGCGCCCGGTGCCGGAATCGAAGCTGCCGTCGGCCCGGCTGACCCCGTGCTCCAGCACCTCCAGCAGGATTTCTGCGGGCAGATCTGCCACGACGATCTCGTTGCCGAAGGGCAGGGCCGTGAGCACGTTGCCCAAGGTGACGGCTCCGGCGGGGAGACCGGCACGGATCCCGCCGCTGTTGATGAGTGCGGCCTGGGCCCCGGCGCTGTGGGCCGCTGCCAGGGTAGCGTCAGCCACCAGATCCCCCAGGGGGCACTGGGCAAAGCGGCACAGTTCCTTGGGGGCTTCCAGGTCGTGCTTCAGGGTGCCCACGGTCTGGGATCGTATGGCGGCCAGTTGCACCTCAAAGCCCCGGGCCAGCGCGAGCACGTCTTCGGCGCGGGGCACGGGGGAGGCCAGGGGCACCGGCTGCCCCGACCAGGACGTCGGGACCCCTGAAGAGTCGAAATCCACCCAGAGCCGTCCCAATTCCCGGCCCCATTGTCCGGCCTGGACCACCAGCACGGGTTGTCCCCACGGAGACTCGACCACCGTGGGATAGGGTCCGGCCGCCTCGGGGTCCGGCCCGAGGCGGGTGTGGGAATGCCCGCCCACGATGAGGTCCAGCCCCTTCACCGTGCGGGCCAGTTCCATGTCTGCGGCGTAGCCGCTGTGGCTGAGCGCGATGATGATCTTGGCCCCCCGGGCGGTCAGCTCAGCCACGGATCGACTGACGCAGGCCTCGGGGTCCGTGAAGCGCAGCGTTGGCCCGGGAACGGAGAGAAATGCGGTCTCCGGGGTCACCAGCCCGATGATTCCGATGCGCCGGCCGCCGCGCTCCAGGAGGACATGGGGTCTCATCCGGCCATCCATGGGTGACTCTGTTGACGCATCAACATTGCAGGCCAGCAGGGGGAACTCCAGGGCTGCGGCGAAGTCGGCGAGCACCTGCGGCCCGGCATCACACTCGTGATTGCCCAGGGCCATGGCGTCGTAGTCCAGGGCATTCATCAGCTTCGCTGCGGCCTGCCCCTGGAAGCGTGTGAAGTACAACGTGCCCTGGAACTGGTCACCGGCATCCAGCAGGAGCACGTTGCCATCTTTGCTGCGTTCGCCTCGGGCCACGGTGGCCATGCGGGCCAGACCTCCAACGCAGGCCTTGGGCGAATCCTCCGGGCAGAGCTGACCGTCCGGGTCGAACTGGGTCAGGTGTGAATGCACGTCGTTGGTGTGCAGTACGGTCAGGCGGTACGGTTGGGCACAGCCCGTGAGGGTCAGGCCGATCAGCAGGGGCACGGCGCAGAGGCGTATCAGGCCCTTGGCCACTGCCCAGGGCAAGGATTGCGCCAGGCCAACGATCCACTGGGAGTGCCGGGGGCGGATGAACATGGGAATATCTCCTTGCGGGTTTGGCAAAGGGTACCTCAGGACTTATCCTCTTGAAAAGAGGAGGGGCCTATGCGCATCAACAAGATTCTGGTTCCCGTGGACGGCTCCGGGCCTTCCCTGGCTGCGGTTCGTTATGGGGCGGGCATTGCCGGACTGACAGGGGCGGCGGTGATGCTCTTGCACTGTCATAAACCCGTGCCCAGCATCCTGGGCGAACCCAATTTCCAGAGGGTCCTGGAGAGATTGGAGGCTGATGCCCAGCGGGTCATGGAAGGCTGTTTGAGCGAGCTCGCAGGCCAGGGCGTGGAGTTCACCTCCAAGGTCATTGGCGGGGACACGGCCCAAGTCATCGTGGAGGTCGCCGAGATCGAGGGCTTTGACCTGATCGTGATGGGCAGTCGGGGACTTGGGGGAGTGCAAGGCTTGCTGCTGGGCAGCGTGACCCACAAGGTCTTGCAGGTGGCGCCTTGCCCGGTGACGGTGGTGCGTTAAGCAAGGCAGGCCTCGCTGTTTGGTCAGCATTGTCCATGGTGCAGGATTCCCTGGGCCTCGCGTTGGGACGATTCCCGGAGCAGGCTTTCAAAGCACTGGATGGAGCGGGTCTGTGGTCAGGTCCCTTGACGGAAGGCGGGGCCATGCCTCTGCAGGACCGCGGATCTCGTCCACGGTTCGATCCGTGCTGGTCGCCGCTGTGCGCCAGGGTGCCTGCGTCTGGGGGTCAGCCGTTGGTCGATAGGGTTTGGCTTTCGTCCGGGTAGCGCTGGGTGATGGCGACGACCTCGTCGATGTGATCCAGCAGGATGTCCGTCAGTGTGGGATCGAACTGGCTGCCTCGCTGATCGCGGTACAGGTCGAGCACCTGGTCCAGGGGCCAGGCGTCCTTGTAGATCCGCTTTTGCATCAGGGCATCGAAGACGTCGGCGATGCAGGTGATGCGCCCGAAGATGTGGATATCCTCGCCAGCGAGGCCGTGGGGGTAGCCCTTGCCGTCCCAGCGCTCATGGTGTTGGAGGGCCGTAATGGCTGCGGCCTTCATGATGCGGCGTTTGGAATGGTTCAGGATCTCGAAGCCGATCAGGGTGTGCGACTTGATGATCTCGTATTCCTCGCCCGTGAGCTTGGCGGGTTTGTTGAGGATCGAATCCGGGATGGCGATCTTGCCCACGTCGTGCATGGGCGAGGCCATGCGCAGGATGTCGGCCTCGGTGCTGTCCAGGCCGCTCAGGGTGGCCAGCAGATGTGAGATCTCGGCCACGCGTCGCACGTGGTTGGCGGTTTCCTTGGAGCGGTGCTCCACCACGTCGCCCAGGAGCATGATCAACTCTTTCTGGGTGTTGATGATCTCTTCGTTCAGCACATGCACCTTGCGCTGGGCCTCAAGGCGTTCGTTGGCCTCACGGCGCAGATCGGCGGTGCGTTTTTTGACCTCTTCTTCCAGGTGTTCGCGGTAGCGTCGGTTCTGGCGCAACAGATCGGCCCGTTCCAGGGCCTTGCCGACCCGGTGCTCCAGGACGTTCATGTCGCGGATGGGTTTGGTCACGAAGTCCCATGCCCCGTGGCGCACGGCCCGGATGGCATCGGTGATGACACCCACGCCCGAGACCACGATGACCGGAGTCTCGGGGGATTTGTGGGTGATGACGTCGAGCACGCCAAAACCGTCCAGCTCGGGCATGTTCAGATCGCACAACACCACATCGGGCCTAGTGGTCTCGAATGCCAGGACCCCCTGTCGGCCATCAAAGGCGGTTTCGCACTCATAGCCCATGTCCTCAAAGAAATCGGCTATGGTCTGGCAAAGAAACCGTTCGTCATCAATAATCAGAATGCGCATATTCACACTGTAGGTTTCCGGATTGTTGGTTACCTGAATAAGTATTCTATTTGTGGGACAAGGGCAATGTGTCTCGGCTCGTTGTCCATGGCTCCCGCAGGTCAGCGCTCATCCGCAGCGTTTCGCTGTGGTTCCCACCAGTTTCTCGTAAATCCCTTGTGTGGCAGCGACCCTAGAGATTCTCATGAGAATCTCTAGGCAGAATAGCTGCCGCGCGAAGTCCCCCCGTGGATTCGTGCGGTGGGATTCAGTGCCGCCAAAGGGCTCGAACTGTGGATGTTTTTGATCATCGGCCCTTGGATCGCGCCCCGGGAAGATTGGGGCCAAGGCCGAAGGGTGATGCGTTATGCGTAACAAATTGCGTCTAATTTATTCGTTTGAAAAATCATGTCGTGTTATTTTGATGGATACAACGGTGCAGAGTGGACAAGCTCCTCCAGGGTATGTATGCAACCGGGTCCGTGAGGACCGAAGCACGGCGCTGCGGGCGTCATTCGTCATCAGTCACGATCAAAAGCAGCCTCGCCACAGCGCATCCGGGGCAGAAAAACCGAGAGGAGTGTTCCATGGCAGAACGCGAACAATGGGGTTCACGGGTTGGTTTTATCTTTGCGGCCGTCGGCTCCGCCATCGGCCTTGGCAATATCTGGCGTTTTCCTTACATGGCCTATGAAAACGGGGGCGGGGCGTTTCTGGTGCCCTATATCTTCGCCATGCTCACGGCGGGCATCCCGTTCATGGTCCTGGAGTTTGGCCTGGGGCACCGTTTCCGGGGTTCTGCGCCCAAGGTTTTCGCCAGCATCGACAGGCGCTGGGAGTGGGTGGGCTGGTTTCAGGTGCTTGTGGCCGCGGTCATCAGCGTCTACTACGTGGCCGTCATCGGCTGGACCATTTCCTACACCGGCTTTGCCTTCAGCCAGGCCTGGGGGAGCGATCCCAAGGGTTTCTTCTACGGCGAGTTTCTGGGGTTGACCAGCGGCCCGCTGGAGTTGGGTGGCTTGCGCCCCACGATTTTCGCCGCCGTGGCCCTGGCCTGGGGTATCACCTGGCTGGCCTGCATGACCGGGGTCAGGAAGGGCATCGAACGCGCGGGCAAGATCCTGATGCCGGTGCTGTTCCTGATGGTGCTGGTGCTCACGGTGCGCGTCCTGTCTCTGGACGGCGCGGCCGATGGCGTGAACTGGCTGTTCAAGCCTGATTTTTCACGCCTCATGGATTACAAGGTCTGGGTGGCTGCCTATGGGCAGATCTTCTTCAGCCTGTCGGTGGGCTTCTCCATCATGCTGGCCTATTCCAGCTACCTGCCCGCCAAGTCCGACATCACCAACAACGCCTTCATGACCGTGTTCATCAACTGCGGATTTTCCATGATGGCCGGCGTGATGATCTTCTCGGTCCTGGGGTACATGGCCGCTCAGCAGGGCGTGCTCGTCAAGGACGTGGTCAGTGGCGGCGTGGGTCTGGCGTTCATTACCATCCCCATGGCCATCAACCTGATGCCCATGCCCGTGTTTTTCGGTACCCTGTTCTTCCTGTCCCTGACCATGGCCGGCGTGTCCTCGCATATCTCCATCGTGGAGGCCTGCATCGCGGCCTTCATGGACAAGTTCGGCTGGAGCCGCAGCAAGACCACCAACACCCTGTGTCTGGTGGGCTTTGCAGTTTCCCTGGTGTTTTGCCTGGGCGGTGGGTTGTACATCCTGGATATCGTTGATCACTTCGTCAACAACTTCGGTATCCTGGGAGGAGCCCTGCTGGAGATTTTCTTCATCTCCTGGCTGTGTCGCCTGGATGTGGTGCGCCAACACGTGAACCGCATCTCCGACTTTGCGGTGGGCCAGTGGTGGGACTTTTCGCTCCGCTTCCTGACAGTGGGCATGCTGGGCGTGCTGCTGATCAGCAACTTTTATGGCGACATCGCTGCGAACTACAGCGGGTATGACCTTGGACCCCTTCTCTGCTATGGCTGGGCCGTGGTCCTGTCCTGCCTTGTCCTGAGCTTCGTGCTCCGCGGCAGGAACGGTCGTGCAGGGTTTGTGATGAACAACGACAACAGCATCAGGAGGTAGAGTATGACCACTGAAGCCATTATCATGATGATCATCGGGATCGGCATCACCTGGGGCGGCGCGGCGTTGTGCCTGTTGAAGGCCTTGAAGCGCTGACGCTCGACGATCAATGAACGACGCCAAGGGCACCCCATCGGGGTGCCCTTTTTTCTGGGCGGCTTGCACCGCGGGTACAAAGTCTTATAGTGATGGAGTGAAACCCCAAGGAGGGTAGCCATGAATGCCGTTGCTCAGAGCGAAGTCTATCGGGGTTGGACGATCACCCTGCGGCCCACCGAGGAATACTGCGCTCGGTTTGCCATGACCCTGACCGCCCCCGACGGCGGGGAAAAGCATTTTGCCGCCGCGGGTGATACGGAGGCCCGCGCCCTGGCGCGCGGTCGCGAGGTGGTGGACATGGAGTTGGATCACCTCCAGTAGCCCTGGTCTTGAAAATAAAAAAGCAGCCCCCGCCGGAAGTCTCCGGCGGGGGCTGCGTCGCTTGCATGTCGCACCCTCTTGGTGCGCCGGGACGGCGTGGCTAGTCGACCTTGCCGCTGCGTTCGGTGATCAGGATCAGGTGGTAACCGAACTGGGTCTTGATGGGGCCCTGGACCTTGCCCACTTCCTCGGTGAAGCAGACCTTGTCGAATTCAGCGACCATCATGCCGGGCTGGAACTGGCCCAGGTCGCCGCCGCGCTGGCCGGACGGGCACGAGGAGTGTTTTTTGGCGATGTCGTCAAAGGAGGTGCCCGCCTCGATCTGTTTCTTCAGGTCCAGGCAAATGGCCTCGGTCTCCACCAGAATGTGTTTGGCGCTACAGGTCAGCATCGTGTGATCTCCTTGATGTCGGATTATGTACTTTTGCGGTGAGCGGGGACAATCGCATGATCCGCTGCCGCTTGGCAAGTCGCTGCGGGTTTCCTTGACAGGGCACTGTAGGCATCTTATCCGGGTATCTTGGCTCCATCCTAACCAGAGGAAATTATCAAATGCGCATAGCTCTTAAACTTTTGTTCGTGCCCTTGCTGCTGGTGACACTGCTCGCCATGGATGCCGGCTTCGCCGATGCCGCACGTTTTGGCGGCGGGCGTTCGTTTGGCGGCAGCCGGTCCTTCAGCAAAAGCTTTTCCAAACCTGTGTCGCCCACAAAGCAGAGCGCCGTAGGTTCCAGCGCGGCCTCGTCCGCCCCGCGCAGCCCCCGCTTCGGCGGCATGGGCGGCATGTTCGGTGGGCTGCTGGCCGGGACTCTGCTGGGTTCGATGTTTTTCGGCCAGCCCTTTGCCGGGGGCGGATTGATGGATATCCTGCTCATCGGCGGCCTGATCTTTTTGGCCATGAAGCTCTTCCGGCGCCGTCAGCCGGCTGCACAGATGGCCTCGGGCCGCAGCGCAGGCATGTCCTATGGTGGCGGAGGCCCGCAACCCGAGGATGAAACGGTGCTGCAGCGCCAATCCCATGGCGCCTGGGGCGGTCTGGGCTCCACCCAGGGGGCGGCCGAGACCGTTCCCGGGCTGGACCTGCCTGCCGGTTTCGATGCCGATGAATTCCTGGAAGGGGCCAAGCTGGCCTTCAATCGTCTGCAGGCCTCGTGGGATACCCGGGACCTGGAGGACATCTCTCAGTTCACCTCGGAGGCCGTCCTGGACGAGATCAAAAATCAGGCAGCCCAGGACCCTTCGCCTTCCCGGACCGAGATCCTGATGGTCAATGCCCGCCTGCTGGAGGTCAAGGTGCAGGCTCCGGCGACCCTGGCCACCGTCTATTTTGACGCCCTGATGCGCGAGAACGCCACAGGTGGCTCCGAACAGGTGCGCGAGGTCTGGCATTTCAGGATGGATCCGGACGTGAAGGGCGGCATGTGGCTGGTGGACGGATTGCAGCAGCTGGAAGACTAGTTATTGCTCAACATGCCAAGTGGAAGGGCGGCCCTGATCGGGGCCGCCCTTTTTTTGTTCGCAGCCCCCCCCGAGCACACATCCCTGCGGGCGCAAACGCCGTCGTGCGGTAGTCCTTGGGGCGACGGGATCAGGCCTGGGCTGCGGGTCTCTCGCCTTCCGGGCGGGGCTCAAGGGGCAGGCGGATGGTGAAGGTCGCGCCCTGTCCCGGGAGGGAGTCCACGCTCAAGGTGCCGCCATGGTTGTTGGTGATGATGAAGTAGGACACGGAGAGCCCCAGGCCCGTGCCCGTGCCCACTTCCTTGGTGGTGAAAAAGGGTTCGAAGATCCGGGCGCGGATCTTGTCCGGGATGCCGGGGCCGTTGTCCGAAACGGACACCTGGGCATGGGAGGGGCTGACCCGGGTGCTGATGGTGATGCATGGTTGTTCCGGGGGGACGGGCATGGAGTTCATGGCCTGGGCCGAATTCTTGAGCAGGTTGAACAGGACCTGCTCAAGCTCGGAGATCGTGCATTGCAGGGGCGGTATGGACTTGGCGAACTCACGGACGATCTTGATGTTTTTGAAATCGAAGCGTTTTTTAAGATCGTAGTCGCTGGACGCCAGGTCGATGACCGTCTCAATGAGCGAGTGCAGGTCACACGAGGTGTGGCAGGCGGGGACGGAGTGGGCGAAATTGAGCATGTTGCTGACGATGTCCGCCGCGCGGTTGCCGGAGGCGATGATGCCGTCCAGCATCCTGGGGATTTTTCGGGTCTCCAGATAGGCTTGCAGGGCAGCGAGTTCGAGGCCGGCCTTGCGGGCGGCTTCGACATTGGCCGGGAGAACGGGGTCGAAGCGGCGCAGGATGTTCTGCGCCCCTTGCAGGATGCCTCCCAACGGGTTGTTGATCTCGTGGGCCATGCCCGCGGCCAGTCCGCCCACGGACATCATCTTCTCGGTCTGGACCATGATGTCCTCAAGATGCACCCGGGTGGTGATGTCGTCCATGCGCAGCACGGCCCCTTGTCCCGGAGCACCCTGGAGCGGATAGACCTCCAGGTGGTAGATGGCGGGGCCGGATTCCGTTTTCCAGGGCAGCTTGTCCAGAGAGGCGGGCCGTTGCTCGCTCAGCACCTTGTTGATCATCCCCTGCACCGGCTCCAGTTGGGGCAGCAGCTCCAGGACTGGTCTGCCGATGGACTCGGAGGCGGGCCTGCCTGCCAGATGCTGGGCGCCGGAACTCCACTGGGCAACGGTTCCATCGGCGTCCAGGGCCACGAACACCGAGGGCAGGGAATCGATGACGCTGCGGATGTACTGGCGGCCTTGGCGCAATTCATTTTCGCGGCGGGTGATCTCCTGATACATCTGCGCGAATTCCTCCTCGATGTCTGCCAGCTCGGCAAAGGTCTGGGTCTGCGCCGGGAGGGGGGGGAAACGCCTGCCACGGGCCGTGCGCTGGATGAGCGAGGCAAAGTTCGACAGGGGAGTGACGATTTTTCTGCCCAAGGCGACCCGGAACAGGGCCGTGGCCACCAGGAAGAAGGTGATCAGGAAGGCAATGAGCGCCAGGACCGTCTGGGCGAAGGGGTAGAACACCGCATTGGCCGACGTGGACAGGGCCAGCACCCACTTCAGGGAGTTCATGCGCACCAGGGAGCTGAAGAGATAAAGCCCCCCCTCTTTATGGAGCAGGGAGCCCTGGTCGTTTTCGCCCAGCGATTTCAACAGTTCCCCTCCCCCGATATTGGCCTGTTGCCGGACCTGCCGTTCTTCGGGGTGGACGATGGCGTTGCCGTATGCATCGGTGACGATGATCTGCCGCTGGCCCCCGATGGGCGAGAAAAGCCGCAGGTGCTCCTGGAGGGCCCAGAGGTTCAATTCCGCGATGGCCCAGTCGCCGCTGGGGGCCTTGTGCCCCAGGGTGATGGTCAATCTGCCGCTCTGCGGGGAATAGACCGGGCGTGAGAGCATCAGGGAAGGATCGCCCCTGGTCTGGGGGAAGAGCAGGGGAAAATCGGCTCCCCTGAGACCCGTGGGATAGGCCGCGAGCACGGTGTTCTGCGCATCCAGCCAGAGCAGCCGTTCAAAATGCGGGAAGGTGTCGTGGACCTGTTTCAGATCTTTGGTCAGGGTCTTCGGGTCCGGCTCAGCGTCTCTGTTGGCCAGATGTTGCAGGGCAAAGGCCGCGTCCTCGATGTAGGTCTCGGCGTAACGGGCCAGGGATTCGGCCAGCAACAGGTCCTGCTGTTTCAGGGTTACGTATTGGCGGTAGGAGAAGAAGCCCCCCAGAAGCAGCACGGAGACGAGGCACGGTAGGAGCAGGAACCGTGTCAGTATTCTGCCCAGGATGCGGTGCAGGGTCTGGGGCGCGGGCATCTAATCGCTCCCGATGGTGGCCAGGGTGAGGAATTCGCGCTCCCGGATGGTGACGAGGTACGAAGGGCGGATGACGTCGCCGTATGGATTGAAAAGGATGGGACCGGTGACTCCGGGATGGTTGCCAAAGGCGAGCATGCCTGCGGGCAGTTTGCTCGGATCGCCCCCGGTCCAACGCAGGGCCTCGATCAGTACATTGGCGGCTTCGTATCCGAAGGCCGCGGCGTAATTGGGCAGCCAGCCGAAGCGCTCCTGATAGCGTCTCTGGAATTCAAGGAATTCCGGGCGCTGGCTGTCTCCGATGTAGCTCACGGCAAAGATGATGCCCTCCACGGCCCTGCCCCCGGCCAGGATCAGCTCCCGGGTGTAGGCCCACATGGTGCTGTAGATGGGGATCATGCAGCCTTGGACGCGCAGTTGGCTGGCCAGGGCCGCCAGATCCCGCGCCGAGAGGGCCACGAATAGGGCCGACGCGCCCGAGGTCTCGATGCGCCGGGCGATGTCTTCCCAGGATTGGGTGGTCGAGGAGTGGATGCCGCTCTGTTCGAGAATCCTTCCGCCCAGGGAGGAGAAGCGTTCGCCAAAGGCCTGGGTAAAGGGGGCGGTGAAGGCCTTGTTGTCCAGGTCCAGGAGAGTGAATACGGTCTCGGCCCGGTCCTCGGTGCGGCAATAGCTGGCTAGACCCTGAGCCAACTCCGTGCCGCTGGGGATGAGCCGGAAGAACAGGTCCTCCCGGTTGGAGAGCAGGGGGGTGGCCGAGGTGGGCGAAACCCTGGGGATCTTCAGTTCCTCGGCCAGCTCGTAGCTGGCCAGGCTCTGGGCACTGAGCATGTGGCCGATGATGGCGATGGCCCCGGAGTCCTTGAGGATTTTGACGGCGACCCGGGCCTGATCCGGGGTCTCCCCGTCGTGCTCGGAGATGAGTTTCAGCGCCCGCCCATTGACGCCACCGCGCGTGTTTTCCAGTTCGATGGCCAGCTGGGCGCCGTTGCGGCCCTGGACCCCCAGGTCGGAGTAGGTGCCTTCCAACGGTCCGGCAAAACCGATGATGATCGGTCCGGACTCCCCGCAGGCCGAGAGCAGGGTCAAGAGCAAGCCCACCAGGAGCAGGGCGGTTGCAATGGCGGTGCAGCCGCCCTGCCCTGGGGCAGTGAAGGACCGAAGAGTAGACTTTTGCATTTCAACGCAATGCTATCAGGCCTGAACCGCTACCGCAATAATCCTCAGCAATTGGTCGCGATGTTCCCAATAAAAAAAGCCCGACCGGGGTCGGGCTTTGTGGGGTCTGTCGTGAATTGGGCATCTGCCAGGGGGCTGTCCCAGGCCCAGGTTCGGGGTCTGGCAGAGGGCCTGCCCGGTGCTAGTCCAGGTCTTCCAGGGTGGAGGTGTCGCCCACGTCCTGGCCCAATTCCTCGGCCTTCAGGATGCGGCGCATGATCTTGCCGCTGCGGGTCTTGGGCAGGGTGCTGCGGAACTCCAGGGACTTGAGTACCGCCACGGGACCCAGCTCGTAGCGCACATGCTTCTTCAGGGCGGTGATCAGCTCCTCGGAGTTGTCGTATTCTTCCTGCCAGCCCTCGGTCAGGATCACGAAGGCCTTGGCGACCTCGCCCTTGATGGCGTCGGGGATGCCGATGACCGCGGCCTCGTTCACGAAGCGGTGGGCCACCAGGGCGCTCTCCACCTCGGCGGTGCCGATGCGGTGTCCGGCGATGTTCAGCACGTCGTCGGCGCGGCCCTGGATCCAGATGTAGCCATCCTCGTCCTTGCGGGCCACATCCCCGGCGAAGTACATGCCTGGAATCTTTTCCCAGTAGGTTTTCTTGTAGAGTTCCGGATCGTTGTCGATGCCGACCATCATCGCGGGCCAGGGTTTCTTGATGACCAGGAAGCCACCCTTGCCCGGGGGCACGGGATTTCCGCTCTGGTCCACCACGTCGGCCTCCACGCCGGGCAGGGCCTTGTTCACGCTGCCGGGCTTCAAGAGCGAGATGGGCAGCGGGCTGATCATGAACATCCCGGTTTCGGTCTGCCACCAGGTGTCCATGATCGGGCACTTGGAGCCGCCGATGTGCTTGTGCAGCCAGACCCAGGCCTCGGGGTTGATGGGTTCGCCCACCGAGCCCAGGAGGCGCAGGGTGGAGATGTCCTTCTGGCGTGGGTACTGGGTGCCGAAACGCATCAGCATCCGGATCAGCGTGGGCGAGGTGTAGAGGATAGTCACCCCGTAGCGGGCCACCACGTCCCACAGGCGGTCGGCCTGGGGATACAGGGGATGGCCCTCGTACATCACCGTGGTGGTCCCCGCCACCAGGGGGCCGTAAATCACGTAGCTGTGCCCGGTGATCCAGCCGGTGTCGGCGGTGCACCAGAAGATGTCCGTGGGTTTCAGGTCGAAGACCCATTTCAGGGTGCGGTTGATGCCCACCATGTACCCGGCGTGGGAATGGACGATGCCCTTGGGCTTGCCCGTGGTGCCGGAACTGTAGAGCAAAAACAGCGGGTCGTCGGCGTCCATGACCTCGGTGGGCGAGGAGGGCCGCTCGCGCCGCACCAGATCGTCGTACCAAAGGTCGCGCGGCTCGTTCATCTCGACGTCCACGTTGGCCCGGTGGACCACCACGCAGGTCTCCACGCACTCGGCGCAGGCCCCGAGCAGGGCCTCGTCCACGATCTGCTTCAAGTTGACCACCCGGCCGTTGCGGTAGAAGCCATCGGCCGTGACCACCAGCTTGGCCTTGGCGTCGTTGATGCGCTCGCGCAGCACCTTGGCCGAGAATCCCCCATAGATCATGCTGTGCACGGCCCCGATCTTGGCCACGGCAAGCATGGCGATGGCGGTCTCGGGCAGGAGCGGCATGTACAGCACCACCCGGTCGCCCTTGGCCACGCCCAGCGAGCGCAGGGCGTTGGCGAAGCGGTTCACCTCGCGATACAGTTCGTAATAGGTGTATTTGCGCTGGTCGCCGGGTTCGCCTTCCCAGATCAACGCCAGCTTGTTCTTGTTGGCTGTCTCGATATGGCGGTCCAGGGCGTTGTAGACGATGTTGCAACGCGCGCCGCTGAACCAGCGGTAGTGGGGCGCGTCGGAGTCGTCCAGCACCTGGTCCCATTTCTTGAACCAGTCCAGTTCGTGGGCCGCGTCCTCCCAGTAGGCGAGGTAGTCGCGGTTGGCCAGTTCCTGGGCCTGTTCCAGTTCGTGTGGATTGAGGTTGGCCCCAATGACAATCTGCGGAAGCGGGCGGAAAACCCGTTCCTCATGCAGTAATGCGTCTAGTGCTCCGGTCTGGTCCATGGCTGGGTCTCCCTAAGTCGAGACAAGAGTGTCCGGCATAGGCGTCAATGTATCGTGAGTCAGGCGGCCTAGGCGTTTGAATTTCGGCAAAAGGGCCGTTCGTGGTGTTGAACGGTCATGCCGCGGCCTGTGCTGTCCCTACAACCCGAGTATCTTCTTCAGTTCCGCGATCCGTCTGCGGCTGATGGGCAGCTCGATGCGGGTCTTGCCTTGGGTGCGCAGCATGAAGTTGCTGCCCGGCATTGAGGCTATTTCGGTGACCATTTCCAAGTTTACAAGAAACTTGCGATGCACGCGGAAGAACCTGTACTGCCTGAGCCTGTCCTCCAGGATCTTCATGCGATAGGAGGTCAGGTACTTCTGCGAGGCCGTGTGCACATATGAATAATCCTCGTAGGCTTCCACGAAGATGATCTGTGTGTAGGGGATCAGGATGGTGCGCCCGTCCATGTGGATGGGCAGTTTCTCGATCTCCATGGGGCGGGTGATGTTGGAGTATTCCCAGGCCTGCGACAGGGCCTTCAGGAAGCGGTCCTCCTCCTCTTCGCCCAGCGGCAGTTGCAGGGTCCGCTCGTCCTCGGGTGCGTCCTCGTCCTCGTCCTCGGTCCAGGTCGGGGCCGGGATGTCCTTGAAATGCGACTGGAACTGCTTGAGGCGTTGCAAGGTCTGCTTGAACCGCTCCGGGGTACAGGGCCAGAGCAGGTAGTCCGTGGCCCCCAGTTCGAAGGCCGAAAAGGCCTGGGACTCGTCCTTGGCGATGAACACCAGGGCGGGCTTGTGCTTGCGCCCGGCCAGCATCTGCGCCAGCTCGAATCCGGAGACGCCTTCGGCCAGTTCCAGGCCCAGGAAGAACACCCCATAGGGCACGTGCTCCAACAGCTCCAGGGCCTCGAACCCGGTCACGGCCTCACCCAGCACACGCAAAAAATCCACGTCCTCGAGATGGTCGCGCAGGGTGGCGCGGACCACGGGATCGGGGTGCAGCAGCAGGGTGTTCAGATGGCGCATGCGTTGGTGTTCCCGGTGGGGGTTGATTCCATAACGTCTGGATTATCCTGAAAATAGGACAGGTGCAAGGGCATGGTCCGGCCAGTGGCTGGAACGGATAGGTGAGCGGGAAAAGGAGGTTGAGGTAATTTGTTAATACTAATATGTTACTTGCAGGCATGTAGAATAGTCCAATATGGTGGACTTGCTGTTTGTAGTGCTTGCTGATATGTCAGCCTTCTTGTTCGGCTTGAATGAGAAATGTCGTGTCTGGCCAGCCCCTGGAGGGGGTTGACCTCGGCTCGGCGGCCTATCCGGAGAAAAGGGAGATTATTGTGTCTGTTAAAGGAAAACTGCTGCTTATTGCGGCAATTGCATTGGCTGCCCTGGCAATGGTGTTCGGCGTGAACCTTGTGGGCGGCAACTACAGATTGGATGCCGAGCACGCCGACGAAGTTGCTCTGGGAGCCAAGGTGGCTTTGCTGGAGGCGCGTCGGGCCGAGAAGGACTTCTACGATCGTCGTGAGGACGATTATGTGGAGAAGGTGAAGCATTTTGTCGTCGAGCTTGGCGACAATGTGCGCAAGGCCCAAGAGCTGGAACCGGTCTTCACCACCTTGGCGACTGAGATCAAGGTCAAGGCCGGAGAGTACGAAAAGAATTTCCTGATCACGGCGGCGGCCCAGAAAACCATGGGTTACACCAGGGATGATGGACTGCGGGGCAGGTTGCGCGGGGCTGCGAGACAGTTGGAGGCCCGCGTCGAGGGCCTCAATCTGGCCGGGGATGACCTGCTGTTGAAGCTGCTCATGCTCAGGCGTCATGAAAAGAACTTCATCATCAACCACGAAGACGAGCATCTTGTCGCCTTCAAGTCCGCGATGGCCGAGTTGCGAAGAAGCATCGAGTCCAGTGCCCTGCGTGGAGCCGGCAACGAGACCAGGGTCATGCTGGCCTTGGCCGATGAATACTCCCAGGCCTTTGAGGCTTGCGCCCAACAGGACCAGTTGCTGCGCGCCACCAAGAACAAAGTGTCCGCCAGCGCCCATGCATTGATGCCCCTGGTTCAGGAGTTGGAGCTCGGCTTGGGGACCCTTGCGGAAGAGGTGAATTCGCGCATCGGGATCACCTCCGTCACCGTGGGGATCTGCATGGCCATCCTGCTGATCGTGTTGGTAACGCTGACCATCCGTTCCATCATTGTTCCCCTGACGCGTCTCCAGGCGTATGCCCGGCAGGTGGCGGGCGGGGACTTCAGCGAGGTCAGCGCACAGGGTTTCAGCGGCGAACTCAAGTCCTTGCATGAGGACATTTCGGCCATGGTTTGCGAACTCAAGATCAAGCTCGGGTTTGCCCAGGGCGTGCTCAAGTCCATCCCCATCTCCTGTCTGACCACGGATCGCGAGGACAAGTTGACCTTCGCCAACCAGCAGATCCTGGAGTTAGCCGGTCGATCCGGTGCGCCCAAGGAGTTCCTTGGCTGGAACCATGCGCGCTTCATGTACGACAACAACGCCGAAACCATGACGCAGCGGGCCATGGTTCGGGGAGAGACCCTGGACCAGGAATGCACCTTCACCAATCTTGCGGGCGCGGAGGTCGTTGCGAATATCGTGGCCTCGCCCATCGCTGATCTGGACGGCGAATTGATCGGTTCGGTGACGCTGTGCGTGGACCTGACCGAGGTGCGCAAGCAACAGCAGGCCATGGAACGAGCCAACAAGATCATTGCTGCGGCGGCCATTGATGCCACCGCCATTTCAGACCAGATGGCCTCGGCTTCCGAAGAGCTGTCCGCCCAGGTGGAGCAGTCCAGCAAGGGCTCCAACGAGCAGCGCGCCAAGGCCAGTGAGACCGCCACGGCCATGGAGCAGATGAACGCCTCGGTGCTGGAGGTGGCGCACAATGCCTCGGATGCGGCCAACGCGGCCGAGCGCACCAGGGAGACGGCTGCCACAGGATCCGTCGTTGTGGCGGAAGTGGTTGACGGTGTCCAGGGCGTGTACACCAACTTCCAGAAGGTCCACGGGACCATGCAGAATCTGTGCAGCCAGTCCGACGGCATCAGCGATATCGTGCAGGTCATCGAGGACATTGCGGACCAGACCAACCTGTTGGCCCTCAACGCGGCCATTGAGGCCGCACGAGCGGGCGATGCAGGGCGCGGGTTCGCCGTGGTGGCCGATGAGGTGCGCAAGCTGGCCGAAAAGACCATGACCGCCACCAAGGAAGTTAGTGGTGCGGTGCAGTCCATCCAGAAGGCCGCCCAGGAAACGATCCTCGGCATGGGCGAGGCGGGCAAGGTCATCGAAGGCATCACTGCGAAGTCCAAAGAGGCCGGGACGTCCCTGGGGAGCATCCTGAAAATGGTCGAGGAGACCTCCTTCCAGGTCCAGTCCATTGCCAGCGCGGCCGAGGAGCAGTCCGCGGCAAGCGAACAGGTGACCCAGGCCACCGACGAAATCAATCAGATCGCCATCGAGACTGCGGATGCCATGGAGCAGTCGTCGCAGGCCGTGACTGATTTGGCGCGCCTGGCCCAGGACCTCAAGAAGATCATCGCCGGGATGCAGGTCTAACAGCCCTGGCGGTCGTGTGTGTTGTGAGGGGCGGGGCCGACGGGTCCCGCCCTTTTTTTGTATACGCTGACCGGCCATTCTCCGGCCCGGTGTGGCACACAGTCCGTCATCGTCCGGGGGGCGTCGCCAGGGGTAAAGAGCGGGGCTTTCCCTGCCCACCACAGGAATGGACTTCGCACGGCAAATACCTTACACAAAAGCCCACACCCCGGAACCTCCGGGGATGTCCTCCCCCCTATCGGCCCCTACTGGCGAAGAACAATGAGTAAGACAGATCATATACGCAATTTCAGCATCATCGCGCACATCGACCATGGCAAGTCCACCCTGGCCGACCGCATCCTTGAGATCACGGGTCTGGTGGGCGACCGCGACCGGCGCGAGCAGTACCTGGACAAGATGGATCTCGAGCGCGAGCGGGGCATCACCATCAAGGCCCAGTCCGTGCGCATTCCCTACAAGGCCAAGGATGGCAAGGAATACATCCTGAACCTCATCGACACCCCAGGGCACGTGGACTTCTCCTATGAGGTCTCCCGCTCCCTGGCCGCGTGCGAGGGCGCGCTGCTGGTGGTGGACTCCACCCAGGGCGTGGAGGCCCAGACCCTGGCCAACGTGTACCTGGCCCTGGACAACAACCTGGAGATCATCCCGGTCCTGAACAAGACCGACCTGCCCAGTTCCGACCCGGACAAGGTGGCCCAGGAGATTGAGGAGATCATCGGCCTGGACTGCACCGAGGTCATCTGCGTCTCGGCCAAGACTGGCCTGAACGTGGAGGCCGTGCTGGAGGCCATCGTCACCAAGCTGCCCGCCCCGGGCGGCGACCCTGACGCGCCGCTCAAGGCCCTGATTTTCGACTCCTGGTACGATTCCTACCGCGGGGTCACGGTCCTGTGCAGGATCCTGGAGGGCACGGTCAAGAAGGGCCAGAAGATCCGCATCTGCTCCACCAAGCGCGATTTCGAGGTGACCAACCTGGGTGTGTTCTCCCCGGAGGCCAAGGAAATCAAATCCATGGGCCCCGGCGAGGTGGGCTTCCTCTGCGCCAGCATGAAGGACCTCTCCGACGCGCCCGTGGGCGACACCATCACCGAGACCAAGCGCCCCACGGAAACGCCGTTTCCCGGCTTCAAGAAGATCAAGCCCATGGTCTTTTGTGGGCTGTATCCCGTGGAGCCCTCGGAGTATGAGCCCCTGAAGGCCGCCCTGGAAAAACTGCAGCTCAACGACTCCGCCTTCTGGTATGAGCCCGAGACCTCGCAGGCCCTGGGCTTCGGGTTCCGCGCGGGTTTTCTGGGCCTGCTGCACATGGAGATCATCCAGGAGCGCCTGGAACGCGAGTTCGACGCCCAGTTGATCACCACGGCCCCGTCCGTGGCCTACAAGCTGGTGAACAACAAGGGTGAGGTGTTCTACATCGACAACCCCAGCAAGATGCCGGACCCCACGCTGATCCAGTCCATGGCCGAGCCCTTCGCCAAGATGGAGATCCACGTGCCCAACGACTACGTGGGCGCGGTGCTCAAACTTTGCGAGGACAAGCGCGGCGTCCAGCGCGACATGCGCTACCTGACTGCCACCCGCGTGATGATCACCTACGACATGCCCTTCAACGAGGTGGTCTACGACTTTTTCGACAGGCTCAAGTCCGTGACCAAGGGCTACGCCTCCCTGGATTACGAGGTCGAGGAGTTCCGCGAGGCCGACCTGGTGAAGCTGGACATGCTCATCAACGGTGATCCCGTGGACGCCCTGTCGATCATCGTGCACCGCGACCGCGCCACCACCTATGGCCGCAAGGTCGCCCTGAAATTGAAGCGTGCCATCCCCCGGCAGATGTTCGAGGTCATCATCCAGGCCGCCATTGGCATGCGCATCATCGCCCGCGAGCGCAACTCGGCCATGCGCAAGAACGTCACGGCCAAGTGCTATGGCGGCGACATCACCCGCAAGCGCAAGCTGTTGGAGAAGCAGAAGGCGGGCAAGAAGCGCATGAAGAAGATGGGCAACGTCGAGATCCCCCAGGAGGCCTTTTTGGCGGCCCTCAAGGCCGACGAAGACTAGGCCGCAGGCGCAGGCCGTTGAAAAAAGGCCGTCTGTTTCGTAGCTGCGAAGAATTCAAGCTCTCACGTATGTTGTGATACGCATCGAGCTTGAATTCTTCTTGCGCCTTGCATCCTGCCCTTTTTGAGCGACCTGCGAAAAGAGGCGTGACGCCGTCCGGGTTGTTCAGTGGATTGTTGGCGAGTCTTCGAGTCTACAAGACCTTACGCCTTGGGTGTGCTGCGAAAAGTTCAACCAGGTGCTGGGGCTCATCAGGGTTCCAGGGTTTTTATTTTTTGGAGAGTCAACTAGACAACCGGCCCTCGGGGGCCTACCTTCCGGGGGTTGTTTTGCGCTCCCACCCCTTTGGTTGTGAAGAAGATAAGGAAATACGATATGAATCCCAAATGGCATGAAGTCCTGCGCGACTGGGTCGAGGCCCTGATATTTGCCCTGTTGCTGGCCCTGTTCATCCGCTCGTTCGTGGTCCAGGCGTTCAAGATCCCTTCCGGCTCGATGCTGCAGACCTTGCAGATCGGGGACCATTTGCTGGTCAACAAATTCCTGTATGGCATCAAGGTGCCATTCACGGACATCACCCTGTTCTCGGTGTCCGATCCGGAGTTCGGGGATGTGATCGTGTTCGAATATCCCAAGGACCCCAGCAAGGACTACATCAAACGCGTCATCGGTCTGCCCGGCGACACCATCGAGGTGGTGGACAACCACCTGGTGCGTAACGGCGAGGCCGTGGACGAGCCCTATCTGTCCGGGTTGCCACCGCGCAACCCCATGGTGCGCACTCATTTCGGGCCTGTGACGGTGCCCGAAGGCAACTATTTCATGATGGGCGATAACCGCAACAACTCCATGGACTCCCGCTACTGGGGCTTCGTGGGTCGCGAGGCCATTGTGGGCAAGGCCTGGCGCATCTACTGGTCCTGGGCCACCCTGATGGACATCCGCTGGAGCCGCATCGGCATGTTGGTGGAATAGACGCCCGCCTGTTTTTTCGTCTTTGAAAAGACGGCCCGTCTCCGCAAGGAGGCGGGCTGTTTTTTGCTGGCAAGGGTCCGGCCTGGCCCCTTAAGGGGGGGGGCTTTGGGGCCAGCCTGGATCAGGACTTGGTCTCGGTCAGGGCGCGACCCGTGCCATGACCGAGGCTCATCCAGATCAGATTCAGGGCACTGCCCACCAGAAAGACCAGATAGGCCATGTGCGGGGAGGCGTGCAGGGCGCCCGCGTAGATTCCGTTCGTGGCGAGGGGGGTCAGGACGTTCAGGGCGATACGGATGCTGGAGGATAGAATCACCAAGCCCAGTAGGGCGGTGGTCAGGTGCAGGTGCACGGTGGTAGGGCCCGAGGCCGGGGTGTGGCGAAAGAGCTGCGCAAGCCCCAGCAGGCTGAAGCTGCACATGACTAGGCTGGAGATGATGATCCGGGTTTGCAGATCGTCCCCCAGCAGGCCGAAGACGATGGCCGAAATGGTCTCGGCCGTGGTCAGGGCCAGTCCGATGCCGGGCCAGTTGCGCGGAGCTCGGAGCAGGCGCAGCAGGCCTTCGTGGAAGGAGGCCATGCCCGCGGCGAGCAGGAAGTGAGCGGCGACCAGGGTCAAGGCATCGGGCAGGATTCCGCGCGCCGCCGTCAGCAGGCAGCAGATGCCCCAAGCCAGATAGGCGCAGGAGAACCAGCGAGCACCGTCAAAGATGCCGGGCAGGAAGGAGTACAACAGGAGCCAGAGGCCGAAGAGCAGGGTGAAGGCAGACTCGAAACCCAGGATGTTGAAGAGGTCGAATTGCATGGTTGTCCAGCGGTTAAGGGCTGAAGCCCGGGGGGATCCTGGGCCGGAGGGGATTCCTAGCCCGTGAGTGAGGGGAAATCAATACATGGCCTTGGTGGCCCTGACGCCTTGAGCTTGCCCGGTATTCGGGATACAGCAGTCGATACCAATGGAACGATATCCCTGGAGTTTTCCGTGTTAGCCAAAGTGTCCACAGCCGCCCTCTTGGGCATCGACGCCTTCCGGGTGGAGTTGGAAGTCGATCTGTCCAAGTCCGGAATGCCTGCCTTCACCATGGTCGGGCTGGCCGAGGGCGCGGTGCGCGAGAGCAAGGAGCGCGTGTTCACGGCGCTCAAGAATTCCGGGTTCCGCATTCCCCCCTCGCGGATCACCGTGAATCTGGCTCCGGCGGACATGCGCAAGGAGGGCAGCGGCTACGACCTGCCCCTGGCCGCGGCCCTGCTGGTGGCATCGGGGGTGCTGCCGCAACAGGCGCTGGACGGCTGGATGCTGGCGGGAGAACTGTCCCTGGACGGGCAACTCAAGGCTGTCCCCGGGATGCTGCCCCTGGCGCTCAAGGCCCGCGAGGATGGGGCCAAGGGGCTGATCGCGCCCCCGGGCAATGCCGCCGAGGCCGCCGTGGTGGAGGAGGTGCCCGTCTACGCCCCCGAGACCCTGGCCGATGTGCTGCGGCTGTTGACCGGGGAACTCGTGCTGGAACCCGTGGCCCCCGGAGTGAAGGCCCTGTGGGAGAACCGCTCGGGCTTCCATGTGGATTTCTCCGAGGTCAAGACTTGGGAGAACTAGTTACATCCAGGGTCCCCACTAAACCAGGATACTCTTGATGAATAATTTCTGCAATTGTAGATGCTTGTGGACCAGTGTCGAGGTAGAAGGGGTAGACTAGCCCCTCTTCATTGTCCCCAGAGATAGAGAAGAATTGTCCGCGCGCCTTGAATTTAAATTTGTGTTTATGTTTATCCAAGCACGTTATGAAAATACCATTTGTTATCCCGTATGGATTTTCCCCAGAGAATAGCAAGCCAAGCAGTTTCCTCTTTTGCTCAAAAGATAAATCACTGTAGGCAATCCCAGAACTAACATAGGCACTTTTGCTTTCTGCGATCAGATGTTTTCTGATAGTTTCCCTTAAAGTTAAAGATTCTTTTTCTGTCGGTATATTGTCCAACATGTCTTTTAGTTTCATGAACTTTTTGTTCAAATTAAGCAGTTCACCATCAAGTTTTTTCATTTTTTCTGTAAGAGCTTTGTACATACTATTAAATTCATTTTTATCCGTAGATATAAGAGCGTCTGTAGTCCTGTTTAATAGAATGTTTTTATTTTTAATTTCACTTTGTATATTAGATAATTGTTGTTTCAGTTCGTTATAAGATGTAGAGTGGCTACGCTCTTGAAATATAAGTCTCTGAATGTTGTGATCTGAGCCTAAAGCCTCAAACAATGGATTCAAGACGACATTCTCAATTTCCGATGCTTTGATAGAGTACCTATGTTCCCTTGGTCCTTGTTGAAGACGATAACATTTTTTACCGCTTGGTGTTGTAGCTCCAGTTAGCGAATAGTTTGAATTAGCATCCTTAATTAACCGACTAAGCAGGTACTTATTTTTGGCGGGTGTCCTATCCCATGTTCTTTTGGCTTTTAGCTTTGACTTAATCAATGATATTTCTCTGTTCGACAGTACTGGAGGAAGGCTCATCTTTATTGTCTCGTTTATATTGTGACGCTCTGATCTAAAAGATTGCGTCCAGTCTTTTCCGGATGACATAAGTCTCTTGTGCAGTGTGCCAACGTACATATTTAGTTCTTTCGCAGCAGAAAAGCACGAATAGTTTTTATTTATAATCAAGTCTGCTGCTTGCCTTATGACAATGGCCTCCTCTTCTACGATCTCCCATTGATTAGTATTTTTATTGAATTTTCTGCCGTATGGACACTTGTGACAGGCAGATAGACGATTCTTATTTGCATTACTGATTTTTGACATTAAAGATTTGAACGCTGTAACGCCTGATTGTCGTTCATTTATAATGCTAAAAAGAGACAACAAAAAATTATCTTCAAGTTCATAAAGATTGTACCCTTGGGTTAAAACGTAAAACTGTTTTTTATTATTTCGTAGTATTCTAAAATATTTTATTGATTCTTCGCTATTTCGGGACCACCTGCTATGGTCAGCGACCATAATAGCATCAAATACTGAATCCTCAGCATCACTAAGAACTTCGTTCAGTATTTCTCTTTCAGGTGTAAAAGCGCTTTCTTGTCCTCGATAAATTTTAGCAACTGTTCCATTAAGGTGTCTAACTGCTGCTTTCATTTGTTCAAGTTGGACATCAAGGCTTACACCTTTTGCTTCCTGAGCTTTGGTTGATACTCTTGCAAGAAGGGCGAATTTTTTGGTGCTCATAGCTTTTCCTTACTACATTTAAACCTGCTTTCCAATTGGGTTGGTTGGGGTGGTGCTAGCTCAAACGGCTCAAATATGATCCGGTCCCTAAGACTCTCCCAGGCACCCCCTATGCCAAGGTAACCCGAGGGGGGGGGGCTACGAGATTATACAGGCATTCCTGCAACCCCATTCTTCTTTAGCCAATTTGCGAGGTTCGCAGGGGTAGTGCCATAGCGACGGGCAACGAAAGCCTTTGGTGAACCGTTGGAGAGCAGAGCTTCAATTTCAGGGCGGTAGGAATCGAGCTTGGACTTGCCTGGCCCCTTGGGACGCCCCAGCTTAACGCCTGCTGCTTTTCTTGCTGCAAGAGCTTCCTTGGTGCGAGCAGAGATGAGGTCGCGTTCAATCTCAGCGGCCATAGCAAACACCATCGCAATCACCTTGGACTGGATGGTTCCGTTTAGCTCCCAGTCTCCCTTGAGGGCATAGACTGAAATGCCCTTCTCACGGGCGATGGACAGGATTTCCATAATCTCAAGCATCGACCGGCCTAGCCTGGACAGCTCAGGGATGATTAGCCTGTCTCCTCTTCCAAGCGAGTCGATGACTTCCTTGATGCGGCGGTCTTTCCACGGCTTCTTGCCGCTGACCTTCTCCTCGACAAATTGGACAGGGACGTACTCGCGGGTATTGGCGAAGGACAGAATGTCTGCCTTGTTCTTCTCAAGGTCTTGGTCATTGGTCGACACCCTGAGGTAGGCAAAGGTCTTGGCTTGACTGCCACGGATACGCGGTTGGAGTTCCTGACTAGGCATGTGATTCCTCCGAGGTTAAAAGAAAACGTCATTTGACGACTTCTTTTATAGCAAACCCTCAAGAGGAATACGATCCTTTTTGTTAATCATATCATGTGTTTGAATAGGTTCGTTATTAGGAGATAGAGCCCGTTCAATACGACCGTTCCGCGAGCGTGGCAAGGCAGCAACGAGGATTGGCAGGACGTGACGCAGGAAGTCGCTATTGACCATACACCCTGCAATTATGGGGGTACGCGCCCCTGGTTCCATTACCCCAGATGCGGGCGCAGAGTTTCCGCGCCCTATGGCGCGGAGGCTTTCTGCTGCGGGACCTGCCATTATATCGCCTATCAAAGCCAATCCGAAGGCTACGTAGACCGATGTTACAGGCGGGCGAATAAATTCCGGCAACGCATGGGCGGTGAGCCGGTTTGCCAATCATGCATACCGAAGCCCCAGTGGATGCGCTGGGCTAACCATGACCGCATGGTGCAAGAGATTTAAGAATTGGATACCGCCGGGCTCCTGGCCGCAATAGCAAAGTGCCCTTTGCTCCAAAGTATATGGATTGAGCTTCTGTCCTTAGGAGGGATTGCCGGGCTAGGTTTTCGTGAAGATTGACTTGATTTTTGAGGCAGGTATACCAATTGTATAACGATAGAGATAGAAACGCCTTCATATCGTTAAACTTGATGGGGTACGTGGCGAAGTCCAACCGAGGAGGACTGAAGATCAGTTCGAAGTCAAAACTGGCTTTCCCATTAGCTTCAACTCATCGCATATTGCGCGAAGTTGCACCAAGGATTTCGCATTGATATCCATTTTTTTAAAAAAGCAGCAATATTATGAGTCTAATAAAATCAAAGCAACGTATTGCCGATCATGGGGAGGTGTTTACGCCTGCGTGGATGGTCGAAGCAATGCTTGATCTCGTCAAGGGCGAGTCAGAGCGCATCGATTCGCGTTTTTTGGAGCCTGCATGCGGAAGCGGAAATTTTTTAGTCCGCGTTCTTCAGCGTAAACTTACAGCGGTCGAGCTCAAGTTCGGGAAATCCGACTTTGAAAAACGACATTACGCGCTTCTCGCGTTGATGTGCACCTACGGCATTGAGCTACTGGCAGACAATATCGCCGAGTGCAGGGCGAATTTGTTGGGCATATTCGCAGAGTATTTGAAGCTAGACGAGCAAGACGACCTTTACCAAGCAGCTTCCTACGTGCTTTCACAAAATCTCGTTCACGGTGACGCCTTGACGATGTGCGCCGCAGACGGCCAGCCTATCATATTCGCCGAATGGGGCTACCTCGGCAAAGGGAAATACCAAAGGCGCGACTTTCGTTTTAGCTCCCTCTCAAAATCGTCGATGCTCGGCCAACAAGGCTCCCTCTTCGCCGATATTGCCAAGCATGAAATATTCTCACCGATCAAGACCTATCCGCCGATGTCGGTGCGCGAAATTGCCACTACGGCATCAAAGGAGTCAGCATGACCGATCAAGCAGCCTTTTCACTCCGGGGACGAAACCCGGATGTTTTGACGTGTATTGCGAACCTCTCGAACGATGAAGTGTTTACGCCGCCAGAACTAGCTAACAGAATGCTTGATACGCTGGCCGGGGCTTGGGCGAACGCACACGAGGGCGCAAGTATTTGGGAAGACCCATCGGTGCGTTTTCTAGACCCGTGCGCGAAATCGGGAGTTTTCTTGCGAGAGGTTACTAGTCGCCTTACCCAAGGGCTTGCCACCAAGATTCCAGACCTTGAAAAACGTGTTGATCACATCCTGACCAAGCAGGTTTTTGGCATTGGCATAACACACCTTACAGGCTTGCTTTCTCGTCGCAGTGTGTATTGCTCAAAACAGGCAAACGGGAAACATTCCATCACCAAGTCTTTTTCTGATGAGAATGGGAATATCTGGTTTGAGCGTATTGAGCACACATGGGTTGGCGATAGGTGCAAGTACTGTGGAGCGAGCAAACAAGTTCTTGACCGTGGAGAGGACCTTGATACGCACGCGTATGCGTTTATTCATACAGAAGACACTAGAACTCGGATAGCCGAGATGTTTGGAGAAGACATGCAGTTTGATGTTGTTATTGGCAATCCCCCATATCAACTGGGTGACGGAGGCGGCGGTGGAGGGGCATCTTCAACACCGATTTATAATCTATTTGTTGAAACGGCATTGTCTTTGGAGCCTCGTTTTGCCGTGATGATTACGCCATCACGATGGTTCTCTGGCGGTAAGGGCTTGGATCAATTTAGAGATCGAATGTTGCGTGACAACCGCTTTATCAAACTTGTAGATTATCCACAGTTGTATGACGTGTTCCCAGGAGTGAAGATTCGCGGTGGAATTTCATATTGGCTTTGGGGTCGTGAGCATGATGGCGGATGTGAAGTAACAACTATGATCGGAAATGAAGTTGTTGGGGAACCAGCAGTGCGTAAGCTTGATGCATATGATGTTTTGGTCCGACGCAATGAAGCTGTGTGTATTCTCGACAAAGTTACAAAGTATCGGATTAATGGAATCCCTGAACCAAATCTTGGCGATGTTGTTTCTGCAAGAAAGCCTTTTGGACTAACAAACCAACGCGGTAAATCTACTAAAGCAGGATTGCAAGCCCCCGTTTTAGTGTATGGAAATCAACAGACTTCATATCTAGAGCGTTCAATGATTACAAATAACATTCAGTGGATTGATAAGTGGAAGGTCTTGTTGGTCAAAGCACACGGTACAAGCGGTCGTGATGATGTTACTATTCTCGGTGAGCCAGTAGTGGCTGAACCAGGAACTGCATGTACAGAAACTTACTTGGTGATAAATGTTTGTTCTTCAGAATCTGATGCAAATAACTTAGCTGCTTACATGCGTACACGGTTCGTGAGATTTCTTGTTTCATTACGTAAGATCACGCAGAACATCACACGTGATTCGTATAAATTTGTGCCACTGCTTCCTCTTGATTGCCTTTGGTCCGATGAAGACCTTTACAAACGTTATGGCATAAATTCTGAACAGATTGAGTTTATCGAATCAAGAATTGCACCGCGATAGGTGTTAACAAAGGAGAACTTAGGGGTGGATATGGTGCAGAATACAACTATAGATGAAGTCCTTGCCCCCAAGCCAGAGGCTCGGCTGCGAATTTACGCGTATGCCATTGAGGATGCCGCGCATAAAGGTCTTCTCAAGGTCGGGCAGACAATACGTGACGTGAAGCAGCGTGTTGCCGAACAGCTCAAGACTGCCGCGATCAACAATTACAAGATCGTGTTGGACGAGCCCGCTGAGCGCGAGGACGGTACGCTCTTCACTGACCACAACGTGCGCGCTGCACTTGTGAAGAAAGACTTTGAAAATGTTGAAGGGGAATGGATGCGTTGCTCGGTCGATGAGGTGCAGACCGTGTTAACCGAACTCCGTTCAGGTCAAAAGCTCACCGGCACCCATTACGAAACGTTCTCAATGCGTCCTGAACAAGCCGAGGCCGTGAATAAGACCTATGAGTATTTTCATTCAATCTGGAAAGAGGACATGCACGCCGTGCCGCGTTTCCTCTGGAACGCCAAGATGCGCTATGGCAAGACCTTCACCACGTATCAGCTTGCAAAAAAGCTTGGTGCCAAGCGTGTGCTTGTGGTGACCTTCAAGCCCGCTGTCGAAGATGCGTGGCAGACGGACCTCGAATCCCATGTTGATTTCGATGGCTGGCAGTACCTTTCCCGCAAGTCTGAGGCCGACCCAACCACGATCGCCCCCAAGAGCCCTGTCGTCTATTTCGGCTCCTTCCAGGACTTGCTTGGACGCGATAGAGCCGGACACATCAAGGCAAAAAACGAATGGCTACATGCAGTAAATTGGGATTTGGTCGTCTTTGATGAATACCACTTCGGTGCATGGCGCGAGACCGCCAAGGAGCTTTTCGAGGGCGAGGACGAAGCGGTCGCCAAAGATGAATCCAAGCTCGAATATGCCGTGGGGCTTGAGGCCATGAACGAAGGCCTCAGCGTGCTATCGAAAAACGAGCCTGACTATTTTTTGCCGATCACAACCAAGGCTTATCTCTACCTGTCAGGAACCCCCTTCAGGGCACTGGCCACGGGCGAATTCATCGAAGAGCAGATTTTCAACTGGACATATACTGATGAGCAGAGGGCCAAGGCGGAGTATGCCGCCAAAAACCCTGGCAGTTGGAATCCATATGGCTCGTTGCCGCAGTTGCGTCTGCTCACGTACCAAATGCCCGACGAATTGCTTGCGATTGCGAGTGGCGGCGAGTTCGATGAGTTCGACTTGAACGAATTTTTTGCCGCCACAGGCACAGGGGTGATGGCGCAGTTCAGGCACAAAAACGACGTGCAGAAATGGCTGGACATCATCCGTGGGGCATATCTGCCGCAAGCGGTGGAAAGTTTGAAGACAGGAACGCGACCGCCTTTCCCGTATTCGGATGTTCGCCTTTTGCCCTACCTCCAACATTCGTTTTGGTTCCTGCCAAATGTCGCCGCCTGTCATGCCATGGCGAAGCTGCTGAGAGAGAAGCACAACACGTTCTGGCACGGGTATAAGGTCATCCTCGCAGCCGGTGCATCAGCAGGCATAGGGCTTGATGCGTTGCCGCCTGTGCGCGAAGCTATAAAAACAGGGTTTGAAACGAATACCATCACGCTTTCATGCGGCAAGCTTACGACCGGCGTCACTGTGCCACAGTGGTCCTCGATTTTAATGCTCCGTAATTTGAAGTCGCCTGAGACATATTTTCAGGCCGCTTTCCGTGTTCAGTCGCCGTGGTCTATCAAGAATCCCAACGGGGACAACCCGAACGAGGAAGAAATCCTCAAGCCTGTCTGCTTTGTGTTCGACTTTGCGCCGACCCGCGCACTGCGGCAACTGTCTGAATACGGGATAGGGCTTTCGCCAAGCGAGCCGAACCCGGAGAACGCGGTCAGAGACCTTGTGTCTTTTTTACCCGTGCTTGCCTACGACGGGGCGAACATGACGCAGATCGACGCTGGCGGCATCCTCGACATTGCGATGGCGGGAACTTCGGCAACGCTCTTGGCTCGCAAGTGGGAATCCGCATTGCTGGTGAATGTGGATAACGACACATTGCGCCGTATCCTGGATAATGAGGAGGCAATGGCCGCTGTCGAGCGTATCGAAGGCTGGCGCACGCTTGGCGACAATATCATTGAGACGATCATCAACAAGAGCGAGAAGGTCAAGGAACTCAAGAAGAAGGCCAAGGACGGGGAACTGACGAAGAAGGAAAAGAGAGAGCTGTCAGAAGCGGAGAAGGAGTACAAATCCAAGCGCAAGCTCATTCAGGAGAAGCTGATAAAGTTTGCCACACGCATTCCTGCGTTTATGTATTTGACGGACTTTCGCGAGAACACGCTTCAAGATGTCATTACCAAGATTGAACCTGAATTATTCCTCACTGTCACTGGCCTGACTGTAAAGGATTTCCATCTTCTTGTTCGACTGAGGGTTTTCAATACCGAGCAAATGAACCAAGCCGTGTTTGCGTTTCGCCGATACGAGGATGCCTCACTTCGTTATACAGGAATCGAGAGTCACGAGGGACTCCGCCATTATGGCCTCTACGATACTGTGGTGGCAAAAGATTAAAAATAGGCGACCATATAGTATGTTGATAAACAAGGAAATTCGAAACGACCTTTCTCTTTAAACGGATAATGATCGATGTGGAGGAAAGTTAGATGAAACATGCTGCCAAAATAAAAAAGACATCTGGTGGACTCCCTGCCGTTGAAGAGATTCCAGACGAACTCATAGAACAATTTATCATTTCAGTATTCAGCAGCAAGCCTCTAAATACATGTAAGCTTGAAAATATCGCATTGGATGTTTTCAAGTGCGCCGGATTTGCTTATCGCGGCAGTAATAAGGATGTAATGATTAGAAGAATTTGGTCATGTGTAGATCATTTATTGAAACAGGGTTCAATCATTCAGTATCAAACGGCAACCATGACCAAAATCAAGCTTAACCCTGCTCATTCTCCCGCGAGATAAAATATTCCTGTAACATACTGCAAAGTATAATTAAGTCAGCTTAGGGTTTTAATAAAAACACTGCACTCTCTTCGGATTAGATGTCTCTACTTGGCAATGGATTTAGTTTACGAGGACGTTACACCCCAATCGCCCACCACCCATCCCGCAAATATTCCGACACCATTGGATTTTCCAAGCTCAACAAGGCCTGCTAGTGTTCTTGCCCCCATCAGTTCCAGGAAGGCCGCGAAGTCTTCAAACCGAGCCCTGTCATGGCTGAACGAGTGAATGAGCAGGACGGCACTAGGGACGTTGAATCTACGCGCCTCAATGACAGCGGCAGCAGCCCTGTGCAGGAGTTGGTAGCGAACATTCTCTGGAATATCCGAGTTAATGCCAAGGGTTTCCTTAATGAACTCTAATCGCTTCCGCTTGCCGTTGCTCATACCTCTCGACCATTGGGCAAGAGTTGGTCCAAATGATTCGGCAACCTTCCCCTCGACGGCGATGGAGACAAGACGGTCATGAGCTTTCGCAAGGCACCAAAGATCGCACTGAGACGAAGCGCCACCTCCGGGCAACGGCACCTGATGTTCGGGGATAGCTAGCAGCAATTCAATGCCTCTAAAGGCTTCTAGGGCTGAGTTTGCGAACAGGGACGCGACCTCAGGAGGAAAGCCCTTCGACTCCTCCCATCGGCAAGCAAGGGCCTTGGCTGAGTAGCCTGTGCGCCATTGCCGGTCAGGATTGGCAAGGAGTTGCTTCCAATCATCTGGGCCTGATGTGGGCACATAAAATTTTGGCATCCGGGGCTCCTCTCAGGGATTCCTACACACCTTGCACCTGACTCGCCTTCAACAGCAAGCCCAGCCTCAACATTTTAGTATGTAGTCATAGTCGTCTTTTCAGAAAACGTGCGTTACGCCGAAAGTCTCTTCAGCTATTAGCTTCGCTAGTGACAGCATAAGCAGCAGCAAGCACGTATGCTCCGCAGCGCACTTCGCTCTTGTTCCCCATCAGGGGTTACAAATCCCGCAAGGCTCAAACCCTGCGCGAATCGCTTCCTCTCTGGACTTGAATATAGCGGTGCAGTGCTCGCAGTCGAAATTGCGACAGCTAGGGCGGTGAAATTTCTGGCTCTTGATGTTCCCATGGTAAACGGTAGGGCTTGGTTCGGCTTTTGGCTGTGAGTCGTTTCCTCCCTTTCGATACGTCCATGGTGCCACAGCCTCGCTATCTGCCCAGAGCCCAGTTCTGTTAACCCTTGCCGTTTCTTCAATCGTGACCCAATCACGACATTCTGGTTTCTTGCAGTATTGTGAGTAGACCCAGGCAAGCCCTTTTCTTACCAGTTCTTCGCTCAGATTCCTGCCGTCATACAAGACCATGCCTACGGTTCTCCCGTAACGGTCTTGATCCACCGGTAGAACTTCGACCTGACGGCCAAACACCTGCTCGGCAGTGAATTGCTTGGCTTTGGATCCAAAGGACTGGCTGCGTTCAGGTGCATCGACACCGTAGAGACGGATTTTGACCTGCCGCATATCTGAGTTGAGCACAGTCACCGTGTCGCCATCGGCAATAGCTACGACCTTGCCTGTCCAAGCCCAGGCAGAGGTAGTGCATATTAGGGCAAGGACGAAAAGGAGCAGAACGGGGAAGGGCTTACGCACTTATGGAGTTCTCCCAATAAGGGTTAGGTTTCCTGCTTGGTTTTATAATTTACTGGCGAGATTGCCAGTGACGGCCTTGGTTGTAAATACAGCCTCTCACAGCCTCTAGTTTTAGCTGCATAGTCATAGTCGTCTTTTTAGAAAACGTGCGTTACACCGAAAAAATCGACGGGTAGCGTCTACCGTGCATATGCTGCAAGCATGTGTTGTTCGTCGCGTGGCTAATTCTTGTAGGCACGTTGCACTGAGCCGGCTCAATTGGAACGGCAGGTGGTCGGCCCTTGGTGCGAAGGCAGGCAGTTGGGGGTGAATTAATTTGCAGGCGTTGGATGTCATCGAATCACAGGGGGTGTTGAAGTCTACGGTTAGAAATTAACGGTAAATAGAACAATTAAGAATATTGGGGACAACGCTTTTTCTTTTTTCCAACTTTTTTTCTTCAAAAACACACTGAGCACGAAGTGCTCTTTATGATTTAAATAAGAAATCTTTATTTCTTATTTAAATCATATATAATAATTTCTGCATATTTATAATTTGCATATATATTTATAGTTAAAAATTAATTGTTATCCAGCAGTTAAATAATAATTATAGATTCAACCATTACTGATTAATGCTACGCTGTGGGGAGAAGTAGATGTACCAGTTGTTTTTTATTTGACCATGACTGCCACGGCCATGTTCATTCCAAAGGTATCCCTTGCCTTTGAGGCTTCTTATCGTCTTGTTTACATTGGTTGGGCTGACCCCTGCGAGTTCGGCAATTTTTTCATTGCCGACAAAATTAGTGGTGTCCCCGTTGATTGATTCATATCGCAGGATGGCAAGCATTACCTTCGCCTCATTACCGGTTAGGTTCCGTAGCTCATTGCTGATGAAGCTGTGCGGCACCTTGGAAAAGGTCTGGTCGGCTGAACCTTTTTGTACTTGGATTAGGGAATGAATATTCAGGACAAAGGGGTTGAGCCTGGCTTTTTGCTCAGGTTCAAGGTCATCAACTACTTGTTTAATTCTAAATGCCAAGTGCTTATAGCTAGCCCATTGTATTGAAATAATGCCCGGGAGTTCTGGAACAAAGCCAGACTGGTCCAAATACTTAGCCGCCTTTCTTAATCTTTTGATATCAATATGGTGCTCAAATGGTATATGCACTGTTTTTGTTTTCACAATCAAATCGATTGAGTATGGGCAGTGACCAAAGAATGAGCAGTATTCTCTGTCGCAGAACCCATCCTGCACAACCCAAGCACAATTCTCATTTACATCATCAGCCCAAATGACCTCTGCTTCACGCCTCGTATATTGACCGATATATTTTTGTTCCACAGCTAAGTCTCCCACTAAGGTTTCTGTATATGCCTATATTAGATTTATGTTTGTGCTGAGTCTTACTATGCGCATGCCTATCTCTGCGCATAGTGCATCTAATTTTTCTTTGATATCTGCGCTCTACCAGCCTCTAAAATTTGAGGGGTATATGACTATGCGTCTACTGCTTCCCCGCTTCTCTCGCAGGGGCACCAGTGGAGAGCGGGGCTAACGTTTTTCAGAAAAGCGTCTTGCAACAAAACTAACCACTCGGGCCTTCTCCTCGTATCGTCTCCGCCACCTCGTTTGTCTGTCCTTCCTCAGTCAGGAGGGAGACGGTTTCTTCGATGGTGAACAGGCGGTCAAGTCTCCCCCACGAGCCAACCTCAAAGAAGTCTCCGAGGCGGGAAACGAAAATACCAGCGAGTATTCTCCATTCGCCATCATTCATTTTGGCAAGAGATTTCAAGTAAGGCATAGAGCTCATCCCTGACTAGTTTTGGTTTTGCATGTGCCAATATTTTATCCATATAAATCGTAACATTATCATCCAAACGTCCCAGAAAATTCAAATGGGAAAAATCTAAGCGGGGAAGTGTATCTAGTTTTCTTAACTAAAGGGCCAGGAGCACGCCAAACGGGCCATCGAGATCGCTGCGGCGGGCGGCCACAACCTGTTGTTCATCGGCCCGCCGGGCAGCGGCAAGACCATGCTGGCCTCGCGCATCCCCACGGTGCTGCCGCCCCTGGAGTTCGACGAGGCCCTGGAGGTCACCAAGATCTATTCCGTGGCCGGGTTGCTCAACGGCGAATCCCTGAAGGTCTGGCGGCCGTTCCGCAGCCCGCATCACACGATTTCCCATCCCGGTCTGGTCGGGGGCGGTGCCTATCCCCGGCCCGGCGAGGTCAGCCTGGCCCACCGGGGGGTGCTGTTCCTGGACGAGTTGCCCGAGTTCAAGAAGCACGTGCTGGAGGTCCTGCGCCAACCCCTGGAGGACGGGCAGGTGACCATCTCGCGGGCGGCCATGTCCCTGACCTATCCGGCGGACGTGATGCTGGTGGCGGCCATGAATCCCTGTCCCTGCGGCTATCTGGGTGACAACAAACATGCCTGCGCCTGTTCGGCCCATCAGGTGGGCCAGTACCGCAGCCGCATTTCAGGACCCCTGCTAGACCGCATCGACCTGCATGTGGAGGTGCCTGCCGTGGCCTACCAGGACCTGCGTCAGAGCGGCAAGGGGGCGGACTCGGCCTCCATGCGCTCGCGCATTCTGGCGGCTCGTGTGGTGCAGGCCAGACGTTATGCGGGCCTGCCCGTGCGCACCAATGCCGACCTCTCGGGCAAGCTGCTGGATGAGCATTGCGCCCCCGGTGCGCAGGGCCAGGAGTTTTTGGGACGGGCCGTGAACAGCCTGGGGCTGTCGGCCCGAGCCTACACGCGCATCCTGCGCATCGCCCGGACCATCGCCGACCTCGAGGGTGCCGAGCACATCGGCGTGCCGCAATTGGCCGAGGCCGTGAACTACCGCACCATGGATCGTAATTCCCTGTAGCTCACCGTTGCCTCGGCGGCCATGAACCCCTCCCCCTTGTTGTTCGCGGTGGATTCCTTGCTGCGCTGGAAGTTCTTGTCTCTCTGAGGGATTTTTGAAATACAAAGTCTTCGCTCGCGGTTTTGGGAAGGAAACCCACTCTCGGAAGGGGCCGCATAGTCCAGGCCATCAGCTCAGTATTCAGCTTCAGGCCAACCGATTGCCAAGAAGGGAACAATGGGTACACCTATTAGTAATACCGGGCCGATGTGTGAATTTTCAGCACATCTGGAACTGCCGTACGATGTGCGGTTCATGGAGACCAGCCTGAGCTGGGCCACGGGACTTATCACATTGGCCGGCGGCGTGCAGAAGGAAGCGCACGCGCTGCGCCTGGCCCTGGACGAGACGCTGACGTTTCTCATCGATTCCTATCCGGAAGCCGAGTCCTGGGAACGCATCCGCGTGGAGTTTCAGCTCCGGGCGGATGGCGTGGCCGAGATCGACATCACCAATGCGGGACCGCCCGTGCATCCGGAACGGATTCCGCATTATGTCCCCGACTCGCATTTGGAATCGGACGTGGACGGCCTGTGGTACTTCCTGGCCAGCGGGTTCGTGGATGAGCTGACGTTCAGCAGCCGCGGCAAGGATGGCTGGGGGGTCATGATCCGCAAGGGGCTGGCCGAGCCGACCTTCGAGCCTAAGGTGCCCGGCGGCGGCCAGGATGCGGCGCTGGCCGGCAAGATCAAGTTTTCGACACGCCTAGCCGTGCCCGAAGATGCGGTGAACCTCGTGAATCTGACCTACGACACGTTCCGCTATTCCTATGTGGACGAGGATTTTTATTCCGAGACCAAGCTGTGCAAGGCGCTGGCGCAGGGTGAAATCATCTCTCTTCTGGTGGAGGCGGACGGCGTCATCGTGGGCAACTCGTCTTTTGCTCTCTCCCCGGAAATGCCCCGGCGCGCGTATTCGGGTTCCCTGATGGTCAAACCCGCCTTCCGCCAATCCAGGGCCATCATCCATCTGCTCAATGAAGTCACCAGGTTCATGGACAGTGGCCAACTGGACGCGGATCTGTACTTCGCCACCATGGTCACCGCGCACACTGGCTCCCAGAAAGCCGGGGCCAGGGTGGGGTGGAAGCCTTTGGCCCTGCATCTGTCCGCGGCTCCTGTGGTCGACTTTCGGGGCATCAAGTTTTCGCACGATGAGCGGGAGAGCCTGGTCACCTACGTGCGTCTGGCCTCACCCATGCAACTGCCGGTGCTGTACCTGCCGCAACGGCACCACGTCGTCATGGCCGGGCTGCTCGCCCAGGCGGGGTTCGACTCTGCGCTGTCGGCGCAAGAGGCCGCCCCCTCGGAGGTCCGGACCCGGTTTGTGGAGAAGGTGGACGCGGCCTTTGGTTGTGCGACTCTCACCGTGAGCCAGGTGGGGCAGGACTTCGCGGAGCGGTTGACGAAGAAGCTGTTCTCCGTGAGGGGCAAGGGCATAGAGACGGTCATGATCCTTGTCCCGGCCTGGCATCCCCTGCCGCCTGACCTCGAAGCCGTGATGGGACGCATCAACGGCTTTTTCACCGGTGTCGAGCCCGTGTCGGCGCGGGAATGCTATCTTCTCTACTGCGTGCTTTCCGCTTCGCTGGATTTCGAGCGTATCCGCATCCAGGACCCCCTGGCCCAGGAACTGAAGGGACACTGTCGGCGACTCTATGAGGAACTCGTGGCCGAAGACCCGGAATAGGTGCGCGTTTCGATCTGCCTTGGGTTTGGTTTTTGAACGCAGAGTGAAGGCCCGTTTCGCCAGAAACGGGCCTTCACTCTGCCGGGAGAGATGAATTCAGTCGGCATCAGCCCGCAGGGCAAGAATGTCTTGGGAAGTGTCATCTGCGCTGGACCCTAAGCCCCACAATGACATAGCATGAGTTGAAGAACTCATCGTCTGAGTGAACACCTGGGAGGTCCTGCGTGGCGAAGGGCATTTTGGTTCTGCTCTGTCTACTGCCGCTGCTGCTGGGGGCGCATCCGGTTCCCGGGAAAGGGGTCCGGGAGATTTCTTTGCTGGTGGAACCGGGCCGCGGCCCGGTGGAGGGGTACTACAAGGCTCTGATTGAATTAGCCTTGGAGAAAAGTGGGGTCCAGGCCGACGTCTCGGTGCTGCGCTATCCCCCCTCCCAGCTGAGCAATACCGAACTGGTCATGCAGTCGCACGACGCTTACGTCATTGCCGCCGGGACCAATGCGCAGTTCGAGAGGCAGATGCTTGCCGTGCGTGTGCCCATCTATCTTGGGCTGGGCAGCGGCTACCGGATCATGCTCATCCGCAAGAATGCGCAACAACGGCTGTCCAAGGTCAGGACGCTGAAAGACCTGCGGGCGTTCAGCGTGGGCCAGGGCCAGGGCTGGTCCGACATCCCACTCCTGGAGAATGCCGGCCTGACGGTGGTCCAGGCCCCACAATACCGGGATCTGTTTCCCATGCTGGCCTGGGGGCGATTCGACCTGTTCTCGCGCGGACTGTTCGAGGTCTATCCGGAGTACGAGTCCTATCGCGCGGAATTCCCCACCCTGGCGGTGGAGGAACACCTGGTGGTGGTCTACCCCTTTGCCATCTTCTTTTTCGTGTCCCGGGAGCATCAGGAGCTCCAGCAGGCCCTGGAGCAGGGACTGTCCAAGGCCTATGCCAGCGGCGAGCTGCAGGATCTGCTCATGGCCCAGCCCAGCTTGTCCGATGCCCTGAATCGGGCCCGGCTGGAAAGTCGTGTGCGCATCGATCTGCCCGCCTATGGCCTGACCCCGGAAACGATGCAGGCCATTGAGGCCTACCCCTTTGTCTTCGGCAAGGTAAAAGGGCAACCGCCCCGGTGATGGGCTGGCTGCATGCACGTGTAACAACAAGATGGGCCCCTTGCGGGCGGAGGATGCATGAATCTGGATTTTGACGTCAGCAAGTACAGCGAACAGATCATTGCCTGGCTGACCGTGAATGGCATCGACCTGCTCATGGCGCTGCTGATCCTGCTCGTGGGGACCTGGTTTGCCCGGCGCGTGGGCAACGCGGCCCAGGGAACCATGGAAAAGCGGGAAGTGGATACCCTGCTGGCCCGCTTCGTGGGCAACGTGCTGTTCTATGCCCTGTTGCTTACGGTGCTTATTGCGGCCCTGAGCCAGTTGGGGATCAACACCACCTCGTTCGTGGCCATCGTGGGTACCTTGGGTCTGGCCATCGGCCTGGCCGTGAAGGACAACCTGGCGAATTTCGCTTCGGGTGTGGTGCTGATCCTGGCCCGTCCGTTCACGGTGGGTGATTATATTTCCGTGGCCGGGGTTGCGGGCACGGTCAAGAACGTGACCCTGGGCAACACCATCCTCTCCACCCCGGACAACCAGAGAATCATCGTGCCCAACAGCAAGATCACCGGCGACGTGATCACCAATGCCACGGCCAACGCCACCCGCCGCATCGACCTGGTCATCGGCATCGGCTATGGTGACGATATCGCCAAGGCCAAGGATGTGGTGCGCGGGCTGTTGGAGGCCGAGTCTCGGGTGCTGGACGACCCCGCGTATACCATCGCCGTGGCCGAGTTGGGAGACAGCAGCGTCAACCTGGTGGTTCGTCCCTGGGTGCAGACCGGCGACTACTGGGACGTGCGCTTTGGGCTGACCGAGGGCATCAAGCTTGCCCTGGATGAAAACGGCATCTCCATCCCCTTTCCCCAGCGCGACGTGCATCTGATCCCCAGTGCCGACTAACAGGCCCGGTTGGGCCTTCCCTGCGCTTCCCTCTGTTTCATAAGATGGCAGGACCTGACGCCTGGGCGCGTCAGGTCCTGTCGTGTTGCGTCAAACAGCGTGGCCTTTGAAAGCCTGGGCCAATTCCCTGGCGGGCCGATGGCCTCAACACCGCTGAATGTTGGTTTTCACTACTCGGTGGGTGGGGCCGAGGCCTGCTCACGGGGCAGGGAGGCGGTGATCACCGCGCTACCGTCTTCCTTGTGGGTGAAGGTCAGCATTCCCCCGAGATTCTTGAGATTGCGATAGGCCAAAGCCAGGGCCAGGGTGCCCCCGCCCTCCTCGAAGGGCATCAGCAGGGTGTCCGCGTCCGGGGGCAGGACTTCGGTCTGGGCGTTGGCCAGGTCGAATTCCGCCGTGACGTGCGACGGGGACTGGCTGGTGATGATGATCAGCTTGCTGCGTGCTTCCATGTTCCCGATCAGGTGGTTCAGGATGCTGGCGAAGGTCTCGGTCAGCAGGTCCGGGTCCGAGGGGATGTCGTTGACGCTCATGTCCAGCCGGGGCCGGACGTCCATCTCCCGGGGCACGAGCCAGGGGGTCAGCCGGTCCAGGCAATAGGTCATGATGGCCGAGATGTTGACTGCCTGGGTCTTGATGGGCACCGGGGCCACGTAGGCGCTGATGCGGTTCATGAGTTCTTCCAGGCGATGGGCTTGCTCAAGGATGATCTCGGCCTCGGGGATGTCCGGGTGTTTGCTGGCCAGGCGCTTGGCGAATCCGCCCAGTGACATCAGCGGATTGCGGATCTCGTGGGCCAGCTCGTGGGACACCGCGCCCAGGGTGTTCAGCTTTTCGCGTTGCACCAGCACCTTCTCCAGGAAGATGCGCTCCGTGACGTCGGTGATGATGCCCTTGATGGGGGCCTCGGAGGGCTCGTTCTGGTCACAGCCTGTGCCGATGGACTTGGCCTGCAGCCGCAGCTGGTAGCCGTTCTTGTGCCTGAAGCGGAAGTCCACGCTGAATCCGGCGTCCTGCTGGCAGGCCTGTTCCAGGACCTCCCTGACCTTGTTGCGGTCCTCCGGGGCGATCCGTTCCAGGAACAGGTCGGGGACGCCGATCAGTTCTTGGGGTGCATAGCCCAGGATGTCGAGGCTGGTGTCGTTGATGAAGCGCAGGGTGAGGTCCATGTCCAGGGTGAAGATCAGTACGGGCAGGTTCTGGACCAGATCCTTGTAGCGTTGCTCGGCGCGGCGGACCTTCTCCTTTAAGGCCAGACGCTCCAGACAGTTGCGGATGGTCTGTTCCAGGACGTCGAAATTGAGGATGGGCTTGATCACATAGTCCCAGGCCCCGGCCTTGAAGGCGCCGATGGCGTCGGAGATGTTGGCGTTGGCCGAGACGATGACCACTGGCGTCTCTGGGGAATGCTCGTGGATGCGCCTCAGGACTTCCAGCCCCGAGAGCTTGGGCAGGCCCATGTCGAGGAGCACCAGGTCCGGGGCCTGTTCGCAAAAGACCTCGACGCCCTTGGCCCCGTCCGAGGCCTCGAGCACCTCGAATCCGCTGTCCTCCAGCCAGGCCACGATGGATTCGCGCACGCGCCGGTCGTCCTCGATGCTCAGGATGCGTGACAGGGTTGTCTTCAAGGGTTGCCCTCCGCCTCCTGGTTTTGCTGCGCCTCGGCTGGCAGGATCAGGTAGAATTCGTTCCCCGTGTCGGTGGGGCGCTGACCGACCCGCCCGCCGTGCAACTCGACGATCTGTTTGACGAAGAACAGGCCGTGCCCCGTGCCCTCGACCTCTTCGGCATTGCTGCCACGCACCCCGGCCTGGAAGAGCCGTCGTCCCGTGTCCTCGGGGATGGGTGCGCCGGTGGTGAACAGGCTGCAGCGTACCCCCGGCTTGCCCGGCCCCAGGGCATTGGGCTGCAGCCGCAGCCTGCAGGACAGGCTCTTGCCCTGGCCGGAACCGTCCTGCGGAGGAGTGGTGTATTTGAGCGCGTTGGAGAACAGGTTGGCATAGACCTGGGCCATGAGTCCCACATCGATGTGCAGCAGGGTAGGCAAAGCGGCCTTCGGGGGAGGGCAGTCCAAGAGGGAGATGCCCTGTTCCTCGAGCCGGGGCAGATAATGGTGCAGTTGGGGCTCGATGATCTGCCCGGCAATGTCGCAGGGGCGACGCTCCAGGACGTAGTGCCCTTTCTCAAAATGGCTCTGCCTGAGCAGGGTTTCCAGATACAGGCTGGTCTGCTCGTAGTGGGTGATGATCTCCTTGAATTGCTCGTCGAGGGTGGAATGCAGATCCATGATCTCGCCGCGATGGGCGTTGCCCGAGGTGACCATGCGGCGTTCCAGGATGCTGAACTGGTCGATGGTCCGCTTCAGGCGGTTGAAGAACAGCTTGAAGTACATGTTGGGCACGATCACGTTGTGCCCGATGTCCTTGGCCAGGTTGCGGATGAACTTCAGGTGGCGTTTGTTGGACTCGTGCATCATCCGGTTGTGTATCTGGAATCCGATGCGGTTGGCGTATTTTTCCCAGAACAGGCTGTCGCCTGCGGCCATGCGCTCCGCGGGGTGGACCTCCAGGCAGCCGATGACGCCACCGGGCGGATCGAAGGGCAACTGTTCAAGATGCTTGGGGTTGGCGCGGATGGGGAAGTACCAGTGCCCGTCCCGGCGGTCGGGGTGTTCGGGGATCGCAGAGGAGGCATTGATGGTCCCCGGGAGGATGGCTCCGTTGCCGGTGCAGGAGATGCAGTGCAGTTGCAATGCCGGGGTCACCAGGTACAGGGCGCAGTCCAGGTCGAAGATGACCTTGGGGACCATCACGCAGATGGTCCGGAAGTCTTCTTCGCTGTCGAATTCCTGGACCAGATCAAAGAAGATGTTCAGGGCCCCACTTTGGGGCTCCGTGAATTCGTAGCTGGAGTAGTCGGCGGTCTTGGCCTTGATGCGCGCGGCAATGGGCTTGGCCCTGGAAGACCGCGGGCAGCGCCCGCTTACGGCACGGCTCAGCTTGTGGCCGCTGGTCTTTTTGTCGTCATGGCTCATGGGCTCCGCCGTGCTGAAGGCTGGAATGACTTTAGATCAATGGAATAATGACAAATCCTGGGGAAATTGCAAGGTCGGCCTCGCAGGGCTGTCTCCCTGTCCGAGGTCTTGCCCCGGGAGCCTTGTTTTGCTTGCTTTCGATGTTGATGCTATTGAAATGCCAACAGATAACGCAAGGATACAATACGGGCCTGGTGGCCGGTCGGGAGAGGAGATGACGATGAAGAGGGTGTTCTATGTCTTTGAGTCCTGGATGGAGATCGCATTCGGGGCGTTCCTCTTTCTGGTGCTCGGGCTGGTTTCGCAATTCAATTTTCTGCTGTTCCACACCGTTGCCGAGTTGTTCAGCATTGTGATTGCCTTTTCACTGTTCGTGCTGGCCTACAGCTCGCGCGAACGCATCCAGAATGGGTATCTGATCCTGCTCGGGGCGGCCTATTTCCATATCGGCATCCTCGATTTGCTGCACACCCTGTCCTTCAAGGGCATGGGCGTCTTTGCGGGGCATGACGCCAATCTTCCCACCCAGCTCTGGATCGCCGCGCGCTCTTTGGAGGGCCTCGCCCTGGCCGGTGCCGGGTTCTTCGCCAGCAGAAGAATCAACCTCACGGTGTCCTTTTGGGGCTATGCCCTGGCCGGAACGGCGCTCATTGCCAGTATCTTTCTCGGAGTCTTTCCGGATTGCTTTGTCGAGGGCCAGGGGCTGACTCCGTTCAAACGGCTCAGCGAGTTGGCCATCTGTGCCTTGTTCCTGGTGGCCCTGCTGACCCTGCACCTCGTCCGCCCGGCGATCGGGACTGTGGCCTACAAGCTGATCGTGGCCTCGATTGCTTCGTCCATCGCGGCGGAGTTGCTGTTCACGTTCTATGTGAGTGTCTATGATGCCTCGCTGGTTTTTGGACATCTGGCCAAGGTTGCATCCTTCTATCTGGTCTTCAAGGCCGTGGTGGAATCGGGGTACGCCAGGCCTCAGGAGATCCTGTTTCGTGAGCTGAGCAGCAGTCGCAAGGAGCTGCTGGCGGCCCAGGACCTGGCCAGGATCGGGAGTTGGCATGAGAACGTGGCTTCGGGAGAGATGGGCTGGTCCGACGAACTGTACAGTCTTCTGGGCTATGCCCCGGGGGAGGTTGTCCCTGCGCGGTTGTTGATCATGCAGCGGATCCATTCCGAGGATCTGCCCCGCCTGCAGGACGATGTGGCCCGGGCCCTGAAGGAGCAATCGATGTTTGACCAGGAGGTCCGGTATTCATCCCTGGACGGGGAGGGTCATTACGCCAGGATCGTGGGCCGATTCAAGGGGGCGGGAGACGACGCCGGCCGTCTTGACGGCAGTTTTCAGGATATCACGGAGCGCAGGCAGGCCGAGCAGTTGCGGGCTGATGTGGAGATCATCACCCGTCACGACCTGCGTACTCCGTTGTCGGCGATCATCTCCTACGCCGAGTTGCTGCACGACGAGCCCGGGCTGAACGAAGAGCAGTTGGAAATGACCAGCCGCATTGCCGCCAATGGGTTCAAGATGCTGGATCTGCTCAACCGTACCCTGGATCTGTATCGCATGGAGCAAGGCACCTTTGAGATGGCGGCCCGGCCGGTGAATCTGAGAATGGTTCTGACACGGGTGCTGGAAGACCTGAACGAACAGGCCAGACGCCGCCAGGTGCGGCTGTTGCTGGAGCCGGCCCTGTCCGAAGGCGCCGAGCGTATCCAGGGCGACGACCTGTTGTGCTACACGCTGTTTGCCAATCTGGTCCTGAATGCCGTCGAGGCCTCCCCCCAAAGGGGCGAGGTCCGGGTCCTGCTCGGGGGCAATGGCAGGGTCAGGGCCACGGTCTGGAACGACGGCCCGGTTCCACAGGCGGTGCGCGAACGATTTTTTGAGAAGTACGCCACCTGCGGCAAGCCCAAGGGTACCGGGCTGGGGACTTACAGTGCGCGGCTGATCGCCGAGATCCATGGCGGGGATATCGGTTTTTGCACCTCTGAAATCGAGGGCACCTCGGTCTGGGTGGATCTCCCGCGTTCATAGCCGGCGGGCGGGGGCGGTCTGTTCGAGGTCGTCCCAGTGAAGGCTCGGTGGGAACGGGGAGGCCCCAAGGGGGTGGGACAGGGCGCAAGGGCCTTGGCCGGGTCGAGCCGGGAGCTAGTCCAGCCAGCGCGGGACATAGCGCCAGGCCCCGGACAGCTCGGGGTCGCGGGCTGCGGCGTCCTGGTCAAGCACATGCAACAGGGCCCAAAACTGTGGGGAATGATTCAGATGCCGCAGGTGGGCCAGTTCGTGCAACAGCACGTGCCGGGCCAGTGGGCGGGGCAAAAAGAGCAACTTGCAGTTCAGGCTGATGGTTCCCCGGGCCGAACAGCTGCCCCAGCGAGATTTCTGGGCCCGGATGCGGGCGCGTTCGAAAGGCAGTTCGCAGGTTGCCGACAGTTCCCGCAGCCAGGGGACCAGGAGCAGCCGCGCCTGTTCCTTGATCCAGGTCAGGACCTTGGCGCGGCAGGCCTGGGCATCGTCCATGTCGCCGGACAGCAGCAGGCAGTCCGGGCCGCTCAGGGTCAGGCGAGGCGGCTTGCGTGGGGCGTGGGCGGTTTCGATGCGCAGGGTGCGTCCCAGGGCCCTCAGGTCCAGCGCCTCGGGCATGGTGGGTGGCTCAGGCGACCAGCCCTGTTCGGTCAGTCGCCGGACCTGGCCGCGCAGCCAGTCGCCGCGCAGGGCCACGATGCCCGGCACCTGGTGGGTATCGAAGCCCTTGGGCACCACCACCTCCACCCCCAGGCGCGTGCTGACGCGCAGGGTCACGCGCTTGGCGCGGAGGCTTTCGCGGACCAAGTAGGTCGGCAGGGGGGTCGAATCGTCGCTCATGCGGGCCTGGGTGCTCCTGGGGATCGGTACCGTGCTGCTGCGGCCTGTCCCGGATGTCGGTCAGCCCCGGGCAGGGCGTTGGATCGCCGTCAGTGCCGGGATCAGGCTCCGGGCGTCGGCCACAGGACAGCGGCCCGCTCACAGGGGCAGGCGGGCCGGTCCAGAGGCGTCGCATCAGGCCATGCAGCACTTCTTGTATTTCTTGCCGCTGCCGCAGGGGCAGGGCTCGTTGCGGCCGACCTTGGGGGATTCGCGGCGCACGGTGGCCCCCACCATCTGGCCGTCCACGTACAGCCAATGCTCCCCTTCGCGGCGGAACTGGGCCTGTTCACGGTGCTCGTTGCGTTGCCCGGACTGTTCGAAGGCGGCGGTGAATTCCACCTCGCCGGTCTGGTCATCGGGGCCGCCGTCCTTGACGGCATGGACCGTGAGGCCTAGCCAGGTGGCGGACTCGGACCAGCTACGCGCGCCTTCGGGGTCGAAGCCCTTGTGCTTCTCGGGGGCCAGGCTGGTGTCGATGTAGTCGATGGCGCCCACCACGTACGCGCTGTAGCGCGAGCGCATCAGCGCTTCGGCAGTGGGGGCGGGGGCGCCATTGATGATGGGGCCGCAGCAGGCTGCGTATTCCTTGCCCGAGCCGCAGGGGCAGTCCTTGGGAGGGGTCATTGATGCTCCTTGATATGGTCGTGCGTGGCGGCGTCGGCCAGGGTCTGCACGTCCTGCTTGGACAGGGGGCGTTTGTCGGGCAAAAAAGCCACGATGAACGCCTCGCCATCCGCTGTGAGGTTGGTCTTAATCTCGCTGGTCACATCACCCAGCCGCTCCTGAATGCGTTCCACCAGCCGGATCAGCAGGTCCGTGCGCGCCGAGTCTTCAATCCGCAGGCGGTAGAACGCCAGTTGCGAATCGATGGGGAAACGCTTGATGCTGACTTTGGGGGTGGGTACACTCATCTAGTTCAGGGGCTTCAGGGTTGGAATCTCATGGTGATGGCAGCCATGTCCGTCGTCGCCGTGGTCGTGGTCGCAGATCTCGGGCTGGTCCTGGACCTTGCCGTCCAGCCAGGCCTGCAGGCCATCGCGCACGGGGCCTCCCAGGCCGCGGACGGTCTGGATGCCGGACTCGGCCAGCTTGTCCACCGCGCCCTGGCCCATGTTGCCGGCCAGCAGAATGGTCACGCCCTCGGCAGCCATGGTGGCGGCGATGTTGGATTTGCAGCCGCAGCCCGAGGGGGCGGCCACATGTTCCTCGACGGTGACCTCTTTGGTCTCGTCGTCTAGGGTCAGGACGGTGAAAAATTCACAGTGTCCGAAATGCGAGTCCACAACGTGCACGCCAGTATCGTCGGTTTTGGTGGGAATGGCAATCTTCATCAGGAGTCCTCCTTGCTTGGTTCGGAGGGGGAGTATAAGACTTGTTTGCTAGGGGTCAATGCCGAATCGTGGCGCTGGTGACCTAGTATTTTAATAGGATAAGAGAGGTCAAGGATCAGATGGATTCTGTTTTGATCAATGCGCAGCTGAGCATCCCCCGGGACGAGCTGCAGTTCACCGCCGCATGCAGCGGCGGTCCGGGGGGACAGCACGTGAACAAGGTCGCCACCAGCGTGACCCTGGTCTTCGACGTGGGCCTGTCGCCTTCGCTTTCCGATGCCCAGCGTGCCCGGATTCAGGACAAGCTCGCCACGCGCATCGGACGCGACGGCACCCTGCGCCTGACCGCGCGGGACACGCGCAGCCAGGCCGCCAACAAGGAACTGGTCATCAAACGCTTTGCCGAGCTGTTGGCCGAGGCCCTGAAAGTGCCAAAGCCACGGCGCAAGACGCGGCCCTCCCTGGGCTCCAAGCTCCGTCGTCTGGATACCAAAAAACAGCGCGCCAGCCTGAAGAAGGACCGTGGCAAGGTCGGCCCGGACGACGGCTGAGAACCGTTGACACGTCAACGGTTTGTCTGTCCGTGGGGTTGTCCCTTGATTTCACCCGTGCTTTTCCTGCCTCGCGGGCCTTGGGCGAGGCCACAGGCTCCCTGCAAGGATGTTTCTACAGCCCCTTGCGCTCGAACCATCTGAACAGGGCGATGCCACCGACCCAGGCCAGCACGACGAGTAGCCAGTGGTTGACGCCCAGCAGCTGGGGCAGGGTCAGTTCGCCCAGATTGCCCCAGGTCAGGATCGTGACCTTGAGCGCGGGATAGGCCTCGGCATACAGTGCGGCGCCGACCAGCATCCCGAGGATGCCCCACAGGGCGTCCCAGCGTCCTTCGCCCAGGGCGCCCGCGGAGGTTCCCGGGCAGTAGCCCAGCATGGCCCAGCCGAGGCCGAACACCAGCCCACCCAGGACATTGCCGCCAAGCACGGCGGCCTTGATGTCCAGTTCAACCAATCCCAGGTCGAACAGCAGATGGATTCCGACCATGCCCACAAGCACCGTCGAGAGCATGAACTTGACGATGGTCATGTCCGTCAACCGCAGGGCCCCGAGTTGGCGGTCATAGCGGATGACCTCGGCGCGCTGCAGCAGGAAACCGAACAGGATTCCGGTGATCAATCCATAGTACAGACTCATTTGCCCCTCCTTCCGTAGATGATCTGCGCCATGAACAGGCCCCCGAGAAAGAAGCAGGCCAGGGCGATAAATCCGGAGAGTGACAGCTGCAGGGTGCCGCTCAGGCCATGGCCGCTGGGGCAGCCGCCCGCCAGGCGCGCGCCGAACAAGGCCAGGATGCCGCCGAAAAAGGCCATCAGGGCCCGTTTGCCCACGCCGGGGCCGAACCGGGCCTGCCACATGTCCGGAACGGCCTGGACCTTGAATCCGCCGATCAGTTTGGCGGCCAGGTACGAGCCCGCGAAGATCCCCGCCACGAACATCCACTGCCAGTCGATCGTGGGGGTCACCTTGGTGAAATAGTCCATCAACCCCACCCGTTCGGGATCGAACAACTGCTCAATGAGCCCGGCCGAGCGGACAAAGCTTGTGGATGCCCCAAAGTATTTGCCCGTGACCCAGACGGACAGGACGATGAGCAGTCCGCTCAGTCCCCCACAGAGATAGGGGTTCCACGGTTTGGGTGATTTGTATTGAGCCATATGCGGTTCTCCTTGAAGGGGGTGTGCCCCTGGGTTGAATCTCGAAGGCCGCCCTTTACGGCGCCTTCTCCGGGTTCTTCAGCCCATAGCACAGCAGCAGCATAAATTCCATAACCATCAGCCGCAGCGAAGGGTTCTCGTTGTTGCGAGGACGGGTCAGGGCTCGTGCCCGGGGAGGGCGAAGGCGGTGGGGTGCCCATGCCGTGGGTAGGGAGCGGGAATGAGAACGCCCCAAGGCAGTGCACGGGGCGTTGGGGAAAAGTCTGGCGCGGCTGGGGCCGCCCGGGTTAGGGCTGCGGCCTGCTCAAGAGAGCCGGCTGCTGTTGTGCGCCCGCTGGCTGGGGATCAGCACTTGGGGTTGTTCAGGGCCAGGCCGCCCAGGCTGGTCTCCTTGTACTTGCAGAGCATGTCCCGCCCGGTCTGGTTCATGGCCCAGATGGCCTTGTCCAGGTCGATGATCTGGGTCGAGGGGTCGCCCAGGGTGGCCATGAGGTAGGCGTTGTAGGCCTTGACTGCGCCCATGGCGTTGCGCTCGATGCACGGGATCTGGACGTAGCCGCCCACGGGGTCGCAGGTCAGGCCCAGGTGGTGCTCCAGGGCGATCTCCGCCGCGTTTTCCGCCACCTGGAAGCGTTCGCCCTTGGCGTAGGCCAGCATGGCGGCGGCCATGGCGCTGGCCGTGCCGATCTCGCCCTGGCAGCCCACCTCGGCCCCGGAGAGCGAGGCGTTGTGCTTGACCAGAAAGCCCACGGCCGCGGCGGTCAGAAAGGCCTCGCGGATGGTCTGGCGCTCGACGCCCATGTGGTTGTGCAGGGCGTAGAGGATGCTGGGGATGACCCCGGAGGAGCCGGAGGTGGGCGCGGTGACCACCACATGCCCGGCGGCGTTTTCCTCGGCAGCGGCCATAGCGTAGGCATCCAGCAGCATCAGGAAGCGGTCGGCGCTGTGCTTGGATTCCGTGGCGCGGCGCACCAGGATCGGTGCCTTGCGCGACAGGCCGATGCAGCCCGGGAGCTTGCCCTCGGTCTCGCAGCCCCGGCGCACGGCGTTCTCCATGGTCCGGATGATGCGATCCAGCTGTTCAAAGATCTCGCGTTGATTGCGCCCGTGCAGGGCCTTTTCGTTTTCCAGGATCAGCTGGTGCAGTCGCAGGCCCTTGGATTTCAGCTGTTCCTTCAATTGGGCCATGGTCTCGTAGGGATGCGGCGGCGTCCCCAGGTCCGGCTCCTGCCAGCCCTTCCACTGGATGAATCCGCCCCCGGGGGAGTAGTACTCCATCTCCAGCAGAGGCTCGTGGCCTGCCTCCAGGGTCAGCACCAGGGTGTTGTTGAAGGGGTGCTTGTGCTCCAGGCTGTCGAAGATCACGGTGCCGGGGCCCAGGGTCACGGGGCAGCCTTCCACGGGCAGGGGATGGAGTTCCTTGGGGTGCTCCAGCAGGGCCTCCAGCAGTTCCTGGGGCACGGACTCGGGCAGGTGCCCCAGCAGTCCGGCCAGTACGGCCTTGTCCGTGCCGTGGCCGTCGCCCGTGGCGGACAGGGACCCGAACAACCGCGCGGTCAAGCTGGTGGCGCGGGCCAGGTCGGTGGCGGGCAGTTCACGCAGCCGCGTCAGAAAGTCGTGGGCCGCACGCATGGGGCCGATGGTGTGCGAACTGGACGGGCCGGGGCCGATGCTGAATAGGTCGAAGACCGAGGTGGTGATTGCGCTCATTTAAAAAAACTAGCCTCAAGATGCGCAGAACGCAATAGAATCCAGCCTCATGCTGCAACCCCACGTCACTCTTGCCTTTTGAGATTCCAGGGCTATAGTGCCAGCATGCCTGTGCTTGAACACTCCCCCTACACGCCCTCGCCCTGGCTGGCCAATGGCCATCTCCAGACCCTGTACCCGGTGCTGCGCCGCCCCGTGCCGCCGGTGGACTACACCCGTGAACGCCTGGACCTGCCGGACGGCGACTTCCTGGATCTGGACTGGAGCCTGGCCGCTGGTCCGGGCGGCCAGCGGGCCGCGCGCGTGGCCCTGGTCATCCACGGGTTGGAGGGCCACTCGCGGCGCAAGTACCTGCGGGGCATGGTCCGCGCCCTGAATGCGGCGGGTTGGGACTGCGTGGCCATGAACCATCGCGGCTGTTCGGGGGAGATGAACCGCCTGGCGCGGTTTTACCACAGTGGCGAGACCGACGACGTGCACAGCGCCCTGACCCGGGCCATCGCCGTGGGGGGCTACGCTCAGGCCGCGCTGCTGGGGTTCTCCATGGGTGGCAACCAGATCCTGAAGTATCTGGGCGAGAACCCGGAGAGGGTGCCTGCGCAGGTCCTGGGCGGGGTGGCCGTTTCAGCGCCCTGCGACCTGGCGGCCTGCGCCCTGGTGCTGGAGCGGGGCTTCTCGCGCGTCTATCAGGCCTACCTGATGCGCAGTCTGCGCCACAAGGTGCGCGAGAAGCACGAGATCTTTCCGCACAGGGTTTCCGTGGACCGTCTGTCTCGGATGATCACCTTCCATGAGTTCGACGAGGCCTACACCGCGCCCCTTAACGGCTTTGCAGATGCGGCGGACTACTATGCCCGGTGCAGCAGTCTGCGGGTGCTGGAGGGCATACGAGTGCCGGTGCTGGTGCTCAGCGCCCTGGACGATCCCTTTCTGGCCCCCGAGTGCTACCCGCAGGATCTGGCCCGGGCCAGCCAGTTCGTCCATCTGGAGACCCCACAGACGGGCGGGCACGTGGGCTTCGCCCTGAACGGCGCGGCGGGGCCGTATTATTCCGAGCTGCGTGCCGTGGAGTTTCTGGCGCACTCTTGAGCCCCGTTTTTGTTGCTGATAATTGTTTCTGGACTCTTTCCTCAAGGCTGGAGTCGGTTCACTTGATTCGCTGATTTCGGTTTTGTCCACAATCATGCGCGAAGCGCTGCTGACCTGAATGGTCGGCAGCGCTTTGTCTTTCAATCCCGAATCATTCGTGCGCCCCGTGGCTGTAGTTGGAAAGCGATGCAGGCAAGTGTTGACATCTATAAATAGAATTCGTATCGATTTAATGCTTACGATTTATATAATATTATACGTGAGGTATTAAAGAGTGAAAAAATTTATCTGTATGAGTGCGTTAGCCTTGGTGGTGGTCATGCTGGCTGGTGCGGCCCAAGCCCATGAATTTTTGATCAAACCCGTCAGCCTGCATGCCGAGAAGGGGACAATCCTGCCCTTCAGTGCCGTTTCAGCTCATGTTTTCATGATCAGTGAGGAGATGGAACCGCTGGAACAGGTCGAAGCCAAATTGCTCCTGGCGGGCAAGAGTACGCCACTGAAGCTGTCGCCCAACGATATGCTGCTGACCCTTGATGGCCAGATCAATCCCCAAGCCCAAGGGACGGCGATCATCGCTGGTCACCGCAAGGGAATGATCTGGACAAATACGACGTCCGGTTGGAAGCAGCAGTCAAAAAAAGGGCTTCAGGGTGTTATCTCGAGTGGCAAGTACGAAAAATTTTGCAAGACATTGATCACGGTGGGCAGTCCTGACCAGAGTTATAAGACCCCCTTGGGGCAGCGTTTGGAGATCATCCCCCAGACCGACCCCAGTCTTGTGCGACCTGGTGAAGAGTTGGTCGTCAAGGTTCTGTTCGACGGCAAGCCCGTGTCCGTGGAGAGCGTGATGGCTACCTATGACGGCTTTACTGATGCGTCCAATTCCTATGCCTATTTTACGGAGCCTTATGGTCAGGGACTCGCTCGGGTGAAGATCAGTGCTCCGGGAGTCTGGATGGTTCGTACGCAGCATGTGCTGGATAAGCAGACCGAGGACTACGACAGCCATGTCATTCGCTCGGTTCTGATTTTCGAAGTCCTTTAGCGATGTCGGCAATCATAAAAGCGGTGCTGTTGGCTGTTCTCTGCCTGTCCGGGACGGGTGTCGGCGGTGGAACGGCCCAGGCTCATGGACTCAGCTACGTGCCTCTTGATTCCATGAGCACCGTGGCTTTTGAGGCCCGGTTTTCATCGGGCGAACCCGTTGCCTATGCCGAGGTCCTGGTGTTCTCTCCGGCGGATGCCGTGGTGGAGTTCATGAACGGGCGCACGGATGCCCTGGGCCGTTTTGCGTTTCTGCCGGATGTGCAAGGTTCATGGCATGTGGATGTGAATGCCGGGCTTGGCCATAAGCTGACGTTCGATGTTGCGGTGGACCAGGATGGTCTCAACAAGGTCCCCGATTCACTGATGAAGAACTCCGCACCCCTTTGGTCAAAGGTGCTGCTGGGCATCAGCCTTCTGCTGAATCTGTGTTGGCTGGGGCAAACGGTAAAGAAGCCGAAAGGATCATAGCGCTGAGATTGTATTATAACAACGAGCCCCATGCCGGTGATCCGGCATGGGGCTCGTTGCTGCTTCCCTGAGGAAGAGTGGCCTTTATTTCTTTCTGGGTGTCTTGCCAGGTTTTTGGCCGTTGCCGTTGACCTGGATCAGCCCGGCCCTGTCCATGCTCCGGTACAGCTCGCGGCTGATCCAGGCGTCGGTGGCGGCGTAGCGGATCTGGGCGCTGGACAGGTTCTGGTTCGCCCAGTTGGTGCAGCGGGCGGCCTTGGAGATGCGGATGCCCAGGAACTTGGCGGCCAGATTGCGCAGGCCGTGGGTCTCCAGCTTGTGCTCCAGGGCCACGGCCCCCAGGTCCAGGAACCCGGCGGCCTTGAAGGGCGTGAGCTTTTGCAGGTCCTTGACGTCGTCGCGCACGGCCACGCCGGACTTGACGACGGCCTTGTCCTCGAAGATGGCCCGTAGGGCCTCGGGGAAGGGTGTCTTGGAAAGCTGGAAGATGTAGACCTTCTCGCGGGTGGCGACCTGGATGAGCGAGGGCAAAAAATACATGCCCTTCTTGAAGGCCGGGCGGGATTCGGTGTCGAACCCGAGCAGCGGCTCGCCTGCGATCTCGGCGACGGCCTGCTGGGCCTCCTCCTCCGTGGTCACGAGCATGATCTCACCCTGGTAGCCCCCAAGGGGCAGCTCGTTGATCTCGTCTTTGCTGATCTTTCTGCAATACTGTTCGATGTCGGTCATGTTCATGCTGTTTGGCGTGTGGGATTCCGGATGTGTTGGGGCGGTATGGATGTCCGAGTATACACGGAAGGGCTTCCTTTTCCAAGGGCGCAGACCGGGCCGGATTATTGTTCGGCGGCCGGTGGCGCGGGCAGGCCGCAATCCTGGTGCATGCTGGCCAGAAAGCTCATCTTGTCCTGGGCGGGACGCCGCTTGACCGCGTTTTCGATGCGGCAGGCAGTGCTGCGGTCCGAGAATTCGGCGCTGGCGGCCAGGGTCACGGGCGTGCGCGAGCGGGTGTATTTGGCCCCACTGCCCGAGTTGTGTTCCCTGATGCGTCGCTCAAGATCCGTGGTCACCCCACAGTACAGCGATCCGTCGGCACAACGCAGCAGATAGACGGTCCAGGGGCGAGGGGTGGCCATGACGCAGGCTACAGGCGGCCTTCCTGCACGCCGTGGCAGGCCACGAAGCGCCCGGTTTCGGGCTCGATCAATGTGGGGATCTCCTGCCGGCAACGGTCCTGGGCAAAGGTGCAGCGGCCATGGAACACGCAGCCCGAGGGCAGGTTGATGGGCGTGGGCACGTCCCCCGTGAGCTTGACGTGGCTGCCCTGCTTGCTGACGCCCAGGCGCGGGATGGCCGAGAGCAGGGCCTGGGTGTACGGGTGCAGCGGCGAGCCAAACAGCTCGTCGGTGGTGGTCAGCTCGCACAGGGTGCCCAGATACATGACCGCCACGCGGGTGGCGATATGTTTGACCACCGACAGGTCGTGGCTGATGAACAGGTAGGTCAGCCCGCGCTGCTCCTGGGCGTCCATGAGCAGGTTCAGGATCTGGGCCTGGATGGACACGTCCAGGGCGGCGATGGGCTCGTCAGCGGCGATGAACTGCGGGTCCACCATCAGAGCGCGGGCTAGGCTGATGCGCTGGCGTTGACCGCCGGAAAATTCGTGGGGGTAGTTGTCGGCCCAACCCGGGCGCACACCCACCTGGGTCATGACCTGGGCCACCTTGTCGCGCACATCGTTGCCCGAGACTTCCGGATGGTGGAACCTGAGGGGCTCCTCCAGGATCTGGCGGACGCTCATGCGCGGGTTCAACGAGGCGTAGGGGTCCTGGAAGACCATCTGCATCTTGGTGCGGTAGGGCATCATGGCCTTGGGGGACAAACCGTCGATGCGCTGGCCGGCGTAGAAGATCTCGCCGGAGGTGGGCGGATACAGGCCCAGGACGGTGCGGGCCAGGGTGGATTTGCCGCAGCCGGACTCGCCCACCACGGCCAGGGTCTCGCCGGGCAGGATGCTCAGGGTGACGTCGTTGACGGCCTTGACCACGGTCCTCTTGCGGGCAATGCGGCCGCCTTTGAGGTGCAGCTGTTCTAGCAGTCCGCCGGAGATATCGAAATATTTGACGAGATTCTTGATCTCGAGCAGATGCTTGGGGGTTTGGGGTTCGACTATCATCATTGGTCTCCTACACGCAGTGACAGGCTACGAGGCTGCCGCTTTCCCGAGAGGACAGCGTGGGCATTTCCTCGCAGCAGAGAGGAAGCTTCTTGGTGCAGCGGGGATTGAAGGCGCAGCCGGAAGGCATGTTGTACAGGCTGGGCATGATGCCGGGGATCTGATTCAGTCGGGCGCCCCTGGGGCCGGCCTGAGGCAGGGCCTTGATCAGACCCTGGGTGTAGGGGTGCAGGGGGTTGGTCACGATCTCCTGGGTCAGGCCCATCTCGATGATCCGGCCCGCATACATCACCGCGATCTTTTGGGTGACCTGCGAGACCACGGCCAGGTCATGGGTGATCAGGATCAGCCCCATGTTGTGCACCTCGCACAGCTCCAGCAACAGGTCCATGATCTCGGCCTGGATGGTTACGTCCAGGGCGGTGGTGGGTTCGTCGGCGATGATCAGGCTGGGTTCGAGCAACAGCGCGATGGCGATGACGATGCGCTGGCGCATGCCCCCGGAAAATTCATGGGGATACTGCGTGAGCCGCTTTTCCGGCGAGGGGATGTAGACCTTGCGCAGCTTGTCCAGACAGATCCTTTCGGCCTCGGCCCTGGAGATGTTGCGATGGGCCTGTATGGTCTCCACCATCTGCGTACCGATGGTCAGCACCGGGTTCAGGGTCATCATGGGGTCCTGGAAGATCATGCTGATCCGATCGCCGCGGATCTTGCGCATCTCATCATCCTTCAGGGCCGAGATATCCCGGCCTCCGAAGAGGACCTTGCCGGAATCGATGAATCCAGGTTTGCTGATCAGGTTCAGGAGCGCAAACCCGGTCACGGACTTGCCGGCCCCGGATTCGCCCACCAGTCCGAGGCGTTCGCCCCGGTTCAGAGTGAAGCTGACGTTGTTCACAGCCGGAAGGATGCCCTTTCTCAGGGCGAACTTCACGGTCAGGTCCTGGACCTCGAGGAGCTTGTCCTCGCCTTGGTGTTCGGGCTGTATTTTCACGGCTCTAGTTCTTGTAGAGTTTGGGGTTCAAGAAATCCCGCATCCAGTCGCCCAGCAGGTTGATGGCCAGGATCAGGCCGATCAGCACCAGACCGGGAAACAGGGTGATCCACCACGAGCCGCTGAAGATGTATTCGAAGCCGGACTTGATGAGCGAACCCAGCGAGGGCTTGGTCACGGGCATGCCCAGGCCGATGAACGACAAGGCGGCTTCACTCATGATGGCGTTGGCCACCTGCACCGTGGAGATGACCAGCACCGGGGTCATGGTGTTGGGCAGGATGTGGCGCCACATGATGCGCCAGGCGGGCAGCCCGATGACGCGGGCGGCTTCCACGTATTCCTTCTTTTTCTCGGCCAGCACCGAGGCGCGCACCGTGCGGGCGTACTGCGGCCATTCGGCCAGGCCGATGACGATGATCAGGAACGGCACCGCGACGTCTTCATAGTAGCCCACCCCGAGGGCGGTCTGGAAGATGGCTCCCAGGAAGATGGCCACCATGTAGGTCGAGAAAGAAAGCTGCACATCGGCCACGCGCATTAGGATCGAATCCACCCGGCCACCGGTGTAGCCGGAGATCAGGCCCAGGGAGATGCCCAGAAAGGCCTGCAGGGCCACGGCACCCAGCCCGATGAGCACCGAGACGCGGGTGCCGTAGAGGATGGTGGACAGCATGTCGCGACCCTGGGCGTCGGTACCCAGCGGGAAGTCGGGGCTGCCGCCAGGGATCCAGACGGGGGGCATCTCGGAGTTCATGACGTCGATCTGGGCGGTGTCATAGGGATTGGTGGGCGCGGTCAGGGGCGCTGAAAAACCGGCGATCAGGAAAAAGAGCAGCATGATGAAGCTGCCGATGGCCACGGGATCGCGCAAGAAGCTGTAGACGAAGAAGGATTCCCTGAACAGTTTGAGTCTGCCCATGCTACTTCCTCCCCGTGACGCGAACCATGGGGTTCACCATGCCGTAGATGATGTCCACCAGGGTGTTCACGAAGACGAAGATCGCACCCACAAAGACGAGATAGGCCACGAGCAGCGACGAGTCGGCACGCTCCACGGCTTCCAGGAAGATGAAGCCCATGCCCTGCCACTGGAACACCGTTTCGGTGAGCACGGTAAAGGCGATCATGGTGCCCAATTGCACGCCGCCCACGGTGATCACGGGCAACAGCGTGTTCTTGAAGCCATGCACCAGCAGGACCCGCCAGGGTGCAAGGCCCTTGGCGCGGGCGAACTTGATGTATTCGGCCTCCAGGACCTCCTTCATCTCTGCGCGCACCAGGCGGATGAACAGCGGCAGCATGACCGAGGACAGGGAGAAGCTGGGCAGGATCAGATGCCTCAGCCCGTCGCGGGTGAGCAGTCCCGTGTCCCAGAAACCCCAGAGGCGCACGGTTTCGCCGCGCCCGTAGGAGGGCAGCCAGCCAAGTTGTACCGCAAAGAGGTAGATCAGCATGATGGCCGTCAAAAAGACCGGGATGGAGACACCCACGACGCTGCTGCCCATGAGAAAACGCGAGAGCAGCGTGGTCGGCCTGACGGCAGCGTAGATGCCCACCGGGATCGAGATCAGGATGATGAGGATCGAGGAGACGAACACCAGTTCCAGGGTGGCCGGGGCCTTCTTGATGATGACCTCCATGGCGGGCTTCTTGAAGAAGAAGGACTGGCCCACGTCACCGTGGGCGGCGTTCTTCACGAAGCGCAGCCACTGGATGGGCATGGGGTCGTTGAGGCCCAGCTTGTCGGCGATCTTGGTGCGTTCTTCCACGGAGACCGAGATGCCGACCAGGTCGCGGACGGGATCGCCCACGGCCTTTTTGATGGCAAATCCGATGACGCTGATGACCAGCATGACGATCAACGCCTGGGCGATGCGGCGGACGATAAAAGCGAACATGGTTGATTTCGTGGGTTTGGGGTTAGCAGGCCATGGGAAGAAAGCCACCTGCATGGTCTGCATGATCTAAAGTCGGATGCGTTGGCTTGACCCGAGGCTTCAATACGGCCCGCAAGTCCAGTTTGGGCTTGCGGGCCGTGGAAAACCTCCGGGGTGGTGGGGGGCTTACACCCTGGTGGTGTTCTTGGCAACCCCCCGCACATCTTACCGGAAGACTTGGAGCATTACTCCACGATCAGGTCCCCGAAATAGGGGAAGTCCATGACGTTGACGATATCGGTGGCGTTCTTGACGCGGGGCGAAACGGCCCAGGACAGGTACTGCCAGTGCAGGGGCACGTAAGCGGCGTCGTCGTAGAGGATGCGCTCAACCTGCTGCAGCATGGCGGTGCGCTTGGCGACATCGGTCTCGGCGTTGGAGTCGTTGATCAGCTTGTCAACTTCAGCGTTGCAGTAGTCGCCGCTGTTGTACTGGCCAAGGCCCTTTTCGGCGTTGCGGCACATCAGGAGGTACTCGGTGTAGTTGGCGGAGTCCTCGGTGTCAGGGTGCCAGCCGATCATCTGGATGTCGGCGACCTGGGCGTCGAACTCATCCCAGTACTGGGCCTTGGGCATGGTCTTCAGCTCGACGGTGATGCCGATCTTGGCCAGCATGGAGGCGCAGGTCTGGGCGATCTTTTCGTCGTTCACGTAGCGGTTGTTGGGGGCGATCATGGTGCAGGTGAAGCCGTTCTCATAGCCGGCTTCCTTCATCAGCTGCTTGGCCTTTTCCAGGTCGAAGCGGGGCGTGAGTTCAGCCACGTAACCCAGGTAACCCTCGGGGGCCTGCTGGGCGGCGGCCATGGCCTTGCCCTTCATGATCTTCTCGACGATGCCTTCGTTGTTCACGGCATAGACGATGGCCTGGCGCACCAGCTTGTTGGCGAACTCGGGGCGGCGCTTCTGGTTCAGCTGCAGGGTGATGATGCGCGAACCGGGCATGGTGATCAGGTTGACGCCGGCATCCTGCTCCAGGCGCTCGTAGTCCTGCGGAGGAATGGGCATGGCCCAGTCGATGTCGCCGGACAGCAGGGCGGCCACGCGGGTGGCGTCTTCCTTGATGGGGGTCAGGATGATCTTGTCGACATTGCCGGATTTTTCATCCCAATATCCGGAGAAAGCGGTGAATTCCATGCGTACGCCCTGTTCGCGGGCGGTGACCTGGTACTTGCCGGTGCCGGACTCGTTGGTCAGGGCGAAGGAGGGGCCGATCTTGACGATGGCGTCCTTGGGCTGGCCGGACTCGTCGGTGCCGGTGTAGAACACGCTGTCCATGGGGAAGATGTAGGTGGCCATGTTCAGCAGCAGCGGATAGGGCACCTTGGTCTTCAGTTCCACGGTGAAGTCGTCCACGGCCACGGCGGACTCAAAGACCTCGAACAGGCCCTTGAAGTCCTGGCTCACCTTCAGGCGGTCCACGGTCCAGACCACGTCTTTGGCGGTGAAAGGATTGCCGGAGTGGAACTTGACGCCCTGGCGCAGGGTGAAGCGCACGGTCAGCGGGTCGATGCGGACCCACTCGGTGGCCAGGCGGGGCTCGAACTGCATGTCCTTGGTCCAGCGGATCAGGGGGTCAAAGACCATGTGCGAGTACTGCAGCATGCCGCCGGACAGCTGGACATGCGGGTCCAGGGAGACCGGGTCGGCATCCATGGCCAGGCGCAGGACGCCAGGCGTGGCCGTCCCTCTGGCCACGTCAGAGGCCTTTGTCTCAGGGGTCTTCTCGGCTTTCTCTTCATTCTGGTCGCCGCAACCGGCCATCAGGGCGATGGATAGGATGAGCGCGAACAACAACGCAAAACGTTTCATGAAACACCTCCGGTAAAGTTGATTCAGCATGGCGCGTCCCCAGGACAGTCGATGGGTGGCGCGTGAACTCACAGGGTTGCCTCTTGCCCGTTAACTGGGCATAACTGAAATCGTATTCCAAGGGAAAAATCAATAGGGAATGTTCAATGATCATGGGAGATCTTGAAATAATTTCCCCCCGCAGGCAGACAGGTCCCGCCACTCCCCGAGGCCGGGGCCGGACAAGCCTCCATTGATTCTGACGGTTTTGTTACAAGAATTGAACAAAAAGAACAAGATCATAGCTAATAATACATTACCTGTTGACGGTTGTTCTGGCCGCAAGGAGGAAGGGCAGCAGTGGAAGTCATTCTGGTCAAAGATGTCGGCAATGTCGCCCTTGTCAGTCTGACAGGCCGCATGGACTCCGCCGGGGTGCAGGCGGCATCCGGGTTGTTCAGGGAGATGGTGATCCATGCGGGCAGGGACACGGTGCTCGATATGTCCGGTGTGGAGTTCATGGCCTCGGTGGGCATGCGTCTGTTCATCGAGGCCCAGAAGGCCTTGGCCGATACGGGGGCCAAACTGGTCCTGGCCGGACCTCGGGAACTGGTGGCCGAGGGCCTGCGCATCGCCGGGATCGACAGGATGCTCGCGGTGGCGGCGGATGTCCCTGCGGCGTTGGCCTTGTTCGACTGAGGCCGCCCGGCCGGGAGAAGGGAAATGGCGAATACGGCCATATCGCTCAAGATGGGGCGGGACTGGCAGACCCTGTCGGATTGCGTGGCTCAGGTCAGGGCCTTTGCGGACGGGCATGCCCTCGCCGAACGGACGCGCTATGTGCTGGAGCTGGTGCTGGAGGAGATCCTGTCCAATGCCGTGCGCCATGTGGCGGGTGACGAGCGGCGCGGGGTGGGGGTGACCGTGACTGTCCGGGACGGGGCCGTGAGCCTGATGTTCGAGGATCGGGGCCGGCCTTTCGATCCCACGCAGGAGGCCGAGCGCCGTCAGGGGCTGGACGGCGACGAGCACGGCGGGTTCGGCCTGCATCTGGTGCGCAATTTTGTGGATGGCTGGGAGTATTCCCAGCGCGATGGAGCAAACAGGCTGACGGTGCTGATCGGCGGTAACTAGCCCGACAGTTTTTCTGGAGGGCGCTGCAACAGGGCCCTGGCAGCAGATTCATCCATGGGGCGCCCCAGGTAAAAGCCCTGCACCATGTCACAACCCAATTCCCTGACCTGCCGCAACTGCTCTTCTGTCTCCACGCCTTCCGCCACCACCTCAAGTCCCAGCGCCTGGGCCAGGACCACGATGGCCCTGACGATCTCCATGTCCTCTTCGGTCTTGCCCAGTCCTGCGATGAACGAGTGATCGATCTTCAGGGAGTCCACGGGCAACCGCGAGAGATGCGACAGGGACGAGTAGCCGGTGCCGAAGTCGTCGATGGCCACCTGCAGGCCCAGGACCTTCAGCCTCTCCAGGATCATCTTCGACGCGTCGGGTGATTCCATGACCGCGGTCTCAGTGAGTTCCAGCTTCAGGCGTTGCGCCGGCAGGCCGGTGTTGTGCAGCGTCCGGCGGACCATGGCCAGCAGGTTGGTGTGCGAGGCCTGTTTAGCGGACAGGTTGACGGAGATGCTCAGGCGGTTGCTCTGGCCGGGAAGTGTCAGCCACGCGGCCATGGTGGCGCAGGCCTGTTCCAGGACCCATTGGCCGATGGGCACGATGATGCCGGTTTCCTCGGCCACGGGGATGAACTCCCCCGGGGAGATGGGACCGCGTTGCGGATGGTCCCAGCGGATCAGGGCCTCGAACCCGTTCAGGGCCCCGTCCTGGATATCGAAGATCGGCTGGTACTGGAGCCTGAACTCGCCTGCGGCCAATGCCCGTTCCAGGTCGTGTTCCAGGGCCATGGCCGTCATGGCGGCCAGGTGCATGGCGCGATTGAAGACCCGGAACAGCCCCTTGCCCTGCTGCTTGGCCTGGTACATGGCGATGTCCGCGTCCCGGAGCAGGGCTTCGGTGTTGTCGTAGTCTCCGGTCTTGACGACGATGCCCACGCTGGCCGTGGTCCGCAGTTCGGAGTTGCCCACCATCAAGGGGGCGGCCACGGCCTCCTGGATGCGGCGCACGATGTGGATGACCTGTTGCGGTTTGTCGAATTCCTCGAGCAGGATGGCGAATTCGTCGCCGCCCAGACGGGCCAGGGTATCCACGGAGCGCAATGCGGGCGTGATGCGCTGGGCCGTTTGCTTGAGTACCTCGTCGCCGGTCAGATGGCCGTAGGTGTCGTTGATGATCTTGAAGCGGTCCAGGTCCATCATGACCACGGCAAAACGGTAGTCGCTGCGGCGTTCGCAACGGCGCAAGGCCCGGCTCAGGCGCTCCATGAACAGGGCCCTGTTGGGCAGGTCGGTCAGGTCGTCGTGCAGCGCCTGGTGGGTCAGCTGCTCTTCGTTCATGTTGCGTTCGATGCCCAGCGCCACCTGTTCGGAGACCGAGGACAACAGGCGCAGGTCCTTTTTGGTATAGCGGTTGGGGTCATGGTAGTCGTTGACTGCCATCACGCCGATGACCTTGTCCTTGATCTTCAGGGGCACGCCCATCCAGATCTCGGCCGGTGTGCCCATCACCCCTAAGGCCAGTTGCTGCTCGCGTGTCAGGATCAGGGGCTCGGCGCGGTTGAAGACCGCCAGGGTCAGGCTTTGGCCTTCCAGGGAACTGAGGGGCACGGGTTCCCAAGGCTGGCCGTGGTCCGGGTCCTTGGCGTAGACGAAATCAATCAGGTCGCGCTCTGGATCGACCAGGGCGATGTAGAAGGTCTCGGCCCCGATGTGTTCGATGAGGATCTCGTGCACCGCGGCGTACAGGGTCTTCAGGTCGCGGGTGGTGGTCACCGCGCTGGACATGGCCAGCATGATGGCCGAGACGGTCTCGTTCTCCTTGCGGGTGTTGATGTCCGAGAGGGCGCCCAGGATCCGGGTGACCTTGCCGCTGTCGTTCTTGACGCCGGTGCCGCGGTCCAGGACCCAGCGGTAGCTGCCGTCCTTGTGGCGGATCCGGTATTCCACGGCAAAGGAGACTTGGCGTCCGGCGAGGACGTCTTCCTCGGCGGCCAGAGAGTGTTTCTGGTCGTCGGGGTGCACGCGGGACTGCCAGTTGCCTGGAAGACTTTTGAATTCTGAATCCTTGAAGCCAATGATCTCTTTGCAGCGGGGGGACAGATAGATGCTGTCCGCCTCCATGTCCCAATCCCAGATGCCGTCGTAGGCCCCCTGTACGGCCAGGGCATACCGTTCCTCGCTTTGGCGCAGTTGCTGCTCGGCGATCTTGCGGTGGGTGATGTCGCGGATGGTTTCGATGCCGCCCAGCACGTTGCCGTCGCGGTCCAGCAGTTGGGAGGCCGTGGCCCAGACATGGGCGCCCCTGCCCCCGTAGACATTGGGAACGAAGGCCTCGGCATAGATGGTGTGCATGTCGCGCGTGACGTCATGGTAGCGGCCCATCAGTTCTGTGTAGTCCTTGGCCACCAGGTCGAGCAGGCCGGGCCGCCGCTCTCCGTAAAAGGGAATGGCGTACTCGGAGTTGCCCTTGCCCAGCATGTCCTTGGCGGGCACGCCGGTCATGGTGGCGATGGCCCGGTTCCAGGCGATGACCCGGCCCTCGTGGTCCACCACGAAGGTCGGGTCCGGGAGGAACTCGATGATGTCCAGCAGCTTGCGATGGCTGGCCTGGAGGTCGGGCTGCACGGCCTTGCGGTAGGCGACGTAGGCCATGAGTCCCACGCACAACAGCAGCAGGGCACCGATCAGGTGACGTTCCTGGCGGATGTCGGCCAGGGCGGCGTTGACTTCGGAATCCGGGGCGGCCAGGGCGATGATCAGTTTGCGGTCAACCAGGGGGGCGGTGTGCCAGGCCACCAGCTTGCGGATGGCTGGGGCGCCTTGCTGGGGGAAGAGATAATCTCCGGAGCCGGATAGCCGGCGCGTCATGACCCCGTACATATCCTGCAGACTGGCGGAGTTGTTGAGAAAGACGTCGTTCACGCTCTGGCCGATGAAGCTCTTGTTCTGGTGGAAGACCACGATGCCCCGGTCATCCACCACGAAGGCCGCGCCGTTCTCGCTTGAGCGCATGTGGGCGATGTAGACGTCGATGACCCGGCTCAGGTCGACGACACCGGCCAGCACACCGGCGAAGCGCCCCTGGTGCAGGACGGGGAATATCATGCCCATGAGCTGGGTGTCGGCGGTGATGTGCAGCGGGGGCACGAATCCAACGGCCCGGCCATCGGATAGGGCGTGCCAGTAGGTCTCGACCCAATCCAGGATCAGGGGGGTCAGCACCCCGCTTGTGGCATGGCCGCCGGACTGGACGACAATCGAACCCGGTGCGTCCAGATAGGCCATGGTCAGCATGGAGGACACGCGCAGGGTTGTGGTGTCCAGCAGGGTCTTCATGGAGGCCGTGTCGCGCAGCCCCGCTTCGTATTCGGTGAAGGAATGCGCGGAGATGATCTCCATGGCCGAAAGGGGCTCGTTCATGTGCTCAAGCACGGCCTGGCGCGCGAGCTGGACCTCCAGGGATTGCTGCTCGATGAAGATGGCCTCGTGTCGCGTGACCGCCCGTTTGTCGAGCCAGAGGTTGACGAGTGAGAAGGCGATGAACAGTGCGGCCAGGCCGATGCCATGCAACAGGAGATAGCGACGTTGTGTCGAATGCTTGAACGGGGAGGGGTTGCGTGGCATAGGCTCTGACTATAGCGTTTGGGTAAGGAATAAACAAGATCGGGAATGAATAAATGGAAACGGCCCGCGGCGTTTGCTGCGGGCCGGACAGCGTGTTGCTGGAATTCTATTGGTCCTGCTTGACCAGGTCCATGAAGGAACTGCCGCAGTATGAGGCCAGGTTGAAGGAAATGTAGTTGTTGTTCGGGTCCTCGGCATAGCGGAAGCCGACTTTTGAATCGGGCTGATACTGGGCCACGGTCTCGTTGGAGCAGCTGAAGTAGGGGCACTGGTTATTGTTGCAGACCAGGATCAGACCCCAGCCTGTTTCAGGCGGTCCTTCCCAGGGTTCCAGAATCTTTTCGCAGTGAGGGCATTTGTGATCGGTTGCGATCTCCATTGTAATTCTCCTTGCTCGTTCGGAAGAGCTTGTCTGTCTGGTGTCGTTGCCAACGTGCAGCAACTAAGTCTGGATTCGTTTTTTGTCCAGTACCGGGCCTGGATGAGCGGATTTTTTCAGCCACCGGGGCCAGGGTTGATCGCTCAGGGAGTGTCTTTGCGGGACTTCGGGCCTGCGAGGAGGTGTTGCCTGGGGTTGAGGCCCGCGTCGTCCAGACCGCAACCCGCATCGTAGATGCCCACCAGCTGGGCAGTCTGGCGGACGGAGTGGGCGCGTCGGCTGTAGCGCAGGATATTCAGGTAGTCCGACTCATATCCACCCTCGCCCCGCCAGCCGTCGCAGCGGACACAGACCAGCTCGCGGGACAGGCACAGGCACAGGGGATCAATGTTGCCCTGGCGGATCAGGACGCTGCCGGGTTTGTCTCCGGGCATGAGGGCGGGCATCTCCTCGGTGATGTCCTCGGGCAGAAAAGGCTTGTCAAAGGCCCGGCTGACGTCGATGCGTCCGATCTGCATCTCGTGTTCCAGGCCCTGGAGATAGATGTTGAAGGCCTCGGAGGTCAGGGCGTTGTCGTCATCCACAAAGAGCACGAAGCGCCCACGCGCGGCCTTGAGTAGGGCCTGGCGGATGGCGTTACCGAAATTGCCGTCGCGGGGCAGATCGAAGAAGCGCACGAAGTCCGGCGCGGGTTCGCCTTGGGGGCCGTTGCGCGGACCCCTGACCCCGTCGTAACCCACCAGCATCTCCACTCCGCCGGGCGGCAGTCCCTGGGCGGCTTGCTCCGCGGCGGTCCGCACGCTGGCTATGGCCTGGGCTAGGGCCCGGGGGCGATCCCCCCGGCTGGGGGTGATGACGGAGAACAACGGGTGCTGCCGGGGCAATGGGGACTCCTTGTTTCTGTTGCAATGATGTACAACGGCTGCAAAGGGTTGGCAACGCACGTCAGGCCCGGACGGTCGGGAGCGTGGCGGGCCTCTGGGCGGCTGGAAAAAAACGCCGTTATCTGCTTGACACCCAGGGCCATGGGCAATATAGATGCTCTTCCAAATCGCAGGGTAGGCCCGTAGCTCAGGGGGAGAGCACTTGCTTGACACGCAAGGGGTCAGCAGTTCAAATCTGCTCGGGCCTACCAAATTTTCATACTATCAAGGGAGGTTCCGGCCTCCCTCATTTGTTTCTGTTTTTGGAAGGACCGAGTCCTATAATAAGGAAACTACATCGGGAGACGAGTCGTGCAGATTTCCGTTGCCGAAGAAGTGATCGAGGCGCAGCCGGGCGACAGCTGCGGCGATGTCCTGCAAAGGGCGTTGTCCAAGAAGAAATTCAAGCAGGTTGTGGCCGCGGTCTGTGGCGGAGCCACCCTGGACCTGTCCAGGCCCATCGCTGACGACTGCACCGAGCTTGAGCCCGTGTTCGAGGACACCCCCCAGGGATTGGCCGTGATTCGTCACAGCGCCGCCCACATCATGGCCGAGGCCGTGAAGCGGTTGTTCCCCGAGGCCCAGGTGACCATCGGCCCGTCCATCGAGAACGGTTTTTTCTACGACTTCGATTACCAGCGCCCCTTCACTCCCGACGACCTTGCGGCCATCGAAGCCGAGATGCATCGCAGCGTGGGGCAGGATCTGTCCTTTGCCCGCCGGGAGGTCTCCAAGGCCGAGGCCAAGTCCTTGTTCGAGGGTCTGGGCGAGCACTACAAGGGCGAGATCATGGACGACCTGGGCGGCGAGGAGTTTTCCCTCTACACCCATGGCGAGTTCACGGACCTCTGCCGCGGCCCGCATATCCCCTCCACCGGCAGGCTCAAGGCCTTCAAGCTGATGTCCGTGGCCGGAGCTTACTGGCGCGGGGACGAGAAGAACAAGATGCTGCAGCGCATCTACGGCACCGCCTTTGCCTCGGAAAAGGGGCTCAAGAAGCATCTGGACCAGTTGGAAGAGGCCAAGAAACGCGACCACCGCAAGCTCGGCCCTGCCCTGGACCTGTTCAGCTTCCACGAGGAGGGCGGCGCGGGCATGGCCTATTGGCATCCCAAGGGCGCGCTCTTGCGGACCATCCTTGAGGACTTCGTGAACCACGAGATGCTCAAGCGCGGCTACGATATCGTGCGTACCCCACAGCTCTTGAAGCGCGAACTCTGGGAGACCTCGGGCCACTACGAGAACTACCGTGAGAACATGTACTTCACGGAGATCGACGATGTGCCCTACGGCGTCAAGCCCATGAATTGCGTGGCGCATATGATGATCTACAATACGGGCATGAAGAGCTACCGCGACCTGCCCAAGCGATATTTCGAGTTCGGCGTGGTGCACCGCCATGAGATGTCCGGTGTGCTGCATGGCCTGTTGCGTGTGCGCCAGTTCACCCAGGACGATGCGCATATCATTTGTCGCCCGGACCAGTTGCAGGACGAGATCAAGGGCGTTATGAATTGGATTCAGGCGCTGATGGGCCTGTTCGATTTCGAACACGTCATGGAGATCAGCACCCGTCCTGAGAAGTCCATCGGTTCCGACGCGGATTGGGAGCGTGCCACCAGCGCGCTGATGGACGCCATGGACGACATGGGCCTGCCCTATAAAATTAATGCCGGCGACGGCGCTTTCTATGGTCCCAAGATTGATGTCAAATTGCGTGACTGTCTGGGGCGTGAATGGCAATGCTCCACCATTCAGGTGGATTTCACCTTGCCAGAACGATTTGACATGGTATACATCGGCGATGACGGTGAAAGGCACCGCCCTGTTATGGTCCATCGGGCCATCATGGGATCCGTCGAACGCTTCATCGGAGTGCTGACCGAGCACTATGCCGGTGCATTCCCACTCTGGCTGTCCCCAGTCCAGGCGCGGATTGTCACCGTGACCGATGCCCAGAAGGAATTTGCCGAAACCGCCTTGACGGCCCTGCGTGAGCGTGGGGTGCGTGTCGAGGCGGATTTACGCAATGAAAAATTGGGCTACAAGGTTCGTGAAGCGCAAGTGCAGAAAATCCCCTACATTTTTGTGATAGGGGATAAAGAAGTGGAGTCCGGCGGCGTGAATGTGCGTCTGCGGGGCGACAATCTCGGCCTCAAAAATATCGATGAGGCCGCAGGAATGGTTCTGGCGGAATGCCAAGAGCCGTTCAAACGAGGAGGAATGAGCTATAGCTTCAGTACCAGCTCCCCAAACCCGGTGTAATAGGCAGATTCGCGTTCGCGAAGTGCGTGTTATCGGGGCGGACGGTGAACAAGCGGGCATTATGGCCACCCAGGACGCTTTGCAAATTGCGATGGATCTGGGTCTTGATCTGGTGGAGGTTGCGCCGAACTCTCGGCCGCCGGTGTGTAAGATCATGGATTACGGGAAGCACAAGTACCAGCTGCAGAAAAAGCAGCAGGAGGCCCGTAAGAAACAAACCACCGTCCAGATCAAGGAAATCAAGGTCAGGCCCAAGACCGATGAACACGACTTCAACACCAAGCTGAAGCACGTGCTGCGCTTCCTTGAGAACGGCGACCGGGTCAAGGTCACCGTGTTCTTCAGGGGACGTGAGATCGTGCATAAGGATCGCGGATTGATGATCCTGGAGCGGATGGTGGAAGCCGTGGGCGATCTCGCCAAGGTCGAGCAGGCGCCGCGTTCCGAGGGTCGGACCATGAGCCTGCTCATGGCTCCCATCAAGCTGCAGGTGCCATAGCCGCTCGTTTTCCGGGTCCAGACGCAAACGCCGCGGGTCCGCGGTGATGCAGATACTTGGGGTGGGCTTTGGCCTTCCCCAGCGCTCCGGGACGCCCGGAGCATTGTTGTTGTGGTGCATTGTTAACACTTCAAGGAGAGCATTATGCCCAAGATGAAGACCAATCGGAGCGCCGCCAAGCGTTTCAAGCTGACCGGTTCCGGCAAGATCTCTCGCCGTCGCCAGGGGCTCCGTCACATCCTGACCAAGAAATCGCAGAAGCGTAAGAACCGTCTTGGTAAGGCCGCCCTGGTTGATTCGACCAACGTCGCCGCCGTGCGTCGTATGGTGCCCAAGGCCACGTTGAAAAAGTAGTTTTTTTTCCATTCACACACAGATCGTTCTGCCTGCCAGGCCGGGGTGACCCAGGTACGCAGGTATAAGGAGGAAACGAACGATGAGAATCAAGCGCGGAAAAGTCGCCAAGCGGCGTCACAAGAAATATTTGAAGATGGCCAAGGGGTATCGTGGTGCACGCAGCAAGTTGTACACCACCGCTCGCGAGACCGTTGAGCGCGCCCTTGTCTATGCCTACCGGGATCGCAAGGTCCGCAAGCGTGAGTTCCGCAAGCTGTGGATCATCCGCATCAACGCCGCCGCGCGCACTCACGGCCTGTCCTACTCCAAGCTCATCAACGGCTTGAATCTGGCCGGCATCGTGCTGAACCGCAAGGTCCTGGCTGACATCGCCGTGCGTGACAAAGAGGCCTTCGGCAAGATTGCCGAGATCGCAAAGTCCAAGGTCAGCTAACGTGTCCGAAGCGGGTTCGATTCTCGTCACGGAGTTGGAGGCCTTGGTCCCGGAGTTGAAGGACGCGCTGGCAAGCGCGTCCGACAGCGACGGGCTTGAGGAGATCAGGGTCAAGTTTCTCGGTCGCAAGGGCCTTCTGGCCGCGAAGCTCGCGACCCTGAAGGACCTCCCGGCTGAGGACAAGCCCCTGGTCGGCAAGACCGGCAACGCCGTGAAAACGGAGTTGACCGAGCTGTTTGCCCAGTGCGAGGCCAAGCTGGCCCGCGCCGGTGCCGACGCCTCCCTGTCCCGGTTTGATCCGACCATGCCCGGGCGCACCCCGGCCATGGGCTCGCTGCATCCCATCACCCTGGTCATGGAGGAGATCTGTCAGGTCTTCACCGGACTGGGGTTCGAGGTGGTCAGCGGGCCGGAGATCGAAACCGACTGGTACAACTTCGAGGCCTTGAACCTGGCGCCCGAGCACCCCGCCCGCGACATGCAGGATACCCTGTACGTCACGGATAACGTGGTGCTGCGCACCCACACCTCGCCCCTGCAGATCCGGACCATGATGGAGCGCAAGCCCCCCGTGGCCGCGGTGGCGCCGGGCAAGGTCTATCGCCGGGACTCCGACCTGACCCACACGCCCATGTTCCACCAGATCGAAGGATTCCTGGTGGACCACGAGGTGTCCATGGCCGACCTGCGCGGAACGCTGACGTCGTTTTTGCAGCAGATCTTCGGCAAGGACACACGCGTTCGCTTCCGGCCCAGCTTCTTTCCGTTCACCGAGCCCAGTGCCGAAGTGGACATCAGCTGCTGCATCTGCGGCGGCGCAGGGGAAGTGGCCGGGGCGCCCTGCCGGGTCTGCAAGCAGACCGGCTGGGTGGAGATCCTGGGCTGTGGCATGATCGACCCCGAGGTCTTCAAGGCCGTGGGCTACGACCCGGAGCAGTATACCGGGTTCGCTTTCGGTCTTGGCGTGGAGCGCGTGGCCATGCTGAAATACGGCATTGGCGACCTGCGCATGTTCTTCGAGAACGATATCCGTTTCCTGTCCCAATTCTCTTAAGACTTGGCCACAACGACATCCAGGGCCCCGGACCGAGAGGTTCGGGGCCTTTTCTTGATCTGCTCCGGCGGTCGACAGCGCCCAACGCGCGCGAGTTGAAAATCAGGGCGATTCCGGGTATGCAGGACGACTTGCCGTACGCGCTGTGCGGCGTTTTTTAAGAAAATTCTCGCGGTCGGCCATGGGCCGTTCCGACGGAGGCGATAATCCATGCTGTTGAGTCTGAATTGGTTGCGGGAATTCGTGCCCTTCGGGGGCACGGATCAGGAACTGGGAGACAAGCTGACCATGCTCGGCCTTGAGCTGGAAGAGGTCATCCATCCCTTTAAGCATCTGGCCAACGTGGTCGTCGGCCACGTGGTGGAGTGCGCTCCGCACCCGGAGGCCGAGAAGCTGTCCGTGACCAAGGTGGACGTCGGCGAGGCAGAACTGTTGCCCATCGTCTGCGGCGCACCCAACGTGGCCCAGGGCCAGAAGGTGGCCGTGGCCAAGATCGGTGCCGTGCTGCCGGGCGACTTCCAAATCAAGAAGGCCAAGCTGCGCGGTGAGCCCTCCATGGGCATGATCTGCGCCGAGGACGAGTTGGGTCTGGGCGACAGCCACGCCGGGATTATGATCCTGGACCAGGACCTGGCCGTGGGCACCCCCCTGGCGGACGCCCTGAACCTGGACCAGGTGGTCTTCGACATCGGCGTGACCCCCAACCGTGCGGACTGCAACTCCGTGCTCGGTCTGGCCCGCGAGACCGCCCTGGCCTATGGTCTGCCCCTGACCATGCCCACGCTCACGCTCAACGAATCCGGCGAGGACTGCTCGGACATGGTCAAGGTCGTCATCGACGATCCGGCCCAGTGTCCGTTGTTCCAGGGCCGCGTGATCAAGGGCCTCAAGGTTGGCCCGGCCCCGGCCTGGATGCGCTATCGCCTGATCGCCGTGGGGCAGCGTCCCATCAGCAATATGGTGGACATCTCCAACTACGTGATGTTCGAGTTGGGGCACCCCAACCACGCCTATGACCTGGACCTGCTCAAGGGCGGAATGATCCGCGTGGGTCAGGCCAGCAACGGGCAGGTCTTCACCACCCTGGACAATCAGCAGCGCAAGCTCACCGCCGCCGACCTGCTCATCTGGGACGCCGAGCGCCCCGTGGGTCTGGCCGGGGTGATGGGCGGAGCCGAGACCGAGGTCCACGACGGGACCTCCACCCTTTTCCTGGAACTGGCGGTCTTCAACCCGCCCACCATCCGCCGCACCGCCCGCCGCCTGGGCCTGCCCAGCGAGGCGTCCTACCGTTTCGAACGTGGTGTGGACCAGGGCCTGGCGCGCTTCAGCCTGGACCGCGCGGCCTCGTTGATGGCCGAATACGGCGGTGGCCAGTTGTTGCCGGGCCTGTGCGTGGCCGAGCCGCGTCCCTGGGGCAACCGTAACCTGCGCTTTCGCCGCGAGCGTGCCGAGAAGCTGCTCGGCATCGCGCTCTCCGAGGAGTTCTGCCGCAAGACCCTCACGGGCCTGGGTTGCACGGTCGACGACGGCAAGGTCGCCGACTGGGCCGTGGAGGCCCCGAGCCACCGTCTGGACCTGGAGCGCGAGGTGGACCTGTTCGAAGAGATAGCCCGCGTCTACGGCATGGACCGTATCCCCGCCGTGCTGCCCCATGTCTCCAAGTCCCTGGACTCCATCGGCAGGGAAGACACCCGCTACGCTTTTTCCATGAAATTGAAGCACTGGGCGCGTGGCATTGGCCTGCGCGAGGCCGTGAACTACAGCTTTGTGGGCGACCTGGACCTGGACCTTCTGGGCCTGCCCCGCGAGGGCCGCGTACCGGTCATGAACCCCTTGTCCGAGGACCAGAACGTGATGCGCACGGTGCTGGCTCCGGGGCTACTGCGCAACGTGCGCACTAATGTGGGCCACGGTTCCCGCTGTCTGCGCCTGTTCGAAGTGGCACACGTTTTCTGGGCCGACGAGCATTCCGAGACCACGGTCAACGAGCCCACGCGCCTGGCGCTGCTGGTATCAGGCCGTCGCGAGCGCGAGCGCTGGCCCTGGCCCGCCGAGGACGTTGCCGGATACGAGGACCTCAAAGGGTTCGTCGAGCATCTGCTGACGCATCTGGGGCTGCCCGAGGCCGATTTTGCCACCGTGCAGGGCCACGCCTACCTTGAGCCCTGCGTCCAGGTCACTGTGGGTGGTCGTGCCGTGGGGCTGCTGGGCTGTGTGCAGGAGAAGGTGGCGGATCATTACAACGCCCGCCGTGACGTCTGGCTGGGCGAACTGGACGCCGACCTGCTGCGCGAGATGTTCGAGGCCCTGACCCCGGGCTTCAAGACCCTGGCCGTTTACCCGCCCGTGCGTCGCGACATCACCGTCATCGCGCCCCATGGGCTGACCGTGGCCCGGATTATCCAGGCCATCGAGGCCATGAAGGTCGATATCCTGCAGGATGTGACCATGGTGGACCTCTACGAGCCGGACGGCGGGGACGTGCGCAACGTCACCGTGCGCCTGACCTACCGCCATGCCGAGAAGACTCTGAAGGACAAGGAAGTGGACAAGCGCCATTCCAAGGTCATCGAGGGGTTGCAACAGGCGCTGCCGGTCAGGGTTTAACGAGGCGTCCTATAACAGCCATCTGCTTTGTTGCTGCGAAAAGTTCAAATTTTTACGTATGCGAAATACGCTGCAAACTTGTACTTTTCTAGCGCCTCGCATCTGACTATTCTAGAACGCCCCTAGGAAGGGCAGCGCTAAACTGACTTGCCGTTGTTGGCGCGAGGTGTTTTACTGCATCCTAGTTTGCCTTTGCAATGGAGCGGACTTAGCCTGCGCTGCATTGAAGGCGTTCATGAACAGATGACTCTTGGGGAATGCAGATGTTGGGCAGGAGGACATACCGGATCGGCAAGGCGGCCGAGATGCTCGGACTGAACACGTCCGTGCTGCGGTATTGGGAGTCCGAATTCCCGCAGATCAGGCCCATCCGCACCATCAAGGGCCAGCGCCTGTACACCGACGATCACCTGGCGTTCCTGGAGCGCCTGCGGGACCTGCTGCATAAAGAAGGCCTGACCATCGAAGGTGCGCGCAAACGCCTGGAGCAGGAGCTGCGTGGCGAGAGCGAATCGGCTCCCTGCGAAGGGGGCCTGGAACCCTCCCTGAAGCGCGAGGTCCGGGACGAGCTTCTGGAACTGAGGCGGCTGCTGAGCGACAAAGAATAATAGAAACCCCGGGTGACCGGGGTTTTTTCTTGGCTGATTTCGGGGTGATGGGGTATCCTGTGGGCAAACCGAGGAGGACCCATGGAAACGGCCCTGACCTGGCTACTGACCTGTCTCTCCGTGACCGGAGTGGTGCTGAACATCAAGAAACGCAGGCTGGGCTTCGTGTTCTTCGTGGTGGCCAACTCGGGCTGGATCACGGTGAACGTCCGCAACGGCATCTATGCCCAGGCCTTCCTGTTCATCATCTACACCGGCCTTTCGATCTGGGGGTTCATCGAATGGACGCGTCACCCGCCCCTCAGGAAATGCGAAGATGAATGAAACCTGTGGCCGGGACAACTTTGCTGTTGACTTATGAACGCCAGCGCTCTAATAAGTCTTTCCCGCGCGTGATAGCGTGGGACCAATCGTCGGGATGTAGCGCAGCCTGGTAGCGCACCTGAATGGGGTTCAGGGGGTCGAATGTTCAAATCATTTCATCCCGACCAGAAAGTTTAAGGGTTCCAAGTGTTTAGCTTGGGACCCTTTTTCTTTGAAATCGGCCATTTTGCTTTTGTGTCCGCTATGTGTCCGCTGGTCACGACGTAGCTCCGTACAGCACCGCCAGCGAATCCTGAATCGGGTTCTCTCCACCACTCTCCAAATGAGAATAGCGATCCGTCATTCGCAGCGTTTTGTGCCCGATCATCTCCTTGGCGTGTTTGAGTGAGCCACCCGCCCTGATGATGTTGGAACAAAACGTGTGCCGGTTGTCGTGGAAGTGGAAGTCCTTCAAGCCGATCAAGGCACAGGTCTGCTTCCATGCGGCCTTGAAGGTCCCTAGACGGCTTCCGTCCAGATGTCCGACCACATGGTCGTCAATGACTTTGATGTCGCGTGTGCGGCGTTTCAGGGCCAGAAAGTCCCTGCGCCTGACAAGCGCCTCATACGTGCGGGGCATGATCCGCTGGACCCGGTTCATATTGTTCTTGGTCCGATGGAAGCGGATAATGCCCGTTTCCCCGACATCCAGCGATACATCTTCCCATTTCAGGTCCAGAACTTCCTGTTTGCTCGCCCCATGCTCCACGGCCAGCAGGATTGCCAGCGGCAGATAATGCTTGGCGCGGGTCTTGGTCGCTGCATTCAAGAGCTTGGCGACTTCCTTGGGCGACATGAAGCGTTTGCGCTCGTGCTCGCTTTCGCTCAGGTAGCGGATGTACGCCGTGGGGTCTTCCTTGATGATGCCTGTCTTCTTGGCCTTGCCGAATACCTGCTTCACAATGAACATGCGCCGGTTTGAAAGGACCTTTGATTTCCTTTCCGCCAATGCCGCACGGTAGTCGAGGATGTCTTTTTCGCTGATGGTCGCGATCAGTTCCTTTTCCCAGTGCTTGAGAAGCGGCTTAAGGAAGATCATATAATCCTCGGCAGTCTTGGGGCTTAAATCCCCTTCCTGCGCCCGCCGCTGCCATTCATCGCGGCAGAGTTCCGCGACATCCCCAAAGGTCTTGCCCGTGCGCTCTTTGCGCTTGCGCTTCGTCTCAGGAAGATGCCCGTCATCAAGGATGATGCGCAGCTTGTTGACTTCCTGTTGAGCGATGTCCCGTCGCCGGAACGTGGCATGGTATTTTTTTCGGCCCGTATCCGGGTCGAGGTATTGCACCACATAGCTTTTTCCATTGATACGCGAACGCGCCGCGATAGTGACTGTTGCCATTAGCTAGTCTCCACGGAGCATCCGCCCGTCATTCATCTATTTGATTGTCAATGAACAGCAGCAAATCCCTGGTTCGGATGAGCTTGCGCGACCGTACCAGAACACAGGGCAACTCGCCATAGTCGATCATGCGCGAGACAGTGGCCCGGTGGACCCTCAATATATTGGCTGCTTCCTGGATGGTGAGCAGTATTTGGTCTGTAGCCATGTGAACTCCGGTTGTTGTGAACGTGATGCTTCACGATTGGTCCGGAATATAACCCGTAGACAACTCGGTAAGTCAACTAACGTGCTAAATTGATTGCACTAATTAGTGCTTTTTAGTGGTTTTGCGACTGGGTTAAAAGCGCAAATTAGCGCAAAATCGGGAGTATATTCAGCTAGTTATGTTTTTTGAATAAAATCTGGAGTGACCCCTCAAAAAGGTGGTTTAAACCGGGTTGAAAAGGGGTTTTTATCGCAAAAAAGTGGTTTTGAATTGGGAAAAAGGGGCGTGTAAATGAACAAAAAAGCGCCCCCGACTGGGAGGGCGCCATAGGATGCCCGTAGGCTAACCTTGCGGGGCAAAGCCCCTTGTTGTGATTTGACTCGCTTGTGATTCTATATAAGAAGTCGATAATGTCAAGAGAGGCAAACTACGCTGGAAGTTAAGGGGGATGTGATGGTCAAAGACGCTATATCCTATTTGTTGGGAATTGATATGGGTACCAATTCAATAGGTTGGGCTGTTATTGATTTGGATGGCAAGGGGAAGCCTTGTGGCATTGTCAGCGCTGGTTCTCGTGTGTTTACGGCACCTGTTCAGAATGATTCAGACATCATGTCCGGTAAGGACTCTTTGTTGAATGCCAATCGCAGAGAAAAGCGAATGCGGCGTCGGCAGTTGGAACGCCGAGGACGGCGCAAGGTGAAGTTGCTGCATACCCTCATGCGTCATGGTTTGTTGCCGCAAGGCGAGATTGATAACGCTACTGCCCGCCATGACTACTTCAAGGCGTTGGACAATGAATTATATTTAAATTTTGCGAAAAATCAGGCGGATGGTGTTTGCGTTGCGCCGTCTTCTGGTGCGTTGTTGCCATATGTGTTGCGATCCCAGGCTCTAAATGTCGCGCTTGCTCCACATGAGATAGGCAGGGCCATCTATCACCTCGCACAACGCCGGGGATTCAAGAGCAATCGCAAGGGGACAACTGAGGATCGTGAAGAACAAGGTGTTGTCCTCTCGGCGATTCAGGATTTGGAAACGCAAATGAAGTTGACGGGGGCAGAGTCTCTTGGGGCGTATTTTGCTTCGCTTGACCCACATCAGCAGAGAATTAGGGGGCGGTGGACAGCCCGGACCATGTTAGAGGGGGAATTTGCGCAAATATGGGAGGCGCAGAGCGAATTCAACCCACGAATATTGAACAAGGACGCCTTGAACGAAATCGGACACGCCATCTTCGACCAGCGTCCTCTGAAAAGTCAAAAGGGGAACGTGGGCTGTTGTTCCTTGGAAACCGGAGCGCATCGCGCGCCCATGGCAAATTTGGGTGCACAACGCTTCAGATTGCTACAAAAGGTGAACGATCTGGAAATAATCACTCCACACGGCGAAGTGTTGCCGCTGGATAGTGAGCAGCGGTCGATCCTTTTGGATGAATTGGAAAAGTTCAGCAAACTCAAATTTTCAACAATCAGGAAAATCTTAGGGTTAAAGCGAAATATTAAATTCAATTTTGAGTTGGGCGGGGCCGACTCGCTGCCCGGCAATTCGACTGCCGCTCGCTTACGCAAAATTTACGGTGAGCGATGGGACAACCTTACAACCGATGATTGCAACCAACTCGTTGAAGACGTTCTGACCATTCAGAACGAGGAAGCCTTGGTTCGTAGAGGTATGAAAGCGTGGGGATTGAGCGAAGGCGCTGCTCAGCAATTGCCCAACGTGGTTCTTGAATCAGGATACATGGGCCATTCCCTGCGGGCGATCAACCGGATGCTGGCCTTGATGGAAGAAGGGGGGCGCTACGCCACGGTGAAAAAGGAGATTTATCCCCAAGCCATGGAGTTTGCCGAGTGGGATGAGTTGCCACCGGTTTCTAAGGCCTTGTCCGATGTTCGCAACCCCATCGTCATGAGGTCCCTGAGTGAGTTGCGCAAAGTGGTGAATCAGGTTGTCGGTAAGTGGGGCAGGCCGGAGCGCATTCGTGTTGAACTGGCTAGGGATTTGAAGCGCCCGAGGAAAGAGCGTGAGTCGATCTCTCGAAAGATCAGCAAGAATGAGGCACGTCGCAAAGATGCCCTGAAAGAGATCATGAAGCGGTATTCGGGGGCGGAACCCTCGCGTGAGGATATCCTTCGCTATTTGTTGGCCGAGGAATGCAACTGGAAGTGTCCCTATACGAATAAGCCCTTTGGGTTTGAAGATTTGTTCGGTCCGACCCCTCGCGTTGATATCGAGCACATCATCCCCTTTAGCCGTTGCCTGGATGATTCCTATACCAATAAGACCCTGTGTGACGTTGAGTTCAATAGACGGATAAAAGGGAAGCGGACACCGTTTGAATGTTTGCCAGAGGCAGAACGTGAAAGTGTTTTGGATCGAGTACGGCAATTCAAGTGTGATGGGCGGCTACTCAAGGCGAAGCTGGATAGATTCAAGATGGAAGATGTTGAGGAACGGTTTGAAGGGTTCGTTGCGCGGCAGTTGAACGATACCCGGTACGCCGCAAAGCTGGCGAAGGAATACCTAGGCTGTACAGAGATAGTATTTACCTGACACTTGCCGCCCTTGGCGGGGTGATTTTTAGGCAGCGTTTTTGGCTGCCTTTTCCTTGGTCTTTTCATCCTTGGGCAGACCGTCCAGAAAGACCTGA
>Ga0180007_10000085_pt1 | contig 162795 bp, 150 predicted proteins | sample MM_PC_MetaG_FD_121122 | JGI IMG/M metagenome (GOLD analysis project Ga0180007, IMG submission 121122) | Groundwater microbial communities from the Aspo Hard Rock Laboratory (HRL) deep subsurface site, Sweden - MM_PC_MetaG | ecosystem: Environmental > Aquatic > Deep subsurface > Groundwater...
GAAACAAAAAGATCAAGTCGACCTATGGTCAACTTGATCTTTTAACAGAAAACAATAATTATTTATGTCCAATCTTAACTAGTTAGTAATAAATACGGTCAACCTTATTTAGGGATTGACATTATCTCAATATTCTTTACTGACTACTCAATACTATTATTTCCTGTACTTGGAAATAAACTCTTCTACTTCCGGAATTCCGCCCTGATAAATTAAGTAGCCGTTGCTAGGTTCACGTTCGGTAATTTCGCCGGCTATTGGAGTTAACATAATTTTTTTAACTTCTTCAAGATCTTCGGATTGCCCTAAAGCCCAGCACAATTTCACATAAGCTACTTCCGGAAGCATATTAGCGCAAGGAACAACCCCCAGCTGAAGCATCTCACGACCGGTTTCATATACATACATTTGAACATAACCCCACAAGGTCTGCACAGTCATATATACAGCCACACCTTTTTCCTTTGCTCGTTTAAGCGCCGGGTATACCGGTTTGTTAACATGTCCAAGTCCCGTGCCGGCAATTACAATTCCGCGATAACCTTTCTCAACTAACGAATCAATAATATCAGGCTGCATATTAGGATAGTAATAAACAATACTTACCTTTTCTTCAAAGGCAGTATTTATAACAACATTCTTGTCTTTTCTTCTAACCTTATAATCATTCCGTATAGGTGTGATTTTTTCGCGACTTATCTGCGCAAGTGGAACATCGCCAATGGTTCTAAAGGTTGACCTATAACTGGAATGCATTTTTCTTACTCGCGTTCCTCTATGTAGAAGTCCATACTGATCAGAAGTTGGGCCGAACATACAAACCATTACTTCGGCTATGTCTGATTCAGCGGCAGTCTTTACAGCGTGAATCAAATTAAGAGCGGCGTCGGAAGAAGGACGATCACTTGAGCGCTGGGAACCTACCATTACAATTGGAACGGGAGAATTTTGCACCATGAACGAAAGAATAGCGGCTGTATGATGCATAACATCTGTACCATGACCAATAACAACTCCCTGTACACCTTTTTCAATTTCTTTGCCAATTGCCTTCGCAGTACCTATCCATTGCTCAGGTCCCATGTTTTCGCTGAACACACCATACAATTTTTCAGTTTCAAGGTTACAATAATCAGCAAGTTCCGGAACAGAGCCATAAAGTTCACCGGGGGAGAAGGCAGGAATAACTGCGCCCGTTCTGTAATCAAGTCTGCTGGCAATAGTACCGCCAGTGCCAAAAAGTTTTACTCTCGGCATTTTTGGATCATAGGGGAATTCCTTCTCGGGAATTTTATAGTTGGCTACTTTTCTTCCGTTTATTGTAATGTCAGTAATTTTATTCGCATTAACACCAACGTTATAACCTACGGCGATCTTTAATACTACATGGATATTGTCTGCCGTTTCGGAACGTGGTAAAATGGTGCCGACATATTTACCATCAGTGGTAGTAACGTTTACATTACTCCAGACAAGTGCATTAAATTTCTTTAATACCTTAAGTGAAATCCCTTTGTATCCTTTATAATCTTCATTATTAACTGTCATCATTTTTCCTGTTGTAGATTTGCTGAATTATTCACTTAATAAATCTATTACTTCTTTTCCTGAAACATTCAGGCGCACCTTATTCATAATTTCGCCCATAAGTATCGTATCTTTTTTATCAATGTGTTTAATTTTAACTTCAGTTAAATCATGTTTTTCGTTAGTAACTAATTGCACGAGTTCTGCCCTTGTGTAAGGCTTTGGCAATAATTCAGGGTAGAATTTTCCCTTTTCAATTGACTTGACCAATATAGGAAGAATACCATCTTTTGATAATAATCCGTCTTTATAAATCTTTAAGATACACTCCATCATTTGCACGGAAATCATTTCAATATTGAGTTTTCTCTTTCTTAATCTCTTAGGAAACTGAATCAAGACAACGGCAGCATGCGTTGGGTCAATTTTCCATTCTTTAACAACCTTTTCAAATAACTCTGCAAATTTCGAAACTGACAGAGGAACGATCGTATCTTCCGGAATTCCAAGCTCCTTGTACCACTTTATTCTTTTCCAGAAAAGCTCGGGCAGCCCTTCCTTCAATCTATTAACCTGTTCATCTGTAACTGTTATAGGAGGTAAATCAGTATCCGGATACATTCTGTCAGCACCCGGAAGTATTCTTTCAAATCCATTTGTTCCATCCCGTAATGCCTGACGTGTTTCGGATGGTACACCAACAGTCGCTTCTTTTGCCCGGATTATAATTTCTTTTACAGCCGTGTCAGTATCCTGTTCAGTTCCCCAAACAAGTACAATTGTGTCGTTTTCTGTTGCCCCGACAAACTTTTTAATTTTCCGCCATTCTGAAGAAGCGAGAGTTTCCCCCTTACTATCCGAATGTATAATGTTTGGAATGTTCGTGAGACAGGCAATAACCCGCACTCTGTCAGAAATTTCTCGTGAAAAATAAGTATCGGTCTGTGTCTGCCAGTGAAGCAGATCCCTATAACCTTTCAGTAGAACACACTTTATTACATCACCTTTGGTAATGGCTTCCTGTATTGGCAGATAGTATGCTTTTCGAATCAGTGTTGTAATGTCTTTAGAAGAAGCTGTAAAAGAATCTTTGTTAATTCCCCTGCGATGCAGTTCTTCGCGCAACCTTAACAAATTCCACTGCCTCATCGCTTCGTTGTATGTTAGCAGCGGGATGGCTGTTATTTTCGGCACTCCTTTAATTTCTATTCTCGTCCCACCCTCAACACTTACATTTACATCTTCGCGGGCAGCGCCCATACCACGCCGGACAAGCCCTGTACTTCTTACAAGGTTACTGCAAATCCAGGCAACATCGGCCACTTCAACTGGTGTTTTCATGTCAGGACCAGTCACGGTTTCAATAAGAGGCATACCTAATCTATCGGCGTTATAAATACGCGTGTGGCCAACATCGCTTATCTCACGGCAGGAATCCTCTTCTATTGACATCTGTACTATATCAATTTCGCGATCTTTGTATGGCACTTTTCCATCAAGCGCAACAATTGCTGTTCTTTGAAAACCCGTTGGTATTGAGCCGTCAAGATACTGTTTACGAATTATATGAATCTCATCCATAATGTTACAACCGAACATAAGCCCCATTCTAATTGCGTTATCAAGTGCTTCGTCATTCATTAAAAAGGGCGGAGTATCGTCCATCTCATAGGTGCAGACAGTTTCTCTGTTAATTCTATAGATGATATCTTTCCTGGTCTTGAATTCCATTAGTGCTGTGCCGTCATATTCACCAAGTTCCGAGAGTGTAGGGCGCATGTGTCTTAAAATTTCGGCGTCGTAGTGCGAACTGTAACGACCGGCAGGGCATCTGCAAAAAAGTTTTTTCTCTGTTAATAATTGCTGATGAATCTCCAACCCGGATTTAAAACCAACTGTTCTATAATCATCGGGAGTCATCTCTTCGAATGATTTAAAAATAAAGTCTTTCATAGGCGAACCAGGCTACTCAAATAGTTTCGGAATGTGTAATTAGGTGTGATTATCATAAGACCGCAATATTCTACAACATGTTTTACAAAACTTAGCTACACCTCTCTAAATAATCAAGGACAGAATGGTGTTTTTTAAGGATAAACGGTTATGAAGCTGTAACAATTAGTCAGGAGGGTTTGTCCCCTCCTGACAAAAAGACCTAAAGCAAGTTACTTGCCAATTCAGCTAATTCTGACCTTTCCCCTTTTTCAAGATTCACGTGTGCATAGAGTTTTTCCCCCTTGAAATGCTCGATGAGATAGGTCAGTCCGTTTGACATAGTATCGAGATACGGATGATCAATTTGATAAATATCGCCAGTCAGCACTACTTTTGCCCCTTCGCCGGCACGTGTTATTATTGTTTTAATTTCATGGGGTGTCAGGTTTTGAGCTTCATCAACAATAAAAAATATTCTCTGAAGACTTCTGCCGCGTATATAGCTCAGGGGTTCAACAACTAGTTTTTCGTCTTTTACCATATTGTTGATAACTGCATGACTCTTATCAGTTTCAGTAAACTGATCCTGAATTACTTTTAAATTATCCCACAACGGCTGCATGTATGGAGCAAGTTTACTTTCCACATCCCCAGGAAGAAATCCGATATCTTTATTGCTTAGAGGAACTACCGGACGTGCAACGTAAATTTGTCTGTAAAATTTTCTGCAGTGCAATGCGCACGCCAGGGCAAGCAAAGTTTTTCCTGTACCGGCTTTTCCTGTTAGTGTTACAAGAGGAATATTGTTGTTAATAAGGGCATCAACAGCAAAAGCCTGTTCCGCGTTTCTGGGTCTGATTCCAAAAACCAACTGTTTGTCAACTTTCCTGAAAAACTGCGATTCATGATCGAGATTAGCCAGAGCAGACCGATTTGGATTACGCATCACATAATATTTGTTTGGTACCTTTTCAATCTCAACTTTGTTAAAGACCTCATTTGCTTCAACTTCATATGGCGGTTGATAAAACTTCTGGATTACATCATCATCAAAATCCTCAAGAATCTCTTTACCCGTATAAAGTTCATCAACGCTTATTCTGTCAGTCGTATAATCCTCAGATCTCATTCCAAGGGCTTTGGCTTTCATACGAAGATTAACATCTTTTGTAACGAGAATTACTCTCTTTTTGTCCTCGGCCTTTTGATACTGTTCGTACGCGGCACTCAGCACCCTGTGGTCGGCAGTATCTTCCTTGAACATGTCTTTTATTTCAGAGTGCAGTCCACGAGTTATAACAACTTTTACCTTTCCCTTTCCATCGCCAATAGTTGTGCCCCCATTAAAAATTGCATCTCCGGTTAGAGAATCAAGCTTGCGGGCAAACTCTCTTGCGTTCAGGTTTATCACCTGGCTGCCTCTTTTAAACCGATCCATCTCCTCAATTACAATTAAGGGTATTATTACATTGTTTTCCTGAAATTGATCGATGCAGGTTGGGTCGTGTAGTATTACGTTTGTATCTAAAATGAACGTTTTGGGTTGTTTTTTCTTAGCCATAGTAACCCTTTTTCAGTGGAGTAAAAGTTGTCTAAATATAGTGAAATAATTTTCAACTTTTTGTTGCCTAATTAATAATTAATTTTCACCAGATATTGTTCCCCAATTCACAGATAAATAGTTAACATTTTGTTATCATTGTAATTAATGTTGTCAGTAATTGTGCCCATACTTTTCATGATTTACCCTTTAACAGCCCGGAGTTAATATGCCGCTAGAAACCTTAAATCCAGCCAACGAAGAATCAGTAAAAGTTTTTGATGAAATGACGGATAAAGCAGTTGATGAAATAATATCGTCCTGCCATAAAGAATTTATCGAGTGGCGAAAACTATCATATAGTCATCGTAAACCTTACATGCTTAAAGCCGCACGGATACTTAACGAGGAAACTGAGCGCTATGCGAAAATACTTACCCTTGAAATGGGTAAGACAATAACACAGGCACGTGCCGAGGTTAAAAAATGTGCCTGGGTCTGCGAATATTATGCAGAGAATACTGAAAGCATTCTAAAAGAGGAACTGATCGAAACTGACGCTGCGGAAAGTTTTGTTCAGTTCGATCCACTTGGTATAGTGCTCGCCGTAATGCCATGGAATTTTCCTTTCTGGCAGGTGTTCAGGTTTGCGGCTCCCGCTCTAATGGCTGGCAATGGCGCCTTATTGAAGCATGCCTCGAACGTACCACAGTCGGCACTTGCCATCGAAGAGATATTTCATAAAGCTGGTTTTCCTGAAAACATATTCAGGACTTTGATGATCGGTTCATCCAAGGTCAGTAGAGTAATTGAAAATCCACTTGTTAAAGCTACGACTTTAACAGGAAGCGAATTTGCCGGTAAAAAGGTCGCAGAGACTTGCGGTGCCAACCTGAAAAAAAGCGTGATGGAGCTTGGTGGGAGCGATCCTTTTATCGTTCTTGAAAATGCTGACATTGAATTGGCATCGTCAACAGCAGTAACTGCAAGGCTATTAAACAATGGGCAAAGCTGCATTGCAGCAAAGAGGTTTATTGTTGTCGAAAGTATATATGATGAGTTTGAAACCTTGTTTCTAAAAAAGATGCGCTCAATTAAGATTGGCGATCCGATGGACGAAGAGACAGATCTCGGACCAATGGCGCGTGAAGATCTTATGTTGGAACTACACGAGCAGGTCAGGCGTAGTGTGGAAATGGGTGCAACTGTTATACTGGGCGGAAAACCACTTGAAGGAAAAGGATACTATTACCCTCCAACGATCATAACCAACCTGATACCGGGAATGCCTGCATATGAGGACGAATTATTCGGGCCCGTTGCTTCCCTTATAAAAGTAAAAAACGAAGATGAAGCCATAAGAGTGGCAAACGATTCTGTTTTTGGATTAGGCGCCTCTCTATGGACAAGTGATATAAACAAAGCCAAATTGCTGGCGACAAAAATTCAAGCAGGCTCTGTTTTTATTAACGGACTGGTTAAATCAGATCCGCGCCTTCCTTTTGGCGGAATTAACATTTCCGGGTATGGAAGAGAACTTTCTCATTATGGTATAAAAGAATTTGTTAACATTAAAACTGTTTGGATAAAATGACAATAGAAATAATCAGATGTGCCTGGTGCGGAGAAGACCCGTTATACGTTAAATACCATGATGAAGAATGGGGCGTGCCTGTTCATGAAGACAGAACGCTTTTTGAAAAAATAACACTTGAAGGTGCCCAGGCCGGACTGAGCTGGATCACTATTCTAAAAAAGAGAGAAAACTACAGGAAAGCATTTGACAACTTTGACGTAAAAAAAATTTCCAAATACAATGAAAAGAAAATAGCGGAATTGCTGGAGAACCCAGGAATTGTTAGAAACAAACTGAAGATTAATTCCACCATCAATAATGCAAAAGCGTTCATGGCTGTTCAAAAGGAATTTGGAACATTCGACAACTATATCTGGCAGTTTACAAATAATACTACATTAGTTAACAAACATAACCATCTTGGCGATCTCCCGGCTGAAACAAACATATCCAAGGCGATGAGCAAGGACTTGAAAAAACGGGGATTCAAGTTTGTTGGTCCTACAATTTGTTATGCTTTTATGCAGGCAATGGGCATGGTAAATGATCATGTTGTTAACTGTTTCAGATACAAAGAGGTTACTAAAAAATAGTTTATTCCCTTTTGCCTTTAATAAATGAAACAACTTTGCTAAAATTATTGTAACAGTTATTCAATCAATTGAAACCTCCTTAAAACTATATGCGGAGATTATAAATGCTTAACAGAATGAGATTAAGTTTCTTTTTAGTAATTTTTTCACTTTCGCTCTTTGCGCAAACAGAGAAGAACTACCAATTGTCAGACCCCCTGCCTGCTGACACAGAGGTGAAAATCGGAAAACTTAAAAACGGTTTAACTTATTACATAAGAGAGAATGAAAAACCAAAAAATCGTGCTTACATAAGATTAGTAGTAAATACCGGATCTGTTATGGAAGATGATGATCAAAAAGGTCTGGCACACTTTGTTGAGCACATGGCTTTTAACGGAACAAAGAATTTTGAGAAGCATGACATAATCGACTTCATGGAAACGATTGGTATGAGGTTCGGTCCGGAAGTAAACGCCTATACTGGTTTTGATGAAACAGTTTATATGCTGGAATTGCCCCTTGACAGCAGCGAAGTATTCGAAAAAGGATTTTCCATATTACGTGACTGGGCAACCAACATTTCCTTTGTTGATGAAGAAATTGACAAAGAACGTGGCGTTATAATTGAAGAATGGCGTCTCGGTCTTGGTGCGGATGCACGCATGCGCGACAAGCACTTTCCTGTAATTTTTAAGAACTCGAAATATGCCGAACGTTTACCGATTGGCGAAAAAGAAATTCTTGAAAACTTTCAATATGATGTACTTAGAAGATACTATAAAGATTGGTACCGCCCGGATTTAATGGCCGTGGTTGCTGTTGGCGATTTTGACACTCAATACGTAGAGAACCTGATCCTTAAATTATTTTCTGATATTGAACCAGCCGCAAATGCACGAGAGCGCGTTGTTGTTGAAGTCCCTGACTATAACGAAACACGTTTCTCAATAGCTTCCGACAAAGAGGCTACTTACAATATTGTCAGAACCTATTTTTTAACCGATCCCGAAAAAACGGAGTTGGTTAATGATTACAGAGATGAGCTGATAAGCCGTTTATTCAACATGATGTTAAATGAAAGATTTCGTGAACTTACAAAATCTCCAACGCCGCCATTTCTTAATGCTTTCGCAGGTGAATATAATCTGGTGAGATCCAAAGGGACATACTCTCTTTCAGCAATAGTAAAAGAAGGCGAAATTGAAAAAGGACTCTCGGCTGTTTTAACTGAGGGTGAAAGATTAAAAAGATACGGGTTCACACCATCGGAACTGGAACGTGAAAAGAAAAATTTCGCGAGATTAATGCAGAAGCAATTCGATGAACGTGACAAAATGGAATCGAACAGATTCACATCAACCTATACTTCGGCTTATCTAAATGGCAAAGCTATTTATGGAATTGATACCGCCTATGAATTATTCAATCAGTTTATTGGAGGTATTACAATAAACGAAGTTAATGAGCTTGTAAAGAAAAACATTACAGAATCAAATCGCATTATTACGGTAAGTGCTCCCCAAAACGATATCACAGTTTTGCCTGATGAGTCGAAATTAGCAGCGGTCTTTACGGAGACAATGAAGAAAAAAATTAACGCGTACGAAGAGACCATTTCTGACGAACCTTTAATATCAGAGATCCCTCAGCCAAAAAGTATTATTGCGGAGAAGATAATTGAAGAATTAGGAATTACCGAATGGACACTTGCGAATGGGGTTAAGGTTGTCTTAAAACCAACTGATTTCAAGAATGATGAAATATTACTAACAGCCTCAAGCCCTGGCGGTAACTCATTGCTTTCTGAGGATATGTACTATTCTGCAATTGCTGCCACTGCCATTGTAAATGAAAGCGGGCTGGGAAGTTTTTCTAACACTGAATTAAGAAGAAAGCTGGCTGGCAAAATTATAAACGTGTATCCCTGGATTGGTGAACTCCGTGAGGGTTTTGAAGGCACTTCGAGTCCTGAAGATATAGAAACTCTCTTTCAACTTGTTTACATGTTTTTTAACTCCCCTCGTTTTGATGAGACGGCATATCAATCCTTTGAGGCAAGAATTAAGGGCTACCTGGAGAACAGAAGTGCGAGTCCTGATGCTGCTTTTCAGGATACTCTATCGGTGACAATGGCGAACTATCATTTTACGAGCGAGCCCTGGTCAGAAAAATTAATAGACAGAATTGATCTAGGAAAGGCAAAGAAAATTTATTTTGATAGGTTTGCTGACGCCAGTGATTTTACCTTTTATTTTGTTGGTAATCTTGACGTGGAAAAAATGAGAAAGTTGACAGAAATATATTTTGCCAACCTGCCGGACATCAATCGAACAGAAACCTGGGCAGATATTAATCTGAGGTATCCAAAAGGGCATATTGAAAAAACCGTTAAAAAAGGGATAGAACCAAAAAGTAAAATAATGATGAAATTCACAGGTGATTTTAACTGGGATCCGAAAACTGTTTATTATATGGAATCCGTTGCCGATTATCTTGATATAAAACTTCGTGAAGTTATCCGCGAAGATAAGAGCGGAACTTATGGAGTTGGTGTATGGTGTTCGCCATCAAGATGGCCTCACGAAGATTATGATTATTCAATAACGTTTGGATGTGATCCGGAGAGAGTTGAGGAATTGACAAGTGAAATATTAGCGCAAGTTGATACTCTAACTAGCTTTCTTCCGGAACAATCCTATGTTGACAAATTAAAAGAACAGCACCTGAGAAAACGAGAAACTGATCTGGAAGAAAACAGATTTTGGCTAAGTGTCATACATGATGCATATGTAAATAATAAAGACTTGAAATCGCTGCTCCATTATGACGAGCTGGTTAATACTCTAACGCCTGAGTTGATTCACGAGACGGCAAAAAAATATTTCAACAAAGAAAATTATGTTCGGGTTATATTGCTGCCTGAAACAAAATAGATAATATTCCGGCAGCCTGAACGGGCTGCCTTTGGATTTAATTATATGACAATTGGATTAATACGGCACTTTAAGGTCGATCTCCCTTTTAATAAACCATCATACCTGCCTGACGAGTTTGACCAACAAATGGAGAGGTATGACACTGCCCCCGTAATTCCAAACAAAGTGATTATGAATGGGATTAAATGGGATGTTTGTTACTGCAGCGATTTGCCACGAGCACAAACAACCGCTAAATCCGTGTGGGTAAGTGATTTTAATACAACATCCCTATTAAGAGAAGTGCCAATATCAGCATTTACAAAAAGACAAATAAAACTTCCCGGGTTTCTCTGGCATCTTGGAGCGCGAATTTCCTGGAGAAAAAACGGAAAATCTCAGCCGGAAACTTTCGCTGAAACAATTAAAAGAATTGAGAAACTTTATGAGATAATAGTAAGCGATGGAAATGAAAACATTCTCTTGGTTACTCATGGTTTTTTTATCCGGGTCTTTCAGGAACATATGAAGAAGAAAGGATTTTCGGGTGAAGTTGACTTTCGTCCTGTAAACGGCAAATTATATGTTTTGAAAAATATTTAGGAAAACAAAATCAGTCGTTTATGTGGTAGTTCAACCCTATACCCACCCGAAAAGTCTTAGTGTTATAATCAGGATTAGAATAAGTGCTTGCCGTATAAGATATTGTCGGTTCCAGAGCGATACTTTTTGTGAAGAAATAATTAATGCCGGTTCCCAGTGAATAACTAAGCCCCTCGGTTTTTGAGGGTAACACCCTGCTATAATTAATACCAAAATCGACAAATGGCGCATAGTTTTCATCGTGAAAATAATATCTCACTTTAGGACCAAAGCTAAATATTCGCGAAATAGATTTATTGGAACCTGACTCGTTCTCAATTGTTTCTTCGGAGTAATCATAAAGAACACTTCCTCCAACTGTAAGCACATCCATTATATGAAATGAAACGGCTGGATTAAATATCAGGGATTTGGAATTACTTTTAAACTCAGGGTGATCTTTTTCCGATAACGAAACAGCAAGCCCACCGCTAATGTTATATGAGTTCTTGTGAATAACTTTTTGCGAGTATACTGAGCTTACAAAAATTATAATTAATAAGAGTATGCAATGTTTCTTCATTACTGGTTTACCATATCCAAAAGATGATGAAATTTACCCTTGAAAATATTCCTGTCAACTTTTTCCTGCACTCCGGGAATCTCATCCTGATAGGTATTCTGCCAAAAATCCCAGCCAGGTTTTTGCCAGGCTTCAGGCACAACAGGTTTTTCCACACCATATTCGGCAATCCACAAATTGTATTTTCCAAACTCTTCACCAGCCAAATATTTTTTTGCGAAATTGGGACTTGAATAAATTATAGGCATCAACCCAGTAAGTTGTTCAAGGTGATTCAGGCACTTTATAAGATTAATTCTATATTGTTCCGGCGTAACGTGATTGTGCCCGGCTCTTTCTACGTCCATTACCGGAGGAAGTACGCCTGCAAAATTTACCGCATTCTTTACAAACCATTCCGCCTGCTGAATGGGATCGTCATCAGAGACATAAAAGTGATATGCTCCCCGGATAATATTTTCTTTTTGAAGATCTTCCCAGTTCTCTACAAACATAGAATCAAGGTAGTCAACACCCTCGGTAGCTTTAACAAACACAAAGCTGACTCCATTTTCTTTTACCTTTTTCCAGTCAATCTCTTTTTGATGGTGAGAAATATCTATACCGTGAATATTACCACTCGTATCTCCGACCCAGAAACTGGATTTAGTGGTTTTTTCTTCAATTAAACCATCTCCATTTTTTTGATTATCAGAACAGGACAGTAATAAAGTAACAAACAAAACAAAATGGATTTTCAGGTTTTTCACGGACTCTCCTTGAATCTGAATTGCAAAACGGGTCTGCTGTTTTTTTGTAAAATTTTTCACAACATTACCACAAAAAAAAGCGGGCATTCACCCGCTTCAAAATAGTAATAAATTTATAAAGAATTCAACTTCACTTTTTAACTAGTCGTTTTCATAGGCAATTTCACCATGGAAAGTATCGTCGAGCCCTGTCATTTCTTCTGCCTCGGTAACCTTAACAGGTGTTATTTTATTAATGATAATTAAAGCAACGTAAGAAAATACGAAGCAATATAAACCGACAAGTGTAACCGCGATTAATTCAACAAAAAAGAAGTCGGCACCCCCGAAAAATAATCCGTTGGCTCCGGCAGGATTTATTGTTGTTGTCGCAAACATACCAAGCATAATAACACCAATGATACCGCCAACACCATGCACGCCCCAAACATCAAGTGCATCATCCCAGTGTAATTTGTTTTTCATGGCAACAGCAAAGTAACATACAATGCCTGAGACTATACCAATTATTGCCGCACTGCCAACAGAAACAAAACCCGCAGCAGGAGTAATTGTGGCAAGTCCCGCAACAGCGCCTGTTAACAATCCAACAAACTTTGGTTTCTTTTCAAGAATCCAGGCAATGATAAGCCAAGTTATAGCGGCGAATGATGCCGCAATATCTGTATTCAGAAATGCTTGTGCTGTTATTTGATCAACCTGAAGCTGACTTCCGGCATTAAAACCATACCATCCAAACCAAAGCAATCCTGTTCCTAAAGCTACTAATGGAATACTGTGTGGGCCTCTTTCGGCAACCTTTCGTTTACCAACATAAAACACCGAGGCAAGTGCCGCCATACCTGCGGAGGCATGAACAACTATACCGCCGGCAAAATCAAGCACACCAAAATCAGCTAGTAAACCACCACCCCAAACCATATGTACCAGCGGGAAATAAACAAAGAAAAGCCATACAGTTAAAAAGAGAAGGTAGGCGGGGAAGCGTACACGATTTGTAAATGCACCTGTAATTAGCGCAGGTGTTATAATTGCAAACATCATTTGATAGGCAACGAAAACATACAAAGGAATAGCGCCTGTGCCTGATCCAAAAACATCATGGATAGATGTCCCCGAGAGGAACATCATATCAAGATTTCCAATTATTCCACCTTCGCCACCGCTGAAGCAAAGTGAGTAACCAACAATAAACCATAGAACTGTTGTCCATCCAAGGGAGACAAAGCTTTGTATCATTATTGTTAAAACATTTTTTCTGCCAACCAGTCCGCCGTAAAAGAAAGCCAGACCGGGAGTCATAAGCATTACCAGACTTGTTGCAACCAGCATAAAACTGGTACTTCCAGTATCAAACATTTTTACTCCGTAATTCTGTTTTGAATAGTTAAGTTATAGACTTATACCGAATACTAAATATGACACTTCCGTGTTTGGATTAAGAATAAAGGCAGCATTTACAGGAAGTGAAAAAGAATCTGTTATTTTTATTTCTTTTGATACATTAATTCCGAGGTTAATTATTTCGAATGATTCCGCGCCATAATAAGCTGCGTTTTCTTCACTGCCGCCGGCAGCACCAACAGTAAAACCTAAATCCACATCACTGACTGAAATAGCATAATCCAGCTGGAAATAGGTGTTGTTTCCTGCATCGTTGTGAATATTCATAAATCCTGAAAAAGTAAGGGGGAAACTCTCCGGGCCAGCAATTGATAATCCAGCCTCAACCGTATGCGCGCCGGGGCCTTCAGGGTTGTCGTAATTATTAAAATTGCCGAATTTAATTCCGGCAACAGGATAATAATAGTCAGTCAACATAACGCCTAAAGACATTCCATTTTCCAACTCAAGAGAATAGCCGGCCCAAAAATCAATTTCCTGACTAAAAGCATAATTTTCATCAGTGCTATTGCTGGCTGTTAATGAATAGGAACCCCAAATTCCCAATGAAAAACCGGCAGCCTCCATTGATATAGAAGGTTGAATATTTGGAGCATCATTAACATCAAGTCCTCTCCAGAGATAACGGCTCACAATATCAGCACCGGCATCCACTGAAAGACTCTGGGAAAATATATTGCCGGCGCTTAGTGATAGTAAAAGGAAAGTAATAACAGCAAAGTAATTCTTAAATTTCATCTAAACCTCTTGTTGTTTTATCGTTTGTTTTTAACCCGTTTTGATATTTTCCAAGGGTGTAATGCGATACTAATAATAAATTGGCCAACGAAGTAATCTTTTATCAACAAACGCACCCTTTTTGTCTTTAACGCACATTTTTTGCTAAACCCCTATAAAAACACACAACTAGTGAGACACGTAATCCGGAGACTACAGACAAAAGAAAATTGCGTATCTGTGATTATCCGATTATTTTAAGATTCATTAGAACTCATTCTAGAATTGGAGTGTCTTTAATTTTGTCCAGCAAAAGAATTTTGATCATTGAAGAAGCCGGCAGTAATGAGAACCCGTATGACTCTATTTTAACCGACGCCGGCTACAACACCTATTTGGCGGCCGGCGAAGAAGACGGGCTTGAAATAGCCGTCCACTATCAGCCCGATATGATCATCTGTTCGACCAACTGTTTTGATGAAGGAAGTTGTATTGTTTCCACATTAAGTAAGAGAAAAGAAACCCTTTCAATTCCTATTGTTTATATCTCCCGATTAACCGATGCCTCACATTTGAATAAAATGCTGGCGCTGGGCGCTGATAATTATATAGTTGCTCCTTTTGATGCGGATGATTTTTTGGAGATAATAAGGAGGAAATTTGAAAAATATTCTCACTTTAAGGAAAATATTATTGAAAACCTCAATAACACAATGTCGGAGACTGAAAACAAACAAGATGATCATATTCTTGTAAAAATCGGCAACAAAATAAAGCTTGTAAAATTCAGCAACATCAGTTGTGTTATTGCTCAAAAAGAATATTCCAAAGTAATTACAAATGAGAACTATTCTCTTATTGTTAGAAAATCACTTAGAAACTGGCTGGAAATACTACCCGGACAAAATTTTTTAAGAATCCATCGCGGCACCATTATCAACACGGAATACCTTGACAGAATTGAGAAAACAAATGGCAGAACCTATGAGGTTTACATGAAGAACAAGAAAGAGCCGCTTTTACTTAGTCAGCGCTACTCAAATATTATGCGAAGGACTTTCCCTAGTTAGAAGTATCTTTAATTATCAACAAGGAACCACTTGGCTCAACTAACTTGTTTAACAACTTAAAACAGAAAATTAACTTGGCTAGTAAAAATGAACAACAACCTTGAAGAATTTATAACGAACATTCCAAAAGCGGAACTTCACCTACACATTGAAGGCACCTTTGAACCTGAGCTTATGTTCAAAATTGCTGATAGAAATAAAATTGCCCTTAAGTATAACTCAGTTGTTGAACTTAAAAAGGCTTACCAGTTCAGCAACCTTCAGGAATTCCTGAACATATATTATGCGGGCGCAAATGTACTGCTAAAGGAAGAGGATTTTTACGATCTTACTTTTGCTTATCTAAAAAAGGTTCATTCACAAAATGTTATTCATACTGAGATCTTTTTTGATCCCCAAACTCATACTATTAGAGGAGTCTCCTTTGATACAATGATAAACGGAATTCAGCGTGCTTTGCTGGATGGACAAGAACAATTCGGTATTTCCACAAAATTGATAATGTGCTTTTTGCGTGACTTTGATGTAGAGTCTGCCTTTGAGACTCTTGAAAAAGCGCTGCCACATAAAGATAAAATTATTGGTGTTGGACTCGATTCTGCAGAGGTAGGTAATCCGCCTTCAAAGTTTACAGGAGTTTTTGAAAAAGCAATTGAAGAAGGATTCTTAACCGTTGCCCATGCAGGTGAAGAGGGCCCTCCTCAATATGTTTATGAGGCAATTGATTTTTTGAAAGTATCCAGAATTGACCATGGCAACAGATCACTTGAAGACGAAGAACTTACCCAGGAATTAGTAAAACTAAAAATGCCCTTAACTGTCTGCCCTCTTTCTAACCTCAATCTTAAAGTCGTTAAAGATTTAAAAGATCATCCACTAAAAACTATGTTAGATAAGGGTTTGATGGCAACTGTAAACTCCGACGACCCTGCATACTTTGGCGGGTACATGAATGAGAATTTTATCGCAGTTGCCGAGGCGCTCGATTTATCACAAGAGGATATTTACAAACTTGTAGTCAATTCTTTTGAAGCAAGTTTTTTGAGCGATGCTGAAAAATCCGGAATGATAAATAAAGCAAACGAATTTGTAGCAACCTTTACATAGGATATAAATAAAAAAAGGCGATCAGCTTAAGCTGTATCGCCTTTAAAATCATTTTCGCTTTTAGTCTTTCACTTCTCACCTAACTCATAAAACCACTTATAATCTCTTCAACCTTTTCCAAAGCCTCATCAATCTTACCCACATCTTTACCACCGGCTGTCGCCAAATGTGGTCTTCCGCCGCCGCCGCCGCCGACAATCTTTGCAAGGTCGCCAACAATCTTACCGGCCATTAGTTTCTTATCCTTTAATATGTCATCACTTACTACCGTTACAATACCAACTTTATCTTCAATTTGTGAGATGAGAACACCAACGCCGGACTTCATCTTTTCGCGCAGCTCATCACCCATAGATTTTAATTCATCCATGTTGCTGACTTCAACTTTTCCCTTAAAGACATTAACGCCGCTTACATCAATCGGATTAGCAACAACGTCATCAATACCGCCAAGCTTGGATTGAAGCTGAATTCCGGCAAGCTCTTTCTCTAACTTTTTCTTTTCATCCAAAAGCTGGGCAATTTTTAATTCTGAATTTTGAATTTTGAATTCCTGCTCTTTAATAAAGAACTCGACTCCCGCACCCGTTACCGCTTCAATTCTTCTAACGCCACTGGCAATAGATGATTCACTAATAATCTTAAAGAAACCTATTTGAGAAGTATTGCGAACGTGAGTACCACCGCAGAACTCCAAAGTGTAATCACCAAACTGAACCACGTTAACCTTATCGCCATACTTATCACCAAAAAACATTAATGCGCCCATTTCTTTTGCGTTCTCAAATGGGGTGTTTATATGATGATTCAATTCTATATTTGCACGGATTTTTTCGTTAACGAGTTTTTCAATCTGCTCGAGTTCTTCACTGCTCACTTTTGAAAAATGGGTGAAGTCAAAACGGAGCCTGTCAGGTCCCACATAAGAACCTGACTGCTGAACATGATTACCTAAAACGCTGCGCAGTGCGGCATGCATAAGGTGTGTGGCAGAGTGGTTCCGCATTATATCCCAACGCCTGCTTTCACTTACAACAACACTTACCTTGTCACCATTTTTAATCTCTAAACCTTTCGGATTTTCAACAAGGTGAACGACCTGATTGTTGATTTTAGCTAATCCGCTAATATTAAGTTTAGCCTCTCCAACAATTAAAAATCCATGGTCGTCTGTCTGTCCACCTGATTCCGCGTAGAGCGGTGTTTTGTCAAGAACAATGAATATGTTTCCCTTCTCATTTTTGACTGCCACAACTTCAGCTTCAGTTTCAAGCGAATCGTATCCAACAAATACCGTCGGAGCTTCAGATGCAACTTCAAACCCATCAAGGTTTTCAGCTTTAAATTCAACTCCGGTTGTTTTATCCTTTGTGGATTTGCGCGCCCGTGCTTTTTGCTCATTCATTAAAACATTGAACTGTGCTTCGTCAACGGTAAATCCTTTTTCTTTAGCCATCACAGCCGTCAGATCAAAAGGGAATCCGAAGGTGTCGTAAAGTTTGAATACATCTTCACCGGAAACAACAGACTTATTTTCTTCTCTCAATTTCTTTTCAAGATCCTCAAATAAAGCTATTCCCCTGTCAAGAGTTGTGTTAAAACTTTCTTCTTCTGATTTTATAATTTTTTCAACATTAGTCTGATTTGCTTTAATCTCAGGAAAGACATCGCTCATGGAATCAACTACTGTCTGAACCAGTTTATAAATAAACGGGTCTTTCAAATTAAGCTTTCTTCCATACCTGGCAGCACGTCTTAAAATTCTACGTAACACGTAACCGCGTCCGTCACTGCTTGGCACAGCGCCGTCTGCAATTGCAAAAGTTAAAGTCCTTACATGGTCGGCAATAACACGCATTGAGATTACATCTTCTCTTTTTTCATATTTAAATCCGGATAATTTTTCAATGGCGTTTATAAGCGGCATAAATACATCCGTATCATAGTTCGAGGCGCCTTTTTGCAGAACAGCGCACAATCTTTCAAAACCCATCCCGGTATCAACATGCGTTGCCGGCAAATTGTGAAGCGTTCCTTCCTTATCACGATTATACTGGATGAATACTAAATTCCATATTTCAATGCACTCTTCAACGCCTGCGTTAACCCATTTAGGGTTCTCGTAATCCTCGCCAATGTTTATGTGAATTTCGGAACAGGGTCCACAGGGTCCTGTCTCGCCCATTTCCCAAAAATTGTCTTTTTCATCAAAGCGTAAAATGTGATCAGGATTTATGTCGGTCTTGGTTTTCCAGATTTCAAAAGCTTCATCATCAGTTCTGTAAACAGTAGCCCATAGTCTTTCCTTAGGCATTTTCCAGACGTCCGTTAATAATTCCCAGGCCCATTCAATTGCTTCTTCTTTATAGTAGTCACCAAATGACCAGTTGCCAAGCATTTCAAAGAACGTGTGGTGATAAGTGTCGTGTCCTACTTCTTCAAGGTCGTTATGTTTTCCACTTACCCTGATGCACTTTTGGGTGTCAGCCGCACGGTTATAATCGCGCGTACCTTGTCCAAGAAAAACATCCTTAAACTGATTCATACCTGCATTGGTAAACAGCAGAGTCGGGTCGTCAAAGGGTACAACCGGGGCACTTGGTACAATTCTGTGTTCTTTGTTTCTGAAAAACTCAAAAAACTGCTCTCTTATTTCACGTGATGTCATTATAAACCCTAATAATTATGTCTTATTTTTAAGAACAAAAAATATGCAAAAATCCCTCCATACAAAAATATTAAACCAAATAGTTAATCATTATGTTAATGGTGTGATGGTTATAATTGATTTTTTTGATTCTTAGCTTTACCTTTATGCAACTTATCAATTTTTAATGTGTCCGGGCGATAATTGAGCGTATATCAGGAATTAAATGACATCGAATTAATGGAGAAAATCTCCAAATACGATTCGCGAGCAATCGAGGAATTGTACAACCGTTATTCCGCCCTGCTTTATACACTCATCAAAAAAATATCCAACAACGAAAAACTAGCCGAAGATATTCTCGTAAAGGTTTTTGCAATTGTCTGGAGGAAGATTGATCATTTTGAATCAGCTCAGGGAAATGTTTATGGTTGGCTGGTAGCATTAGCGCGTAATTGCGCCGTTGATGAGCTGAGAAGATCAAGATCGGTTGTGGGAAAACTAGATGACTATGATGATGATTACGAAGACTTTTTTATCATCCCGGAAATTTCATCCAAAACGGATAAACTCGATTTTGAAACTGCCACGAGATTTAAAGCAAGTGTTGAAACTGCTCTATCAAGATTAACCGACGCACAAAAATACGTTATACATCTGGCTTATTACGAGGGATACAACCTGGAAGAAATTGCCGATAAACTGAACATACCGGTTGAAACTGTACGAAATAAAATTTCAACTGCAATCCAAAACTTAAAAGATCAGTTGAGCACATAATAATGGAAGATAAAGCCATACATGAGATGATTTGCGCCTATGCCTCCGGATGCATGGATAAGGACAATTTTATCAACTTTAAAGAACACATCAACTCGGGTAAAGATCTTCCGTACAGCGATTTAGGCGAAATACAAAACATTATATCCCTCATTCCAATTATTCTTGAACAGGAGACGCCGGATCCTGAAATAAAAAAAAGAGTAGCTAAAAAGTTAATTGAATTAAATAGCGAAATAAAAGCGAAGAAAAAAGAAGAGAAAAAAAAGACTGAAGAGGAAGAGCTTATCATACCTACTCCAACCCGCACAGGTGTCAGCGAAGATTCTCTTCACTTAAAACGAATAGAACAGGAAAGATCGGACGAGTATAAAGATATTGTTCCAAGGGGAGATACTTTTTCGCCGGATAAGACTCAAAAAATCGATAAAAACAAACTCTATTCAACTCAAGGCGCTTCTTTTCCTGCTGGCGCTGCAAGTACTGAAACAAAATCAAAAACACCAGTAGTAACGTATTTACTCCTTTTTCTATCTATCCTTGGGTTAATTCTTCTTGCATACTTTTTCTACTCGACCAATAAGGAGTTGGAGACCAAATTAAGCGAAATGAAAGATCAGGTTTCCGGGCTGCAGGCAAATTTTTCGGCAAATCAGCAGTTTATAAACCGCAACATGTCGCTCATTGAGTTTTTTCACTACAACGATATTTCCGTCGTAAATCTTGAAAATGCCGATTCAACAGACGCTTCAGGCAAATTGTTTTTATCCTTCGAAGAGAGGGAAGCCCTAATTCAGGCAAATAATTTTGGGATTTTGGGTCCTGAAAATGTTTACGAAGTCTGGTATGTTACTAACAATGTTTCCATTTCCATGGGTATTTTTGTGCCCGGCTTAGATCAGAAATATTTTCGACTTAATAATTTTCCAAGCGTACCAAAAGAGAATATTGAATTGTTCAGAGTTACCATTGAACCGGCCGCTGGTTCCGGCGGACCTACGGGTGATTTGGTTCTCTTCGGGTCACTTGTTAAAGAACAACCCAAACCAGTACCATCATCCAGAAGAAGAAGATATTAACAGATCATCTCTTTCTGCTCACCAAAATTGCTAATCCCATCAGAACAAGGAATACCGGCCAATATCCCAGTAAAATTATGCCAAAATTAGCCAGCAAAGAAAAACTGCCAAGAGCATCAACAAAAGCATCCGTAAAAGTTGCTGAAACGAAAAACATTCCGCTTAAAATTAAAAACTGCCTCTCTTTTGGGTTATCGACAAACAGTATGAAGAACCCGGAGCCCAAAACAAAGAGAAAGAGGGTGAGAAAAAGATTTTCCTTCTGTATAATTTGATATAATTCGCTAAACACAAAAAGCAGTCCAATTAAAAACAAAGTTGACCCGAGAAAGAGCAACCCTTTTTTTGAAGTCCCCAAATTGAATATAACAGAGAGAAAACCATACAAGGCAAGGGTGCAACCAGTAATTATGTAATGAGAAATATCAAATAATCCGATTACCTTAAATAAAGATATCAACCCAAAGAGAAAAAACGAAGCCCCAATAATTTTATTATTCCTAGCCATTTTCTTCCTCCGGATTATAGGGAAGAGTTACGGCTAAATAAATGTATAAAAAGAGAGTTAATCCCAGCGTGGCAAATATTGAGAACAACCAAACCATGCGAACAATTGTAATATCTACATTAAGGTAAGCTGAAAATGACGCGCTCACCCCGGCAATTCTTTTCTCAGACATTGACCTGTATAATTTTTCTTGTGATTCTTCTTCCTTTACTTCTGGTTGAGCTTTTCTGTAAAAAAAAAAGGACCCCAGAAGCATAAATATGAGTGGTAGAAAAATGCCGGAAGTTGGGTCAAAAAACCAAAAGAAGGAGAAGATTCCAATGTTTTTCAAGAGGTAATAAAGCCCTACAAATGAAAGAATTATTCCAAAAAGACTTTGTGAGTGAAATTTCCGATTATCTTCGTTGTTTTCTTTTTCATTTCCCCACAAGCTGTCGTCTTTCATCATAAGCAGCAAAAGACTGTAAATCAGCAATCCCCATCCACTTACCAGAGAGGCAACTACAAACATTATCCTAACATAAATAACATCTATTGGGACAAATTTTGAGATCCCCAGGCATACGCCCCCCAAAACAGACTTTTTGTAATATTTCCGAAGAATCCTTGAAGGCTTGCCTATGGCTATTTCTTCCGGATTGCTTTCGTTTTTATTATCCACTTCACTATTCATTCATATAGTCAATATTTGTTGGTAATAAGAGAAAAATAATATATAACTATTTGTCCTTTAATGCCGCAAGGATACTTCTGATTATTGCGGGTAACAAAAAATAGTAAAAATAAGTTGATTTAGGGGCATTACATTTCTTAATTTATCCACGGACTTACTTCATTCTGTAGAAAAGAACAGACTATATATATTTTTAATAAATATTTGATTTATTAACTGATCATTTTGCATGAATTAATGGTTCACTCAACTGGGAGTAAAAATGCTGGCAAAATATTTCAACTTCGAAAAATTGGACACCAACATCAGAAATGAGATCACCGGTGGTGTTACTACCTTTATCACCATGGCATATGTAATAATTGTAAATCCAAAAATACTGGAAGCTGCAGGAATACCATTCGGTCCATCGATGGTTGCGACAATTCTTACCGCGTTTTTCGGCACACTGATTATGGGGGTCTACGCCAAAAGACCTTTTGCAATTGCGCCTTACATGGGAGAGAATGCATTCATTGCCTACACAGTTGTTAAAGTGCTGGGTTACAGCTGGCAAACTGCACTTGGAGCCATTTTTATTGGTGGCGTTTTATTTACTCTCCTTACACTTTTTAAAATCAGGTCATGGCTGGCCAACTCACTCCCTGAAACTTTAAAAATTGCCTTTACGGTAGGTATTGGATTGTTCATCACCTTTATTGGACTAACTACCTCTGGATTGATTGTGGCCGGTACACCGGTAGCTGCTGGAAAATTTAACGAACCATCCAATTTACTGGCAATATTCGGGTTCCTTTTCATCGGATTTTTAATGATTAAAAAAGTGAACGCCTCAATATTATTGGGTATAGTTGCCACAGCGTTTCTGGGCTTTATTCTGGGAGTATCCCCCCTGCCCGAAAATGTTGTTAGTTTACCTCCGGATATTTCCCCCATACTCTTTAAAATCGATTTGTTTGGCGCTTTAAGCTGGGGATTTTTTGCTGTTATTCTTACTGTTTTTATTATTGATTTTATTGATACCATGGGCACTTTAATGGGTATGTCCTATAAAGCCGGGTTACTAGACAAAGATGGTAACTTACCCGAAATTGAAAAACCAATGCTCGTTGATGCTTTATCAACAGTCGTAGCCTCCCTTCTCGGTACGACGACAGCAGGCGTTTATATTGAATCAGCCGCTGGTATAGCCGCCGGGGCAAAATCCGGATTTGCTTCTGTAGTTACCGCTTCTCTTTTTCTAATAGCGCTTTTCTTTGCGCCACTGTTCACAGCAGTTCCCGGATATGCATATGGACCGGCGCTTATGATAGTGGGATTACTGATGTTGTCTCCAATCGTAAAAGTTGATTTTTCCGATCTGTCTGAATCTATTCCCGTGTTCGTTACCATTATCATGATGAGTTTTACTTTTAATCTTGGTGTTGGTTTAACCTCCGGACTTGTTGTATATCCCCTCACCAAATTATTTGCCGGGAAGGTGAAAGAAGTATCAAACGGCTTGTGGGTTTTATTTGGTTTATCACTCTTGTTCTATATATTTTATCCCTATTGATGAACCCTTTGTCAGTTTGCGCTATCTAACAGGAAAACAAAAAACGAGGAAAATATGTCAAAATCGAATGCCTATGTGAAGCAAATAAAGGGATTAACCTTTACGGGAAAAACGGACTCTAATAACTGGGTAATGATGGATGGTCCCGAAAATTTTGGCGGAAGCAATGCGGCTATCCGTCCTAAAGAACTCATGCTTCTTGCTTTGGGCGGCTGTACCGGAAGTGATGTTACGGCAATACTCCAGAAAAAACGGGTACAGATAAGTAATTTTGAAATGAATCTTGAAGCTGAGATGACTGAAGAACATCCAAAGGTATTTACAAAGATAAATGTTGAGTATGTTTTTTACGGTAAGGATATAAAAGAATCTGACGTAGAAAGAGCCATTGAGCTTTCAATGACAAAATACTGTGGAGTAACAGCCATGTACCAGAAAGCAATGGAAATAACTCATACTTACAAAATTATTAACGAGTAACAAACAAAACCCCTGAGTTAATCAGGGGTTTTGTTTGTAATAAGTAAAAAAACGTTTGTTTCAGAGGTATACTTCCGGAATTATTTTACGTCCGATAAACCCATCATTAAGTCCATGATAGTGAATTATATCCGGTTCATCACTTTTCCAGCAGAGCATAACTTCCTCACCATCAATAACTGATGGAAAGTCCACCAAACCAATGGAAAAATTCCAATCTTTATAATAACATCCCAGTTCTTCCAACTCGGGAATGTAATTGTTAATTTTTGCAATTAAACTCTTTACATTAACATTTTCATCAGCATTTTCACCAATATTGCTGACCAATGATCTAAGTTCCTCTCCGCAGTAAATTATTTCACTAACTATCTGTTTTACTAAAGGGAGAGTTTTTTTTGCCTCATTAGGCGTAAAGTATTTTATTTCAATAGTGCTCATTCAGACTTTTAAGGGAATTTTTGATAATATCTAATTGTTTGCATAATTAAAATTGATTAGTAGTTCAAAAACCCATTGTGGAGAATATAAGTTCACAATTATATTTTGGCAACAAAAAGAAAAACAAAGTTTTATTTTATTAACAAATAGAGAATATTACATATGAAAACTACAGAACAATATGGACTTAAGGTAGATCTGGCTTTGACAACTTGGGTAAAACTTGCACGGGCATTTTCATCTTTTAATCAGAAATCGGCAGGCAGTATTAAGTCTTTTAAGCTAACACAGCCGCAATTTTCAGTCATTGAGGCATTAGGGCATCTTGGGGCTCAAAAAATTGGCGTTCTGTGTGACAAAATGCTTGTTAGCGGCGGTAATATGACACTTGTGCTTGATAATCTTGAACAGCAAAATTTTATTGAACGGGTTCATTGCAAAGAAGATCGCAGAGCCATTAAAGTTCAGCTGACTGAAACCGGACATACAGTTTTTAAGGAAATTTTCCCTAAACACGCTGATGTTATTACAAATACTATGTCGGTTCTATCAGAAGATGAGCAGAAACAGTTGGGCGCTCTTCTTAAAAAACTGGGCACAAACATTAAGTAAAGTAATTGCATGATGAGGGGAAGGGTTTAGCTAATATTCTTCCCCTTAAAAGTGTTTTCCCCCGTTTAATTGCCTTCGGATTTTTCCTGAGAAAATTACTAACTTTGCCCATTGATCATTTTGAAACAAATGGGGGAGTTAATGAACAACTATATCAGATTGATAATCTTACTATCATTTCTTTTTTTGACAGCCTGCAATAATTACGATTTTTCTAATAGATTTTCACACTTACCGGAGAAACCTCAACCGGGAGAAAAAGTAGAAATACTTTTCAATTCTTCCTCAACCGACTTACAAGATGCTGAATCTATTAATTTGGTTATTTACTCATATGATAGCGATGTAATATCCACAGATGAGTACATAATGAGAAAGGAAAGTGGGGGCTGGATTACTGAAATAACAACTAATCCTGACTCAAAAGGATTCATCGCAAAATTTTTGTCGGATGAAACGGAAGAAACCAACAGCAATGAAGGCTATATTGTAAAATTCCACGATGCTTCCGGCAGCATACTGCCCCAGGCAGAAGCCGGGCTGGCAGTAGCATATGCAAGATGGGGTGTTTCTGCCGGATTAAACCGTGACAGGGAAAAAGCATATAATCTTTTTAAGGAAATTTTTGCCACACACCCGGAAATTAAAGCCCCTTTTCTAAGTAAATATTTCTATGCGATTGAACGGGTAAAACCAGAAGAACTTGCAGCCGCTATTAACAGCGAGCTTTCTTTACTTGAGGCGAAGGAAAAACCAACTTCTCTTGAGCTTGGATTACTTGCAAAATACTACAAAGTAGTCGACAAGACAGATTTGGCGGAAAAGTACGAAGCCAAATTACTTGAGGATTATCCGGATAGCGAGGAAGCACAGGAAATATATTTTAGCAGAATAGATGATACTGATTCCACAAGTGAGAAAATTATCTTGCTAAATGAAGTTGCAGCTAAATATCCCACAAGCGAATTTATTAGCGAAGCTTACACCAATCTTGGATTTAGTTTAATCCGTGGCAAAAACTTTACTGAACTTTACGATCTTTTAATCAACAATCCCCAAAAGCCCGAACTTTATATTTTTAATTACGCTGTAAATAGTATGTTGGAAAACGATTTCGATATAGAGAAAACGGTTCAACTTGCAAAAACTGGACAGGAAAGAGGAATGCAGGAGCTTGAAGCACCTACGGTAATAAAGCCTGCTGCTATGACAATTGATGAGTGGAAGGATGAAACAAGGTATTATGCCGGTATTAACGCCTTCTCATACGGACAAACTCTCGTCAAGATAGACCAGCCACAGATGGCTATAACTCATTTTAAGGATGCAGTAGATTATACAATTAACTACGATAGCAGAGCCGATATTAATAACGCTTATATTGATTGCCTAGTACTGGTTGGCGAGAAAGAAAAAGCACTCAGTCAAATAGAAGAATTTATTTCCAGCGGTAAGTCAGATTCCGCCATGAAAGAGAAACTTAAAACCCTTTATCTTGAAAAGAATGGATCTGAAGATGGATATGTTGAATACCTGACCAAATTTGAAACAAAGGCACATGGCGAGCTAATCGCAAAGTTGAAGGAAGAATTGATTTCCAAACCAGCGCCCGACTTTGAATTAGTTGACACTAAAGGAAACCCCGTAAAGTTGAGTGATCTTAAGGGGAAGAGCATTGTTGTTGATTTTTGGGCAACCTGGTGCGGTCCATGCAGAAAATCCTTTCCTGGAATGAAGATAGCTGTTGAGAAGTATGCTAATAACAAAGACATTGAATTCCTGTTTGTGAACACCTGGGAAAGCGTTGAGAATAAGGTTAAAAACGCTGATGATTTCATGAAGAAAAATGATTACCCCTTCCATGTTTTAATGGATTCGGAAAATAAAGTTATTGAATCCTACAAAGTATCTGGAATACCAACGAAATTCGTAATAGACAAAAACCAAAACATTAGATTTATTAGTGTCGGTTTAAGCGGCAGTCCGGAATATATAGCCGAAGAAATTGACGTAATGCTCTCTATGATTGAATAAATTTTATGGCGGAGCTGACAACTCCGCTTTTTTTCTCAAAACCCCGCAATAACGGCACTTTCAGTAAAAAAAGCCATTCACGTCCTTAAAACATTTTTTTTGTTTGGTTTAAAGCGTTAAATTTATCTGCCCAATTAAATTAATTATTGTATTTATTCGTAGAATGACACGGAGACTTTATGGCTGTAATTAGACCATTCAAAGCTGTTAGACCGGTGGAAAAAGTTGCTCACCTTGTAGCGAGTGTACCTTATGATGTAGTAAACAGAGAGGAAGCTGCAGATTTGGCAAAAGACAATCCTCTTAATTTTTTGCGTGTTACCCGCTCAGAAATTGAATTAAGTGCGGAAACAAGCGCGTATGCTCCTGAAGTGTACGAAAAAGCACGGACAAACTTCCAGAGATTAGTAAATGACGCACCTCTTTTAACAGAAGAGGCAGCAAGTTTTTACGTATACCAATTAACCATGGGCCAGCAAACTCAGGTTGGGATTGCTGCAACGTTTTCTGTTGAGGATTATGATAATAATGTAATTCTTAAACATGAAAAGACCAGAAAAGTTAAAGAAGATGATAGAACAAATCACATAGTAACAACAGAAGCACAAACCGGGGCTGTTTTCCTGACTTACAAAGGTATTGACGAAGTTAATGCTGTTGTTAATGAAACTATGGAAAAAAATGACCCTGTTTACGATTTTACCTCACCTGACGGCGTTAAACACACAATGTGGGTTATGCCAACAGATTTCAACGATATTATTCAATTCGAAATTGGTAAGGCAAAGAGTCTTTATATTGCTGACGGTCACCATAGAGCAGCAAGTGCTGGTCGCGCACAAAAAGTTAAAAAAGAGAACAACCCTAATCATACCGGCGAAGAAGAGTATAATTTCTTCCTGGCTGTATTATTCCCTGCTGAACAGTTGAGCATTCTTTCCTACAACAGAGCAGTTTTCACCATGGCTGATGAAATTAAAGTTAATTTCTTGGACAGAATTAAGGAAAACTGGGACCTCGTTGAAACAGGCTCACCAACTCCTCCGGAGAGAAGATCCATTGGAATGTATTACGAAAAGAAGTGGTACTTGTTAAGACCAAACGATAATGTGGTTCCCGGACCAAGCGTTGGCGATAAGCTTGATGTAAGCTTACTCCAGAATTTTCTCCTTCAGCCGATTTTCGGAATTACCGACCCAAGAACCGATGAGAATATTGATTTCATTGGCGGTATTCGCGGTACTGAAGAGTTGGAAAGATTAGTTGATGGCGGTAAACGTGCCGTTGCTTTCTCAATGTATCCCGTTGCAGTTGATGATCTGATAAATATTTCAGATGCCGGAGAAACGATGCCTCCAAAATCAACATGGTTCGAACCAAAGCTCAGAGACGGAATGGTAGTACACACCATCTAGGTTTATTTAACAAATGAAAATTTTACAATCATTTTAAATAAGGATACATAAAGATGAAAAAAAGAATTTTTAATTTTAGTGCCGGCCCGGCTATACTTCCCGAGGAAGTGCTTTTACAGGCTCAGGAAGATTTTTATTCCTATAAAGATTCCGGAATGTCTGTAATGGAAATGAGTCATCGTTCAAAAGTTTACGATGAAATTTTTACCGGTGCGCAAAAAGATCTTAAAACACTTTTAGGTGCCGGCGATGATTATACTGTATTATTTTTACAAGGCGGCGCTACTTTACAGTTTTCAATGATTCCTATGAACCTGATGCCGCCTATAAACAAAGCTGATTATATAAACACGGGCGCCTGGTCAAAGAAAGCAATTGCAGAAGCAAAGAGAGTTGGCGCGGTAAATGTTGCCGCTTCTTCCGCCGACCAAAACTTCTCCTATATTCCAAAAGAATTTAAGTTCGATCCCGAAGCTGCTTATGTTCACTTCACATCCAACAATACTATTTTTGGTACACAATTCCGCAACGAACCGGAAGTTGGCAATGTACCTTTAGTTTGCGACGCTTCATCGGATATGCTTCATAAACCTATAGATATGAATAAATACGCCATACTTTACGGCGGCGCGCAAAAAAATATTGGACCGGCCGGTGTAACAGTTGTTGTAATTCGTAAAGATATGATTGAAAGATCAAATGATGATTTACACGCTTACATGAACTATAAAACACATGCCGAAGCTGATTCCATGTATAATACTCCTACCACATTTGGAGTTTATATGTGCGGGTTGGTTTTCAAGCATATTTTGAATAAGGGCGGTGTTGAGGCAATGTATGCCAACAATGTTAAAAAAGCCGGTTTACTTTACGACTTTATGGACGAAAGTGATTATTACAAACCAACTGCCGCAAAAGAAGATCGTTCATTGATGAATGTAACTTACAGACTACCAAACGAAGATCTTGAAAAGAAATTTATTGCAGAAGCTACTGAAAATGGTTTTTCCGGACTTAAAGGTCACAGATCGGTTGGCGGTATTCGTGCTTCAATCTATAACGCGTTCCCAACAGAAGGTGTTGCTGCATTAGTAGAATTTATGAAAGATTTCAAGGCAAAGAACTAATACCTTAAGGGGCAGTTAATTGCTGCCCCTGCTTTTACCTCTTATTCACTTGCGTATCCATACTAATTTCATTATATAAGTTGTGACCTCAATTCTGTTTTTCTAATACAATTCGGATAATTATGAAATCAACAATCGCAGTTATTCTGGCAACAATAATTTTAACAATTGCCTGTTCGGAAGAAGAAAGCTTTCGTATCTCCAGCACAGAGGCTTATGCTTTTTCATTAGAACATGGCTGGGAATTAAATGCTAATGCCAATGTTGACGGCTTTAAACAGAATGAAGACGAAAACGGAGAATTCTCTGCTAAACTTTCCTACTTCCTGCATTTGGTAACTCCGAATAACGATACTTTATTTGAAGCAGATTATGGATATATAGACAAACATGAATCAGAAGAAATGATGGGCATACAAATCGAATCGTTCATGGAAATTGATTCGTCATTTTCGACAGGGTCATACAAAATAATATTCGACGTTACTGACGATTACACACAGAAAAATGTTACAGCAGAAAAGATTTTTGATTTAACTAAGGAATAACAACAACATTACAACGGAGGGTGACATGCTATTTGATAAATTCATCCGTCTCGTTGAAGATCATGCTGATCAACTAACCAGGCTTTGGATTGAAGAAATCCGTTCTAATCCCTCAACCAAAGGCTACAATGAATTTTCCGATGAGCTTTTAGGAAAGCGAATCTTCGACGTTTACCACAGACTGGGCAACTGGCTTCTGCAAGACGATCCTTCTGACAAAAAAACCGCCGAACACTTTATTGAGCTTGGCAGATCAAGAGCAAGTGAAAACATTCGTGTTAGCGAGGTAGTTAATGCCCTTATTCTTGCCCGTGTAATTATTACCCGTTTTATTGATGAACAAGCATTAGCCAATTCAGCTCTTGAAATTCATCTGGCTCAGGAATTTTACCGTAGGTTGATAGTCTTTTTCGATAAGGCAACCTATTTTGTGGTTGTTGGTTACGAAACACAGACACCGGAGGAAAGAGAGAAAATTCACAAGAGCGATTTTATTAACAAGTCAATCGATTCAATTACCAGGTGGATAATTACCGACAGACACAATCCATAGATATCCGGGGAAATGTCTACTTTAGAAGGATCATCTTGTTGGTCAGAATTGCAGCATCGGACCTAAGAGAATAATAATACATTCCACTTGGCATGTTATGCCCGTTTTGGTTCATCCCGTTCCAGACTACGGAATGGTTCCCCTGATTCTGATTACCGGCAAAAAGCGTACAAACCTTTTCGCCAATTGAATTAAAAACAGATAATTCTACCTCTCCACTAACAGAAAGCTGATAGGAAATAACCGTGGCGGGATTAAAGGGGTTGGGATAATTTTGATTCAGTTTTATTCCTTCCGGAATTTCCACCTCATTTTCGTAAATATCGGTTGTTGGTATTTTCCAGAGATCAGTATTCTGCATGACAGTCTGAGAAGCTACTGTTTGAAAATAATGTGCTTCTTCATACTCTAAGGTGTAATAGTAACTATTGCCAAGGACGTTTTCGCAGAAGAGAGTTGAATAGATAACGCAAGCCATAAGGTAGGAGCCTTTAAGAGAAGGATGATTCCAGTCACTAAGATGAAGATAATGAAGGGGAAAACTCTTCTCGTTCAAAACAGTTTTCCAGGCCCATCCCACAGGTGCGATAATAAATTCTATTTCCCCGGCATATTTAAGTGTGTTGTCATAAATCTTATCCTGCATATCATTATAAGTATCTGTCCAGCCTTGCAGCCAGGTCATGCCGTCTTCATATGCCCAGGGAAGACAGAACACTACTTTTGTGGAACTGCAATTGTTATGTATTTTACTGCACAAGGCCTGAAGCGCGGGATAGACGGGGTGATGAGTATATGAGTCAGGATATGCCATCAGGCTGCCCACACCCTGCAACACAACATAATCCCAATCCTTTGAATTTATTTTCGCTTCCGTTTCAGCCATTAGAACATGATCGGCAAGATACAATCCGCTCCTCACACTCTCATCAATTTCAACACTTTTACCTCCCGCCGCAGCAAGGTTGCTAAAAAGAGATAGTACATCAAAAGCCTCGAAATAACTGCTCCCGATGAATAATACTCTGCAGGTGTCGTCATAAGTTTCCCTTGCCTGGCAAAAGATATTTGTGGCTGCAGCGAGAAAGATCAACAGCACATATTTTCCTTTTGTTATTTTCATACCGAAAAACTCCTATTGTTTTATCTCCCCTAAGCAGACCTTTTTGAGACTATCGATTATTACTGTGCTTACCCAGTAAACGTCAGATCTGCCGTTCATTGGTTTGTCAGCTTTCATAAATATTTCTTCGTATGTATTGATGGGTTCGGGATCATACTCCTCATTAGTCCGCCAGCTCGAGAAGAAAAGGAATTTGCCATCAGGCGTTACAGACGGACTCATATCAGCAGTTGGAGAATTGACTTCACTACCAAAGTTATATGCTTTACTCCAGGTTCCGTCATTCTTCCTGAATGAAATAAAAAGATCCCCCCTTCCTGCTCGTCCTCCTTCCCAGCCGTGTGAGGTAAAGATCAGGTAGCTTTCATCCGGAGCTATATAGGCGTTATATTCGGCAGAACCTGAATTAACAGAGTCTGTAAGCATTTCAGGTTGTTCAAATCCATTCTCTGTAATTCGCGATTTGCATATCTTCATATTGTGTGAAGTGAAATAGAGCACTCCGGTAGTAGTAACCGAGGGATAAAACTCGTTTTTATCACTGTTAAGCGGGGCGCCGGGATTCTGTGGTTCACCCCATCCCCTGTCACTTCTTTCAACATACCAAATATCATAATCCTTCGGTTTATCTCCCTCTTTAAGGGGACGATCAGAACTAAAATATAACCTCCTGCCGTCGGGTGAAAATTGAGGTTCACAGTCATTGTATTTACCCGAGAAAGGAAGAATGTAAGGCGCTGACCATATTCCCTCTTCGCATTTCATACCTATCATTACACTGTGAGGTTTTTCAAGTACGCAGTAGATGATCTCATTCATACCGGGCGAAAAAACCAGATCGCGGTCGTTCAGCGAGGTTGAAATAATTCCCGGCATGAAAATCTCAGCCCTTGTACCCGGTTGAGTTTGTCCGAGATAATTTCCCCTTATCGCCGTGGTTTGTGCCAGAGTTATATTGCTGCAGAGGATCGCAAGGGAGAGAATGCATGTTATTCTGTTTTTCATGTTTTTTTGCTCCTCGTCTTCTGATAATAAGTTACATAAGGGGAATAAAAAAAGCATAAATTTTCGGTGAATTGATAAGAATTGGCGATAAAGTACAATGTGGCGAAGGCCGGCTGATTGTTGTTCCCAGCCATGCGGGATGTTGTTCGTACTTAGTTAACTGAAGAGTTCGTAGGCAGGCATTTCGCGGACTCCTTATAATAGAAACAAAATTATATCCGTGAGAACATGATGGGCAAGTATTTCACATCATCAGCCTGTTATTTCATCAAAATCATCTTCTTTATTTCTCTAAACCCTTCTGTAGGAGATCCGAAATTTAACACGTAAAAATATATACCAGATGAATTGTTTTCGGCGTTCCAGGAGATGGAGTGATTTCCTGGATTCTGATGGCCGCTTACAAGCGTACTTACCTTTTCGCCAATTAAATTATAAACAGATAATTCTACCACTCCGCTAATGGGCAGCTGATAAGAAATTACCGTAGTTGGATTAAAGGGATTAGGATAATTTTGGAATAATTGATATTCCCCTGCCAGTTCGGTTTCATCATTAATGGCGGTAGTGCCTGTTATAAAAAAATTACTGGATTCATCCTGATAGTTGATTCCCGTGTTATCCTGAATTACTTTTATACGCCCCATGGTTGTAATATTGTTTGGTACAGTCCAGGTGTAATTTAATTGGGATACGGGCAAATTCAGGGCAATGCCCTGCCAGGTGCTTCCGCCATCGGCCGAGAAATAGAGATCCCAATTGTTTTGCTCGTGAAACTGGATAATTTGCCAGCTTATATTAACAGATTCCCCAACGCTATACTCTCCACCTCCCAGCGGACTTACCAAACCAACATGAGCGGATATATTTATGGAAAGAGTGATAATTAAGACCAAAATTAACTTTTTCATACTTTTTCCCGGTACTTATATTATTAAATTTTACATAGGAGACGTATTGTCGGATTTAACACGGGGGCGGCAACAATAGTTTCAACCTGATAGAAGGGGATAATTTTTTGCACACTTTGTTCCGCTTTGTAACGGACACGTGGTAAATTCTTGTAGAAGAGTGATGTATACACAGGAATGAAGTTAAGTCTCCTGGTTAAATGCTTTTCTTAATTCTGAAATAATAAAATTGCTGTTTCGTTTCGCCCGGGGTTACATGCAGTTCGTCCACAACTTCAACAAGTTCAAAATCATCGCCGAGAGTACTCTTACATTTTTCCTCGTCATATTGCTCCACTTTTAATCCACTGCATTTTTCCGGTCCCCCGATAGCAAACGAGGCGATGATGACCACACCGTCGGGTTTAAGAGACTGTTTCAAGACCTCAATATATTTCTCCCGTGATTCCGGATCGGTTAAAAAGTGGAAGACGGCCCTGTCGTGCCAGATGTCGAACTTGTCTTCGAAAGTTGCGCTGGTAATATCAGAAACCACCCACTTAATTTTATAAGCGTTTTTACCGGCAATATTCTTTGCGTACTCCAGCGACTTTTCAGAAATATCAACACCTGTAAGATTTGTGTAGCCATCATCCATCAGGAATTTAAGAAAAATCGAGGCGCCGCATCCAACGTCTATAATGGCGGCATCCTTTTTTAAACCAGACTTTTTAATGAGCATAAGAGACGTTTCCGGTTTATCCTGATACCAGCTTACTTCGTTAGGCTGATACTTTCCGTAGATTTTTTCCCAATGTTCTTTGGTGTCCATAACATTTACCCATGCCTAAAAGCATAAATTTATACTCAAAGAATAAAGAAGAAAACACAAATGACAAAATGAAAAGAGGCTAAATGGGGCAAAGGCACCGAGATGGATGCTGAGCACTTCGAAAAAACTCAGTATAAACTCAGTCGATGCGAAAAACAAAAGAAATCACCCCAGCCCCTCACATATCACCTTTCCTATGGCTCTTCTCTCTTTCTGTTCTTCAGCAATTCCTTTTTCTAACAATCCGCCTCGGCCGTCAGGTTCAGCAATGTAACAATACAACAACATTTTCAGCTCTTTAACCTTTTATTATTTACTTTAACACCACAGACTCTTATATTGCTTCCTGTTAGCGGGATATAATTATACGCTAAATACTCAGGGGAAACTCCGCAAACAAAACGGCGGGCAAGCACTACCTGAAGACCCGCCGAAAGGCTGCAAAAGTTCCGATCTAACGGGATGTTATTACGGAAATTATTTCCGTTCTAACGCATTTAGGATTTTGCTAAATGGTTTATTTTTATACGATAAGTAGAGCTTTCTGCCATTATTAGACAAAAGCGCAAGTCGTTATTCCCGACAATATTGCGGGAATAACAGAAAACAACAAGGAATTTATCCCCGTTTAGGGGTCTTGATAAATATATGTTAGGCACATAATCAATGAATGAATTATGCCTAGAGAATTATTGTAGATGCAATTCTTAATAAATTATTAGGAGATAATATGAAATCTGCCATAATGTTTTTGTTCGTTTGTATTCTTTTTTTCGTAAGTGAAAATGCTGTTGCCCAAACAGCATCCGACTATTACATACCGCTTGCCATAGGTAATCAATTGAATTTCCATTCAACACAAATTGGTAGTGATTGGGGAGCAAGAAGCACAACTTATTCTATTGATGGCACCGATTTGATAAACGGGAAGTTATATTTTAAAGAAAAGCGTACAGAAATAATGTATTCTTCCGGCGTTAATAGTGTGTCCCGTGTTTTCTGGCTTAAAAAAGATTCTTTGGGCAACGTCGTTATGGGTGCAATGAATGTTTCAAATGGATCAACAAATATTGATTCGGCAACAGTTGTTAATCATAATATGTTCCCCAATGAGTTCCTTACACAAGGTTATTGCCGAACTTTTAATTATGACGAATACACACAAAAAGATTCTGTAGTTAGCGTTACTGAAAATGTTAGTGTGGCTGCGGGAAATTTTACTAATTGCCTGGAGATTGCTGAGTTCCATATAAATAGTACCGGAAACATTATTTATCTCGAATACAATTATTACGCTTATGGGATTGGTTTAGTCAAAAATGTAGGAATAATCCCGGATACCCTTGCGCATACTAATGAATTGATAAATTACACTATAACCGGAGTGCAAAATGCTGTTAACTCAATTCCTTCCAGATTTATGCTTTATCAAAACTACCCGAATCCCTTAAATCCGGCGACAACAATAAATTACACTGTGGCAAATGCCGGTTTTGTTACAATAAAAGTGTATGATATTTTGGGAAAGGAAGTAGCCACATTAGTAAACGAGTATAAACCTGTTGGAAATTACAGCGTAAGATTTAATGCAAACAAATTAGTAAGCGGTGCTTATTTTTACAGGATGAATGCCGGAAATATTGTGGCGACTAAAAAGCTAATTGTTTTGAAGTAAAGTGCCTAACAAGTGCCTCAAGCCGAAAGCTTTTTTCGCATTTGGCATTTGTGCAGTTAAAAAGTTTGTTTCTCCGTTTAGGCATTGCTGTTATGCGTAGTTTGTAATTGAAAGTTTTGTTCTAATTAAAAATTATTAAATAAATGTGGCATTGTTGTGTTGGGCTTCGGCTTAGGCACAACGCCGTTATACAATATTAATGAGGTAAAAATATGTTTAATAAAATCAAAGAACTTGATAAGAAATATGCTCTTTCAATTTTCTTTGGGATTTTGTTTGGTGGGGTATCAACCTATGGCGTATTTTTTATTGATACTAAACCAGATTTGAAGTTTGAATTGTTATCCGCAAATAAAGTTTTTGATGTGTATACGGATATTGGAAAGTTAGACATTCTTTATGATAATGAAAGCCTAAAAGAAACCAATAAAAATCTTCAAATTATGTTAGTAAAATTAGTAAATGCAGGTGGTGGAGAAATCTCAGAAAACAACTACGTATCAAAGTATCCTCTAGGCTTAATAATAAAGAATGGGCAAATAATAGAAAAACCGGAAATAACAGATTATAGTAGTGATTATTATAAACTAGAATTAAATTCATTCGTAATCTCAAACGATACTTTATTTTTCCCCAAATTATTGTTTAATGGTAGTGACTATTTTACATTAAAATTATTAGTACTACATGACAAAGAAGAAGAGATCTCATTTACGTCTACCGGAAGAATTTCCCAAATAGATTCCATAGACATTGTAGATATAAGCACACCGGAGAAAAGGAAAAGTACGTTTGAAATAATCTATGATACTCTAGAAAAGTATTTGAAATATTTTGTGATTGCACTTTTTATTGCTGGATTTGTTGCAATCATAATTGCTGTAATATTTTCAAGATATCGACGTTCTAAAAGATCAAAACTAATTAAAAACATAAAAATTCAAACTGAGCAGATTACTGAATTAGATGAAAAGATTTTTGATCTATATATCAAATATGATTTGGATAAGTTGGAAAGCATTTTAGTTCTTCTTAGTGATTTGACTAATAACAAACCTGAATTAAACATATTGTTTCTTTCCCAAAAGATTAATAAAAATTTCTTTTCACTAATCAACCATGTTGATATTGCTGATAGTTTAAAACCGAAGATCCATTTATTCTACAAATATGAGGAATTAATAAATTATGGCTTTTTAAATATTAACGAAGAGAAATTAGAAGTCGTTAATTCAATGAAACAAGCTCTAGAATCAATTTTAGCTAGATTAAAAAGCATTGTATAACATGCAAATCAACACGGACGCCGAAACGTAAGCGGCATTTGTATAGTTCTTAGATATCGTTATAAGTAAAACATTGCCGTTCGGCAGTGTAGTAATAAACTAAATTGTTGCAACCGTCGCGTGTGGTTGAAGTTACACACCGGTTGCTAATTATTAAAGTGTGTGCAATAATTTGGCATTGCAATTTTGGGGCGCCGGTTATTTGCCACAACGTTATATTACCAAAAAAAATCTTGGTGAAGAATCATGATCAGTAAAGAATTAAAGTGGTCAGCAACGGAAAAGAAAATTGCTCGATCTGCATTTGATTTAGCATTGAAGAATGAAATGACCAAATTAAAAATTGAATTATGTCAGAAAGTTTCGAAAACCATGACCAACAAAGAGGTCTGGGCGCTTGAAGAATTCCTTTCTAAATACCGCAAGGATTTTGATAATAAGTATGATTATAGATACTCCCAATTATTAAGAGTTTTTGGCATCCTAATTTATGAAGGATTTATTTCATTGGATGATCTTGAAGGATTGGCTGACGATAAAATTGAAGCGATAAAAATATTTTCCAGCGTGAGGTAATTAGCTAATTATAGGGTAATACAACCAGTTATTCCGATTATCCTGAAGAGACTCCTTCGTAGAAATCAAGGCTGAATTCATGGTAAAATCATTCTTTACAAACCACATCACTAGAGGTTCAATAAAAAGGAATCCCATGAGAATACTCGCCATATTAATATTATCAGCAATGTTTTTACTTAATTCGTGTGATAGCTCTACTGAACCGGAGATCTTAAGTGACAGCACGAAGATTATGGAATTGGTTCTTACCGATCAATTCTACGACGACTACACAGGTTATCCTTTGGACAGGTACACCAGCGATTCAATTGTAAAGGTATATTTCATAGGTGTTTACGAGGAGGTGGATTCAAATTATCATTTCCCGAATCCGCCGGTGGATCCTGAGAGAACATTGCTTAACCAATTTTCGGATATCGGTATTGAAGTTAAACCAGCATCGCAAGCTATTTTTGCGGATTATAATGAATATTATGATAGAACAACAAATGAGCGCGGCATATTCTTTTTTGCAGGACCAATAAGGTGGCTTTCGGAAATTGAAGCTGAGGTTGAAGCCGGGTATAAATTCGGGGGGCTTTCATCTCACTGTTTAACATACACTGTTCGGATGAATGATCTTGCTGAATGGATAATATTTAGCCGACGTGAACGCTGGGGCTCTTAACTTATTTTTACCATTCAATTAATTTTAACCGGGGCACAATGATCTTTCTGGATTTTCTGCTAGTAATACTTGGTTTAACTATCTTTACTTTCAAAGATTTCTTTGTTGGTATTATTGAAAGACTAAACAGAAGAAGCAATACAATTATCGACAGAGACATAATTAGAATGCGTTTAACTGTTGGATCTTTGTTCGCCGCCGGTATCGGAATTATCGGGTTTCTGCGAAACGCTTTCTAAACAAGCCCGGAATCAAATTATATTGGCAAATATGCTTTGAGTAACAAAAACCGGAAAAGGCTCATAAACTTTATTAAAAGGAAACTTCTTTGACCTACAAACACATAGAATCTGTTACTGTTTTACCCCCCTGGTTTTCGCGTAATAAAAAATTCAGATACACTTTGGAAATTTTCAAAACTGATTTTAAGGGCAGAAAAGGCAAAACCGTAACTGTTGTTATGATGAACCCCAGCTACGCTAATCTGGAGGTTGCCGATAAGTCCGTTAACTTTATAGAAAAACTGGTCTTCGAAAAGGATTACCATGAATTTGACGGAACAAAAAAAATAATTGTAGTGAACCAGTTTGCTTATGTTCAAACAAACGATTTTGACGGCGCAGAAGACAAAATAGGGCGCTACAACAATAAGGCTATTGAGGACTCCATTAACGAGGCTGATATTGTTCTGATTGCCTGGGGTGTTGCAAACAGTTTCGAAAACCGAAAGCAGTTTGTTAATAAAATATTATCAAAAGAGATAAACAGGAATAAAATAGTATTGCAAACCAAAAAGCACCCCTCAAGGGGATACTATAAGGATTTTCTTAAAGAATACAGAGCGCATCTGGAATAGATTAAATTATATTTTGATTTTCATCCATGAAGTAGAATTTCACTGCCGTTAATCCATTCAATTCTGAAAAATATTTTTATCGAAAACGAACTTAATTATTAAAGTTATGTTATTGTATTTTGCAATTGGAATTACTTCAGGAAATATTCCCTTTTAATTTTTGTTAATAGAATACATCAGACAGCATCTAAATAGTGGAAAATGAATGAAAGATAAAAAGAAGAAATCAAGCGTTTCAATATCTAAGGCATTTAAGGAATTTGTATGGCCCCGCAAATATTTGGTATTGGTGGGTTTGGTTCTCATCGTCATAAGCCGTTTATCGGGATTGGTATTACCGGGGGCGAGCAAGTATTTAATTGATGATGTAATAGTAAACAAAGATATGGACATGCTTCATACTCTTTTGTGGATTGTAGGGCTCTCAATTCTTGTACAGGCAGTTACCTCTTTTTTGTTAACACGCCTCTTAAGTGTAGAGGCGCAGCATCTCATCTCGAAGCTGCGTGTAAGAGTGCAGCGCAAGATACTCTCGCTGCCAGTCAGTTATTTCGATAACACGAAAACCGGGGTGCTGGTATCACGTATTATGAATGACGTTGAGGGCGTGCGCAACCTGATAGGTACTGGGCTCGTTCAGCTATTCGGCGGCACTTTAACAGCAATCATTTCTCTCTTTCTCCTTATTGATATCAGTCCCATGATGACTCTCTATGTAATTGTGCCCATTGCACTTTTTGGAATTGTAGCTCTTAAGGCCTTTGGTTACATTCGCCCCATATTCAGAAAGCGGGGTGAGATAAACGCTGATGTTACAGGCAGACTAACAGAAACTTTGAGCGGTGTAAGGGTTATTAAAGGATTCAACGCTGAGGAACAGGAAAACAAAATATTCGAAAAAAATGTTGACCGTATCTTTCAGAACGTGAAAAAGAGTTTAACTGCTACGGCACTAATGACAAGCCTTTCAACATTCCTTCTTGGGTTAGCAACAACCGGGATTATGGGTATTGGAGGCTGGCTTATTATTAACAATCAACTTACCTATGGTGAGTTCCTTTCCTTTACACTTTACCTTGGCTTTATGATAGCTCCAATTATGCAGATGGGCAATATTGGCAGTCAGATGACGGAGGCCTTCGCAGGCTTAGACCGCACCGAAGAATTACTTAATATGAACCCCGAAGATAATCCTGTAGAAAGACCTTTTAAGCTGGATGAGATAAAGGGAAATATAATTTTTAATGATGTCTCTTTTGCCTACGATGAAGGGAAAGAAGTTGTTCGCAATATATCTTTTGAAGCGCCCGGCGGATCTGTTACCGCACTTGTGGGGAGCTCCGGTTCCGGTAAAACTACTATTGCAGGTTTAGCCGCTTCATTCATTACCCCCGATAAAGGAAGCGTAACAGTTGACGGAATTGATCTGTCAAAAATAAACCTTGCTAACTATCGCCAGAATCTTGGTGTTGTTCTTCAGGACGATTTTCTTTTTGAGGGTACAATCAGGGAAAACATTATCTTCCCCCGTCCTAATGCAACTGAGGAGGAGATAAAGGCTGCCGTTAAAGCCGCTTATGTTAACGAGTTTACTGACAGATTTGAAGAGGGACTGGACACCCTAATCGGCGAACGTGGCGTTAAGCTTTCCGGCGGGCAGAAGCAGCGTATAACTATCGCACGCGCCATTCTTGCAAACCCGAAAATTATTGTTCTTGATGAAGCCACTTCAAATCTTGATACTGAAAGTGAGCTTCTTATTCAAAAAAGTCTGGCTGATTTGATGAAAGGACGCACAACTTTTGTAATTGCCCACAGATTGAGTACTATCCGCAAGGCTGATCAGATACTGGTTATTGAGAGTGGTGGAATTGCAGAGAGAGGCACGCACGACGAACTGATTGAAAAAAAGGGACGCTACTATGACTTATACACTTATCAGTCCAGAATATAGAACAATTAATAAGTTCCGGTTTGAATTTGCCGGAATTTTTCATATTCGTCTAACATGTGCTTCTTCATTAAAAAGGAATTGTTATGGAAATTATTAATGTTCAAAATGCCCCGGATGCCATTGGTCCTTATTGCCACGCGATGAAGACTGGCAACTTATTGTTTTGTTCCGGGCAGACACCTTTGGATCCAAAAACAATGAAACTGGTCGGCGCCAACATAGAAGAGCAAACCGTGCAGGTGCTATCGAACATTGCCATTGTTTTATCGGGTGTCGGATTATCTCTTCAGAACATTGTTAAGACAACTGTTTACCTGAAAGACATGAATGATTTCCAGGGGATGAATAAAACTTATGAGCGAATATTTGCCGGACACAAACCTGCCCGTACTACTATCGCTATTAAACAAAACCCCCTTGATGCGCTGGTTGAAATTGAATGCATTGCGGAATTAAGCTCAGATTGAATTTAACCGTGAAACACTATCGGCAATAATTTTTATTGTCGAAAATAGCGTAGATTAGGTAAGGATTTTTACTGCCTGTCTATATAACAAGAAGAAAGCAAATATACATGAAACTATTATCCAAAGATGCCCCGCTGGAAGATTCAATATCAAAGATGAAGGCAGTTTTGTCAGAAGTGGGATGTGAAACAACTTTTTCCGAGGAAAAACATCCACTAAAGCATTGCTACTCTGTTAATCTTGCCTCGGTTGAGGCGCCCCGTCACATCTATTCCAATGGGAAAGGCATTCTGTCCGAAGCCTCCATGGCTAGCGCATTAGGTGAGTACATTGAACGGCTCCAGACAAACAACTTTTTTATAGACTTCCACCTGCCTGACAGAAAATATTACCCTGATGAAATTGCCTTCGAGTTTGGAGGAGAGTACTTAAATGATGAGCTGCGGTCTGTTTATGATCCTGATGGAGAAATTAACGAAGAAGATCTTGTTGATTTCAATAGTGATCATGAAGATAAGGTTGTAGCTCTACCCTTTAAAAAACAATCAAATGGCGAGATAGTATATTTTCCCATTAACATTTTGAGTAATCTCTACCTAAGCAACGGACTCGCGACAGGAAACACACGGCAGGAGGCACAGGTACAGGCCCTTAGCGAAATATTTGAACGCTACGCAAAAATTGAAATAATAAAGAAAGGTTACGCGCTTCCTGAATTTCCCGATGAAATTGTACAGTCTTTTGAAAGTCTGAATAGTGACGTTATGGCGCTGCGTGAACTGGGGTATATTGTGGAAGTTCTTGATGCATCGTTGGGTGGTAAATTTCCTGTAACGGCCATCTCATTAATCAACCCGAAAAACTCTTCCCTTTTTGTTTCCTTCGGAGCACATCCAATCTTGCAGGTCTCCCTTGAACGTACCATGACTGAATTAATGCAGGGGCGTGAACTGGATAACCTGGATGCTTTTGAAGTCCCAACCTTCGACATGAATTTTGTTTCGGACAGCTCCAATCTTGAATCCCATTTTATTGATTCCAATGGCAAGATGGGCTTTGGATTTTTGAGTGCAGAGAAAAGTTTTGAATATAACCCCTGGAAATATCAGGGCGCTGGCACTGATGCCGAATACAAGTTTCTGACTGACATTCTTGACAACATGGGCAAAGAAATGTATTTGAGAGAATACAGCTATCTTGGGTTTTATTCTTGCCAGATGGTCGTCCCCGGAGTTTCTGAAGTTTATCCAATAGAGGATTTAATTTATAACAATAGAAACAGCGGCAAATGGATCAGGGATATGGTTCTTCATTTTGAGGAGTATGATCCGGAAGATATACTGGAAGCCATTGAACCCCTGGATAACACTCTGGAAGTGGAAAAATACATTGGTGTTATATTCGAGAAAGGTTTTACTATGCTTGAGTTTAAGGCGCAGATACATCTTATTCTTGGAAACATGGAAGAGGCTCTTGCCGCCCTGGAATTTGGAACGAATAAGACTGGGCATATTGTAGCTGAATTAATCAGAATGAGGGAAGATAATCTGGCGTGGGAAAACTACGAGGAAGCTCTGTTTAATATTTACGGTAAAGAGAACGTAGAAAAAGCGGTAAGCATTTTAGATGGCAAAGAATGTATTTTTGATACAACTCTTCACACAGATTATCTTAACATGCTTGAACTGTTTGATAAACTGGAAGACAAGAAACAGGCTTTGCTTTTATAATTGATCCAGAAAATATACGGGGAGAGAATACAGATGCAGTTCAAAAACCTCTCTTCTCCCCAATTCTCCTTCAATATTGTTTTTACTATAAAAAGAATGAAAAATATTCTTATTCTGTTTAATACAAATTATACAGAATAAATAAAATCAAATTTTCCGGACAGTGCTTTTTCTCTTCCCACAAATAACCTCTATTCCTTGTTATTACATAAAATTGTATTTTACTCCCTGGAATATGAACCCCCTCATAGTTCCTCAAAATAGAACTCTATTCTGAATAATATTTTTTTCATTTATAAATTGAAGGCTTTATGAAAAAATTAATGTTTTTACTCATTATGTTTTTCGTCAACATTTCCACTAATCAATCAATCGCGCAAGAATCTAATAACATAGCCTCATGGCTTCGCTATCCTGCTATATCTCCTAATGGAAGTGAGATTGCATTTTCCTATAAAGGCGATTTGTATCTGGTCCCGGTTACTGGCGGACGGGCATCAAGACTGACAACAAATATTGCTTATGATTATAATCCAGTCTGGTCTAATGATGGCAGTAAAATAGCCTTCAGTTCCGACAGATACGGCAACGATGATGTTTTTGTCATTAACAAAGAGGGGGGAATTCCAAAAAGAATAACCTTCCATTCCGCGGACGATAGAGTGACCGCGTTTTCAGGGAACGACCAGACCGTTCTTTTTTCATCCAACCGTCTTGACGCTATAAACTCCCTTAACTATTACAGAATGCCCGAACTCTATTCCATTGATCTTGAAGGCGGCATGCCAAAGCAGATTTTTTCTCATCCGGCAATGAATGCAAGATACACTTCCTCTGGTGATATTCTTTTCGAAGAACTTACCGGTCGTGAAAACGAATTTAGAAAGCACCACACTTCCTCTGTCACCCGTGACCTGTGGAGATACAAAGCTGACGGAACATACACAAAAATTGCGGATTACATTGGCGAAGACAGAAACCCTGCTCCCACATCAACGGACGATTTTTATTACCTCTCTGAAAGGGGCGGCACATTTAACGTGTTTAAATCGAACCTGACTAATCCGAATAGTTTAGAGCAAGTATCGAATTTTACCATGCATCCTGTTCGTTATCTCTCGGCATCAAAAGAAGGGCTGCTATGCTACTCATTTAACGGTGATCTTTACACACAACAACCAGGTGCTGAACCAGTAAAACTTAACATTGAAATATTAGCAGATGAGACAACCTCTACTTCCAAATTACTTTCTGTTAGCAGCGGCGCTAGCGAGATGGTTCCTTCCCCAAACGGCAAAGAGATTTTCTTTGTATATCGGGGTGAAGTTTTTGTTACTGCAGTTGATGGTTCTTTAACCAAACAAATCACAAATACTCCTGAGCAGGAAAGGAGTATAGATATCAGTCCCGACGGAAAAACCATTGTGTATGCGAGCGAAAGAAATAACAGTTGGAATCTCTACACAACCAGGCTCGCGAATGAGAAAGAAAATTATTTTGTGAATTCAACTGACTTAAAAGAAGAAACGCTGCTTGCCTCTTTGAATGAAACCTTCCAGCCTTCATTTTCACCGGATGGTAAAGAGGTCGCCTTCCTTGAAGCGCGTGTTCAGTTAAAAGTTATAACCATTGAAAACAAAAAAGTAAGAACCATACATGACGGTTCCTACAACTACTCATACTTAGACGGCGACCAGTCATATTCGTGGAGTCCCGACGGGAAATGGTTTCTTTTTGAATTTAATCCTCCCCAAAAATGGAGCTCGGAAATTGGACTCAAGAAATCTGATGGAACCGGCGAAATATTCAACCTTTCAAAAAGTGGTTTCTCGGATAGCGGTCCAATTTGGTCAGCCGACGGCAGCATGATAATTTGGTCCTCAAATAAAGAGGGACTGAGAGATAAAGCAAATTCAGGTAGTTCCGAATATGACCTATATGCATTATTCCTTACTCAAAAAGCCTATGATAAATACAGCCTGAGTAAAGAAGAATACGATCTGCTTCCAAAGGAAGATGAAAAAAAGGATAAAGAAGCCGGGGACAAGAAAGAAGACAAGGAGAAAAAAGAAAAAATTAAACTGGAACCCGTTAAAATAGATTTTGAAGGCTTAACTGACAGGAAGGAAAAATTAACAATATTTTCATCACGCCTGTCGGATGCGGTTGCAACAAAAGATGGCAAAAACATTTTGTTCTTTGCCAAAACCGGTAAGAACTACGATCTATGGAAAATTGACCTTGTCAAAAAAGAATCAAAAGTGTTAACTGTTTTTGGAAAAAGCGGCGGCTCAATAAAACTGGATAAGGAAGGCAAGAATTTGTTCGTCCTAAGCGATGGAAGTATCAGCAAAGTAAAGATCGAAGATGGTTCAAAAGAAGATATATCCATCAGTGGTGAAATGCGACTTAATGAAGATGCGGAGCGCGCCTATCTGTTCGATCATGTTGCGCGTCAGGTTAAGAAAAAATTTCTGGATAAGGAATTGCACGGCGCTCCATGGGATACTTTAACAGCCAACTACAAAATGTTTCTTCCACACATATCAAACAACTTCGACTTTACAGATATGTTAAGTGAACTGCTGGGCGAATTGAATGCCTCCCACACGGGAGCCAGATTTAGCCCATCAAATCCCAAAGGGGACATAACTGCCGCATTGGCCGCTTTCTATAGCTCCGCTTATGATAAAGACGGACTCATGATTGAAGAAATAATGGTTGGAAGCCCTCTTGTTCAAGATAGCAGCAAAATTAAACCCGGAATTGTAATTGAAAAGATTGACGGTAAAACAATTCTTAAAGGGAAAAATTATTATTCTCTGCTAAATAGAAAAGCAGACAAAACTTTGCTGCTCTCTCTTTACAATCCTGAAACTAAAGCCAGGTGGACCGAAAAAGTGAAACCCATCAGCATAGACAAGGAGAATGAACTCAGATACAAAAGATGGATAAAACAAAACAGAAAACTCGCTCATACATTGTCTGACAACAAAATCGGGTATATGCATATTAAAGAAATGGGGGATGAAAGTTTTCGTGAGTTTCTTGATGAAGTGATGGGTGAGGAATATAACAAAGAGGCGTTAATTGTCGACACACGAAATAATAGCGGTGGTGATCTGGTTGATGATCTTACAACCTTCCTTAGTGGAATGCAATATCAGACCTTCAAATTCGAGGACAAAATTGTTGGTTACGAATCTCAGTACAAATGGACCAAGCCTTCAATCATGCTTGTTTGTGAGGCTAATTACTCTGACGCTCACTGCGTGCCCGCTGCTTACCATGATCAGGAACTTGGAAAAATTGTTGGAATGCCTGTGCCCGGCACCTGTTCTTTCGTCTGGTGGGAAAAGCTTCAGAATGGTGTGGTTTTTGGGATACCAAATATGGCTGTGATCAATACGTCCGGGGAAATCCTGGAGAACAACCAGCTTGAACCGGACTTCAAAGTTAAAAACGATTTTACAAAAATCTCTAATGGCGAAGACCAGCAAATTGCGAAAGCTGTCGAAGAACTGCTAAAGGGATTAAAATAGAAAGAGATTACAATGAAAATAAATGATGAACCAATAGTTGTTGAACAGACATTTAATTCTTCCCTTTCCGATGTATGGAATGCTATAACTGAACTTGACCAAATGCACAAATGGTATTTCGACAACATTCCAGCATTTAAGGCAGAAGTCGGATTTGAGACTGAATTCATTATTGAAAATGAGGGGAGAGTATTTCCACACAAATGGAAAATAACCGAAGTGGTTCCACTAAAGAAAATTGCTTACAGTTGGAATTTTGAGGGTTATTCCGGGAGTTCGATTTCTGAATTTGAATTGTTCAAAGAAAAAGATTTGGTGAAGCTTAGACTGACCGTTATCGTACTCGAAGACTTCCCTGAAAATATACCCGAGTTTAAGAGAGAAAGCTGTATTGGGGGTTGGAATTATTTTATCAACCAACGACTAAAAGAATATTTAGAAACGTTATAGAGGAAACATGAAACGCTCGTTATTTTATTTTTGGTGTCTTGCACTCTTCGCATCAACCATCCTGCAAGGGCAAGATAAATTCCTGTCGATTGATGGTGTTTCTTTTCGTTATCAAATCTCAGGTGACGGCGCACCCGTTGTGCTTATTCATGGATGGGGCAATTCACTAGAAAGCTGGCATTATCTTTTTCCTGAATTAGCGGACGAATATACTGTGGTTCGTTATGATAGACGTGGATTCGGAAAATCCGGCGGCATTCCTGATTTATCTTTGGATCCCATAGATCTCAAAAACTTAATGAATTCACTAAACATTGAAAAGCCAGTGGTTATTGGTCACTCGCAAGGAGCCGAGTCTGCTCTCCGTTTTGCACTTGCCTTTCCTGAACTATTGGGTAAACTTGTGCTCTTCGGATGCTCAGCGCCTGAAGGGTTTGGATTAGCCTGGAACGGTCCCGACGCACTCCCCGCTAACCTTGCTCAAATAGCGCGTGAGGAAGGACTTGATTCCATGAGAACGTTATTTAGAGGACATCCCATTGGAAAAGGAGCTGTTGCAGGAAGTGAAGGATTAGAAATTATGCGATCAATGTTTTATAGTTACGACGCAAGAGATCTTTTGAATACAACTCCATCAGTAAACGCTACTCCCCCCGCAGATATAAGTCGACTTTCAGAAATAGCGGTACCAACCCTGGTAATCACCGGCGAGTTAGAAATGCCATATTTTAAAATTGTTGCCGACGCTCTTGCTTATGGAATTAAAAACGCTGAGCGAGTTGTCGTGGCAGGAGGAGGACACTCCGTTCACCTTCAGCAGCCTGCACAATTTAATTACGCGCTTAAACAATTCATTAGTAAGAATTCCCCTCTGGAGACAAACGATGACAAATAGATATAATACCATACCGGCATTACCCGAGGAAACTTCAGCAGCAAATGTAATCAGCAGAATGCTCTCTGGAATTGGCTTCAGATTCTATTGGGCTACTGACGGATTAACTGATGAAGTTTATTCATATCAGCCCGGCAAGGGGGTTTGGAGCATTGAACAAATTGTTGAGCATATATGGGTTTTACTGAACTGGATTTATAAATCCTTCGACCCGGCCGGCTTGGAAAAACCCTCTGGCGCTAAAGCGTGGCGGGATGGTTCGCTTGAGCGAGTTGAATTATTGGAAAAATCTTTTTCCAACATGAGCGATGAAGAACTGATTTCTCTTCAGATTCTCAAACAGCCTTTTTGGTTAATGATAAATGGACCACTTGCTGACGCTCTTACACATGTTGGGCAAATATCATCTATAAGAAGAATGGCTGGCTCACCAGCTCCTAAGAGTAATTCCTTTAGAGGAACGCCGCCAATTGAAAAACACTAAAAGATTATACACAGAACGCATCAACAAGGTAGTTGAGCATGTTAATACTCATTTGCATGAACCTCTATCATTACAAATGCTTGCTGATATCGCCTGCTTTTCATCCTTTCACTTTCACAAAATATTTGTCGCCATTACAGGTGAAACAGTAAATGCCTTTACAAATCGTCTTCGGCTTGAAAAATCGGCACGTCTTCTAAAATACTCATCCACCTCAATAACCGGGATAGCTCTTGATTGCGGCTTTTCCTCATCATCAACTTTTTCAAGATCTTTCAAACAACACTTTGGAATATCGGCTAGTCAATATAAAAGGGGCGAAGAATTTCAAAACAACAAGATTTGCAAAGAACTATTTCCAATAAACGAGTATCTTTTGCCCATGTCTGAAAAAGAATTACAAAAAGCATTTCCCGTTACAATAAAGAATTTGCCTAAGCGGCGAGTCGCCTTTATTAGAGTAGTCGATGCCTATCGTGAAGATTTGGTGTTGAAGGCATTCAACCACATAGTGGACTGGGCAAAGCAAATGGGTATTTACGAAACAGAGACAATTTTTGGAATGTCTTTGGATGACCCCATGGTTACTCCCAAAGAAAAATATCGTTACGAGGTTTGTCTCACCATTCCTGATACTTTTGAAGTAAACAACAATTCCGGCATATCAACAATGACTATGCCTGCCTGCAAATATGGAGTCACAATTGTTTCGGGAAATATTAACATGGTAGCCACCGCAACTGGTTATCTATTTAATAATTGGCTAATTAACAGTAAATACGAGCCTGAACACCAGCATGCTTTAGAAATATTTTTAGATAAAGAAAATGTGTGCAACTGGAATTATTTTGATCTGGAAATTTGCATTCCGGTTAAACCGCTTCAGTATATTTATTAATTAATAAAGAAAGGATCTATATGGAATTAGGTGGGTTTTCTGTAAGTCTTGCTGTTAAGGACATAAATAAATCCAGGGAATTTTATGAAGCAATCGGTTTCACAGTTTTCCATGGTGAAGAAAGCCAGGGCTGGCTTATAATGAAAAGTGAAAGCTGTAATATTGGTCTGTTTCAGGGAATGTTTGAGAAGAATATTTTAACCTTCAACCCGGGTTGGGATGAAAACGCAAACGCCCTTTCTTCTTTCACGGATGTGCGAGTTATTCAAAAACGATTAAAAGAAAAAGGAATAAAAATAGAGTCGGAAGTTGATGAAAGCGGATCGGGTCCCGGCAACATTAGTCTAACTGACCCGGACGGAAATCCGATTCTGATTGATCAGCACGTATAATAGCAACCTTCGGGAGAGAAAATAAATTTGGAAACAAAGAGGGGAGCCAATTACCATTATTGGCTCTTCCACTCCAAAAGTAATCCATTCGAGGGGATACGGCCGGCCGAGTAGTTTTTATGTCAAGTCACTAAAAAGGATTATCAAAACATGTCGCCTAAAATTGTTGAGACTATTGGGCTGTTAAATAAGATAATTGAAGAACTGCCTGACAATTGCTTTTTTAATGAGGCGGCAGACACTGTGGAGATCATGGATTTCGAAAATGAACTTGGAATAGAACTGCCCTATTCCTACAAGATATTTTTGAACAATTTTAATGGCGGATTTATCTGCAATGCTTATCAGGCAAAATTGATAAAAGAAGGTGATTTTGAAAGCGCTCAATGGAACAGTAATCATCTTTTCGGTTTAGATGAAATTCGCGAAATTTATGAACAGAAAAAAATGATGGACTGGAAAGTATTTGGTAATGAATATAAAATATATCCTTTCATTCCCTTCTGCCGTACATCTATTGGTGAACTGCTAATCTTTGCAAATCCACTTAATAATGATCTCGAAAGTCCCGTCTTTGATGCCCACCACGAAGAATTTCCGAATAGCTGGGGAACACTCTACAAAGATTTTTCAGAACTATTTGAAAACTATGTTGCTAATAACGGTGAGTTAAAAACTACATCTTATGATGCGCCAACAGCAGAGGAATTTATTAACAAAACAACTGAGCTTTGAACTACTTTTGTTGAAGCAGGGAATGCCCGGTTTCTTAAAGCATTCCCTTTACCTTGCTAATAAAGAAATCTCTCTATCAATCTCCAATTAACCACTCATTGAATTGTACGCACACACCGAACATAGTTTAGAATTCTAATAGCGTCACCCTGCGGACCATGTCCGGTTGGGAATTCATTGGGATCACCTGCTTTTGGATCACTTCGCTGTGCGCCCGCGCCATGTACATCCTGCCATACACCATCCATATAACCCATTGCTCGCCCAAAGCAAACATATGCCGCAAATCCACCAGCAACTGCCGACCAGTTTGAATGAGTAGTGCTTGACCAATAAAACGCGTAGTCTGTTTCACCTGCTTCGTTAACAATTGGAGTTGCATTAAATAGGGGATCAATAGCCGCTGAGTTTGTGGTTCCGGGTGAACGAGAATAATCAACAATGCTTTGTAGTTCTTTTGCATCGGGTAATCTCCAGTCGGAATGACCTGCGAATTCTAAATTCCCCGCATAACTAAGTGCCTCTTCCCAATTCATACCTGTCTGACTGTCATCCTGCATCCACATTAATCCGGTGGCATTGTCGGAAATCGTGCCGTTTCCATTATTCGCAAAGTTGTTAACTCCATATGTAGTATTACCTCGTACATACATCACAAAAAAAGTTTTCTCGCCTGGTCCAAATGGCATGCGCAATCCATAGCCTTTTATGCGTCCATCGGCAAAATTAACTCCAAACAATAATTCGCCCTCCACATACATAGAGGATGTTGCATACTGTGAATCAATAATTCTTTCTCCGGCATCCGTATCACCGTAAGCATAGTCAAAATAGTCAGTATCAATAAATGGGATCAGTCCCTCTGTTGAACTCCCCTCATATCCGCTTGGATCAACTCCACTGAATTGTATAAGGGAATACTGTTCTTTTATTGTTGGCAAACGCCAGTCATCATAACCAGCTAAATCGAATGATGAAGCGCCGGTAACTGCTTCACTATATGTTACCTTATCGTCAACGTCAATATCGCCATCGCCATTTATATCTGTGCTTTGTGACCACATCAACCCTGTAACAAGATCAGTAATAGTTCCATCCCCATTGTCCTGATATTGTGGTTCATTGTTGCTATACAAAGCATCCTGCCCATAAAACGCGCTACTGGCAGAAGGCGAGGAAATTTCGTTACTATTATCATAGAAGGTTGTTTGTGTAGTGCTTACAATTGGGTAACCTGTTATATCAGGTAAATTATTGCCCGTGTTTTCTTCTGGCTGAACTGATGGTTCTGCACAACCTATTGTCATTAATCTTACTATTGCAAAAACTGTTATTATTTTCTTTTTCATTTTATTCTCCAACTTCTTTCATAGTTATATTATTGTCGTCTTGAATTCTTTTGTCTGTTTTCTGGACCTTGTTTTGACATGAAGTCAACAAACATTGTCTTCTGATCATCTGTTAGTACTTTCTTTACTTGCTCTTCAAAATCCCGTTTCAGCTTATCCATTTCCTCACGACCATTTTTCATTTTTGTTTTCACTTCGTTAAAATGTTTGGTAAACAACTCACTAATCTCTTTGTTCTGCGATTCACTTAAAGATAATTTTGTTGATAAATCAGTTATCATCTTGGAAATCTCTTTGGAGTCTGGAAGTTTAGGCGGATGGTTTTCCCCTCTCTGTTGTTGAGCTAAAACATTTCCACTAATAAATAATATTACAGAAATAAACAAAAGAAACTTTACACTGCTTTTTATTTGATTGTACATTTTAATTTTCCTCTATTATTGTGATTGTTTTTGTCTTCTAATAATTAAGACGCCACTTTTTAAATTACCTTGTGCAGTTTTTGATTTATTTTGAGTGTTACGGGTAAGATCTACTTTGCGGGAATGCTTCGAGAAAAATCATGTTTCTAAAGAAAGCATACTTTGTTGTTCTAATAAATTACTTATTTCGAAATTGTGTTGAATACAGACGAAAATCTGTTGTAAAATAAAAAAACCGAACATAACAGAATGTCCGGTTTGGGAGAACATGTAAATCAAAATTTGAAAAAGTTAAACAAACGTATTTACCAATAGACCTTGAGTTTCACCTTGTTCAAGTTGGAGATTTTGCATAAGCTGTTGTATTTCTTCCTCTGTAGTATCACCACTGCTAATTTTTTCCATCAGATCTTTTGCAAATTGTGGTGGTTCGGGTCTAGACCCACCTTTAACCCCTTCCGGCCCCTTTCCCTCGGGCATTGTGAATCCAGCTTCTTCAACCATGTTTCTTAGATCTCTTGAGGGCGTTATTCCTGCATCATGAATCTCTGTCATCATTGATCTAAAATCCGTATCAGAAATATTGGAGGAATCATACTTGGAAATAATGTCGCTCACCATTTGTTTTTGATCTTCGGTCAAAGGATTGCTTTTTGGGGGAGGGGGAGGCTGCATCATGTTGCTGCTGTTTACGCTGCTTATCATTCTAACTCCAATAAAATGTTGAGTAAATTTTACTATTGTTTACCCTTTATAATCGATAAAAACCTTGCCTGCTAAATGGTTAAAACGAGCCAAAATATGGTTAAAATGCTCCATTATTGTGTTTTTGTCTAAACTGAAGAGGCGTCGCGGATGTATACTTTTTAAAAAACTTATTAAAGTTTGTCGGCTCAGTAAATCCCATTGAATAACTGATTTGCTTAATTGTATCAGGGGTCTCTAAAAGTAATTTTTGGGAATCATTGATTATTTTTTCTTCAATGAATTCCTTTGCTGTTTTACCTGAATACGTTTTAGATATGCTATTTAACTTTTTAACAGATATGGCTAGAAGATCAGCATAATATTTTACACTCCTGGAACTCTTTATGTTTTCGGTTAGCAATAGAATAAAGTCATTTAATAAAATTTCATTTCTATTATTTAATGCTGATGTGCTTTTGCGAATAATTTGCTCAATGGTTTCATGACTCATATCAATATCTTATATCATTCATGCCTTAGTGCTTCAATTGGATCTAATGCAGACGCTTTTCTGGCAGGGTACCAACCAAAAAATACACCTATAAACGAACAGAAAAGAAATGAAATAAGAATAGCATCGGAAGTAATTAATATGGGCCATCCCATAATATTTTCAACGGTATTTGAAGAAACTATTCCCAAAACTATTCCAATAATCCCACCTATGACACTTAACAATATTGCTTCAAGAAGGAATTGCATTAAAATATCTTTTCCTTTTCCGCCAACAGCTAAACGAAGTCCTATTTCTCTGGTTCTTTCTGTTACAGAAACATACATTATGTTCATAATTCCAATACCACCAACAATCAGCGAAATTGCTGAGATAGACCCAAGCAAAACAAGCATCATTTCTGAGATTGATCCGAATGTACTTATTAACTCTTGCTGTGTTCTAATTTCAAAATCATTTTCATCTGCATCTTTTAGCTTGTGTGAAAGCCTCATTGCCTCTTCTATTTGAGCACTCGCCTCATCAATTTGATCTTCTGATACAGCGGACATAACAATTGCGCGAAGGTAAATTTGGCGCGTTATTCGTTTCATAACCGTTGTATAAGGTGCCAGAATTATATCATCCTGATCCTGTCCAAATGTGTTATCTCCTTTTTCTTCAAGGACTCCGATCACTTTAAATGGTATTTTATTAAATCGTACGGTCTGCCCGATTGGATCAACACCTTCGTCAAATAGATTGTCAACCACAGTTTGTCCTAGTAAACATACTTTTGCCGCGCTTTTTATCTCTTCTGAGGTATAAATTCTGCCACTTGAAACTTCATACTTTTTGATATAAGTATATTCTTCATTACCACTTATAATTTGTGTCGGCCAATTATTTGAGCCAAAAATTACTTGACCGGAACCATCAACTTCCGGGGATACTGCCTTAATCTTATCACAGTTTTCTCTTATGAAATCAGCATCCGCCACATCAAGAGTTTGAGACATTTCTCTGCCTTGCTGAACGCCGCCCCTATTTCTGCTGGCGGGCTGGATGTGAATAAGATTTGTACCCATTGTAGCAATTTGCTCTTTGATGCTGGCGTTTGAACCTTCTCCAATTGCAAGCATGGCAATTACAGACGCAACTCCGATGATTATACCCAGCATTGTTAGGAACGAACGAGTTTTATTTCTCTTTATTGCAGATATAGCTACTTTTATTAAATTTAGTATGTTCATTTTATATACATGATTTATTCTTAATCCGGATATTTAGCTGCGCCGATAAGGCAAGCAAATTTTGATTCGACATAAGCTAATTCTAAATTCTCCTCTAAAATTTCATCTTCTTTTAATTGTTCAAGGGCTAATTGAGCATTAGATTTATTTTTGACTGCGTTATCTTTAATTAACCTTCCATCACGGAAAACAATATTTCTTTTTGTAAATGCCGCGATATCCGGTTCATGAGTTACAAATCCGATTGTTATTCCATTTTCATTCAATTCCTGAAACAGACTCATAATCCCATAAGAAGTTTTGGTATCCAAATTTCCGGTTGCTTCATCGGCTAATATTATCACTGGATCATTTACTAATGAACGAGCTATCGCTACACGCTGCTGTTGACCACCAGACATTTGATTGGAAAGATGTTTCATTCTATCTGCAAGTCCAACTAACTCTAGTGCATGTTCTGCCTTTTCTTTACGAAGTTTATTGCTAACATTTGAATTATATAACAATGGTAGTTCTACGTTTTCTAAAGCAGTAGTACGTGGCAGAAGATTATAAGATTGAAAAACGAAACCAATTTTTGTGTTTCGAATGTTGGCAAGCTGATTTCTCTTCATTGAATTAACATTTGTTCCATCAAGCCAATATTCGCCGCCTGTTGGTTTATCTAAACATCCTAAAATATTTAGTAGTGTTGATTTGCCCGATCCACTGGCTCCCATAATTGCTACGAATTCACCGGCTTCAATTGTAAGGTTAACATCCCGCAAAGCTCTTACCGTTTCAGCGCCAACCGTATAATTTTTGCTGAGATTCTTTAATTCTATAATACTGTTTGATTTCATTTTTATCTTCCCGGACCACCGCCAGGTTTACCTGGTCGCTCCTGAACAAAAGGACTTTTTTGAGTTTCCACATTGACTTTATTTTTAACAGTTGAACTATTTCCAATTTCCATAGAAATAACTATTTCATCACCTTCATTGAGCCCGGATAAGATTTCTAAATTTGTACCATCTGTCATTCCGGTTTCAACCATCATCGGCTTAATCATATCCCCATTTTTAATCCATACTATTTTCATGTTTTCCGACAATTCATTAATATTTCCTTCATTACTAACATCTTCTTTATCTTCAGGCCTTGGTCCCATTTTAGGTTGTGGTCTTTCACTTTCGGGAAGAGTATCAAAATAATCCATCATTATTTCTCTATCGGGTGTAAAACGAATTGCTTTGCCGGATAAAACAAGAACATCGTTTACTTCCTGTACATAATCGGTTATGCTTGCTGTCATTCCGGGTCTTAATTTTAATTCCGGGTTAGCAACTGTTACAATTACAGTATAAGTTATTACATTAGCAGACTCTTTAGGCTGCAATCTGACCTGAGTGATTTTACCAGAGAATGTTTCATCGGGAAATGCATCAACTGTAAATTCTACTCTTTGTCCCTCAGTCACTACTCCAATATCCGCTTCATCAACATCAGCTTCAACTTGCATTTCAGTTAGATCATTAGTAATAGTAAATAATTCTGGTGTATTCATACTGGCAGCAACAGTCTGACCTTCTTCTACCGCTCTATTCATTACAATACCATCTATAGGAGCATAAATACTTGTATAACCCAGAATTTGTTTAGCTTTGCTTAAATTTGCTTTAGCCGATTTTAGAGAGGCCTCGCTTCTTTTGTAATTATATTTACTTAAATCGTAATCGGTTTCCGGAATCATTTCTTTTTCAAAAAGCTGTTTGTTTCTTTCAAAGATTGACATCTGATATTCAAGTTCTGCTTCAGCGTTCGAAAGATCTGCTTCGGCATTCTCTAAATTTGATTGCAATGTTGATTTATCAAGCTCTGCAATAAGCTGACCTTTTTTTACTTTAGAATTAAAATCAACATATAATTTTTCAATTACACCAGAAACTTGAGTGCCTACAACTACTGTGTTTGTTGCCTCCAGAGTTCCAGTTGCTGTAACAGTATTACTAATCGAGCCTTTCTGAACCCTGACAGTTTCAAAAACATATCCAACTTTTCCGCTTGCGTTAAGCACAAATACAGCACTTGTGATAATTAGAATTATTACTGCTGTTATTATTATTGTTCTTTTTCGATTTTTCATAATGGTAATTTTTACCTTTTTGACACTTTTAATTTGTAAAAATTTTACTCCATGGTCGTTTACTGGTTTGGACGATAATTATTTTAAAAACTTGCGGAGAGGATAAGGTTTTTTAAAATAGAAAAGCCCTCTATCTTTTAAAAATAGAAGGCTTCCAAGAATTATTTATTTGTTGATAATTTACTTCATCAACAACATTTTTTTTGTTTGATTAAAATTATTGCCTCTTAGGCTATAAAAATAAATGCCAGACGTCAAGTTTGATGCATCGAAATTAAGTGTATGTGTTCCGGCAGAAACCTGATCGCTTAATAACGTTGCAACTTCCTGACCTAATATATTATACACTTTGAGAGAGTACTGTCCACTTTGGGCAATATTAAAAGCTATCTGTGTACTTGGATTAAATGGATTAGGATAGTTTTGCTGCAATTCGTATTCTATTGGAATTTCTAAATTACCCATTGCATTATCTTCGACACTTGTTGCATTTCCATCAGCATCTCTAACCAATCTCACCATGATCGGAACTGAGTCTTCGATACCAGAATTTTCTTCCGTTTTGGAGACAAAAACTACTGAGCCTGCACCGTGCAAGTCGTAACCGCCCATATCTACATTATAACCGGAAGCAAGTATCCACGCATACATGATGCCACTTCCACTATCCTCACTGTTATTATCGACAACTACAGTATTTTCTTCTATTGGATTAGACGTACTCGACCAGTAAAAAGGGTAATTGAGCTGTTCTATTGTTCCATCAACAATATTCGTAACTTCTGTAAGGTTGAACACACTTGCATCCAAGACCGGGATCTCTGTGGCTGAATAATCTGCAATACTCTGTAATTCCTTGATATTGGGCAAACGCCAATCATTGAAGCCTGCAAGGGTGGCTGATTCAGCATAGGCCAATGCCTCTTTCCAATATATCTGCTCACCGTTGTCGTCCTGCGACCACATCAGGCCGGTAGCAATATCGGTAACCGTACCATCACCGTTGTCAACAAAGGCGTTCTTGCCATATGTTGTAGTTCCACGAACAGCCCGCACAAATCTGGCACCGCTCATCGCTTTGATGTGCCCGGTCCAGTCATTTACAATCCACGCAGGATCGCCTTGAACCTGCTCGTTCTGGTATTCGCTTTCGACCAGGTAGAGATTACTAGTCCATGAATGATGCTCATTCATTTGTGTACCATCACCAGACAGGTTAAAGTAGGTGGTATCGATCCATGGCCAACCTGTAGAAAAGTCTCTGAGAGACCACAGCTCTTTCACTGTTGGCATGCGCCAATCGTTGTAACCGCCGGTTGTGAGGGATTCGCAATAGGGAGAAGCCTGACTCCATTGCATGGTTTGGCTTGATTGGTCCTGTGCCCAAATCAGACCGGTGATGTTATCGGTGATTGTACCATCTCCATTATTAGTATAACTGGGTTGAATACCTTCGTATTGTGAATCTTGTCCGTAATAGTCTTCGCCTTTATTAGGATATTCAATTTTTACAGAGTCGTTGTAGCAAAAGCCCTGTTTTGTATCCACAATTGGATATGTCCCTTCATAATTAGTTTCATCTACAGTTAGCTCTGCGATATCAGATGTAATAGAACCAAAATCATTTGTTACTATGCAACTATAACGGCCAGCATCATTCTGGGTAAAAGAGTCTATTGTATATGTCTCTGTCTCTGTTGTAGCTCCTGCAATATCAACCTCATCTTTTTGCCACTGATACTGAAGAGAACCAGGACCGTATGCAGATATAGAAATTGAGGCTCGGTTTCCAAGAATAATTGCCTTAGATTTCGGCTGTGTTGCAATAACCGGAGCAATGTCTCCCATCTCTGTTACTGTAAATCCGGCAGGTAATGAAAATACAATCGGTTGACCTTGATTTGGCGGCGGTATAAATGTTATCGTAACGTCTTTTAGCCCAACTTCTTCAACAAATGGGATACTGAATATACCTGTTACCACCTTATCGTTATGGGTAAGTGATGTCCCTTTTACTTCTCCAATTGCTGCGTTATCAACCGGTGCATCAGCCGGAGGCATTTCAATAGAACCCCCATCTAAAATGAATGTAACTAAAAGATCGGTTGTCCCCTGAGCAGCAGAATTTGGACTAACTGAAGTAATAGATTGTGCAAACATAATTGGACTACTAATAATTAAAAACATCGAAAGAATTAACATTATTCGATTAAGTAAATTTTGCTTAAACAATTCTTTCCTTATTGTTAGAGTAATTTTATTTCGGCTCATAATAACTTCCTTTAGTTGATGATTCTGTTTTAAAATTTCCAATTTCTATATAAGACGATCTTTAAGAAAAAAACTGGCGCCTGTTTATAAAATATTTTCTGGAATAAAAAAGCCCTTTATCTTTTTCGACAAAAGGCTTCGCATAAACAATTCAGTTCTTTTGATTTACTTCATCAACAACATTTTTTTTGTTTGATTAATATTATTGCCTCTTAGGCTATAAAAATAAATACCAGACGTCAAGTTTGATGCATCGAAATTAAATGTATGTGTTCCGGCAGAAACCTGATCGTTTAATAACGTTGCAACTTCCTGACCTAATATATTATACACTTTAAGGGAGTAATGTCCACTTTGGGCAGTACTAAAAGCTATCTGTGTACTTGGATTAAATGGATTAGGATAATTTTGTGCAAGATAGTAATTATCTGGCAGCTCTAATTGCTGATCTTCAATACTCGTGACTCCATCCATATTTTCGAGACTAAATGTAGGGCTCATTTGAACAAAAGCTCCTGTTCCATTTGGATAACGACCCGTAGAAAAATCGGTTGTTTGATCGGCATAACTTACTTCGTCAATAAGTGTAGTATCATTATTTGATAAGTAAATTGTCTCACCGGAACCAGATAGCTTGAAGTTTGCATGTAATCCTTGTTGACTTTCATCATTATCTGCCCATACAATTAAATATCCTTTTGCTGAAATAGTTGTATCTGGGAAGCTCCACTGTGAAAGATCATCACCATCATCTGAGAGAAAATATCCCTTTAAGTTAATGTCTTCATCGGAATTATTATATAATTCAATCCAGTCTTCAAATTCTCCATCAGGATCTGCTACAGTAGTTTCGTTGCTCGCCATAAATTCGTTAATAACTAAATCACCGGAAACGGATAAAGTATAAAATTCATATGCCGCACGTGCTGGTGAAAAAGAAGCAGCGGCATCGTTTTCTGCATAAATGTAATATTGAAATCCACTTGACCCAGTTGATATTGAAACTCCATATATTCCATCTGCGGCAGAACCATCTTCGTTATTTCCATCATCGAGCATTTCAATTTTTGTAAAAGCTTCTGTCAAACTACTTCTATAAGCTAATTGTACAGAGCTTGCCTCAATAACATTTGCAGTAATCCAAACCTCTGAATTGGGAGAAGGAGAAGATGGACTTTGTCCTAACTCAGAAATCGTTGGAGAATTTGCTTTAAAATCTGAAAGAGAATTTAGGTATGTTACTCTTGCTTCCATCAATTCAGTAATTCCAAGAATCGATTGGTTCCCTGGTCCTGGAGGTCCTCCTCCGCCAACACTGTTATCTATATTATCGATGAAATTTGAATAAGTATAAAACTTATTTGGATCATTTTGGACCTCTTCTTTAATAATATCTTGAATCTCCAATGCCCTTGTATGATACAGTCCATTCTCAAAATAATCTGTCATTATTGTTTTCATATGAGCAACGTACATTTTTCTATATGTTGAGTTAGAAAGTATCTTACTAATAATTGGGTAATTGCTGCTTGTTGAATTTAGATATGGATCAAGTTGTTGCAAACCAGAGCGATTTAATTGGGCTCCTCCAATAAGTGAAGCAAAGACTCCAAAATTTTCGTTGAAATCCCAAACAATTGGATTAAACATTCCCGCATCATCTTTGTATAAATAATAATTATGAGCAAAATTTATTGGCGCATCTAAATTCACTAATAAATTATCAAATGCCAGCATCCATAAATGTCGGTCAACATTTAAAACATCTTCAACAGATTCAGAATTATTGTTTAGGACATCTAGAAAATTGATCAGGTCTTTCCATCCATCATCAGATTCTATTTCATAGTAATTTGCATAAGTTGCTGAGTCCGCACCTAAATATCCCCAGACAGTCACAATATTTTGAGGTGTGTCATTTACTAATTCTCCCTTAAAAAAAGGGTTGTCACTACTATAATAATTACTTCTTAAAAAGTGTTTGTCTACATCTTGAACACTTGTGTAAAGTCCAATGTAGATGCCATTTATATAAACTTTAATATAGCTTGCAAAACTGGCCGGCATATATTGTCTGGCTATTTCGTAGCTTAAAGTTTCTCTAATAAAGCTTGGATCATTGTAAATGTTTGCAAGTTTTAAGGTTCCAAAATCCTCATGCTCTTGCCCATCAATAATGTAATCGAGTTTAATGTTTAAGGGATTTTTTAATTGGTTTGCACGATAGCTACTGTTACCCTTGTATCTTACACCAACACTGTCATAAGTGATACCGTTTATTACCGCAGTCCCCAATAAGCGTTCTTCATTGCCTTCAGAAACTAAATTATCTAATAAATTATCCCAGTTAGATTCTGTAAAAGATAATTCAATTGTGTTGATGGTATTTATATCATAAAAATTCTGCCCAAATAAATTTGCAGAGAACATTAGAAAACAAATAATGGCTAATAAGTAATTACTCTTCATTCGTTTTTTCTTCCCATTTAGTTGTAGTTTGTCTCATAATTTAAGACGTTGCTTTAAACAAAACCTTGCGCACCTTTTAAAGATTTGTTGAAGAGTAAAAGCCCTCTATCTTTTTTTTACAAAGGGCTTCAAATAAAGGTTTGTTTTTGGGGGATTTACGTTAAAAGCAAATGGCAATTGTGAGTTGATTTATAACTCACCGAAGCTCTTTCTTAGGTGTTTCTGTTGGAATAATATTTATTTAATAGGTTTTTATTCACTTCTTTTTCTATGACTTTAATTCTTTGATCAAGCCTTTTTGTTTATTTTAATTTTTCATGTTCGGCTATCTATTATCCATCTAATTAAGCTTATAATTTCTTCATTCGGTTTTTGTCTTAGAATTTGACATAACTGAACAACAATTAGTATAAATGCATCCATAAAAGTATTTCATAAAAACATATCTATAAATGACCGGACTTTCCCTTTTTGAATGAATTGTGATTATTATTTTTACTTGTATGACATCTGATGTGCTATTAGACTCTGTTTTTTCTTATATTTATTGAGTAAAACGGATTAAAAATTTTTGTTTGGCGAAATATTGAGTTGTTTTGAAATCTGTGAACCAACATACAAGCAATTTGTGTAACTAAAATTACTTCTTGATGAGGAAAAAATGATTAGAAAAATTAAATATGTTTTATTATGTATTATAGCTTTCCAGTTAGCAGAAGTGATGTACGCCCAGTCCGGTGAAACAGTTATAATTGAAGGTGTTGTTAGATCGGGTGTTGGTAGTCCTATTGCTAATGCTAAAGTCAATATAATCGATTTAGGCAATACTGGTTTAGCAGATTCAACCACAACAGATGTGACCGGCTTTTATCATTTCGAAATAGCCACACTTACCGATGTAGAAAATGTTGAAGAAATACCCAATTCTTTTTCACTTTCACAAAACTATCCTAATCCTTTTGCCAGCAATACTAACATCAATTTTTCGACCGAAGCAGAAGGATACGTAAAATTAGAAGTCTTTAATGTTATTGGTCAGAAAGTTATCACCCTATTTGACAAGTATATTTCTCCAAGTAAATTTACAGTAAATTGGAATGGGAAAAATCTTAATGGCAAAAAAATTGCAAAGGGGATGTATGTTTATCGCTTAACATTCAACAACCAAGTAGTATCTAAAAAAATGCTCTTTAATTCCGGGGAAATCTTTACTCCACAGATAGGCATTTCAACTAACGGAACCAGTAAGTCCAACAATTATAAATTCTCCAAAATAAATAAAGAACATAATTTTCAAATAACCATATCACACCCAACAATTGTAACTATAAATGACACGTTAATTATTAATACTGGTGAACCAACTTATGTTGTAAATTATTTTGCGACATATAGTAATTATACAGGATACCCAAGTGATGTTATATCATTTTTTGACGAATGGAAAATTACTCTAGGATCCGGTTCAGGAGTCAGCAATTTAATTAATTATGAGCATGAGGATTACTTTTATAATGCAAATGACGATACAGACTGGGTTGTCTATAAAACGCCTAATTCAGGCGGGACAACACCAAATTCATCAAATACTAGATCGGAATTAAGACAATTATCAGAATGGACTCCTGAAACTGGTGGCAAATTGACAGGCACATTAAAAGTAATGCAAGTTTCAACTACAGGTGATGCAAGAGTTCCAGCAACATTTTCAGTTGTGGTTGGACAAATTCATAGTTCCGAAGGACACGAAAACGAACCAATTAAAATCTTCTACAAGAAATTTCCGGGTCATACAAAAGGATCCGTTTTTTGGAATTATGAAATTAATACCAATGGCGATAATGCAGAAAGATGGGATTTTTCAACAGCCGTTTGGGGTTATGATTGGGCGGTTGTTGGAAGTACAGCAGATTCCTATCCTGATGAACCTGATGATGGAATTGAATTGGGAGAAGAGTTTAGCTACGAAATAAATGTATATGATGGTATAATGTATGTTACATTCTCAAGTGAAGGTCATGAAACAAAAACATTCACAAAAAGTTTGGTGGCATCCGAGCACACAAATTATTCGGATATTCCACAGCAAGTATTAACCGTATTTAGTTCAACGGGACAGGATGGAACAGAATTAGTGAATGCTTATGCGGGTGAATTGCAATATTTTAAACAAGGCGCTTATAATCAAACGAATGGAAAAGACCCTGTAGACAATATGATTTGGAATACTGGGGCAGAAACTTATGGCGGAAATTTAGCAGACCAATATGCAAATGGAAGTTATGCGGAAGTATGGTTTAAAGCAGCAACAGTTGGTTCCGGCACAGCTCCTTAAAATAAAAAAAAAGCCTTCTTGCCTTTTTAGGAAGAAGGCTTTTAATGAATTACTTATTCTTTGTCTTCTCTTTAACACTTGAGCGCCATCATTTTTAGGAGCAACCTCTTTTTAGTTTAAGTAAAATTAAGATCTGAAAAATTATAGTCGTAAATTCCAGATGTTAAATGTGTGCCTACATTAAATCTTATTTGATTGTTCAATTCCGTCTCCCTTTATTTTTAGTGCTTTATTACTGTGTTCTATTCCTAGAGGCGATGTCTTTTAGAAAAACTTACGGTGAGATAAAATATTGTTGAAAATTTATGACGGGCAAAAAAAGCCCTTTATTTCTTACAAATAAAGGGCTGGGTATAATCAAATATATTAGTTCGCTCGATGTGGCGGTTCATCTCCCGGAGGTGGAGGTGGACGCATACCATCCTCTGCTGGTGGGGGAGAGTTCTGACGAAACATTTCATTCATGAGAATCTTCAGATTATCCTGTTGATCAGGTTTGCATATTTTTTTAAGATCCAGAAAGTGTTCGAAAGTTAACAGCTCAATCCTCGCCTGTTTTTCCTGAATTAGTTTTAAGAGAGAATCCGAAAGTATTGGCAACGGTGTGTCTTCCAGTACTTCATCGAACATTTGTTTTTTTAATTGACGAACTTCGGAGTCCAATTGAGCTGCCGCAGTCTGATGTTCGAAACGCAACTTTAAATATTCTTTAGCTTGTTGCTCATCAAAACCAAGTTCATTCTTTAGAAGCTGTTGTACCCGGAACATATCTTCTTCGCCATTTATCGGGCCCCTTTGCTGGGGGGGACCGGGAGGTTTGCCAAACCAAAGTAAGGCAATTAAAGCAAGATTGAGTGCAACGAGCATTATTATAACAAACACCAGATTTCGTTTTTGCTTAAAAATATCCATTACAATTTCCTATTCTAAATTAAATATATCAGAATGACTGCTATCCAAATTCAAATCTCCGGATAAAGTCTCTATTAATTCTTTTCGCGACTCAATTTGAGTATCTTCCTGATCTCCGCTTAAATACCAGGCACCCGTTCCCAAATTAATGGCAAATAAAACAGTAAATAATGCCGGTTTTAGAATGGCAGAAAACACATTTCGTTTTTTATATTTTTTATCCAAACGAGCCTTAACCCGCGTGTAAAAAAATGGATTAGGAGGCATCTCAAACTGATTATCAAGAAGCCCGATTGTTTTACTTACTTCCTGGTCGATATAATCTTTTTTATTCATTTTCTTGTCCTCTTTAACTTGGACGCTAGTTTTCATAAAAACTTGTGCCGTTTAGAACTGTTTTTCAAAATAATTTGCCAGATGTTTTTGTAAGTTCTTTTTTGCCCGATGGATAAGAGCCTCAAGTGCTGACAAAGAGACGTCCATAATCACTGCAATTTCTTTATTGCTATATCCATCTAGTTTGCTCAAGATTATTGCTGTTCTTTGATTCTCTGGCAACATTTCTATTGCATTATTTAACACTTGGTTTCTCTCATTTTCTTCCAGTTCCATATGAGGATCGCTGTCGGAAGGTAAAACTTCTTCCTCGTTTTCCTCGCTAAATCCGAATAGGGATGTGATTATTCCGAATCTTTTCTTCCGTTTTTTCATTCTTAGAAAATCGAGTGATTTGTTCACTGCAATACGGTATATCCAGGTGGAAAGTTGCGCCTCTTCACGAAAATTGGATAAAGATTCGTAAACTTGTACAAATACTTCCTGGGCAATATCATCAGCATCTTCAACATTATTTACATAACGGAAGCATGTATTACGTACTTTTTCCTGATGTGCTTTAACTAAAACTTCAAAATCCATTGCTCTTTTTCCAATATCATCAAGTGGACTGATTTGTTTAAAGCCCGGCTGTAATTTAGACGTTGCTTAACTAAAAACCTTGTGTCATTATAAGAAAAAAAATACACTTATCTAAAAGCATCACTGTAAAGTTGAATTTATCGGATAAGGAATCGCAAACTACATAGCCATCCACGTTATAACGATAATAAGGCGAGGGTTCGGGCACCGTAGCAAAGCTTATGGTTAAAATCATAGAAATGGATATGAGTAGAATTGTTTTCACGCTTCTCATGGAAACTCCTGTTAGTGAAATTAACATCTACCCCAAGCAGGACGAATATAATATTTCTAAATTTGTGAAGAAATGTAAATAATACTACTGCTTAAATGAATGTGAAAATTACAATCAGTATATTTCCGGCACAAAAGTCTGATCTTCCATAGGAGGACGAACGTAACCCTTATCCTTTTGCGGATGAGGAAGCTCAATCGGTTCAGGAGTTAAATCTTTGTATTCTATTTGTGTTAGAAAATGAGCTATACAATTCAATCTCGCCCTTCTCTTATCATCAGCTTCAACAACATACCAGGGCGCCTGCTTAATATCGGTGCTGGCAAACATGTGATCTTTCGATTTGCTATACTCAACCCATCGTTTACGTGATTCGATATCCATTGGGCTTAGTTTCCAGCGTTTAGTTCTGTTATCAATCCTTTCCTGAAAACGGCGCTCCTGTTCCTCATTGCTTACAGAAAACCAGTACTTAATAAGAATTATTCCGGATCGTACCAACATTCTCTCGAACTCCGGACATGAACGCAAAAACTCTCTATACTCTTCTTCAGTACAAAAACCCATCACTCGTTCAACCCCGGCACGGTTATACCAGCTCCTGTCAAAAAGAACCATTTCACCAGCGGCCGGAAGATGTGGAGCATACCGTTGAAAGTACCATTGAGTTTTTTCACGCTCGGTGGGTGTGCCAAGAGCAACAACACGACAAATGCGAGGATTAAGACTCTGCGTGATACGTTTTATAACGCCGCCCTTACCGGCTGCGTCCCGCCCTTCAAAAATAACCACAACTTTCAACCCTTCATGCTTTACCCATTCCTGAAGTTTAACCAACTCAATCTGAAGTCTGCTTAATTCTTTCTCGTAAAATTTTTTGTCAATCCACTCGGAGTGCTTATAAGTTTTATGTATCTGATGTTCTTTTTCATCTTTGTCTATCTTCTGTACTTCTTCAGGTTTATTTTCTTTATCGCTTTTTTTGTGTTTTTTCTTCTCACTCATTATTAACCCCTTAAATGTTTATCCAATTACTGTGAAAGAAGCACAGATGAAGATAACAATTCTATCATCATTTATATATAGAAAACGAAAGTAAGGGAATGGTAAGTTCAAAGAAAGGACTACTTAATTAGTTCTAAAATCCTGCCTGTATTAAGGTCTGTAACTATCCCTTCTTTATGCCAGTGTTTGCCGCAGCCGCAGTAGGGATACTAACAACTAGTAACTAGTTGTTAACTACAAGATTCAAAATTGAAGGACGGATATTATACGCTCTTTTAGAAAATATAATTTACTCGCTTATGTACATAAGCTAGAGTGCTTTAAAAACTTCAGTGATCATCTGGTCGAAAATACTTTCAAAAAATTTAATGATAATTTCGTAACATTTTTTTAGTGAAATAGGAGTTGCCTCCCCCGCTAACCTTTCTAGGTCTTTAAGCAATTTCGATTTAATTAAATAATGCTCCTCTAATTCATCTAGGTCAATATTAATTTCTAACAATTTGCCTGTGTATTTCCCGATAGAATAATGTATATCCCCAGAGAAATTGTTTTTCCAAGAAGTTGGGGATTCCGATACAGCATAATGAAAACGAATTTTTAAACTATCATCATCAGCAGTAACTTCTACTGAATCCGGTAGCAATCCAAAAGGGACTGATCTAGTTTCGTTCCCTCGACTCCTAATAACAGAATCTGAATTCCTAGTTTTAGGAAAGTAGGTTGTTTGTGTCATTATAACCTCCACATATAATATATCTTACAGTGTGGCTCCAATTATTTTAATGTAGTATTTTAATCTTTCGATTTTATCAGCCGTTAATGGAGTAATATCTTGAAAACTGTCAACGATAAAGACCCCTTTTGGTTGACCATTCGAATCAAACAAAACATCACCGTAAAAATGTCGTGCACGTTTATTTAGTCGTTTTAAAGTCCTTAAATCCTTCACGTATGCTCTTTTCATATACTCACGAACATTCTTTTCGACAAGGGTTCTACCCTTTACGTTTATTCCATCAAGATTTACAGATTCAATATCTGGTAAATTGTCAACTCTTAGTGAAACAAGATTGTGTCTCACAATTCCAGCGATACCTTGACAATCTTCTCTTGTTTGTGAAGAATAATTAAAATATGTTCTTGATTTAGGATACTCTAAACCGAACCTTTCCTTAACTACAATAAATTTCCCCCACTTGCCATTATTACTTTTCTCCTTAGTAAACCAATTAAAAACCTTGCTTTTTATATTAAACCACAGATTTACCCAAAATGTTGCATCTTTAAATATGGTGACACGAATATCTCTCGCATTATTATCGAAAAATTCTTCTATAATTGTAGACATCACAGCTTGGCGTATATTACATGAGTACTTTTTTGGAAAAAAAATTCTGTCTGATCCTGAAATACCAGTTAATAGTATCGTTATCAGAACAATTAAATATAGTTTCCATCCTAATAAATATGACAACATGTATTTAAATGAGCTATTCTCTATCGTTTCTAAAAGCTCATTATCTAGAATAGATAGAACAGCAAATATTATCGTTAAAAGAAGTTGCATTAAAAATACAAAATATTGCTTTCTCATTAGGATGGGATTTGTGAATCAAAAAATCTATGTATAACATAAAATACAAAATAATTTTAATATTTCAACTATTAATTTAGTTTTAGTAATAGCGGTCTTTGACCGCATTTAAAGATTAACTCATAAAGAGACTTTTTGAAGAAAAAACAGGATCGGCAGTAACTTTTACACCTAATTTTCTGAATCCAGCTTCATCACCGGGCGTTGGTATATGAGTCAGATGAACTTCACAACCGGACAAATTCTTAAGATTTTCAACCGCTTGTTTTGCTGCCGGATTTGAAATTGAGCTGATGCTTAAAGCAATCAATGTTTCTTCCAGATCCATACTGACTTCTTTACCGGTAAGAATATCTTTTTTAAGGAATGTTATTGAATCGATCACATTCTCTGGTATCAGGTGTAGAGTGTCGGGAATTTTTGCCATCCGCTTTGTGGCATTTAAAATTAATGCCGAAGCAGAATGCATTAGAGAAGAGTTCTTTCCTGTAATCAAGGTTCCATCATACAACTCAATAGCTGCACCACAATAAACTCCCTCATTTCCCTTTCCGCACTCTTCAGCTTGCTCAGCTGCTTTTCTCGCCGGAAGAACCACCAATCTATCTTCTACCTTTGCGTCAACACTTTTCATTATCATCTCTGATCTTTCAAGAATATCCTTTTCAACCAAACCCATAGCATATTCGCAGGCACACTTAAAGTAGCGTCTTATAATTTCCTGATGAGCTGCTTCCTGCAATGCCGCATCATCCGTTATTCCAAATCCTGCGCGGTTTACACCCATATCAGTTGGCGATTTATAAAAGGATTCTTCGCCAGTAATTTTTTCAATAATTCTTCTCAGTAAGGGAAATGCTTCAATATCTCTGTTGTAATTAACTGTTTTCTCATTATAAGCATCAAGGTGGTGGTAATCGATCATGTTAACGTCTTTAAGATCTACAGTAGCTGCTTCGTAAGCAACATTCACATTATGCTTAAGCGGTAAATTCCATATTGGAAAGGTTTCAAATTTAGCATATCCGGCTTTTCTGCCTCGCTTATATTCATGATATAATTGTCCAAGACACGTGCCTAATTTTCCACTTCCGGGTCCGGGTCCTGTAACCACAACAATCGGTTTGTCGGTTTTGATATAATCGTTAGCACCATAACCTTCATCACTTACAATTTGGTCAACATCCAGGGGATATCCCTTTGTAAAATTATGGGTATAAACGTTTACGCCTCTTCTTTCCAACCGGTTAATAAATGCTTTAGCCGCTGGCTGACCCTGGTAACGTGTTACAACAACTGCTGTTACCTCAATTCCCCACTCCTTGAAATCATCAATCGTTTTAAGTGCATCAGCGTCATAGGTAATACCAAAATCGGCACGTACCTTACCGCGCTCTATATCCCCGGAATAAATGCAGAGGATTACATCTACCTTGTCCTTAAGCAGCTGTAGTAACCTCATCTTTACATTTGGGTCAAAACCTGGCAGCACACGCGCCGCGTGATAGTCATACATTAACTTTCCACCAAATTCCAGGTAAAGCTTGTCATTAAAACGCTCAACACGTTTTAATATTTCTCCTGTTTGTTCTTCAAGATATTTTTCATTATCAAAACCAATTTTTGCCGCCATTTACCCTCTCCGTTTTTGAAATCCTGGAAACCAATATAAAAAAGAGAATCATGACTCCATAAATAAAAACAGAATCGTTTCAATTTTTTCGCAATCTTTATTACAACTTTTGTAACTTTTAGGGTGACTCCCAGTCTAATTAACCAAACATTTACATCCTAATTTGGGGGGAAGTACGTGAAAGAAACAATCTTAGCACTATTCAATCCGCAAAATGAGTTTTTTCAATTAACTAATGATTCGAAAAGAATTACTCATATTGCCTTATCTTCATTTATAATGCCGGTATTATTTGTTTTTATTGCCGCGGCTTTAACACAATTTGTTTTTGCACCACTATATTTTGGTGATCCAACTCAAGCAAGCCACACTGCTCGCGAATTATTCGGGCTCTTTGTAATGTTTGGTACGTCTGTTGTGGCAATATTTCTTTGGGTACGGTTCTTTGAGGGAAGACCCTTTTATACAATTGGTTTTACAAAAACGGGTGCGCTAAAAAAATATTTGTTTGGTTTTGCAACAGGGTTATTGATGAATTCCGCTGTTGTTGGAATTATGGCTTTATTTGGCTGCATTGAAATAGGAGTGGATAGTTCAGCCACAATCGGTATTGGTGCGATTGGCGGTGTTACGATTTTCTTTTTCGGATTTTTAATACAAGGTGCTTCAGAAGAAATTCTTGCCAGAGGCTGGATGTTTCAGGTAATTGGAGCGCGCTATCAACCCTGGATTGGAGTTTTGATTACCTCTGTGTTTTTTGCACTTCTCCATCTCGGAAATTCCGGTATTAATCCATTCGCAGTTCTCAATCTTTTCTTATTCGCAACACTTATGTGCCTTTACGTAATGAAAGACGGCAACATCTGGGCGGCATGTGCCTGGCATTCTTCCTGGAACTGGGTAATGGGTAATGTTTTCGGTCTTTCTGTAAGTGGTACAGGCGAAAAAGTTTCTCTATTCAATTTGAATACTACCGGTAATGAGCTTATAACCGGCGGTGGATTTGGACCGGAAGGTAGTTTGGTTACATCGATTGTACTGCTAGTTGCTATTGTTTTGGTAGGGATGGTTATTCTTAAAAGAAAACGATCATATTAATTATTGTGGCAGGTTATTCTATACCATATGAATAACCTGCCCTTTAAACGCATTGTCAACTCCTTCAATATTTAGTAATTATATGCTATTCATAGCTCAGCTTATTTATGCTATATTGTTATTAATCCAAAGCTAAAATCCCCCTTCTCTTTTCTTGAAATCGATTTTCCTTTTTCTGAGATAAACAGTTATCATTTATTTAAGGGAGCCAAATATGAAGAAAATTTTTTCTTATTCATTTGTCCTGTCTTTTGTTGCAATGTTTTTTATTTCATGCGAGAGTCCGACAACCAGTCAAATTGAAAATTCAAATGAGATTAATAGTCTTGCGAAAAAAGGCGATTTCACTACTCTGCAAGATGGAGTGATTTTATATTCATCCACCCATTATCTGGCTGGCACACCTATTCCTGTTGGATATGACGTTTATGGATACAACTACCAGGGGCACGTGTTTAAGGGGTCTTACGCAAATGCTTATTTGGGCGGGTATGGATTTCCTCCATATGAAGGAAGCGATGAAGCTTACCTCGCCGATAATCCAACTGTCGTGAATAACTGGGCTTGGGTCTATCGTAACACAGATTTATTAATGAAGTGGAATGACGCCTGGATATCTAACAAAGACTGCGATGGTGATGGTAAACTTGACAGATACTATGGTTTTGATTCATACATTGGATCTGGCGCCTGGTTAACAAATCATATGAAAGGTGGCGAAGGTAAGGAGACCTGGACTTACTTCACAAAAATTGTAGCCGCTCCTGAAGACGCAGTGCTCGGGGGTAGCTTTTGGTACACAGCAGATGGAACAGAAATTGGTTCTGTAATTTGGGGACAATTTGCCACTATTCTTGAAGTTGAAAGTGGATCTGGCGTTACTTACTTAAGCCCGGCTGGGCCTGGTTTTGGCCAATATTAAAATCTATAAGAGACATTAAAAGGCGGGCTAATTGCTCGCTTTTTTAATATTCCAAAACTAATCCAACACCAACTTCTTTAACATCAGTTACATTTGAAAGTCTGACTTTAGACTTGAGATCAGTACAATGACAGGCATGAATACTATCAACACCCAGCCTGCTAATATATTCCAGAGTACCATTCATTTGTTTCTCAGATGGATTTTGAAGATGCAAACCACCAACTATATCATAAACTATTTCTTCCTTACACACTTTTCTGGCATAATCAATAATGTTACAAATACCGGAATGCGAACAGCCTGTAATTATCACCAATCCTTTTTCTGATTTATACACCAGAGCAGAGTCTTCCGGCACCAAATCATTTTCAAGTTCACCCTCTTTCCTGCCGAAAGTTTCTGAAGATTCAAAATCATTTACTCGTGGAATTTCACCAAGAAATACCATCCTGTCAGTTATCCATTGAGGCTCCCTTTTCAAACTAAGCTCAAAATGCCTGCCTAACTTTTCTTCAGATATTATTGATCCGAATTCCGCAATTCCGGGAAATGAAACACTCGAAAACGTTTTGGGATGAGCAAGTATTGCCGGTTTCTTGTGGGGTATATTTTCGATTGACAGTTCTGTAAAGTATTTGATAAAGGGATCAAAACCCCAGGTATGGTCGAGATGCCCGTGTGATATGGCAATGTAATCCAACACCGACAGGTCTACTTTCATTTTCTGGGCATTAGTTAAAAATATATTTGAGTAGCCAACATCCAGGAGAAGATTTGTCTCTCCATCCTTAATGTGAAAACAGAGTGCCGGTTCCGCCAGGAAGTATCTGTCAATTAAGGTGTTGTTGTCAACAAGTACAGTAAGTTTCATTTTCTATCCTCAAAAGACGTTTTAATTAATCTTTGTAATCCTCACTGCGCCATGGAGGGTTGCCATAGTTAAGATAAAAATTTTCAACCTTGGCGCGGGCCCAGGGAGTTTTTCTGAGAAACTTAAGGCTGGATTTAATGGAAGGATCAAAGAGAAAACAATCCATATCAAGTTTTTTACCCAGTTTTTCCCAACCATAAAAATCAACTAGTCTGGTAAGTAACCTCTCCAAACTGACTCCATGGAGAGGATTGTTTTGTTGTTCGACACTCATATAATAACCCGCTTATTTACACCCTGAATATAGTTTTATAGAAATTAATCTGCCAGAAACTCTCTGTAATGTTTGCTAAAAACCGCCACCAGAAAGGCGAGAAAGGAAAGTACGCTGCAGAAAAAAATATCACAAGAGTTTTTCAAAATAGATAAATCCTGTTTCTTTACTTCGGTTAAAATGAATAAACAAACCCAACCATCATATGGTGAATGTTATCAAAACCGTGGTTGTATTTATAGATGTATTTAAAATCCATCTTCAAGTGCTCGTACATATTGTAATAGAGCCCGGCACCTAACCCCAAATTAAAATCATCTTCTTTAACTGCCTGAGAGCACTGACAGAAATTATAACCCGCTTCCATTATGATGTAAGGAGAACTGTGTCCGTGAAGAATAAAATATGAAAGCCCAAAAGAAACCGGAGTAACGTTGAATTCATTATTCTCTTCCGGCTTATCAATTGAGTAATGACCAACCGAAAGATGTAAAAAAAATTGTTGTGTTAAGTTTGTTTTGATCTCTAACAAGGTTGATGTATCAAAAAGAACAAAATCATCTGTGGTAAAACCGCCGTATAACCCAAGGGAGAAATATGAAAAGGAGGATTTCTTTGGTGAATATTGAGAATATGAACTGATGTGTAAAACAAAAATTAAAGCCAGTAGCAGGAATTTATTCATCTAATTTTCTATTTGTCAGTTTAACAATAAATGTTATTTAAGTGAATCGCTTCATGGATAAAGTAAGCCGAGGGCGACAAAAAACACTTTAGAATAAATGAGGTCCATTAACTTCCAGGCAATAAAGATACCGAGGAATGAGAACATCCGTTTATTGATAAGTTCAAGATATTTTCTGCCAAGAGAGTCAGGAAGTATTAGAGGGAGTATCGAACTTCCATCCAGCGGAGGAATAGGAATAAGGTTGAATACAAACAAAATAAGATTAAGTGAAAACATTATACTAAGGAGTTTGGCAATCCACACCCAGTAACCGGGATTGTTAGCCGCTGTTATTGACATAAAGTTAACTGAATCCGGTTGATGAAGATAGTTGTAATTCATACCCAGATGTATTAAAGCAGCCGAGATTATTACGAGCAGAAGATTTCCGAGAGGGCCAGCAAAAGACATAATGGCAGCTCTTTTAGGATGTTCCCAGCCCCAGCCCCTGCTGTAGGGCGCGCTTGCCCATCCAAGCATCCACCCGCTCATTGAGTAGGTGAGAAAGGGTACTACAACAGTCCCAAAGGGTTCTCTCTTGATATGCGGCCAGGGATTGAGAGTAACCTGTCCTGCATTGTATGCCGTGTCATCACCAAGCTTGTAAGCTGACCATGCATGCGCAGCTTCGTGGATGGTTATGGAAATTAGAAAAACCACGTACCAGATTGCAGGATCAATGAGACTTTCTATATTAACAATTGACATAGATCTAATCGTAATTGAGAGTTGATTTAATTTACTATTTAAGCCTGACAGTTGAAACTATATAATCTGGTTAATTGAATACATGACCGGGAGGTGGATCAATAAGATAGCAAAGCTCAAATGACAAAAACCAAATAAAATTCTAAAATACAAAAAAATAGAACTGCGTTGATAGTGAGCTTGTTTTTCAATACTAAGCTGGTGGTTTGTGTTTAACAATCATTCTGGATATAGTTAATTAACATTGACTATATTTCTTTTAGCCGAGGAACTAATATCAAATTGAACACGTATCAGTATTATTCTGTTTAGATGTTGTATTTGGAGATAAAATGATTAAAAAAAATATTGTTGGAGTAATTATACTCCTAAGTTTAACGGGATCTTTATTTTCACAGAGCTTTACAAACGAGGACATCAGTAAATTAGTAGCCCGTTATAAGAGTGATGCACGTGGACCTTATAAGGACATTAGATGGTTTTGTGTTGACGGCACGACTGTTACACCCGATCTACGCTGCAGCGAACCCGGAGCGGTGCAAAGAGCCCGTTACAAAGATGAAGTAATTTCCCTAGCGAATAAGAAAAACGTTTTTCTCGGTCAGATATTATCTACAACCCTTTTCCCTGATTTTTGGGATGTGCAGAATTTCAACAGCCGACTAAAACAATATCAATTAGAGAAATACCTTCGCTCAGTTGATAACGGCTGGGTTTTAAGAAAAGCTCAGCACTATCGCGGCGCCTTCCAGGCTGAAGATGAAGATGCCTGGGGATTGGAATTTTTCAACTGGCTTCTGGCTGGTGACTCAACGCTCACCACAAATTTTTTCATCATCAGGGAAGCAGTTAAGTCTATTCCTCATAACGAGAATTCTAACCTGGTTCAGGATATAAGAGCAGTATCAAAAACTATTGCCGAAATTTATCCGGCATTTATGAATATCCGGGTTAAAATACATGGTCAGCCCGAGCAAACTGACCTGGGTAATGTTGTTGCCTTTCAGAAAAGCCACCTGACAAAACTCCCTGCTGAAGCAAAACCAATGTTCGACAAACTTATCAGTGATATGGAGAAGTATTACAAACCGATTAGTCTTGAAGATCTCAGAAAACAATTGAAACCTGTGCCCTCTGCCAGCGAAATACATAAATCTATTTCTCAATTTATCACAGCCAATAATTCCAAAACATCCGGGTTGAATTTTTTAAGAGAAACTTCCGATGTTATTTTTTCCATCAGAAAAAATATGTTGACCGTAAAATCCCCCAAAGCGCGTCTTGCTTTACTTGATATTTCGATTAAACTGGAGGGAATTTTATTCAAAGAAATAAACAATTTGCCCTCTGACAATTTATCTCAGGTTTTGGAAAAAAATTACCTTCTTGCTAAAACCATTACCGGCTGTGGATTTCTTGAGTTGTGGGAGTGGGAAAGTGTTAGTGAAAAACTGAAACCCTCACCCAACAACAATTATACATTGGATGAATTAAATGTCTACCTCACAAATACCAGACGTGTATTAGAGTGGGGAACCTCTATGGCAACCTCTACTTTTCAGAATGTCGTTAATCTATATCTTCCTTTCGAGCCGCTGGTTAAAAGTTTTAATGATGATCAGATACGCTCTACACTACTCCTGCCGTTAGGCACATCCTTTAATGCGCTTTTCGGTTTTTTTAACCGGGAATCAAATTTAACAAATAATGTATTTAACGAGTCTGATGTTGGAAGCGTACGAGGCTTAAACCCCGGCTATGCAAAAGGAAAATTAGTAGTTGTAACAGAGGATGCCGAGAACATGGATTTTGCGAGTGATAAGATATACTTTCTAAATCGCCCGCCGGCTGATTTGAAACCTGTTGCCGGAATTGCGACTGTAAGTGAAGGAAATCTTGTTTCGCATGTTCAGCTATTAGCAAGAAATTTGGCCATTCCTAATAGTGTGATTTCCTCCGAGTTGCTCGAGAAACTTAAGTCTTATGCCGGCAGGGAAGTCTTTTACGCGGTTTCTCCTAAAGGGACCATAATATTAAAAGAAGCCTCGCAAATGAATAAAGTTGAGAAAGAACTCTTTGCAAAGAAAAGCAGATCAGACGAAAGAATAAATGTTCCAACGGATAAAATCAATCTATCGGAGACTGGCATTATCAGCCTTGGCAAATTGAGGGCAACCGATTCAGGAAGAACATGCGGTCCAAAAGCCGCAAATCTAGGCGAGCTTAAGTTTCTCTTTAAGGACAATGTAGTTGAGGGCCTTGTAATCCCCTTTGGTGTCTTCAAAAAACATATGGATCAACAAATGCCGGGCATGGAAATATCCTACTGGCAATTTCTCGAACAAACTTTTTCAGAAACTCAGGAAAATGGTTCTCTTCCAAATACGCAGAAAAGTAATGATGAATATATTTTAGCACGTCTTGATGAATTAAGAACTGCCATAAAAAACATGAGGTTATTACCTGACTTTATGAGTGAGTTAGATTCTAAATTCCCCGAAATTCTTTCGCAACCACTGGGTAATGTTCCGGTATTCATCAGAAGCGACACGAACATGGAAGACCTGAAAGATTTTACGGGCGCCGGATTGAACCTAACCCTGTTTAACGTCGTAACAAAAGAAAACATTTTGCAGGGAATAAAGGATGTTTGGGCCTCACCTTATTCCGAGAGGAGTTATAAGTGGAGACAGAAATATCTTTTGAATCCGGTTAACGTTTACCCTTCTCTCCTAATAATTCCCTCTGTTAATGTGGAGAAAAGCGGAGTAATGATAACAAAGGGAATAACTACCGGCAACAAAGATGATATAACCATAGCCTTTAGTAAAGGGGCAGGCGGCGCTGTCGAAGGACAAATGGCAGAGACATATTTGATCCCTCGCGATGGTGAAGTTGATCTGATATCACCCTCACGTGAATTCACCTATAATGACCTTCCAGTTACCGGTGGAACTACTAAAAAAACAGCTTCTTTGAATAATCCTCTTTTATCTAAAGCAGAATTGGAGTCATTGAAAAAGTTTGCGTCCGTAATAATTGAAAAATTACCAAAACAGAATGCAGGTGAAAGCTCGGCCCTGGACATAGAACTAGGCTTCGCAAACAATCAGATATGGCTGTTTCAGGTAAGACCTTTTGTAGAAAACAAGAAGGCGCTTTCTTCCTCCTATCTCGAGTCAATTACTCCTAAGATACCCGGAGAAAAACTAATTAACGCTAACGCAAAACTTTGAGGATGAAATGAAAAAAAGAACGTCGCTGGTAATAATCTTGCTAATAATATTATTTCTGATTCCTGATAAATATACATATCCAATAGATGGTTATGAATCAACGGGCATTAAAAGATTAAACAGACTTCAATTAATACTCGAGGGCAAAATAAAAGACAAGCCCCCTGTAGCCGGCGCCTTAAAATCTATAAAGGACATTAAATTAAATTATACGGAAAACAAGGATGATTTAGCCAATCTGATTCCACCCGTGGACGCAGCCTTGCAAAAGGAAATTAGCGCGCTTTTCCCAAACCTTGATGAAAGTTATTCGCTTACAGTAATGGAAATAACGCCAACGAAAAAAGCAAGATATGCCCAGATAAGAAAAGATAAAACTTACATGCCGGGCAGCGTAGGCAAACTAGCCATTGTTGCCGGTCTATTTACGGAATTAAAATCTCTTTACCCGGACTCATTTGAAAAAAGGCAAGCTCTTTTAAAAAATAAAATGGTAAAGGCCGGACGCTGGGCAATACCGAACTTTCACACCGTTCCGTTTTTTGACCCGAAGACGAAGGATTTTTTTAAGCGAACAGTACAGGAAGGAGATGTTTTTAGCCTTTACGAATGGGCTGATCACATGCTCTCGGTAAGTTCTAACGCTGCAGCCAGCATTGTATGGAAAGAACTGATTTTGATGAGAGCCTTTGGCACAAAGTATCCTGTTGATGAAAAAACCGAAACAGCTTTTTTTGAAACTACTCCAAAATCTCAATTGAAAGAACTGGCTATGTCGGTTGTTAATGATCCATTAAGAAAGATAGGTATAACGAAAGAGGAATGGCAGCTGGGAAGTTTTTTTACTAAAGAAGGAAAAAACTTTGTCCCTGGCGAGGGCGGCAGTATTGCTTCGCCATACGGTCTGATGAAATATCTTGTAGCGCTTGAAAAGGGAATTATTGTTGACCCACAGTCCAGCCTTGAAATTAAAAGGCTGATGTATCTTACTGACAGAAGAATTCGTTATGCATCTGCCCCGGCTTTAGCTAACGCAGCGGTGTATTTCAAATCCGGTAGTTATTATAAGTGCAAACCGGAACCTGATTACGAATGCAAAAAATACGCTGGCAACGTTGAGAACTATATGAATAGTGTTGCGATTGTGGAACATCCTGACGGAACGGTTTATCTGGTTGCGCTTATGTCGAATGTGCTGAGGAAAAACTCCAATTCTGATCACATGACACTGGCGTCAAGAATTGATAAGATTATTCGCTCTCATTAATCGGCTTGTTGTATTTTTGCCAAAGACTGTTTTGCAATTTGTTGAATTTTTTGATTTTCACTCGTTGAATACTTATTTAACAATGGGCGGTATTGAGGATCGCGTAACATGCTGATCAGGTATAACACAGATAGCTGAACCTTTACATCATTTCCATTGAGTAGCATTTCAAAACATTCAAACTCATTTGGTATCCTTATTTTCAATTCCTTTATTGCTTCTTCGGAAATTGAGGTAAGGATAGCCGTTTCTACTATGGGAATAAGTACTTTCTTTAGATTTACTTCCAGTAAATTATCCAAAAATTCTATGGCGTTATTTCTCAGATCCGGCTTATTACTTTGTATTCCCTTAAAAACATTAATAACATCATCCGGCGGATATTTCAAACCGAGCAGTCTGAATATCCTTTCAAGGCTGCCATCAAGACGTCTTTCGAGTAAACTTAAAAGATCCTTTCGTGCTTTCTCAACTTCTGTTGCAGAAGTATCAACTTCATGTAATGCAATAGGATTGTTCTGTATTTGTTGATACAGAACAGCAAGTGTATCTAAATACGATCTGGATTCATCCAATATTCTTTGGATAACATTTTTCTGATAGTAATTAAAATAAGGGAATTTGCTCTTCAAATGATTAAGCGCTTTTAAAGATTCTACTTTTAATACAAGTTCTTCCCTGTCAAGCACCTGAAACAAAACATCAACCGACTCCTGAATTCCAATTTCCTGCATTACAGAGGGAATTCTTTTTCTCACCTCTATATCAATTTTTTTGTCTTTTATATAAACATTCAATACGTCAATGACAGCGCCTCCAAAATTAAGAATAGCTTTTTTGGATTCCGCAAAGTATTTCTCGTCTCCTAAATATAGAACTAATCGATTCAGAAACTCCGCATCAGTAGAATATCCGGCTGCCTTAATTGAGTTGACAACTAACAAGTCTTCATTGCTTTCCAATCCATCACGGAGATGATTAAAGAGTCCATTCATGTTTGCCATTCCAATCGCCTTTATCAGGTAAGATAGAATGTCAATTCTTACATTTGCATACCTTGCATTCTGAATCTTTTTCAAAAGAGTTTCTGTTCGTTTTTTCAGTCCAAGCTCTTTTTGTAATTCTCCGTTGTCTCTCGTCTCTTCTGCAACACAAAACAGCGCTGTGGCATTAATTGAAATGTTCTCACTCTCAATATATTTTCGGATATATTCATCATATTCCCCGTTGCAGCGCGAAAGGATATAAGTCAGAGCTTCTTCTCTAAGCTCGGGATCATCTTCATTTATCAGTGCCGATACTTCGGCTGAATAGTTGCTTTCTTTATAAAAATACAGGTTCCGTAATACCTCCAGCTTAATTTTGCTTGATGGACTGTTCAAATGAGAGAGAAGCTGTGGCAAGAATTCAACATTCTGTATTTCTTTCATCTTGTTAAGAACAAAAAGTTTTTGCTTCTCACCTCCCGAGTCCAGAATTTTTTTTATCCCGCCAAGTATGGACTCATTACCAAGGTCAAATATTTCTTTCTTCTTCCCTTCGCCATTATTCTCAAGCTTAATTTTAAAGGAGTTAATGTACTCGTTTCTGATTTTTTTGATAAACTGAAACCAAAAAAATAAGAGAACTATTATCAGTAAACTTATCAGGCGTACGGAAATGTTTAGACCGCTAACAAAAATTACAAGTATCACACCTCCAATGCCAGTTGCAATACTATCAACAAATACATCGATAAATGGTTTGGTCTGTGTTTTTATCTCTGCAGGAACGGGAAGAGCAAGAAGTTCAATGCCCGCCTTATTCACGGATTGTTTTAAGCTGCCGTCAAATGTTTTTAGTAAAATTACCGCCCATAGTTCAGGCATTATCAGAATGGCAACTGCGCCAATAAAAATTCCCGCGGGAAGAAAAAGCAATGAAGTGCCAACGCCGAATACACCGACCACTCTTCTTGTAACAAACAACTGGACAAGCAAGGAAATCATATTAAGGTTTGAGAACCAAAAACCAAAGAATGCTGTCAACTCATCCGGATCACTTATTTTAGCCGAGGCAACAGCGCTGAACTGATATTCAACCAACTTTGCTACTACAACGCTAATACCTACAATACTTGCAAGATAGGTGAGATGCTTTGAATTACGAATCAAATTGAACGGGTGTTCTGCAAATCCGGATGATCTTTTCTTCTCTTTGTAAATTGTACTTTGCGATATCAGACTTACTTTCCAAATTTTCTTTGTAACATACATTGAAATTAAGAGGAAGAATAAACAGACAAGCAGCAGGTTTTCACTATTTATTAATTCAGCCAAAATTGAGGTGAGATATCCCCCGAATATGCCGCCGGCAATTGCCCCTGAACCGATAAACCCGAACAGGCGTTTGGCTTCGCGGGCATTGAAAATCATGTTTGCTAAAATCCAGAATTGAGATGCGGATAAAACGGCAAAAATAACAGACCATATATAAAAGGCAAATAACACCCAGCCTTCTAAATAATTAAATCTCAAAAGCACCCAAAAAAGCAGAAGCGCAAAACCTGAGAGATAAAACGTTGTAAATATTATTTTTATAAGGGAGTTACTCTTTAAATACCTGGAATAAATAACGGAAACAATAGCCGCGGTAATTGCGACCAAAATAAATGCCAGGGGCAACTTTTCTACACCGAACTTATAAATAAAGAGGGCGTTTACAGCTGGTTTGATTATCAGTATAGAGGACACAAGCAAAAACATATTTGCCTGCATAAGAAGAGCGCGTGAGAACTCTCCTTCCCTTATGCCAAAAACCCGTTTTAAGAAATATTTAAAAGTGAGTATTACATACTGCATAAGAAACAACCATTCTATTCGAAATCATCAACATCTTCAACCTCATTTACTGAAACTAAATTCTTTTGAAGCAGTTCTTCTACTATCGGAACAAGCTCTTTTAAGATCTTACTTCCATCCGGGTCCTCGATTAAAGCAACAAGGATGTACCTTCGCCAATCATCTCCCCAAACTAAAATGGAATCTGAGTGCCAATCCTTCCATGTTCCTGACTTTCTATATAATTTTGCGTTGGGGTCTTCCTTTTCAATAACACTTACAAACTTATGATGAATTTCCGGATCGCCCATTACGGCTAACATCTGTTTGGATCTCTCATAATTTATCAATTTGCCATAAGCCAACATATAATAAAACCGACAAACCTGCGAAACAGTTGCAGCATGACTAAGTCCAAGAATTGGTTCAGGAAACCTGCTGCCGGTTTTTGCATATTTCTTTCCAACCCACAATCCGCCGCCAAACTTTTTATCGTAAAATTTATATTTAGGATCTGTAAGCACCTGACTAATTTTCTCATACCCCAGCCTCTCCATCATTCTGGTTGAGGCCTGATTGTCAGATTTTGCTATCATAATCCTAATATCATGAAGAAGTTCCGGTGTTTCAGCTAACTCCCCTTTTTCAAAAGCGTCCATGCTCGCCAGAAGTATACCAATTTTGGGCAAACTGGCGGCATACATCATTTCGTTCCCGTTGATACGTGCAAATTTAATCATGGAAGTGTCTGACAAATCAACAACGCCGATTGCCATTTTCTTCTCTTTGATCAGCCGACTCCATTTTTTGTTCTTGTTAATCTTAGACATTAACCTAAACTGAAGATTCAGATCAATCAAGCTTCTCAGTGGTTTTATTTTTTTCCCGGTTGTGTTGAAGGGAAGTTCGATTTTCGTCTCTACCGGATCATTACATACAGTAATAGAAGTAAAAAGAATTAACAAAGCTATTACAATCTTCATGCCTGCCTTAATCTTAAAATGATTCAAATTTAGCACAATGAATAATCTTCTGTAGAGGAGGATGCAAGTATATAGATAATTCCACCATTAAAAAAATTATTTTCTTCAATTGCGTTTAATATTGTCATGATCCTTCCATCCGGATTTTCTGCCATTTTCAGAGAAACGTAGGTGGGAAAAATTAGTGTATGATTGGTTGTTCCTCTCATTACGGGACAGTTCTGGAATTCGTGTTTGAGTTTCTATACTGAACTTATATAAAACTGAGAGGTACTTCAACTATGAGGGCAAAATCTTATGTTGATTCTTGCTCTTCTAGCCAGTCCATAGCCTCTTCGGGCTCCGCAAATAGTTTAGTAATAATGCCATTTTGCGAATTTAGCTATAAAACTGGGCCAGGCTTGATTTTCCAACAATTGATTCCGGTAAAATAATTGCCCAGTATTTCCATCCGGCCTCTTTTGCCGCGGGGCCCCAGACTTCCTTTCCATATTGAATATCTTCAGGAGAGAGGGTTGGATTATTTCGATCATCCGACAGCCATTTGGTTGCCCCATGATCTTTCATGATTTTTATTCCGGCGTTTAGATATTTGTGTAATGTTTCACCATAAACATAGTAGTGAAATTTGTGATGAATAATTTTTTTGTCAGGATAATACAAAAGACTAAAATTTTTGCTGTCAATTATTTTTTCGACTTTCATAAAACTTAATCCCTTTGGTCTTTATGTTATTCTGAGCGCAGAATAACCTTCTCAGAAGTCAAATAATACAATTAAAAGTATTTTCTTCACTAACAATTCCTGGTTAAAAAAAGTGCTCTGTATACATCATCAGCTAGTTTATAAATTTATTTAATAATGAGATATACTTAATAAATATAAAATTCTTCCAACAATTAGATCCGGGAGCAAAGCAATCTTTACAAATTAACATTAAAGGGCAAAGTTACTTTCCCTAGCAGAACTGACGTTATCTTCTGTTTGGCTTTGTTGGATTAGTAAATATTGAGATTTAAGGAGGTTTTCGAATCACTCATTTATAACTGAGAGACTATATTTAATTCTGTAGATATCCAATCTCCCCCGGGAATTTTCCTCAATATATGTTGAATAGTAAAGATATGACTCATCAGAAAAATCAATAGAAGAACCAAAATTCCAAGTGTCAGGAATATTCATTTTGCTGTTTATCAGCACCGGAGTTGAGTAGCCATTTTTTGACAAATAGCTTATGTATAAAAGAGCCACGTCCTCACTTTGTTTTCTCGTGAACAGAATTGTTTTGCTGTCATGCAAAAAAACTGGATCAAAATCATCCGCTTCCGAATTGATGTTATCAATCGCCATAGGCAGACTCCACCCTTCTAATGTTCGTTCCGAGACAAAAATATCATGTTCACCTTTTCCCTTAATTCCATCAGTACAGTAAATAAACTTGCTGCCGTCAGTTGAGACTGAAGGACCCCATTCATCACCGGGAGTGTTAAACTCAGCGCCCATATTTACCGGCACTCCAAATGTATAAGTTGCTGAATCGTAACTGGCATAGTAAATATCATCCTTGCCAAACCCGCCGGGACGATTGGAAAAGAAGTAAATCGTTTTACCGTCTGCAGAAAAACAGGGATCGAAATCGTTTTCAAGTGAATTGAAAGATGCTGGTTGCGGATTACTCCAACCATTTTCATTTCTTTCCGCCTGCCAGATATCAAAACCACCGACACCATTTTCCCGTCCGATTGAACCCCAAAGAACTATTTCGCCATCTTTTGAAAAAGTAATTTTTACTTCGGAATTTTCTATGCTGATAATTCCAGGGGCAAATATTTCCGGTTCTCCCCTAAAATCTATTGATTGGCAATTGATAATGGATACACCGACAAAGATTACAAACAATACTCTCTTTTTCATAAAACCCTGTTTTTGAATTAGCAGCAACGGCACAATTGTTCTGGCGCTTTTTATTACTACTTAGTTTTTAGCTTTATTGATATTAATTCTTTTACAAACTCTATATTTTTTTTGCTGTTCATTACGAGAGTAAGACCGCGAATCTTGCCATATCTCTTTCCCTCCTTAAACTCCTCTTTTAATTTTTCCGAAAGTCTGCTTTCCATAATAGCCGGTTCGGCTTTATCCCCAAAATAAAAAGTAATTCTGAAGGCATCGTGGATAACCGAAAGCCAGAATATAGTTTTTTCTTTTCTGGTAACTTTCATCAACCAGCTCTTGCCGTCATTGTAGTATTTCCACTGCTCGTTAAAATCGAGAAGATCCGAATGAATGTAGTTGAAAATCAAATCCCAGTATATTCTGGATTTACCTATGTGAGAAAATATTACGTCTTCTGTTGGGAATTGATCTTTGTCTTTCAGAATATGCGGCTCCATTTAATCTCCTTGTACTAAATTTGAATACATTTTAGTGATACCAAAAACCAGTGCGCCTGCCGGCTCTTTATGCGGGTCTACCCGCTTCAATTTCGAAATTAACACGGCAGAAGAAGATTGGCTTTTTGCTGAATAGTTTTTTGTGGAAAATCTTTATCAATTCTAAGACAAAAGCTTTCAATTTCTTTAATGATATCCATTATTTAACAATTCTGTTTTGTGTTTATAGCTATATATTGTAACACAACGCGGTGTTAATTGCAATTGTCAAATATGGAAAGAAAGCCTGTCTATTGTTTTGTAGTAGCATAACAAGTTTTCTTTTAATGGACAACAGCATTGCACTATCGCTATTTGCTATTTATTTTGAATCGGACTGTCTGACCTCTAATGGTCAAACGAGAAATTGGCTTTAGAGCTGTGTCGCTTCTCTAAGATGTGTGAAGATATGACTTTGAAGTTTTAAAGTAAAGATGGAGAATTTCGACTACTCCCGAGAAGAGCGAGAGCTAAGATAAGAGCAAGATCATGAGCAAGATAAAGAACAAGAGCAGGATTAAGATTAAGATTAAGAACAGTTTAACTCTATAGTGCTGCTCCTTACTTCTTAAGTCCTGTTTTGCCAAGGTTGTTTATCAGCCACTCTAACTGCTCTTTTTTACCCTTCAATAAACTCTGCCATCCTTCAACGGGGTTATTAAAAAACGCTTCGTGCCTAAAAGTTACAACATCGGTTATGTCGTGGAAATCCTTTTTCGAGCCAAACATTTCATTAAAAAAGAGAGGGTAATTTACTTTTTCATATAACTCAAAATATTCATCCGGGTTAAGATAACTTAAAAGGGTGCCTGTAAGCGCTGCCTGATGGATAAAAATCCTCTGCTTAATACTTTGCTCGCACATTTTCCGTAACGCGACATCTTTATATAGCAATTCAAAATTATCAGCCCAGTTTTTAAATATTCCCCGTTCAGGACGAACAATAAGACACCCGGCATTTATATATGGTTTTATGGTATCCTGATCGGCCGGCGTTACCATGGGAAAAACTCTGCTTTCATCAACATTCATAAGCTCAAAGGAACGTGCCCAGAATTCATCCAATTTATCTTTATAACCCAAACCAATATTTCTGTGCATGACCGGACGATACCCCAGATTTTTACCGGTTGGCAAAATAAATTCGGCGGGTTCTTTTAGCACTACCGTATCAAAGTTCAGCCACGCCAGCAGATCATAATTACCCAGGGCTTCACTTTCTGCCGCAACAGCGGCGTAAGCTTTCGAAGCAAAGTAATACCATTGGGCTTTCTCGGGCACATCAATTGTTTTAAGTGTAACATTAAGTTCGGCTAATGAAGTTAAGATTTCGGAAGACAGATCCCTCGTATCAAAAGAGGTGTAGACCCACGTTTCCGTATCGTTGTACTCACCGGCAAACTCTTTAATGCTTTCAGCGAATAATACGATGTAGTTTAACTGATACTCCTGCTCGGCTGTCATGGCAAAGACTATTTTTTTAGGCTGACCTGATATTGTGGTAATGATGAGAGAGATTACAAAGAATATAAGTGTGTAAAATCTAAAAAAAATGGATTGCTTCATGTTAGTGGCCCCCGACACATATATGTTAGCAAAATTTTGAATTTTAAACAGATTTAAGATAAGACAAAATGAAGCAAGAAAAAACCGGAGAATATTTTTTGCCCGACTTTGGGAATGATTGGTCAGGTACACGAAGAAATGCCAGGTGCTAAAATCTAATAAGTGGCGCTTTTGCTTCTAAGTAGATACTCCTCAAAATCACGAAAGCGCTTTAAGTACCATCAGGCAGGAAGTTTTCGGATCATTTAGTATCTTTTTTTCAATCTCAAATCCAGCCTCACCGGCTAATGATTCTACTCCGCCATTATTTATGAAGTGTTTGAAGTTCTTAAAGTGATCAGCGCCGGCAAGGAATTCCACAACGAAATTAACCGAACCCCAAAATCCTTTGGGATGCGGGGCGATGTATTCCCCGATTATTATTTTATCCGCAACGTTTTTTAATCCCTTTAACAGACTAATCCTATCGTGAGAATCCATCTCGTGAATAACGTATGTAAGTACGGCATAATCGTACTTTCTGCCATCATTCAATTCCAGAGCATTCCCGTGAACGAATTCTATTTTTTTACTTTTCCCGCCAAGGTTCTCTTTTGCCAGTGCTATGTTTTTATCTGATAAATCAATGCCTTTTATGTACCCACAATGATCTTCAAGCTGGAAAGCCATTCTGCCCGTACCGCACCCGACATCAAGAAGAACGCTGCCGGGTTCAATCATCTTTTTAATGTTAGCAAAAAGCCTGTCCTGATTGGGCGCGATAATTCTATCGTAAAAGTGTCCGTCGTACCAGTGCGTTTTATTTTGCATCATACTTTAATCTCCAAGTCTGCCTGATGAGGTGCTTGCATTTCAAAAAAGATTCCTGGCATTTTTCTTATTATTAAGAAACAAAGAAAGGAAATGGTTTACTCTAACTACTTGAGGACAATCATTTTCCTGGAGACCCTTGAATTACCAGTTTCAAGTGTATAGAGATAAACACCGCTTGAAAGATTATTTCTTTCGAAATATACTTTATGCGTGCCGGGTGTTTTCGTTTCGTCAACAAGAACATCCACAACTTCTCCAAGCGTGTTGTACACTTTCAGTTTAATGTGCTCTGTCTCTGGCACAGTATATTGAATCAGCGTTCCAGGGTTAAAGGGGTTGGGATAATTCTGCAATAATACAAATGAAGTTGGCGGAGCTTCTTCTTCAACATCCGTAAGATAGCGTCCCATTCCAACCAAAACAGCACAAGAGGCTTTAATGGATTCGGTAATAAACAACTGATCTATATTCGAGGAAATATCATTATACGTATGATAGAACGGACTGAAATTTGTTTCTTCAAAATAAACACCATCATAACCATGATTTATAAACCCGCGTAAATCAGCACCAATATATCCCTGTCTTTCAACATTAATTGCACAATTATTTCTTGCTAAGTCGAACAGCATGGCTACGTTTGGGAAATTATCAGGATGACCCAACCCAATAATACTGTTAATGATGTAGTCACTGTTATTACCTACCATATCGTTATTAACAATCAGTTTGATGTCATCACCACGTGCGCTTGCTTGCGCGGCATAAGTTTCTGATCCGGAACCACCAAAATTCATTAATTCTTCAGCAGCAAAACAGATAAATTTTAAAGTACATTTCGGTTGGAAATCGGATTCCATTACAGCCCTTGCCGTTTCAAGAACAGCGGTAGTGCCACTGGCGTTATCATCTGCACCCGGCGCAAGTAAAAACTGATCGGAATTCTGCGAAAAGCAATCATAATGCCCACAAGTAATAAATATTTCTTCAGGAGTTTCTGTTCCCCGCAGAGTAGCAATTACATTCACCTGAGTTGTTGTTGTATCAACTCTTCGATTTGTATAGGGCAGGGTTATTTCTGTATGAATCTGAAAGCTATCCAATACAACATCTGTAAAACCCATTTCTTCAAATTGAGCCTTTAACCAACTAGCGACTTCAAACCTGTTTGGCGCCAGAACGAAACGAGTACCGAAACCTTCCAGTTCTGAAATATAAGACATGATTTGCTGTCTGGAGATTTTACTTATTACTTCAGCAACGGAGACATCCTTTGATGATTGTCCAAACGAAACAATAGAAAGGGTAGAGATCAGGATTAATAAGGCGAAAGTTTTTTTCATGCGTCATCCAAGGTTTAAATTCTGGTTCATAGGATAGCAAGGTGCTATTTAAAGTACAATGCCATAAATGGGTCATTTATGTGTCCATTTTTGCTAAGTGGTAACTTTATCAGTTTATTTCAACAAAAGCATTTTCTTTACATCCAGATAACCCTCTGCTTTTATTCTGTAATAATAAACACCACTTGCTAACTTATTTCCATCAAAATTAATACGATACGTTCCAGGTGCTTGGTATTCATTTACAATGGTTCTCACTTCACTTCCAATAGCATTAAATACCTTTACCTCTACATCGCTGCTGATTGGTATTGAATATGTAATTGTTGTGTTAGGATTGAATGGATTAGGATAGTTTTGTGCAAGACTAAACTTTATTGGAAGAATAGTATCATCATCCAGATCTGTGACAGTGTCGATTCTGTGCAGATAAACATAGTTATCATCAATTAGCGGCGAGTCTCGATAAAACCATCTCAACTCACTTGTTATGTACTCTTCAGTGTCTCTTAAAACTTGTATAGAATAAATTATACGTTCTTCTGACAATGAATAAACTTTTAAAGAATCTGAGGTCCACAAGGCAATGTTTTCCGAAAAATCCGAGAAAGAAATTATCGTATTTGTGTTGTTAATATCGAGGACTTTTTTTTCTGAAAGAACTCCTGTTAAAGTATCTATTGGTTGTTTTACTATTTGATAATCTTGAAGAAAATATAGATTGTTGCTGAATTTTCCACACAGATATTTATCCAGAGATGTTATGACTTTCAAAGTATCTGAATCAAGAACTGCGATCATGCTTTTATTGTCCCAAATCGAATTATCATGTAGAAGAAATACCGATTCCGAAATGGTCTGGATTTTTTTAGGAACAAAATCTGGATCTTCAGAATGTGAAAAATCTGTAATGAGAGTGTCGGAAGGAGTTACAAGCAGATTATCGTCAATTTCGCATAGGAAATAACTGTATTCGCCATTTAATTCATCGGCATGAGCAACTGTATATTTCTCTCCTATTTTTCCAATAATAAAAGTTGTGTAATTCCCGTACTGACCAAAATTTTCGAAATTAAATTCGCGAAATGTCCCATTTGGAAAATTATCCGAACCGATAAATAATTGTTGAGACTCTCCACATAAGTATGCTAATCCATCACGTACGGGCAGCCACCAAGGAGTAATATCGAAGGGCATAATGACGTCACTAATAGAATATCCCCCCATTGGGTAATCTCTTTTCGTCTCAGCATTTACCAATGTTTGAAAAATGAAAGGATTATCACCGTACACCATGGCCGAATAATTTTTCATTAAATATGTAGAATCCTGAATTTTTATTACCTCCTCATATGAAGTTGTAAGTCTTTTAAACCCAGGGGAATCACTTTCAATTATACTCCAATCAGCAACTGAAGAAGAGTCAATAGAATCAGACAAATAGTTGAACCTAATAAGTGTACCGTGTACAAATGTTGTGTCCTGAGCGTTTATATCCAAACTTAAAAATAATATTGAAAGTAATGTCAGTATTCGCATGGTTCCCTCAGTTTAAGGTAGAATCATGCTCAATATGCACTTTTAATAATTTAACAGCCTCGCCTATTCTATTACCGTTATTATAGTTCAACAAACGGCTATTAGAATAATTAAATTCATGAGAATACCCCTGGCGGCTTTAATTCTGACATCCTTATAATCATGGAGTTGCTGGAAAATTTTGTGGCGTTGATCCAATATTTTCTCAACCCACTAAATTTCAATTGTGGTCTGAAATACAACAACGGCATAGCCGCCGATTTTCACTCTTTCAGATTCGCCATTATTTATTTGCACTTCCACATCAACTGTTCCGGGTCTACCCATGGCTTCACCTTGTATCCCCGTAAAACTGAATAATGAACCATCATGATCGACCAAATTGTGTTTTACAAGATAGGCACCTAATGGGCCATGAGCATTTCCGGTAACGGGATCTTCGTTTATGCCAATTGCCGGAGCAAACATTCTGCCGTGTGTTAAAACATTATCATCATCGCTATCCAATGTGAAAACGAAATAGCCTTTGTAACCAGTTACTGTACTGAATTCTGCTAACCGAGTAAAATCCGGATTTAACTCATTTAGCTGTTTCCTGCTTTTAATGCAAATCATTACTTTCCCATGTCCGGTATCAACAAATTGAACGGGTGCCTCTTCCACAAGATCATTCTCAACCAACCCCAGCGCATTTACTATCACCTGGCGATTAATACCTGCAAATGGTTCTGCGAATGAAGGAGTACTTTGCGTCATCCAGATTTTATAGTCCTTGTCCTCTTTAATAATATCAACCGGAAGAATGCCAGCCCCCGTTTTTTGAATGACTGTGGTAGTTGGAAGATTCTTCTCGATGGCTCTTATATAATGTGCCGCAATAGTTGCATGACCACATAAAGGGACTTCCACGCCTGGCGTAAAAAAACGAACATGAACATCGTGGTCGGTGGCAGTTGGCGAAAAAATAAATGCCGTTTCCGAATTGTTAAACTCACGTGCTATTTGCTGCATTTGTTTTTCTGTAAGTCCATCGGCATGTGGTACAACGCCAGCGGGGTTTCCGGAGAATTTACATTTAGTAAATGAATCAACCTGATATACTTGTAGTTTCATGTCACCTGCGTATTTTGTTTAGTGTATAATATGTTTGAAATGTGAAAGTGAAAATTATATAATCGGGAAAACAAAAACTCGTTAAATACTTAGAAAGTATGGAGTGATATTTAAATTGGCAGGACAGTTCGAAGGACTCAAACCATCCCGCCATGAGGTGACCATTTCGGTTTTATTTTACGCGAAAGTGTTTAATGAAATATTGAATTCTTTTTTTAAGTCGTATGATTTACCATGCACAATCCCGACACCATTGGCTATGGTAAGTTTTCTGTTCTCTACATCCTTACGCCATTGGACACTTGAAACGGCAGCGCGTCGTATGGCAATTATTTTCATTTTCTCTATCTGCATTTCTTCATCCGAAAGGTTTGATGATATTTTAAGAAAATCTTCCCGAATCTTATCTCCCGCTCCTTTTCGCTCAAGACTTCCGTTTTGAACTCTAATATCAAACAGCAGAGCCATTCCCCTTTCAGTTGTGAGACCAAATTTTTCACAATTGCTTTTGGCTTTATTGTAGTATTCCGAAGCGCTCTTAACCTGCAGCGAAATCATTTCCTTTGTTTTGCCCAGAGCCTGAAGTGAATCTTTCCACTCGTTATTCATTCTCCAGGTAATTCTACCATCCCCCAGGGTTTTAGTGTATTGAATGCTTTTTGCCCACTGCATTTGCTCGTTTAATGGTTTAGTCAACATTGTTTTAATGGATTCGAACTTTTCTTCTCCAAGTATTTTTTGGGCTGTTCCATGATGATCCTCAAACATAGTTTGAAAGAGGGGTTGTAGTGATTTTTGATTAATGTTCCACTGAAGAGCCCCAAAGCTTATGCCCTGCCCGTCAAAGTTGCCGGTAACAGTACCAAAACAGTCTGGAAAGCCCTTGCTTGTTTCGAATGAAGCAGTTAGCGCCAGCACTCTTTGCGCAAGACTGGCTTTTGCTTGCCAGTTTAGTACTGTAGTTAATTCATCATTTTTGTCCTGCTCGTTTAATACTATTTGCCGCTCGCCCGAAATACCGGATGGCATTTGAGGTTCATCATCTTCCAGCAAATCAATTTTATTGTCTTCATCCGAGGCGGTTGGGGATAAAGCAGCATTATCATTTTGTGATTCTTCCGAAGCGATGTCCGTTGGTTTCGGTTCTAGTTCTCTTGCTCTCTTTTTTTCCCGTGCCTGATAAACTTCAACTGCTTTTTGTCCGAAATAAAATGCAATAATCATTTGTACAACCAGCATTAATTCATCGAAATGATCTTCCAGTGAGTAAGGACTGAAAAAATTAACCGCTTCAACACATAGAAACATTATGACTGCCGTCAGAGCAAGAGTTCCTCTCACAGTACCGGGTGGAAGTCCAAATGAATCACATTTATATTTATTTTCAGTTGGTATGTCAAAAGGAGGCTTTACAACTTCGTTTTCATCTTCTTCGAATCTTTCCTTGTTTTCGGAGGACTTTCTTTCAATAACTTCTTTTCTGAGCTGGAGAAATTTTTTCTTCCCTCTGTCGGTTACAGCTACAGCTTCTGGATATAATATTTTCCACATTTTTGTGGAAAGTCCATAGTTAACCACATGATATTTAATTGCCCAGTAGTAGTAAATCAATAGAATTGAAATCCATAAAATAAAAATGCTGAATGAAACCCACGAAACAATGAGAAAGTTGTTACTTTTAACAAAATCTTTTGGCAAAACCGTCTTCTCTTTTAGTTTTTTTATTTCTTCGTTATTAGAAGAAAGTTTCCTGGCCAGCTCCTCCGTTATAGCTTTTTGTTCATGATACAGTTTCTGCCATTGGTCTACAGCACTGTCCGTGGTAATACTCTGGCGAACCGGATTGTCCTGCCTGACGGGAGTTGTAGTCACCGGCTTCAGATTTCCCTGTGCAAAAATTCCGACAGAAAAAAGTATGGCAGAAATGATGTAGGTTTTCATTTAATACCCGTCTGTAATTATTTTAATAAAAAATAGTTTAGCAATGCGCCGGCTAGTGCACCCCCAAGTGCACCTCCCCAGCTAAAGGGAAGCGAATCGTCCTTATTACCAAAAGCAAATCCAAAACATAATCCCCCCATAACAGCTCCGGTTCCGTAGCTTGTCCATCTAATTTTCTCTATATATGCCAAGGCTTTGTCTGTGTTTTTTGTTGAACGAACAACCAGGGAATCTGCTTTTCCCATAAAGGAAAGAAGACTATCATAAGACTGGTTTTGAATTCTTAATATGTTGTTTAAGTGTGACTCCAAAGCGGTTTTGATTGAGTTTATTGAGTCAACAACAATAAGTCGTTCATTCATTAATGAGGCGAGCGATTCAAGTCTTTTCTGATCTGCGAATAAGGTGTTCTGTCCCGTTTGAGTGTAAACGTAAACAAGGTCTGTTTTCACTTTAAGGGTTGAACCTCTGCTTAAGGTGTAATAAGCCGAAGTATCGTTATCCGTAATTTCATACGTTTGGGCGATTGTTGTTGAGATAAAAAAGAAAACCGAGAAAAGTAGAAAATGTTTTTTCATTTTAAATAGTCCAGGCTGTTTTCATCTGTCAAAAACTAACATCATTTGTTTAATCTATTCTTTGAAGCTCTCCCTTCCGTATTCCAATGCGAGCATTACGTTTTTCAATTTCCTTTTGAATCTCTTCATCTGTCAATTCAGAGATCAACTCGCTGGCAGGTTTCCCGGATAATGATTTAATTTGTTCACTAAGCCTAGTATTTCTATTCTCCAAGGGTTCAAGATTTTGCTTCAGAACATTTATTCTATTAATCTCATTCTGTATAGCATCCCGGCGCCACTCGTTGAGATTATTTACATCCAGTCTTAACTTTTTAAGATCCTCCTTAATAGATTCGTTTTCTTCTCTTATTTCCTCCTGGGTTCCCCCTTGGAAAAGGCCTCCGAACCATTTTTTGATTTTTTGAAAAACGAACAAGAGAGGAGCAAAAAGTCCAATAATCCAGAGCGGGAGTTTGTTCTTAGTAGAGAAATCAATGGCTGTATTCATTACTTCCTTACTCGTAAAAGTAATAAGAAGCATAAGAGTGGCAATAAAAATTATTAAAAGTATGATTTTGTAGAGTTTTGACATAAATCCCGCAAGAATAGTAGTTGAAAAATGCTAATCCTTTGCGAAATATGGCTTCGATCTTTAGGAGAGGATGTCCCTAAGCAACAATATAATATAATAAATCTAGATGAGTAATGCATCAGTACAATTACCATATATAATATAAATGCTGACACAAAAAAATTAAAGGAATATTGGTTTGTTTTTGCTCCAAAAGATCAATATTAGAAGAAGGAATTGTTTTTATTTGTCTTCCTCTAAAAATAGAGCGCTGCTGAACTAAGTATAATTACCATGGATTTTTAGGGTGATTAAGAAATGTCTTCAATGATTTTCTAATAAGTTGCGGCAGGTTATTAGAAGAGGGCGCACTACTCAATCATTTTAGTCAGTGCGCCTTTGTATCTATTTTAATTCTAATTCAGCGGTTCCGGTTCCTGTACTAATTTTAATCTCAACATTGGAGCTGCCTTTTGTGAAGTGTTTTCTTAAAACATAATGCCCATGCTCTCTTGTTTCTGTCTCTTCATCAAAGGCAACGGGCGATTCTATTGTTCCTCTATCCTCATTACAACTAAAGTAGAACTTACCATCGAGTTTCTGTCCACTCATATTTAAGGTTGCATCGCCGGTGCCTGAATTTAATTCCAAATCATTTTCGATTTTTGAGTTCACAGACACATAAACATCTCCTGTTCCCGAATTTAAACTACTCCTCTTTGCTATATTAACTTTCTTAAATTCAACATCCCCTGTGCCGCTGTTTGCCTCAAATTTCCCAATGCTTTCCTTTACCTCCACATTACCGGTGCCTGAATTCAGGTTAAAGTCCCCCTTGGATTTTACAATCATAAGATCACCCGTTCCTGAATTGAGTTCAAATTCTCCATTGGAATCTTCAATTAAAAGATTTCCAGTGCCTGAATTTCCATCAATTTTCAGTGATAACCCTACTACTTTTAGATTGCCGGTAGCTGATTCGAACTCAATGTCAATATCATCCGGAACTCCAATAATCCACTTAGAGTCGCCATTATCATAATTTCTACGACCATCATAAAACTCCTCTTCTAAGTACAATTTCCCGTTCCTTTCTTCAATTATCGCTTCAAAGTCCTCGTTATCGTAAGAGTATGTTAATTTAACATCTACTTTGTCGCTCTTGGTTTTTACTATCTCACAATCCCCAAGAACAAAATCAATAGTAATTTTTGAAATGTTTTCGAAGGATTTGTTGATGGTTTGTTCTTTTTGCGCGCATATCAAAACTGTTAACGCAAAAAATACAAGAGTGGTTTTTAAGAATGAATTCATACTGCTCCCCTAATAGTCAAATTGATTGTCCTCATTATTTGACCAGGGTAATTTTATAAGGTTGCCTGGAAAGAAATTTGTTTTTGCTCACTTGCCGGATTTAAGTCGCCCGGTTTTAAGGGTGTACGCCCAGTCGTCAAATCCATTTGCCGTAGCAGCTTCAGAGGCAGCTTCAAAGTCATATGGAATTCTTACAAATTCCACCTCAAACCCACTTTCTGACTCATAAATAATTGCGTAGCGGGCTTCAGGAGAACCAGACTCTATTTTATGATAGAATGGTTTGTTATCATCAAAGGCCTGCCATCCAACACTACCGGGATTGACTATAATTTGCCCCGTAGATAGCTTCTTCATCCCTTGAATATGATCGTGTCCGCAAAGGATTATATTAGATTCTAAATCTTTTACAAATTCATTTAGTCCTTCATTACTTCTTTTGCTAAGGCCAGTACTTGTTACATTGTTCAATAAATAAGTGCTATCTGAGAAAGGTGTGCCATGACAAAGAAAAACCTCGCCAATCTTCAAGGTTTTATCAAATTCACTCAACCATTGAAGATGTTCTGTAGATAATAGATCTTTGGTCAACTTAAGGGTTGGTGATGGATTTGAACCATACTCAAGCAGGATTCTGTCTTCATTGCCCAAAATAGTGGGAATACAGTACCTCATTAGAATTTCTGCAGTTCCATTTGGATCTAAAGGACTGTAAAATACATCACCGAGGTTTACGATATCACTAATCCACCTCTTTTCAATATCTTCCAAAACAGCTTCAAGAGCCCAGCGGTTTCCGTGAATATCAGAGATTATGGCAAGAGGAAACATTATCACTCATATTATTTGTTATACCATTATGGATAATTTAGTAAAATTAAATATTAATTAAAATTGCGAATCAGGTGGACACATAAATAAGCACTTCAAACATATTAACAGAGTAATATGAAAAAATTAAAAAATATAATACTGGAAAATGAAAATTTTCTCATGCAGAGAATACTTCACTACGCAAAAGAAAGAAATTACGCAAAATATACTTCTAGCCTTGAAGAGGCCTGGCGAATGTCAATTGGTGGTATTTCAGAGTCGATCATCAATAAAATTAATGAGTCTGAGGCGATTCCTGAACTTGGGCCTGACGACAACTTTCTTACTGATCCCATTTCAGCCTTTGGGGTTTCGGAGGCAAAAAAGCACCGGGAGAGAGGGGTAAATCTTTCAATGTTTCTGGGCTTGCTTAAGTATTACAAACAAAGTTACATTGATCTGATTCTTGATAAATGTGAAAGTATGGATAATCTTGAAAAACTAAGACTCTTTATTGAGAGGTGTTTTGACAGGATAGAAATAGCATTTTGTTCAGAATGGTCAAGTACACCATATGATCAACAAATTAATGAGCTGCAGGAAAAGAGCCGGTTATTGGCTAATGAAAAAAACGCTTACTTATCAGCTTTCGAAAGCATATCTGATCCTGTCATTCTTCTTGATAAGGAATTTAACATAGTAAATATCAATTTGGCCGCGGCTCAGCTCCTTAATCCATCATCAAAACCAGGAATGGAATACTATTTTGAAGCACTTGAAAATAAAAAGGGAATTGTTGACATAAAAGAAGATTTGCATGGTTCTTCATTAAAAGTGGTTGGTGAAAATATTTCAAAGGTGTTTCCATGGCTTAATAATGTAATGGAAAGGAACCCTACTTTCTCTTTCTTTTATGAAACGTTCGAGTGTGAAGCTGTGATCAGAAAGAAAAAGAGAATAATGGTAGTTAAGTTTTCTAAGATGCTTGATGTTAGCGGCAAGTTTATGCCGTATATACTCACATTAAGAGATATAACCGACGAACGTGCTGCCGAAATAGCTGTAAGAGAAGGTGAAGAAAGCCTAAGGCAGCTAATAGATGTTTCCCCCTTGCCAGTGGTAATAACAGATTATGAAGGAAATGTTCTTCAAATAAATAAAAAATTCACCGAGTTGTTTTTTCTAAAAAAAGAGGAATTTCAGAATTTGGAAAAGTGGTGGGAACATGCATATCCAGACTCCAAATACCGTGAGTATATTAAAGTATCTTGGAATAAGCGAATTAAATACGCGATTGACAATAAAATTTCACTTGAACCGGTCGAGAGAATAGTCTCAATTAAGGGGCGTAATTCACAAATCATCCAATTTAACGTGGCAGTAGGGCAGAATAGAATTATTATTTTTTTCAATGATATTACTGAAATAAAAAAGGTACAAGAGGATATTGATCAGATATTCAATCTTTCTGCCGATCTTATCTGCATCGCTGATCTTGAGGGCCGGTTCACCAGAGTTAATCCCGCCGCAACTGAAATTCTGGGGTATTCAAAACAAGAGTTATTGAGCCAGTCTTTTCTGGAATTCGTTCACCCCGAGGATAGAGAAAAAACCATCAACGTCTTGGAAAAAGAATTGAAGTCTGGCAAAAAAGTACTTCATTTTGAAAACCGAAACATTTGCAAGGATGGAAGTATAAAATGGCTTGAGTGGGTTTCTTCACCTGTTCCGGAATCGAATATAACTTTTGCTGTAGCAAGAGATATGACGGATCGTAAAGCGACTGAGGAAGAGTTGCTTAATCAAAAGTTACTTTTCGAGACAACATTTAATGCAATAAGTGATGCCCTGGTGATTACTAATACAGATCGGGAAATTATTTTAGCAAACAAGGGATTAGAAACTACATTTAAATATAAACCGGAAGAAGTAGTTGGCAAGAGTACTCAGATGCTTTATACCAACGAAGACTCATTTAAAAACACCGGGAAGCAATACTATGAAAAGGAGGCAAAAAGTCCAAAAGGCTTGTATATTATGGGTTGTAAGGATGCTGAAGGAAGAACATTCCCCGGCGAAACATTTGGCACAAAACTTTATAATAATGCTGGTGAGTGGATTGGTAATTTAGGCGTTATGAGAGACGTTACGGAAAGGGAAGCTGCCGAAAAAGCACTAAAAGAAAGCGAAGAAAAATATAGACTTCTTTTTGAAAACATGACCGGCGGATTTGCTTTACATGAAATGATATATGATAACGATAATAATCCTATTGACTATAGATATCTTGAAGTAAATCCGGCATTTGAAAGATTGACTGGGCTGATGTCCTCTAATTTATTAGGAAGAACAATAAAAGAAGTAATGCCTGACACTGAGCAATACTGGATTAATAACGCTGGAAAAGTCGCTGCAACAGGTATACCGTTTAACTTTACCAACTTTTCAAGAGAGTTAGGTAAGTATTACGACACCTACTATTTTTCCCCAAAACAAGGACAATTTGCAGTCATATTTCAGGATATTACTGAGAAAAAACATGCCGAGGAAAATTTAAAAGCCTCGGAAAGAATGCTTGCTGCGGTTTTGGACACAATCCCTGTTCGGGTTTTCTGGAAAGATACAGATTCTAGATATATGGGATGTAACTCACAATTTGCAAAAGATGCAGGTTTTGAATCATATAAAGATATTAGAGGAAAGTATGATCATGAATTACCTTGGGAAAAGACTTATGCGGAGAAATTTAGATTAGACGAAATAGATATTATGGAAGCTGGCAAATCGAGATTATTTTACGAAGAGAATTTATTAAATCACAGAGGGGAAACCAGATGGCTCTCTACGAGTAAAATTCCGCTAAAAGATGAGAACAATAATGTTTATGGCATTCTTGGATGCTACGAAGATATAACTGAGAAAAAGAAAATTGAACAAAGCATAAGAGAAGTAAATGACTTAAATGAGAAAATCATATCCAACTCAACCATCGGAATAATTGTGTATGACGGGAATGGAGATTGCATCATTGCTAATGAGGTAGTTGCGAAAATAATAGGGGCGCAATTGGGTGAACTGCTTAAACAAAATTTTAGAACCATTGATTCATGGAAGAAATCCGGGCTTTACTCTTTCGCAGAAAAAGCCCTCAATAGTGAAAAAGAGCAGATAACAGAGGTAGAGCTTTTTTCAACATTTGGTAAAAATGTATGGCTTCGTTGTTCATTTAGTTCTTTCTTAAGAGATGAAGAAAAGCATTTATTACTACTTGCTGAAGATGTAACTGAACGAAAACAAGCCGAAAATGAATTGCAGAAATATGCAAAGGCTCAGGAAATTTTGCTCAGAGAAGTAAATCATCGGGTTAAAAATAATCTGTCAGCATTAATTAGTATTCTTCACAAAGAAGAAGACAGAACAGTTAACGAGAATAATAAAGCCTACAAGCCATTCCTCAATGACTTAATTGGCCGGGTAAATGGGCTGTCTACCGTGCATAGTATGCTTTCGGCAGTTGGTTGGCGTCCATTAAATTGTGCTGAGCTATGTGAAAAAGTGATTGGTGCTGTTTTGAAAAGCGTTAGGAGCAGTAAGAATATCAAACTTTTCATTTCACCATCCGAAGCTACGGTTGGTAGTGATCAGGCACATCATTTAACATTGGTTCTAAATGAGCTGGCTACAAATAGCGTGAAACATGCAACACGAGAAAATTTTGTGCTGGAAATTGTTGTTGAATTATCAAAGGAAGGAAAGAGATTATTCCTTGAGTACAAAGACAATGGTCCGGGATATCCGGAAGAGATAACAAAGGGAGATTTTAGCCACGTAAACGTAGGATTTGAATTGATAAGAGGAATTGTAGCGCAGAGCCTGGCTGGTGAAGTGTCATTTAAAAATCAGTCTGGTGCTGTTACAAATATAGACTTTGAATTGGAGGAGGGAGAATTTAATGTTAGAAATAGCGAAAACTAAAAAACGATTAAGAGTGCTTGTTGCTGAAGATGATTTTCTGGTTGGTGATGAAATTGTAAGAATAATAAAGAACATAGGGTATGAACATATTGGGACTGCCCCGAATGGAATTAAAGCTGTTGAAATGACAAAAGAATTAAAGCCTGATATAATTTTAATGGATATAATGATGCCCAAAATGTCGGGTATTGAAGCTGCCCTAATTATTCAGGAGGAGGTACCAACACCAATTATAATACTATCAGCAAACGAAACTCAGGAATTAATTGAGGAAGCTAGTAACGCTGGAATAGGAGCTTACCTTACAAAGCCACCGCAAGAGGATGAGGTAAAAAGAGCCGTTACTATTGCATTTGCGAGACAAACAGATTTAATAAACACAAGGGAATTGAATAAGCGGCTGAGAATGAGAGAAGAAAAGTTACAGGAAATAAATGCCAGCAAGGACAAATTCTTTTCAATAATTGCTCATGATTTAAGAAGTCCGCTAAGTGCCTTAATTGGGTATAGCGATATTATTATTGATGATTATAATGAAATGAATAATGATGAAAAATTTGAACTTCTCAAATCGGTTCAGCAAATATCAAACAGTATGTTCGGGTTATTGGAAAGTCTTTTGGAATGGTCAAGATATGAAACCGGAAGAATGGTCTATAACCCGGAAGTCTTCCTAATAATGGAAAGCCTTGATGCAGTATTAGATTTGCAAAAGCCGAGTGCCCGGAAGAAGGAAGTTAACATTGAAGTTGAGGGGAATAAATCAACGTCTGTTTATGCAGATGTTAATATGATAGAGACTGTATTCAGGAACCTGATTTCAAACGCAATAAAATTTACTTCTCGAGGCGGGAAGATAAAAATTGTAGTTTCGAAAGAAGTAGACGGAAAAATATTTTTGTTGATATCTGATAATGGTGTGGGTATGAATGAAGAACAGTTAAGTGAATTATTTAAGCTGGACAAATCGACAACAACCACTGGAACAGAAAAAGAAAAAGGAAGTGGCTTGGGCTTAGTGTTATGTAAAGAATTGATTAAAGAAAATGGGGGTATCTTGGCTGTTAGCAGTATAGTTGGCAAAGGCTCTGAGTTCAGCTTCGCTCTGCCAACGGACATAATTCAGGAATAGCATTTTAATTACTGAGAGTGTAAAGTTATTTCATATTCTTAGTCAAATGAATATTTAAAAAGACCAGTTGATAATTGGAAAAATTGGAAATGCTCCGTTCTTGTTAATTACATTAATAAATCCTATTTGAAGACCATGCATACGCTCAGCATAATTTACAATCCCAATTTGTATTCCGCTAACTTCGCCGCCATAATTGAAGAAGCCGAATTGAAGCCCTTCCACACGTCCTTTTACATAGTTAACAGAATTGTCCATCCATCCTGTGAAGTCTTCCTCTATAATGCCAACAAAACCGAATTGAATGCCCTTGGAATGTCCGGAAGTGAGATGATTTACAAATCCAAAATCAAATCCGGTTAATGTTGTGTTTCTCCCATAAATAAGATTAAGTCTAACACCTTCAATTGAGGTGTGTTCAGCAAAAACTTGGATTGGAGTGAAAAGAGCCAACTGAACCGGAGTCGAGTTCCCTTTATTTCCATCAGCAGCAGAAACAATTTGGAAAAAAGCGATAACTATAAAAATAATTTTTTTCATGTTCTTCCTTTATTAGTTACGCTATTACATTAATTTGTCGAATCAGGTTCCAAAGGCGATTTGAATTTAAATCCCAACTGTTTATTAAAGCCAAGAACATCAAATCCCTGCCATAATTTGACAATTTTGCAATCATCAATCTCAAAAATTGATATCCCCTGACTGACAACTTCCCTTGGCCTATCGTATTTAATATTCGTACTCTTCCATGCCCACCTAACCGAAACTTTGTTTTTTTCTGCAATCATATCTTCTACGGTAAATTGATAGTCAATATTGTTTTTTTTGTGATTTTCAATCGCTTCAATAAAAACAATCGGTCCCCGTTTTTCGGAGCTTTCATTGTTGTTAATTTTAACAAAATTATCGGCGATGATGTTTTCTGCAAAATCACTTCTTCCTAAATTAATTGCTTCGTAATACTGCAGCACCAAAGCCTTGTTTTTTTCTTCTTCCGTAATTTTTGATCCGCACGCTTGTAAAAGCATTAAAGTAGCCAGTGTAAAACCGGATGCGAATATCCTTATGCCTTTTGTGAAAGTCATATTTCAGCCCCCAAAATAAAAACTATGCACGTCTAATTTAAATAATAAAATAGTGAGGGTAATTTACAAAAGACATCAGGAATAAAAAACCACTCAAATCACATTTGCAGAAAATTACAATATGTTAAAAATGACAAATTGATAGACTATTTGGTGATGTGAGAATTATTCTTGGTAATAAGTTTTAGATTTGTGTATTCATTTGTAATATGAAAATCAAACTCCGGGTATTCGTAAAGCGGCATTCTGGGTTCTGTTTCGCCTATTGAATACCCATATAGCCCTGAATATTCATTCATATCGTCACCTATATCTTCAAGCTGAGACAGGTATTCGCTAATGGATTTTGATTCTATGATAACAATTTTACCCATGCTCTCGATGATAGGGCTGTGATTCCGGTTAATGTCGTGATCAAACTCTAAAATTCTACGTCCGTAGCGTGTAATTCCAATTACTCTAAAACTAAGGCTTTTACCTACACCGGGCAGATTCAAAACATTTCTATCGGTTGCAAGGAAAGGGATCCCTGCTTTATCTCTGATACTATTAATATTTTCCAACATATGTTCTGCGTCTTCAGGGAAATTCTTGATCTCATCAAAATATTGATCATCTATCTTACCAATAATTTTCTCCTCAATACTTTCCTGCACAGCACGGGCGTTAGGAGCGAAGTTGTAATAATTTTCCATATACCCCTTTACCGAAAAAGTATAGTAGGGTAAAACTCCAATATCGTTCAATGTTTTCCTGAGTTTTAAATTGTGTCCTCTTCTTGAGGCGGCTGTTGTAAAAACATGTTGATTTGTAACCGTCCACCCGGCACCAATAAGTTTAGCTATCGAGTTTTTCGCCTCTGGTGTGATCTCCATAGGGGATTCAAAATGAGTTTGAATAATAAACTTACGAATACCAACTTTTGAGGCCCTCTCTTTAAAGTCTTTCAATATAGCAACCAAATCTTCTGTTATTCGCATAGGCAAGTAGACGGGTATCCTGGTTCCCAATCTTACTCTAAGCATCTCAGCATATTTTTGCCCATCGGGTCTTGTTTTGTTTTTTTCCCTTTTCCTGCAAGCCATCTCGTATATAGCATCCAGCACTTGTTCCAAAGATTTGTTGGAACTCATGAGAGCGTCACCACCGGTAATCAGAATGTCTCTAAGCTGAGAATCATTTTCAAAGTAATCCATCAACCCTCGCAGCTTCTCGCCCCAGGTCTCAGAAGGTTTTAGTTTATTAAGGTTAAAGTTGAGATAGCCGCTCTGAAAATCAAACATCCGCTGACAGGAAGTACACAAACCTCCGCATGCTCTTGCCATGGTGTCGGGTATTAAAATAGCAACTTCAGGGTACCTTCTATGCACGTTATGATGCGAAGGAAGCAGCCACCCTGCTTCGTTAGGCTTGCCCGGCTCAACTCTATCTTCCTTTTCCCAGGCAGCAATGTGACCAAATTCATCTACAAGCTGCCGGCTGTATAAAACATAATGACGTATCCCCAAATCAGCAGCTACTGCAAAATATGGGACACGCACGTGCAAAAGGGATAAATAGTATGGATTTATGAAGAAGGGAATCCCTTCCTTTTCAGCATCATATAATATATTCATAGTATCCGGATCAAGGGAATAGCCAAGCATTTCATTCAATAAATCAGCTGATCTTACGGCAAATCTTAAATGAAAAGTACTTTCTTTCCACCACTCTAATATTTTTTTAAATTTTTCATCTCTCGTTATATCCGGCTCAAAGTAGTATTTGGAATCACTGATCTCCCCTTCGTCAATCTTGTCAATAATTATGTTAAGAATTCTGTCCCGGTTCTCTTCTCTTAATTTAACAATACGAGGATCGAGTCCCGATGGAAACCGGTTCATCCATTCTTCAAGTCTGGTTTTTGAATATTCCAGCCTTTGATCTTTACCGCCAAGTTGACGGAACAAGTGCAACATGTCTTCAAAGAAAAATGGTTTTGCTCCTCCCGTTCCTTTATTTACCGCAAGCCATATTAATTTGATGGGGTTGCTAACCGCAAGTTGTCCACGAAGGTTCAGATCAATAAACTCCCTTCCCGCATTATCTATATAATCCAGTATTCTTATTGCCGCAATATCACTCCAATCCAGATTCTTAAAAGATGTTCCTGAAGCGAAACCGTTTTTATAATAATCTAAAACACCAGGTTTCTCTTTCAATAAGTCAAAAATCCAGTCTTGAACACCAACTAGCGCCTCTGTTTCATTTCTGGCACCAACCATAATTTCTTCCAGTTTCGGATTTTCTTTCATCAACCTCTTTAGTAACCGGTGAGATTTCACTGTAATGGCAATTTTGTCGAGATCATATACTGTGGTCATAGCAATCCTCCTTCGGAGATTCTTTAAGACTATAACAAAAAGCGGAAAGAAGTTCAAGCGATAGAGAGTCTGGATAATTGCAAAAGACTCCCTTTTATTAAGACAGACTCACGTCCTTTTTTACATTTTGAATGAATGATCTTAATAAATGGATGGTGTAAGTGCAAAATGCTCTGTAAATCAAAACAAAGCAGTTCTTTTATCATATTAAACATATAGATGAAGATAGGAGTTTCAGTTGCCGAAATAGTATCCCTTTAAGAGATCCTTCTTTGGCAGATTTACAATTTTTCTATCCCCCGATAGAAAATCGAGGGACTGTTCTAATCCAGACTTTAATGTTTCATAATCTCCGGGTTTTCCTTTAATTGAAAAGCTGTACTTTTTTTCCTGACCTTCAAAGGCAACAAGACGATATGTATTTGTAACTTCGAGATCAAGATTAAGGATGAATTCAAGATATTCAAAAACATGAATCCTTCTTCCGGGTTCTATTTTGTGCTTTTTTTCAATACTCTTTATTAGCTCAATCTGTGCATCAATATTAATCTGAGCGGGCATCGAATCCTTATTATTACCTCCACCTAACAAATGCCGGATTGTTTTGAAAAAATTTTTCATTCGAAATTCCCAAATGTTACCGTAAAATAAACAGAATTCTTTATTTTTCAAAACGAGAGTTAACTTCAACGGAACTAAATACCCCGGAATATTCATTTACATAATACACCCATTTTTATTCTATTCTTTTTATTCAATACACATTGGGCTTTTCCAACAAATCAATTAGGAGGGGCTATGGTGTACGAAAGTCTCATTGTAGTTTTGGAAGAAAACATTGAAGCGCTTGCTGAAATGTGGGCCGCCGAGGTTAAAGCATCTGAATACATGCATACTTACCACAAGCTTTCCCTTGAAAAGCTTGAGCAAAGAGGTAAAATTCTCTTTGAAAACCTCTACAAATGGTTACGCACCGGGGCGTACAACGAGGAAGTTGAAACCTATTTTCATGAAATAGGCAAAACCAGAATTAATGAAGGATTTCCCCTTAGCGAAATTGAACATGCTCTTTATCTGGAAAAGAAAACGATGTGGAGCTTTGTTATATGGAAAGAAGAAATTCTTTATGATTTAGCCCGGGAAGAAATGATTGAAGTCATGTCAATAATTAACAATTACTTCGATCTTGGAAGCTTTTATGTAATCCGTGGATATATGGGTGAAATGTTTAAGCACTTAAAAGAGACTGGAAAGTTCACTGACGAGGAACTACAGAAAATTATTAGCGGATTTGCCATGAAAAATGAAAAAGAGCGAAAGACCGATAAAACTCTTTACAGTGAAGGTTTGCGTAAAGGCCTAATAAAATAGCTATTGAAAAATTTGAAACGCTGCTCTATATGTGTTACAGTGTGCTTCCATAATAATATTGATATCAGGCGAATATCCCCCGCCCATTGTTACCATTATGGGTATATTGTTTTTGTGTGCCATTTCGAAAACATACCTGTCCCTCTCCATACATCCACCAACAGTAAGATTTAGCTGTCCCCAACGGTCGGATTCCAGCACATCAACTCCCGCAACATAAAAAATGATTTCAGGATTAGTCTTATGAATAAGAGTTGGGAGTGTAGTTCTCAGTATTTCCAGGTATTCGTCGTCAGTTACTCCATGACTTAAAGCAATATCCAGATCGGAGGTTTCTTTGTGCAAGGGATAGTTGCTTTTGCCATGCATGCTAAAGGTGAAGACGCGCTCTTTATGTTCAAAAATTTTTGCTGTGCCATTCCCCTGATGAACGTCCAGATCTACAATGAGAATGGAATTTATCTTTTCGTGGTTTAGCAAATAGTTTGCCGCGCAGGCAACGTCATTCAGAAGGCAAAATCCTTCTCCATGATCCGCATACGCATGGTGTGTGCCGCCAGCCGAATTGAAAGCAACACCGTTTTTAAGTGCATATTGAGCGCCCTCCCGGGTCCCCCTTGCAATCATAAATTCTCGCTCTATTAGCTCCATTGACCTGGGAAAACCTATTTTCCTTATTTCTTTGTCGGTTAACTCGTCAGTTAATAGTTTTGAAACATACTCGCCAGTGTGAGTCAGTTCTACTATCTCCCTGTTTTCTACAATGGGAGAGAATAAATTCTCCTTTTTAATTGTGCTCTCTGATAACAATTGAGAAGGGACTAAATTATATTTTGCAATCGGAAATTTATGACCTTCGGGCAATTGTAAAACAAAATTCTGGTTATGTGCTATTTTAATCATTACATTAATATAAGTTGTTGGAGTCCAAAAATATTTAATTTCTGCATAACGTGTTCACTTAAATATATTAACTCACTGTTTTCAATCTGCTGGTATGAAATACAATTATAAAAAATTTTGCTACGACGCCTGGATACATTGGAACACAACCTCCGTGTGTAACCTTGATTGCGAATACTGCTTTGGGCATTTTAACGACGTACCGCAAATCAATAAGATTGATATTGAGCAACTACTAAAAACTCTTGATAAAACCGGAAAAATTTTTAGAATAAGTTTTACCGGGGGAGAACCGTTTCTCATCCCCAATATTGTTGAAGCCATGAAAGCGATTTCCAGCAGGCATTTTGTTTCGTTCAACACCAATTTGATTTCTCCTAAAATAAATGATCTGGCAGATTCAATAAGTCCCAAAAGAGTTGTGCATATTCACGCCTCTTTTCACTATGAAGAATTACTTAAGAGAAAACTTCTTGAAAGATTTATTGACAATTACCTTCGGCTTAAAAGAACAGAATTCTCCATACATGCGGAAGCTGTTGCATATCCCTGCCTCAGATCAAAAATTACCGAGATGAACGAAGTGCTTTCAGAGCATGGTATCACACTCCAATATAGCCCCTATTTTGGAATACATGACGATAAAAGCTACCCTGAATCCTACACAAACGAGGAGCTTAAAATATTCGGTTTAAGTGATACCAGCCGTCTGACCTATGCGCAAAAGGGTGCTTTTTGCAACGCGGGATATAATGTTTTTGTTGCTTTTCATGAAGGCAAACTAAAGCCTTGCTTTCACTTTAAGGAAAGCTGCGGAAACCTTTATGATGAGATAATTTTTAGCCATTCGATGAAACAGTGCCCTTTCTCAAAATGCGGCTGCCCCTTGAATATTTATGACGAGAAGCTTTATCTTGAGGCAATGAAACATTTCAATTTGATATAAAGATAAATATGAAATTCAGAACAGAAATATTGTTAGCGAAAAGTGAGCTTCTGATTGATCACTCTGACAAAATACTTACCATCGGATCCTGCTTTGCCGAAAATATTGCCGGGTATTTTTCATATCACAGAATGAATGTTTTATGCAATCCGTTTGGAGTTCTCTACAACCCCGTTTCCATTAAAAATTCCATTGATATTATTTCGGAGAAACGGATCTTTTCTGAAAGAGACTTGATATTTGACCAGACTGAGTGGCACAGCTTTTATCACCACAGCATTTTTTCCAATCATGAACCTAAAGCTTGTCTGGAGGGAATAAACCGAAGCACTATTTCTGCTAATGTATTTTTACAGAAAGCAAATATATTAATAGTAACGCTTGGCACCTCTTTCGTTTTTAAGCATATTGAAGGAAACCACATCGTATCAAATTGTCATAAAATTCCGCCCCCAAAATTCGAACATTATCTCCTTAGCAACGAAGAAATTGCGGACTCAATTCAATCAATGTTGAAAACTCTTAGAAGAGTTAACTCCGCAATAAAGGTGATTTTTACTGTCAGTCCTGTAAGACATTGGAAAAACGGAGCGGTTGATAATCAGCTGAGCAAGGCAAAACTTCTGGTAAGCTTACACGAAATTCTTCGTAAAACCGAAGGCACATATTATTTTCCTTCATACGAGCTAATGATGGATGATTTGCGTGAATATCGTTTTTATGCCGAAGACTTACTTCACCCAAACAAAATTGCAACGGACTACATTTGGGAAAAATTCAAGGATTGTCACTTTAATGAGAGTTCAAAGGTGTTAATGAAAGAGATTGATGATATAATAAAAGCATGCAATCACAAAGTGAGAAATATAAATTCTGACACTCACAAACGTTTTGCTCAGTCCACTCTTGATAAAATCTATTCTCTTAAAAAGAACTACCCTTATATAGATTTTAATTCTGAAGAAAATAAATTGAGAGTATAATCCTTCAAGCACCGGTGATAATTGCATAAGTTTGTATTGTTCCGTTCCCTTCATTTTCGTATATACCCACCCAATCATCAAAAAGTTTATGCGCCGGAGAAGAAACATGCTTTGTGTGAAATATTACTGGGTTTTAATTTTTATAGCTGGAATCTTTGTGGCGGAAATACTTGCCGGTCCGGCAGGAACTTCGCCTTTCAAAGTTATGCAGCCTGATGGCTCTGTTATAACTCTTCGGGTAATTGGTGATGAATTTTTAAGCTGCAGACAAACAGAAGATGGGTATACTGTAATAAAAAACAATGATGGCTTTTTTGTATACGCTATAAAGGACAACAACGACAATTTGTCTCCCTCCAATTTTATTGTTAAAAATATCGAATCAAGAACCAGCGAGGAAAATAGTTTTCTTCAAACAAACGAAAAAAATCTTTTTCACTCCAAACAAGAAATATCGGTCGCCTTAAGCATGAGGAACCAGATAGAGGAATTAAGATCTGAACGAATTAAGAAAAACTCTCTTCAAAAAAAGAATGACACTCCGGTTAATTGGAACGTATGTGTATTGTTGATTGAATTTCCGGATCTGCCAGTAACATTATCTGTTGAGCAAATTGAAAGACTTTTTAATGAAGAAGGCTTTGACGGCGGGTATGGCTCACCCGGCAGTTTTAATGACTACTATAAAGAGGTTTCTTACGGTAAGTTTTCTATTTCGGCGGATGTGTTCGGCTGGTTCATGGCGCCCAATCAATATGAGTATTACGCCAACTATCAGAGTGCCTTTTGGGAGAGATCGCAGCAATTAACTGTTTCCGTGATTGACCAGGCCAATGCCTCCGGTGTCGATTTTTCAAAATATGACAACGATAATAACAACGTAATTGAACAGGTTATTGTTATTCATGCCGGACTTGGCGCAGCACAATATGGAGAAGAAGAGTACATTTGGCCTCATCAAAATGGGATTTGGTCAAGCTATAGCAGAGTGGTGGATGGAATGAACATTGAATCTTACACTATGCAGGAGGAGCTTCACCACAATACCTGGACAGACACAACAGTTCGTCAGGCAGGAATTGGAATGTATGCACATGAATTTGGACACGCTCTAGGCCTGCCGGATTTATATCCATACAGCTCGGATGTTGATAACGCGACGGTTGGTGAGTGGTGCAACATGGCCTCAGGCGCCTGGATCAACTACGGTAAAACGCCCCCGCATCTTTCCGGCTGGTGTAAAGAAAGTCTGGGGTGGATTGAACCGGAAGTAATTACTATCAATGGAAACGTCGAAATAAATTCAATTGCCTTTGATGAAACAGGTTACAAAATCGTTAATGTACATAGCGATGATTCCGAATATTTTATACTTGAAAACAGGTATAAAGAAGGATTTGATTTCGGCTTGCCCGGTTCTGGTTTATTAATAACTCATATTGACAACGACAGAAATCACAGGTCTTCCGTTCCGAGAAAAGTTGATGTTGAAGAAGCTGATGGAAAGGATCAATTGAGAAAAGGATCCAACAGAGGAGATGATGGAGATGTCTTCCCCGGAGGTAGCAATAACAGAACCTTTGATGCCTTTTCTTTTCCATCGAGCAATAACCATAATGGAGACTATTCGGTTGTTGCCATTAGCAACATAAGTGATCCGGGGCCATCAATGACTTTTAATGCTAAAGTTATAGGCATGGTGATAGTTAGCTCGGATATAAAATCCGGTCACGCACCTTTAACAATAGGCTTTAGTGATTCTTCAATTTCATCAGAACCTTTTACCTGGTGGTCGTGGGATTTTAACTCCGACGGAATTATTGATTCCGAGGAACAGAACCCTGTTTATACATTCGAGAATTCGGGACAGTATTCAATTTCGCTAACCGCCGGGAATGAAAACTTTTACGAGACCGTTTTACTGGAAGATTATGTTAGAGTTTTTAATGGATTTAGCGCCCTCTCCTTTGAACAAGAAGACGCCTTCGCACTTATAGATTCGAGCCCCTTGTTGAATCTGACAGAAAGATTTACAATTGAAGTCTGGATTAAGCCCCAGGGGTGGGGGCCAAATGAAGTTTATGGACTTGCAACAATCTTTAAAAAGTCCTCTATCACTATGGCGCTTCAAAAAGAGGCTTCAACAGTTTTTAACAAACAAAGCCTTTCATTAACCATTAAGGACGAGAACAACAATTTAGTTTACTATGGTACTCCCGAGCACTCTATTAAACTTGATGAGTGGCAGCATATCGCAATTACATTTGATGGAAGAGAAGGAATAACAAAGGTAATGTTAGATGGAATTGAACAGGAATTAATTTCCCTGGGAACCTTGAACGGTAACATTTATGACAATACCACGGAAAGTATTTATTTAGGGAATTCTTCAGATAAAAACAGGGCGTTCTACGGACAGATAGATGAATTGAGAATTTGGAATTATGTGCGGTCAACGTCCGAAACAATCAATTCTAAAGAAACATATGTTGACGTGCAAAGCCCTGGACTTTCGGGTTACTGGAAGATGGAACTTGGCAATGGTACAACTATTTTAGATAGCTCTCCTGCCGGGCATCATGGGACAACCAATAGCCTTTGGAGTCGGGGGAAAATATTAAGCCCGCTTTCAGATAACAAGGAAAACATCGCTTTGCCTAATAGATATTCATTATCTCAAAACTTTCCAAATCCTTTTAACCCGACAACGAAAATTGAATTTTCAATTCCAACTCAGGCGCATGTTACACTTAGTGTTTTCAACATTCTTGGAGAAGAGGTTGCAAGAATAGTAAATCAAACATTTAAGTCCGGTAGTTATAGTTTTGTGTTTAACGCTGATTCTTTTTCCAGCGGCGTATATTTTTACTCTCTATTTACCATTGACGATTTGGGATTAAAACATATAATTACTCGTAAAATGGTACTTCTAAAATAATTTTATTTGAGGTCAGTCAATTATTTTATGCGGATTTTTATAAGAATCATTTCGATTTTTCTTAATTACATACCACCATATCCATTTTATTTTACTCGCCCCAGATTTTTTTGCCGATATGGGCACTTCACTAAAGAGTTCTTTTGTTTATATTCTACTATATAATAATCCATTCTGTTAATGTCTGTCCAGACACCAAAACAATTTCCTTGAAGTAAGTGGATATTCTTTTTATTATATAGACAGTTTAATTCTGGTTAGCAACAAATTACTAGACAATTAATAAAATTTTAATCGACGAGAGAACTTTATGGGAACCCAGCAATTGCTACTGCTAGTTGTAGGTTTTATTGTCGTTATGATGATGATATATGTCGGAACAAGTATGTATAACAGTTATGCTCAACAAGCGAACCGGGATATATTAATCAGCACAATGAATCAATTAGCTACTAATGCGCAAGCCTATCTAAGAAAACCGAGCAGCACTGGCGGGGGTGGGGGCGAATTCCTTAACTGGGATATACCTGCCGGTCTGAAAAAAGCTGAATTTGGAACTATGAGAGCCAGAGTAAGAAATAACAGAGTAAATTTAGTTGCCACCGGAACTGAGCTTGGTTATGATGGCAGTAATAAAATCAGAGTAACTTTAGTAGTCAGAGAATCCGGAATCACTTTGAGAATGAACAATTAATTTGGGGCTAAATTGGAAGACGCCAACACCAATTATATTAAATACTTAATTGAATTATCGCAGAAGGGAAGGAAAAACTCTTTTATTGAGTTATGCAATTTCAACTTACTGAATGTTTATGCTCTTTCGTTAAGAATAGTTGCCAGCAAGGCTTTGGCAAAGGAAATGACAAAAGTTATATTTTCAGCAGCCTGGGAAAACATCGTTCACTTTAGAGAGGAGATTCCCTTTCCTGATTGGTTAAAAGCAATTTCAGTCTACACTATTCTGGAAGAGATTAGAAGCAAAAAAATCTTTAGCGAATTGAATGTTGATGTCGCCGAAGACAGACCCGAAAGCAAGTATCTTTTAGACCAAATGATTTTTAATCTGCCTGAAAAAGAAAGGATAATTTTTGTTCTTCACGAATTAGAAGGATACTCGCCTCAGGAGATTTCCGACTTTCTTGGAGACATGAGTAAAACAAGTGTTGTTGAAGTACTTAAAAGTGTTCGTTCTACTTTTATTGAGGAATTGAATCGATGAATTGTGAGTTTATAAAAAATAATGTTGTCGAATACAACAAAAAACTCCTAAGCGAAGATGAGAGGAAAGATTTCGAAGAGCATCTGGTAAATTGTGAGAGTTGCAATAGCGTTATGCTCAGACATCGAAAATACTTTGATTTGTTAAAACGACTCGACCCGGGCTTCGAACCACCCGATGGATTATTAGAAGAGTTTTCCGACTCCATGATAAAAGAGAGCAAAGCGAGTAGTGACAGCATTCTTGGGAAAAAGGAAATGAATTCGATTAAGAAAGCTCTTTCCTCCAGGAAGAAAGAGGTGGTGAGCTCCGACACTAAAACGCACTTTACTGTTAGTAAAAAAACATTAGCCTCTCTTTTTGTGTTTTGTTTGATAATTGCCGCTATCTATTTCTATTTTAACTATAATTTCAGTAACGCCCCATGGTCCGTTAAAACAATTAAAGGGAATTACTCTGTTGATGGGGTAACATCAATAAAATCTGATCTTTTTGAGGGGGAAAACCTTTTAACAGAAATTGATTCTGAAGTTGAAATTCGTATCCCCAAATCCAGTAAAGTTCTTGTAAATGAAAATTCACTGGTCTCTATAGTTCAGGCTCGGGATGGAGACAACATTCTTTATTTGAAACAGGGTGGAATTGTCGTAACATCAGAATCTATAACCCCATCGTTAACTATTAAAACAGATCATTCAAAACTTCATGATAAGGGTGGTAAATATAGTTTTTCTATTGATAGGCTTAACTCGCAATTTGTAAGGGTTATAAATGGCATTGTTGTTCTGGAATTTAACAACATTCTTACTCCTATTGGGGCTGGTTATGTGTGCGAAATTGTTACAGGACAAACATTGGGCGTTCCTTACCGGGAAGAAGCGAGTCAACTGCTTAAGGATGAATTAAATAAATATTTGTATGAGAATGGTGGAATTGCCTCCCTTCAAACAGTTCTTTTTGAGGCAAAAGAGGAGGATTCAATAACTCTTTGGAATTTGATTAATAGAGTAGATAAAAATGAGTTGGTCATTCTTTATGACAGATTAAATCAAATTTACCCGGTCCCGGAAGGCGTAACCAAAAAGCGGGTTCTTGGATTAAGCAAAGAGGTTCTTGATTTATGGTGGAATGAAATTGAGTGGCAGCTGTAATTTATTTTTTGATTTTTTTTCCTTGTGTTCTTCACACATGGAGGAGAAAAGAAATAAAGTTTTCAGTTTTCGTTTATCATCTTAACAAAACTTATCAATTCCGTCAATGACGCAATAATGTCGATTTCACCTTCGTAATTTTTGCTCCAATCGTCTTGAAGGTTACTTGTGTCAGTTCTATAATCCAAAGCTATTTTATTTTGAGTCACCCTACTTCTTCTAATCAATAAAAAATCTATGCCGGCTGCTGCGGAGCCCAGGTAATCTTCCTCACTGTCTCCAATATATAATATCTCTTTAGCAAGCAAATTTGTTTTGTTCAAAAGAATTTTAAAAATGCCCGGATCCGGTTTGTCAGTACCAACTTCTCCGGAAATAACAATCTCCTCAAAGTATGGCAATATTTTATCTTCCTTAAGAATTTTATAAATGTGTTTAGGGTGATCAAAGTTTGAGAGTAATGAAATCCTATAACTTTTTCCCAGTAATTGGAGGGTTTCTAAAGTATTAGGATCAATCGTAATTTCATTGTGCCAGGCCTCCACAGTGTTTTGAGCAATGAACTTAATCCTCGTATCAGAAAAGTTGCAACCTAACTCCACAAGTTTATTTTTTACTCTCTGTTCATAAAGTGAAAAGTTGTCTTCACATTGTTCCGGCTTTGGTTGCCCCATAAAACCGTCAATTAATTTGAGAAACTCCTTATTTGGCAATTGCATGCCCGCATTGGTTGCTGCCCTATAAAAAGCATCAACCCAGTCGGCCCAGGCTTTTTTCATATCACCGAAAAGATAGAGAGTTCCGTAGCAATCGAAAATGATAGACTTATATTTTTTCATAAAGAGCAATGATAAATGAAGTGCAAAAATCATTTGCCAAAAGATAGTTCAATAAGTATTATTTGGAAAGGGCAGCCATACTTTTAATGGAAGCCCAATCGGTTACAGATTTGCATTTATGAAGGGTAAAACCTTAAAGGGCACCGGATTGTTTTCAGCAATGTTAATTAACCCAATTTGTATTCCGTTAAGAATTTTGGCAAAATTCCAAAGCCCTATTGACAAGCCCGTCTGTGTGCCATGAAACCCATTATATATTGATACTGAAACACCGTTAAGGTCGTATGCTTTTGTTAAAATAGCTGCAAGGTTTAAGCCGACAATTTCTTCAGCAACAACTTTGTAGCCGGCAATATTTAATCCGCTTATTATTCCATCCTCAGCCATTACTGCTCCAAGTGTAGCGTTAAAACCTGAAATGTTTTCTGTCATGGAAACAACTGCAAAGCCACCGAAATTTAGTCCAAGTATATTCCCTTCACTTACCAAAGCACCACCACTAACATTAACACCGGTTATAGATTTTGATACCAGCGCCAAACCTCCAACGTTTATACCTAACATTGATCCATCTGAAACACAAGCGGCACCGCCAAGATTTAGACCCGTCATTTCTCCTTCAGAAACCAGTGCCAGTCCGGCTAAATTTAATCCGTTCATGGATCCCTGACTAACATTAGCTAAACCACCAACACTAAGTCCGGAAAGATTGCCCTCACTAACATTTGCCAGACCACCAAAGTTAAATCCAAACATATCACCCTGCGAGACTAAAGCGAGTCCGGCCAAATTAATACCGCTCATTTCCTTCTCAGAAACAGTTGCCAGACCGGCTATGTTTATACCTGTCATATTGCCTTCTGAAATATTGGCAAACCCGCCAATGCTTATTCCCCAGTGGCTGTCTCGTGTTAATACACCACCCAATCCAAAAGAAATTCCGTTTATCTTACTTGCCATTGGAAAAAGTCCGAGTGCAACTCCGTTGATCGTGCCATATGTATCTTCGTCCGGACGCCACATTGTAAAGTTAATTCCATTTACTTCGCCAAGATCACAATCGCTCCAATTTAAGCGTAACCCGGAAAAACTTTTAGAATTTCCGATGCTTATTATTCCAAAGTTAAGATGGTTGTGTTGACAGTATTCCAAATCAACATCAGAGGAGTCTTGCTGCGAGTAAGTAGGCATGAAAAAGGAAATCAGAAGGCAAAAAAGTAAAATAATACGCATCAATAGAATCTCCCCAATAGTAGTTTGATACCTGTTAGACTCGCGTCCTATACATATGGTTACATTCGAGTGCTATTTTTTTACTTCGAAATGAAATAAATCCGGTCTTGAATAGTGCCCAACAACGTCAAAATCCAGCTTGCTTTTTGATATCAGTGAAATATCAATTTCAGCATATAAAATTCCTTCCCTGTCCCATAGGGGTCCTGCTATCACATTTCCCATGGGACCAATAACAACGCTGCCACCACGGCACATAATGTCCGGTTGTTTGTCAAGATCTTCAATTCCAGGCAGGTTTTGGGGATACATTTCTTTCCTAACGAATTGATTGCACCCTAAAACATAGCATCTTCCTTCGCAGGCAATATGTTGAAGTGTCGACTGCCAGGTATCACGCGCATCGGCAGTTGGCGCCATATATATTTCAACACCCTGCTCATACATTGCCATACGTGCCAAGGGCATATAATTTTCCCAACAAATTAATCCGCCAATCTTACCATAGGGAGTGTTTACAACCGTTAAAGTGGATGCATCCCCTTCGCCCCAAATTAGTCTTTCAGTTCCGGTTGGTTTTGTTTTTCTGTGTATTCCAAGTATTTCTCCCCCGTTACTTATATATACTTGAGTGCAATATAAAGTGCCGCCACTTGTAATCGTATCGCGTTCAGTTATACCCAGGGACACAAAAACATTATTTTCTTTTGCGGATTTGCAAATAAGTTCAATTTCAGGACCATTAAGCTCTACGGAATTTTCCCAGTAAACCTGCCAGGCTTCTCTTCCTTCTTCAGAACGACTGCCAATAACAGTTCCAAAGGATAAACCCCGTGGATATGCTGGAATGAGTGATTCCGGGAAAAGCAATACTTTTGCGCCATGAGAAGAAGCTTCAGCTATTAGTTTGATTACTTTTTCAGTTGTCTCAGGTTTATTGAATAATACGGGCGCAGTTTGAATAATGGCTGCTTCATATTTTGCTTTAGACATTTGAATAACCATTTTTATTTTGTTACAAATATATGCAATTAAGAATCTTCAAATTAAAAAAGGAAATGTGATTTTCATCCTTGTATTTTTATACTGTTTTTTTCTATTTTAAAATTACCACCATACAGAAACCTTTAGTCTATGTAATTTGGTGAGAAATCAATCTGAGAAATACTCCTCAACGCTTCTTTTCTTGTTTCAAAAAAATTGAATTCTTCTATTCATCCCTGTACGCCGGTTAATATATGTGAATTGCTGGATTATAGAATTGCAAAAATTTTCGACATTCTGACAGAACAAAATTATCAATTATAAAAAATCACTAGGAGAATGCATGAAAAATTATCCAATTTTTACTTCATTGTTAGTTGTCCTTTTTTTTAACTACTCGATATTTGCTGCACCTTCAGTAAAAGAAATATCCTTTGCACAGATATCTTCACCCGTGACTTCTGATATTAATGCTGTGACTTGGTTAAATAGTACAACGTGTATGGCGGTAACTTCTGATGGAAAAATTTTAAGGTCGGAAGATGCCGGGCTAACCTGGTCCGCAACCGAATCAGGAACAACAAAATCGTTGAATGACATTAATTTCCTTGATGAGAATAATGGATTAATTGCTGGTGGGGATGATAACTTTTCAGTAAATAACACAACTTGCTTTCGCACAACTAATGGTGGATTGAATTGGTCTGAAGTTAGTACAACTTATCATTATGAACCCCTATATTCAGTAGATTTTAGCAATAAGGCTGTTGGTGAATCTTTATTTAGATTAAATGATGGGGACCAAAATGCTTTTGCCTCCGGTGCGGCAGGATTGTTATATCTTGTTGTTGCAGCAGCAATATTTTTGGGATCACCGTTTGGATATGTTGATCTTAACATTCCGGGCATTTCTGATAATCCACTCCTGTTCGTAATATTTTTTGGAATTCTGGGGTTTATTACGGGTGGCGGCGGTACTGTTGCAAAATCAAATAACAATGGAGATTCATTCAGCAAAAAAACCTCTGGTACAAACCAACAATTAAATAGTGGGGGTTCCTCAGGACTAAACTCATCAGCTCTTTACAAATCTGGTATAAATGAGTTTGGGAGTAGAGTATTATACAAAACAACTGGGACTTCATCAGTGGAGTCAATCGCTCTTGTGGGAAATGCCGGAACATTTATTGGTTCTATTGATGAGGGAGAAACCTGGACGGCATACACTTCGGGGACTAGTGAAAACATCAATGGAATGACTACTTATGGTTTTAATGAAGACACTCAATTTTGGTACGTAACCGATAATGGCGGAATATTTATGAAAGCGGGATTGGATGCTGATGTGCAGAATTATTCCATATCAACTTCCTACTTATTTAAAACTACACTTGCCGGGCCAGATTTTAATGATATTGCAATAAGTGATTTAGGTGTTGCTATTGTTGTTGGAGATGATGGAGTAATTTATCGCTCACAGCTTGAAGTTGGGGCGGCACCACCTCTTGCGCCAACTGAATTAACTGGCGAGTATTTACCTGGTCCACCCGTAGATGTAGTAGAGTTAAATTGGCTGGATAATTCCAACAACGAAGACGGCTTCTACATTTGGAAACAGGCGCCCTCTGGTTTAGTAAGTGTATTAATTGATTCTGTCGAAGCAAATGAAACGACATATAAGGATTCTAGTATTACAGAAAGTGGTACTTATTCCTATCTTGTTTCTGCCTATAACGGAGAAGGACAAACTGTAATTACTACACCTTTCGAAATTTCAATTGATCTTACCGGAATAGATGAAACGCCACTGCCAACCGGATACCAACTCAATCAAAACTATCCCAATCCATTTAATCCTACAACTGTCATATCCTTCAATATTGCAAGAAGTTCGCATGTTACGCTAGAAGTATATGACATAATGGGTAATAAAGTAAGTACCCCCCTTAATGAGCGATTGATAGCCGGCAGTCATTCCATTTCCTTTGATGCCGGGGAACTAACAAGCGGCATTTATTTTTACAGATTGATTACACCCGAATATCAATCAACTCAGAAAATGAATTTAATTAAATAATCTTTTAGGGGATTGCTTTATGCAACCCCCCATTTTCTTAGTTGAAAAGTAGCTATCGTTTTTTACCTTGAATTGATCTTGCTATAAGTATATGTTTTATCTGCCTTAAATTTAACAATGCTATCGGGGGAATTTAAATGCAGTCAAAACTATTTTTGCTATTATTTCTTTTTGTAATATGCATTCAGTTTAGTTCCTGTAGCAAGGATGAAACTATCACCGAAATCGATTTAGAACAATATATTGATGAAACCTACAATTACGATCCTAATGATTTCTATTATACCGCTCAGCCTCTTGATTGGGAAAATTATAGCTATGCCGAGTTCGGACTTCATCTTCCTGACAGTATGGATAGAATCAAAGGAATACTGGTGTTAGTAAATGGCCATAACGGGAATGGGATGAATTTTAAGAATGATCCTGCCTGGCGTGAATTTGCAAATCGAAATAACCTTGCAATTGTAGGCTGTTATATAGTTGGCAATCACTACGATAAAAGATATTACCTTGCCGGTGGTGGATCCGGATATGCATTAATCACAGCAATTAATAATTTTGCCGATCAAACCGGAATTGATGATTTAAGAACACTACCACTTGCTCTTTGGGGTTATTCAGATGGAGCCATATTTGCCTATACGCTCACCTGTAATATTCCGTACCGGGTAGCTGCTTTTGTTTCCGATAAGGGTGGTTATTTTCCATTCATTGCCGATGACGCAACAACAAAAGTGCCCGGATTCTTAATTTATGGAGAAAATGATACTACCAGAAAGGCTGAATCAATAAATGTTTTCAACTATTATAGGCCGCAAAATGCGTTATGGTTATTGTTGAATCATAGAAACAACGGACATGAATTGGGAAATGAACTTAGTATTGCCAGATCATACATCGAACAAGCGTGCGCAGAAAGAATAGATCCGGTTTCGCATGAATTAATATCTCTAAGTGAGGGAAATGGATTTTTGTCATCTGCCAGTGATAGGGAATACTGGGCTTATCCGGACTATCCTCATAACGAAGATTATGCCGGCTGGCTGCCAAATGAGTCTTTTGCTGTCATCTGGAAAACGTTTGTAGAATTATTTTAATACAAAAATATATTACTAATTATTGTATATAGGTGTAAACGTGAAATTAGCAAGTGGACTAATAATATTATTATTGTTTCTCTTCTCCTCCTGTGATGAAGCAATAGTCCTGGATGATGGGGATAACTACATAACGGTTAATCCGGCAGCAGGCTCAAACTTTACATACGCAAGCTTCGGTTTACATCTTCCTGAAACAGAAAATCTGAGAGGAATTGTAGTTATAGTGCCCGGATATAATTCCGATGGGATTTACTACAAAGATGATGAGGTTTTTCAGGACCTTGCCAGCGTGCAAAATGTTGCTGTCATCTCTTGTTTTTATCAGGGAGATAGTGAAATGCATGAATACTATAATGCGGAAGGTGGTTCCGGAAAAGCGCTTCTAAGGGCAATAGAAGAATTTGCCTATAGAGCCGATAGACCGGAACTTGAAAATCTGCCTCTTTTATTCTGGGGTCATTCAGCCGGTGGAATGTTCAGTCTTTCATTTATGAACTGGCGACCGGATCTCGTTGCGGGCGTTGCCGCCATACGCACCCCGATTTACAATGCTGAGGTAAAAGATTCTTCTTTTGCTATTCCCACTATGTTTCTTCTTGGTGAAAATGATGACGTTGAGCTTAATGATAGCTGCATAAGTTATTGCACAGAAAACCGGAATAAGGGTGCCTTATGGTCATATGCCATTGAACCGCTTATTGGGCATAGCATTGGAGATGCTGACTATTTAAGTCTTCCATTCCTTATAAAAGTGTTAACAAGACGAGTCGGGATGGTAAACCTTTCGGAAGACTCCGGTTGGCTGGGTGATTATTCAACTCTCCAGATTAATTCATACTCGAGTTATGAGGGTATCAAACCTAATGCGGCATGGCTGCCCGATGAGTACATTGCTGAATTGTGGCAGAAATATCAAAGGGGTGATTTTACATATTAATTAGAGCTAAAAACGAATTATTCTTCTCTCCTATCTGTTATATTCTAATTCACAGAGGGATAATAGAGAATGAACAATAAGATTAGTTGGCGAAATTATTTAATTGAAATAGTTGTCGTCTTTATTGGTATTACTGCTGCGTTTTTACTCAACACCTGGCGCGAGGGGATAAAAGATAGTGAACTGGAAGAAACATATCTTGCGGGAATAACACGCGATTTAGAAAATGACTCTGAATTGCTTGACTCCCTTTTAATTGCTACTGAAACAAAGTTAACTCGTGTTGAAAACTCCATTCGTAATTTTAGTAATAGCAAAATAAATGAAGAAAAAATAATAACTATTATCATGGATATTATGAGTATGCAGTTATTCGAAAATACAAGCGGGGCATATCAATCGTTAAAAAACAGCGGGGCATTAGGTCTTATTAAGAACAAATTACTTTTGGGAGAGATAAGCGATTATTACGAAAGCCTTAATGGTATTAGGCATAAAGAAGACATCTATCAAAAATACATCTATGATTACGGGACGCCGTTCGCCTATAAAAGCATGGATATTCTTACTTCCAAAATAAGACTAAAATCTTTTGATAATTCCGAATTTGGTAATATTATGGCCGGGTATTACGTTCTTCTGAAGCAAAATAATGGTGCTTATAAAACACAAAAAGAAAAGTTGGAACTGCTATTATCTAAATTGTCAGAGCACTAGCTTTCTGTTTATAAGCGCTTCAATTAATAAGAGAAAAAGAAGTACCTAACCAATAGTTTTTATAAATTAGCTTTTTGATTATTCAATCTCTTGAGGAAGTACATGTTTATTCAGCGCCATGGCGAAAGCATTGCAAACGAAAAAAAAATATTTTCATGTAAAAAGTATGATCCCGAGTTAACCGAAAATGGAATTAAACAGATTGAATTCCTGTCGGAATTTTATGCAGATAAGAAAATAAAAAAAATTGTTTCCAGTCCCTCCTTAAGAGCTATTCAAACAGTGAAAATAATTAGCGAAGCAATTGCTGTTGACTACGAAATTGATAATGATTTGATTGAGGTTGACCTCGGCGATCTTGAAGGAAAAACGTATGAAGTATCTCACCGTCTGAAAATTTTTCATGGAATTATTGAAAACTGGGTATGGGGGGATAAACAATTAAAGTTTGTAGGCGGTGAATCTTATAAAGATGTTGAAGCAAGAGTTTCCCGCATTCGGGAAGAATATTTAAATCGGGATGATGTTCTTTTAGTAGCTCATAACACTTTATTTGCAATAATGATGAGTTTCGACAGAACAGTTGATTCAACAAGCGATCTTTTTATGCGACGTGGTGGAAACGCTGAATATAAAAATGGTGAGTGGATTATTTATTAAATCTAACTTTACTCTGCGTTGCAGGATCATGAATTGAATGAAAAAGAAACAAATCTTATTGTTCTGCCTTCCTCAATAAATCTTTTCTCATAGGTAGTTTGAATTTCATGAAGATGTTGATCATGTTCAGAATTATAAACATCTTCAGATAACTTGTGAATTATTACCTTCTCCTTTGCTAAAACAACCTTCGCGTATTCGAACAAGCCGTAATCATCTGTTTTAAAATTTACGACGCCTCCAGGGGCCAATATAGATTTATAAACAGTAAGAAGCGCCGGGGAAATCAATCTTCTGAATTCACTTTTCCTTCTAACATGCGGGTCAGGAAATGGAACCCATATTGCCTCAACTTTTTTCGACTTAAAAAATTCAATTAAATTTTCTGCTCTTCCAACCAGGAAGGCAATATTCTTCATCTTATTTTCAAGAGCAGTCTTAGCGCCCAGATATATTCGCGATGGCTTAACATCAATCCCAACGAAATTCATTTCAGGATAAAGCAGAGCAAGCCTCAGGGAGTAATCCCCATGTCCGCACCCCACCTCCAGGGTTAAAGGTAAAGATTCGTCCAGGTATTCGTACAGATCCCTTTCAGTTTTTCCATCATACATTGAAAAAACATTTTTCAGCGTTACTGCTTCATCTTTCTTCACCTGTTTCTTTCTTGGCACGTTTCATCCCTAAGATTTGTTTAGAAGGACAAAAATATATAATTCCTGTTAATATTGATAATCATGTTAAAACAAAATATCTTGAAGGTACTTTACTATTACATCACGATCGGGGAATATAATGCGAAAACTAATACTTGTTTTACTAATTGCACTAATGGTTTTACCTGTAAACTCACAGACTATTACCAGGGATGATCACACTCTCGTTTCAACTTTTTCAATTGTAGGACGCGATCCTGACACAGGAGAAATGGGCGTAGCGGTAGCCTCAAGGTTCTTTGCTGTTGGTACTGTAGTTCCCTGGGCTAAAGCCGACATTGGTGCTGTTGCAACGCAGTCTTTTGCCAATACCTCTTTCGGCTGGCGGGCTTTGGATTTATTAAAAGAAGGTGCCTCACCTGAACAAGTTCGGAATATTTTAATTCAAAACGATGATACACCGGAAGGACGCCAATTCGGAATCGTATCTTCAAATGGAGCGTCAGTAACCTACACTGGTAAAGACTGCGTGCCATGGGCTGGTGGAAGAGCGGGTGAAAACTATGCTTGTCAGGGAAATATTCTTACTGGTGAAGATGTAGTAACTGCACTAGAAGAAACTTTTCTGAAGACAAAAGGAACCCTTGCTGACAGGCTTTACGCGGCACTGTTAGCCGGACACGCCAAAGGGGGCGACTCACGCGGTAAGCAATCGGCTGCACTTTTAGTTGTTAAAGAAGGTGCGGGGTATGGTGGATATACCGACCGTGCAATTGATGTTCGGGTTGATGACCACGCCGAGCCTTTCGTTGAACTTGGCAGATTATTGAACTATGCCCAAATGAATTATTTGTGGAATGAAGCATGGACAGCATACCAGCAAAAAGATTATGAAAAGGCATTGCCTCTTATGTTAAAAACCGCCGAAGTGGCATCGGATAATCCGGAAGTACTTTATGATCTTGTGGTTATTCAAACTGTGTCGGGTAGACTTGATGACGCCATTGAAACTTTGAAGAAAACAGTTAAGCTAAGTCCTAAGTTAAAAGCACAGGCTGCAGGGGATAATGCAATTAAGGAGTTACGTGAGAGAAAAGATTTTCAGGAAATTATTAGGTGAAAAATAAAAAACCCGACCTCTCTTCGAAGTCGGGTTTTTGTAAATCTATGAATTCTGCAAGATTAGTCAAAGATGTATCTTAAACCAATCTGCATTTGCCAACGTGAAAATACGCTAGGATCATTAATGAATGTTTCCTGATTTCCGCCTTTATAATGTACATAAGGACGTCCATCAGAAGTGAACTGTGTTCCGTTTGCACCGGTTGTTAACTCCAAGGGAGTTGTTGCGGTCGGGTTAGCAATCTTTCTTACACCCCACTCATCGTTAATTAAATTAGCAACGTTAAGTATATCAACACTCAACTGGAAAGTATGTTTGGTTTTTGCTAACATGAATGAGAAATCCTGAAGGATTCTTAAGTCAATATTAAAGTACCATGGGTTGATAAGACCATTTCTTTCAGCTATGCTGCCACGGTTTTCGCTTAAGTAATCATCCTGTTCAATAAAGCTGTTGAACTGGGTCCACTGCTGCGCTGCAGTAACAGTGTTACCATTTGCATCAACGAAATCAACAAAGGCCATCTCAGCTTCATTATTTGGAATGTAGATAAGATCATTTCCACCATACGCGTCGCCATTAACGTCACCTGCGTAGGTAAATGAATATCTGTTACCACCATTATATGTATAACGATTACCTTCAGCTGCTTCGAAGAACATACCGAAACTGGTTGCAAAGTTTTCATTCCATGTGTGCTTATAACTAGCACTGGCAATTATTCTGTGACGTTGACCAAATTCAGAAGGAGCAAGTTCGGGTTTGTTAGGATCGCCCTTTGTAGGGTTAGCCTGCCAAAGTACACTTGCTATTTCAGTTGACTTCATAAGGTTTTGTGCCTCAGTATATGAGTAAGCTAACTGTGCTGTCATGCCAGATTCAAATTGCTTACGTAACTGAGCAGTGATGTTAAAGTTGTATCCCTGGCTGCTATTATCAATTACATAAATGCCACCGCCACCATTAGGATTTAACTCAGCTGCTTCCCCACCGCCATAGTAAGGACGGCCGTCAGCTAATCTACCAACTGGCTCAACCAGGTCAGCATTTCTAACATAAACACCATTAAGGTCTTTTCCATAAATAGCTTCAAGAGTACCTGTTAAACCCCATGGTAATTTTTGGTCTACTGCAATATTAGTATTCCATACTTGTGGCCATTCAAATGTTGGAGTCATGGCGTTAAGATCGAAAGACTGCATCAAAGTAGACTCATCTTGTGTTAATCTTTCAGGTCCAACAGGATACAAGTTAGGGTTAGCGCCTGGGTTAGAGATCACATTACCAATCCATACGAATGGCAATCTACCAGTAAAGATACCTGTTCCACCACGAATTTGAGTGTTTCTCTCACCATCAACATCCCAATTAAAACCTATTCTTGGTGAATAGTAAGCTTTACGTCCAGGTAATTTAGCCTGGTTAACCTGCTCATAATGATCATTTTCATCTAATGCATATAAACCTGTTGAGTAAGGATTTTCAATCGGTTCTGTAAAATACATTGGGAAATCTATTCTCATGCCATAAGTAAGCGTAAAGTTATCTGACAAGATGTATTCATCCTGTGCATAGATAGAAAACTGACCCAAAGAAATATCTTCACCCTTATAAAGTCCGCTTCCAATATTATTTCTTAAGTCATAAAAGTTACCGCCGTTCGGATCTGTTCTAGCAAAGAAATCTGCGAGTGATGAGAATGTTGATCCGCCACCCGGGAAATCAAGAAAATCAGGCAACATAAATAATCCATTACGGAAAATGTTAAAGGAGTTAAAGAATGAAAAATACTCAAAGTTAGCTCCCACTGTATATACATGATTACCTTCATAAAAACTTATGTTGTTTGTAATCTGTAGTACATCCTGATCAAGAATATTATGAGAGGAGAATGGCTCTGTCCCCATTGTTGTATAGGTTACACCGCCCTCTCCAATCTCTACTGTTGGAAATGCTTCTGTAAATGGTTCGCGGAAATCGCGGAACTGATTGTAACTGGCGAAGAATCTGTTTGAAAACGTATTATAGTTACTATTCAATTCCATTGCAAATGAATGCAATTCATTATTAATAGTGTACCCTGAATTTTGGAAAGGTAAACTACTTTGGTTAGGACCACGACCCGTGTTGTTATGACTAAGAACAAAACCATGAGGTCCAAGATCACGAGAAGCATCCAGGAAATTCCATCTGAAAGAGAATTGGTTATGGTCATTAATGTTCCAGTCAATCTTTGCAAGGATTTTCTTGTTCTCTGTTTTGTGTATGTATCCCTGATATAACCCTGGGTCATAACCGTATACATCAATCATTCTTTGACGTATTGCATCCATTGTTGCGGCACGCACACGAGATTCACCGAAGGTAACATTGCCATCAGCATCAGCAATAAAGTTGGAGCCTGGATCTTCTCTGTTTTCCATTTCGGCATTTATAAAGAAGAATAATTTGTTTTGAATAATTGGACCACTGACGGAAACGCCGGATTGATTGTATAAAAGGGAAGGATTAGCAACAACATCCTGACCGGCAACTGTATTCCCAACTAAGGATTCATTTCTCATAAAACTATAAACTGAGGCTTTAAATGCGTTAGTACCGCTTTTAGTAACAGTATTAATACCAGCTCCGGTAAAACCACCTTCTCTAACATCAAAAGGAGCTAATGATACCTGTACTTGTTCAACGGCATCGTATGGTATTGGCTCTGCGCCTGCTTGTCCACCAGGAGCCGGATCATCAAGTCCAAATGGATTGTTAAAGTAAGAACCATCAACAGAAATATTATTAAATAACCAGTTTTTACCTCCAAAACTAAAGTTGCCATCAGAACGAGGATCTAATCTTGTAAGATCTCTGGTGCTTCGTTTAATTGAAGGCAGTTGATCAACCTGAGCTGCTGTAATGTAAGTGGCTGCGCCTGTACGTGAGCCATTCATTACATCATCTTTTTCACCTTCAACAACAATTTCCCCCATCTCAACAGATTCGCTTTGAAGAGAAAAGTTTACTCTTAAATTTTGTGCCAGACTGAGGAAGATATTTTCCTGGGTCTGAGACTGATAACCTACATAAGAAACGGTAACCTTATAAGGTCCGCCTATCTTAAGGTTAATAAAATTAAATGCACCCGTGTTACGGCTGGAAATACCATATTCCGTACCAGTTGGAATATGTTCTGCAATAATATTTGCTCCCGGCAGGGGGTTGCCATCTGCATCAGATATAATACCGCTCATTGAGGCGGTAGTTACACCTTGTGCATACAAATTGTTCTGCAATAATATTGCACCACATAATAGTAGAAGAAGTAAAAATAATTTCTTCATTTCCTCTCCCTTTCGTTTGTTAATGAAATAGTGATTGGTCATGATATTTATTGAACGTATTGCTCCCTTTGATGAGTTTAATATATGATTATTGTTACCCTTAACCGATTAATAAGTGCTCTGATAAACAAGGAACATAGATAACCGAAGTGTTAAGAACAAATTAATTTTATGTTAAATTGCTATTAAGTAGGTCGCTTGAAAATACACATTTTTACGAGTTATTAGCAAATTAAATTTTAACAAATAAAGGGGTTTTTATGACGTTTAAGCATGTTTTGTCAGAATTGAAGGATGCTGGTACAACACAAACCAGAAAAATATACTCCCGGCATGGAGTATCAGAAAACATGTTTGGGGTGAGTTTTGCTGACTACAAAAAACTGGCCAAGCAAATAAACACAAATCATGAACAGGCACTTGAGCTTTGGAATACGGGAAATCATGATGCACGAATTCTGGCAACTATGATTGCCGACCCCCAAACAATTGACAATAAAACTCTTGATCTATGGTCAAAAGATTTGGATAACTATGTAATTACCGACGCCTTTTCTTCATTTATGAAAAAATGTCCCTTAGCGTATACTAATATGGAAAAGTGGGTATTATCAGATAAAGAGTGGGTTGCTGCAGCAGGACACAGTATTTTGAGTCATATAGCTATGTCAGAAAATGATCTTGAGGACAAATACTTTGAAGGTCATTTAAAAAGAATTGAATCAAAAATTCATTCGAGCAAAAACCGTGCTCGGTACTCCATGAATAATTGTGTGATTGCAATTGGAATTCGAAATGATTTTATGAAGAAAAAAGCTACTGCCGCAGCAAAACGAATAGGGCAGGTGGATGTTGACCATGGGCAAACAAGTTGTAAAACTCCGGATGCTATTTCTTATATTGATAAAACCTGGGAGAGAAAAAGTAAGAATTGAATTATATAATCAAAATTCTATTTTGTTGGTTGTATTATTCGTTAATTTTTATATTCTTGCTTACAATAAACTTGTAACGGTGTAAATAAATTTTTCATCAAAGGGGATAGATTTATGAATCTCAATGAAGTGCTGGCAGAATTAAAAAGTCTTGGAACTGACAAAAACAAAAAAGTATACGCCAAAGAAGGTGTAAAACGCGAAACGTTTGGTGTTGGTTTTAATCATCTCGAAAAGATGAAAAAGAAAATTAAGACAAACCATGAACTTGCTGTAAGGCTTTGGCAAACCAATATTCTTGAAGCTATGATGCTGGCTACCATGATTGCAGATCCGGCAATGATTGACACAAAACTTCTCAAAAAATGGGCAAAGGATTTAACAAATTACTTTCTCGCAGATAGTTTTGCAAAACTTGTGGCACAAACAAATAACGCAGTTGAGTTTACGGAACAATGGATTAGATCTTCGAATGAGTGGTTATCGAGAGCCGGCTGGTCAATTATGGAAATGATAGCTATACATAACAAAAATCTTACTAATGATTATTTTGAAAAGTCTTTAATCTTTTTGGAGGAGAACGTCCACTCGTGCAAAAACAAAACAATAAGTGCTATGAACAGCGCCCTGGTTGCTATTGGGCTCCGTAACAAGGGACTAAGGGAAAAAGCCTCTGCTACAGCTAAGAGAATTGTTAAAAGCGACGAGGTAAACAATTTGAAGCAGGTTATTAATTTAGACATTATTGATAATATTGACAAAGGGTGGGAGGCGAAGGAATAATTTTTTTTCTGTTATTGACACTACTCGCGTAAGATTGTTGTTACTTTATAAATGTCTAATCCCTGCATTTTCTGCTAATTACTAAAATAGAATTCTAATACTCGCAAAATATTTTTATTACTAACAAAGGAGTAAAAATGAAATTCAAAAATTTATTTAAAGTTTTGAAAAAACGAATATTAGTAATCTTAATAATGCTGTTAGTCTTATCCACGTCAGCACGAGCAACGGATCTAAAGTTTAATGAATTTAGATTGATGCCATTTTGGGTTACAGCCTACACAGTTCAGTTCGTCATAATAATTGCTAATATTAATATGCTAACTGCACCCGGTTTTAATGCACACTTCGTTGTTAAAGATTCCAATCAAAATGTTGTGCAGGAGGAAACTGTTACGGGAGGTCAAATTCCTGCATATTCAGAAACAACTGTTAGCACAGCAATTGGGTTTACTCCCATATCAGCAGGAGTGTTCAATATTTCAGTCGCAATTGAAATGCTGAATATGACGGATATTGACCCATCCAATAATTCTGGAACAACTCAACTAACTGTTTATGAACCTCCACCAGGATGTGTTCTCTTTGAGGGGTTTGGACTTTCTCAGGTTGATTTTACTTTCGAAGGATATGAACAGGAAAATTCAAATTATGGTTGGACATATCTTGATTTCATGATGCTGCCTGAACTTTGCCCACCAAGTGTGGGGTACTTTAATTTTGCAACTGATATGGGTTGGGTTGTTCAGAACATGCCATATGATCTCGAAAGCGGACTTGATGGACTTGGTACTTTCTTCGAATTAGGAGGATTTACTGATATAACAACGTTAGATGGTTTTGCTCATATTTCAGAAACACCTCTTCTAGAATTTGATTTTCAGCCTATAACCACATTTGACGTGGGCAGTATATCCTATAATAGCCAGGGGCGAAATACTCCAATTGGCACTATACCCGCACCGATGAGACATGAAGACATACCATTTGTTGAAGGTGGCACAGATGATCTTGTCTGGCAATCTAGACATCCCAGCATTGAACAGGATAAAAATCAGTGCGGGCCTGCTGCCTTGGCAAATAGTCTGCAATGGCTTGAAGATGATCAGGACATTGATGTTCCTGATGAACACAAAAAAGGTATACGCGATAATTCTTTAGTTGGCAAAATAGATGTTGCTTCAAACCGGGCAGCACATGCTACAGTCAGCGACGCAAATATGCTTAACGGAAAAATAAAATATATAGATGAAAATGGACTTGGTGACGACCTACATGTTAAACATAAAAACCGACCTGGAACAACTTTTGTTAGCAACGATACAGTTAAGGTTGGAAATACCTCCTCCATTCCAAATACAGATGCAACTAAGTCACTTGTTGATTGGATAATTCAAGAGTTGAAAGATGGAGAAGACGTGGAGCTTGGAATTGGATGGGATAGCGGTGGTGGTCACTGGGTTGATGTTGTGGCCGGCGGGAAAGTACAGGGTGTTCCATGGTTGGCGTGGGTTCATGATGCAAATCAGGGATTTGATGGCAAGGGCACTGCAACAACCGACGATGATACTACCAAAGCTAATGGAGGAACCTCTGCTGCAAGTGGTGGCGTTGGCTGGTCCTACATTATTAACAACAAGATGGTTAGTGTCGTTGGCACTGACACTTCAAAGGGAACAATTGATCTTGCATTTTCTGAGTCGAAGAAGGAAGCTCCGCCTGTAGGTTTTAACGAGAACAATAAATTACCTACAGATTATAGTTTATCACAGAATTATCCAAATCCATTTAATCCTACTACTGTAATTGTGTATTCTCTTCCTACGTCCGGTATAGTGAAGCTGTTTGTGTATGACGTTCTTGGTAACGTTGTTGCTGAACTGGTTAACAGTGTTCAACAAGCAGGTGAATACAACATTGAATTTGATGCACAGAATTTATCAAGCGGAGTATATTTCTATAAGATGGAAGTTGGAAATTTCAGTAAGACTAAAAAACTCATTTTGATGAAATAATAATAAACTATTAAGTGGTTAGATCTGTAGAATTAATATTCTTGCTGGGTTGGTTATCTCAAACGTAGCCAGCCCTCCTCAAAAATTCTTTTAACTTTTTCACGAATTTCTTCATTCACTTGAGAGGCGGCTAAGGCTGTTTTATTAAACTTATAAAAATCTTTTATTCCAAAACCAAAGACTTTGTTTATAAGCTTATACTCCTCAATAAGTGAAGTGTTAAACATTGGCGGATCATCGGAATTAATTGTAACCTTAATTCCTGCCTCCACCAATTCAGGCAATGAATGTTTCTCTATATTATCAAAAACGCCAAGGCACACATTACTTGAAGGACAAACCTCAAGTACTATAGCAGAGTTTCTTAAATAATCTATCAATTCCGGATCTTCAACAGCTCGAACTCCATGTCCTATCCGAATAGCATTTAAGTTGTTTATTGCTCCCCAAATACTCTCCGCTCCTGCTGTTTCACCTGCATGCGGAATCGCCACCAGCCTGGAGCCACGTACTAGATCGAAGGCTTTTTTGTGCCTTTCGGGAGGGAACCCTAGCTCCGGCCCCCCAAGTCCCAACGCAACAACTGATGGTGGATTATTTTCCACTAACCATTTTGCCGTAATCAAACCCTCCTCGGCTGTTACATTACGAGAGATATCGAAAATGAAATTACAGTAAACACCCAACTGCTCTTCTCCCCAGGCTCTTGCTCGCTCAAGTGCGCTCAATTGCTCAGCAAAGGTAATCCCCTTCTGAATATAATGAGTGTATGGGGTAAACGTTATTTCAGTGTATATAATGTTTTGTTCTTTTTGCCCCAATAAAAATTCTTTTGCTACAAGCTCAATGTCTTCTGCTGTTTTAATGCATTCACTTATCTTGAAATAGATTTTTAAGAAATGATCAAAGTTTGTGAAAGCATACCATTCCTTTAGTTTTTCTGGATCGGTATAGGGCAGCTCAATTCCGTTTTTCTCAGCTAGCTTAATAAGTATTTCAGGACGAACAGAACCCTCGAGGTGAACATGCAATTCAATCTTGGGCATTTGCTCAATAAACTTGCTTATGGAGTTGTTTTCTTCTTTAATCATTATCTCAAGCTTTTGAGTTGTAGAAATTTAAGAACTCCTCTTCTCCAAGTTCTGACAACATTTTTTGGTTTTCTACAAAATCCTGCCCGTATTTTAACCATCTTTTTGAAAAGGCTTTTAATTTTCTGCAGGGGTATTCCATACATTCGTGGCAGTGGGAAATTCCCTTATCAAGACAGCATAAATGAAAAGTTTTGCACTTCTCACATCTTTGAATGTTTATCTCTGCGCCGGGACAGGGTCTTTTCTCTCTCGTATAAACTGGACACCCCCCGCAGAAGCATCCGCATGCAGGAATTCTTCCAATATAAGTTTTTACTGCTGGCAAAATTACCCCCAAATTATTCGTGGAGTACTAATATATAAAAATAAACATGACACCAATGTGTCATGTTTAAAAGTTAATTGCAGGGAACTGTAATTAGTAAAGAAAAGTTAGCCCAGTGGTGAGCTCCCCTGATTGGTTGCCGCTGTTCCGACTCTGTTTGTTCTAACCACTCTGCTATAAAGCGAAAGTCTGCTATCAAACAAAAACTTTAACCAAAGTTTTACCCAGGATGTGTGATAAACAAGAGTGTCATAAAATTCAGGCGCTGCGGCCCGTACTTTTGGCAGGTTATTCCATGGAATTGATGGAAAATCATGATGCTCGTTATGATAACCAACATTCAGCGCTACAACGTTTATGGGACCATAATAACTATATGTTTCCTGAGGGGGTGCCGTTAAAAAGTGCTCCTGGATCCAACGTGCACCAAGTGGATGAAATCCTATGGAAAGGAAAAATGATAACACGAAGTATAAAAAGGAAGTCCAACCAAAGAAATATATTATAAGGAAATCGAAACCAAAAACTACAACCCAGTTAACAAAAGTCCATGGATCTGCAAATGGTATTTCATTTAATCTTGGTGGACGTAATGCCTGAAAAACGGGAAACATCATTTCCCAGAAGACTTTACCAATAACACTGCTGCCAATTAGTCTTGCTTCCCATTCACTTGCCAGGTCTGCATCAAGATAATAATCGCCCTGGAACGAGTGATGTTTTTGATGATACTTGCTGAATGATATGGAACTCGGCACGAAGTTAACAAGGTCAGACATCATCCCGGCAACTTTATTTAGAACTCTATTTTTAAAAATCAGATTGTGGGTCGCTTCATGTATAAGCACAAACATTGTATGGCTTGCGAAGGCTCCAATCAGATATGCAGTAATCAAAACCACCCACCATTGACTCTCCCGCAATAAATAAGCTAGCGATGTTTGCAAAACTATTATGAACAGTATTATTAAAAAGCTGTAGGGGTTTCTTCCTATTAACTTACGAATTTCGGGATGCGTTTTTAATATTTCTTTTGTTCGTTGTTTATGCGGTTCAGGGCTATCTGAAAAGACGAAATCCTTTTGTTTGCTCATTTTTCACATCTCTCAATTGTTTCCTAACATTAATAAGAACAATGCTTTTCTAGACTTGATTCCAAAGAAACATTTTAAGGTTTACGAAAAACTTTTTAATGCTTATTTTGTAATTGTGGAACATGACTTAGTCGTGAGGAAATTATGCGAAAAATATTCTGTATTAGTCTTTTTGTTCTAACCCTAAATATTTTTGGTCAGACTGAGGAATTGTCTATCACCTGGTATGGACAGTCATGTTTTGGACTTTTATACAATGGCACCAGCATTTTAATTGATCCTGGTTCTGCTGAATATCTCGATTATGATTTTCCAAAAACAAAATTTAATTATGGCTTTTCTACCCATAAGGCAAAGGATCATTTTGCTTTTAATAAAGTTGATGTAAAAAAAAAATATTTAGCCTGTGGAAATGAAAGCAAATTCATAGAGTTACCTGAAAGAGAAAAAAACATCTTTACTGAAAAAGTAATTGTTGATTCCGGAAAAAATGCAATTGAGATTTCCACATTTCCAGCTTATTGCGATGAGAAAAAGGGGAAGGCAAAGGGAGTTAACGGAATTATTTGTATTAGATTCGGTGACATACGAGTTGTTCATCTTGGAGATCTCGGGCATCTATTAGAAAATGACATGATTAATTCAATCGGCAGAGTAGACATACTAATGATACCTGTCGACAGTTATTATGTTTGGGGCCTGGATCATACCAAGGCTGTTACACGCCAACTAAATCCTGAAGTTATTATTCCAATGCATTACAAAACAGTTAGTGTTTCTGATGACTCATATCCCGAAGATATTGAAGAATATTCGATTATGTTTAAGTATGTTATAGAATACGAAGAAAACACCATTAGATTTACGAAAGAGGACTTTGGTCAGCACCAAAGATTAATTAAACTTGATTACTATGGAAATTAGCCTGGAGCTTAAAAATGAATCTTAAGAAAGTGAACGAAGAGAGAAAAAGACTTAATAATATGCTGGACGAGGCCGATCCATTTTTTGAGGCTTTTGGTTTTCTTGATGAAGGAGCCTATTCAAAAGGAGCTATTCCTAAGAAATATAAAGAGCTAACAGGTTTAGCTATCTCAGTTTTTTCCAAATGTGAGGAATGTATTTCCTATCACTTACAGAATTGTAAAGAAGCAGGTTGCTCAAAAAGAGAAGTTGTTGAAGCTATAAAAATGGCGGTTGTGGGGGGCGGGTCTGTAACCTTTCCCTGGGCTAGAAAAGCAATTGCAATAATAGAAACAATCGGTTTTAGTGATTAATTCGTTTTTATAATATTCGCTATGTTGCTGTAAAGCAAAAAAACTGAGACTTATAATCTTCTTCTTTGGCTGCTCAAATATCAGCCGGCAGTGTGGATCACTAACTTCAAATATACTTAGGAGTAGTTATGGCAAAGAAACAAAACCAAAATTTGTATATCATTTTAGCAATTTTATTACCCCCTGTCGCGATTTTTCTTAAAAAGGGTATCGGAAAAGACCTTATAATTAACATTATACTTTGTCTCTTTTTTTGGCTGCCCGGGATAATTCATGCGTTATGGGTAATAATAAAATAGAACTAGAATCTTGTTCAATTATCCCATAAATAAAAAAAACAACCAGGGAATTGTTACTGAAGTAGTAGCCAATTAGTTTGAAACAAATAATTTTAGGAATAACTGTATGAGCAGTTCATTAATAAGTAAAGCCTTTCAACTCTTTGGGAGTGAAGCTCCCGAACAAGCCTCCGCCTGGATGCAGGCAATTCAAGGTTTATCAGAAGCAAGTGCACTGGATGAAAAGACTCACGCTCTTGCTTATATTTCTGTACTTGCGGCACTCCGATTGGAGAGTGGAATACCTTATCATGTTATGCATGCTAAAAAAATAGGGGCATCACGTGAAGAGATTATTAGTGCTATATTGGTTGGACTCCCAGCGGCGGGAAATCAGGTTACAAGTTCATTACCCGCTGCGCTTCAAATTTATGATGAGTAATAAGTTGTATTGTAAGTGCGGTTTTTGCAAATTTAACATGCCCTGAAAAAGCAAAGTTTCTGTTCGTTCAATTTTTTAGTTTTATAAACTAGCGCATTTACCGAATTGATTTGGAAACCGAAATGGAACTGGCGAAAGTAATTGATCATTTTGAATGCAACTCAAAAGCTATTGCTGCATTATTGGGAAATATTTCCGATGAACAAGCTCGCTGGAAACCCGAGGGCAAATGGTCAATTCTCGAAATTGTTAACCATCTTTATGATGAGGAACGCGACGACTTTAAATTGCGTCTTACTCTCATTATCGAAGACCCAAGAGCGGCTTGGCCTCCAATCGATCCCCAAACATGGATAACGGAACGAAAATACAATGAGCGTGATCTTGCCGAATCTGTTCAGCGGTTCCTTAAGGAAAGGAAAGATTCTATTCTATGGTTGAAGTCATTGCACAATGTGCCCTGGAGCAACTCCAAAGAACATCCTACAGCTGGAACAATGACTGCGTCAAGACTACTTTACAGTTGGCTTGCTCATGATTATCTGCACATAAAACAAATAACCATTATGCTTTTTAATTACCTCCAAAAAGATGTAAGTCCAATATCTCTTAACTATGCAGGTGAATTATAAAATGAAAAAAATACTTGGTATAATTGGTTCGCCAAGAAGTTTTGGCAACTGCGAAATTCTTATAAAAGAAATCAGCAAACACATTCAAGAAGAACACGAATTATCTCTCTTACGTCTTTCTGATTTCGAATTAAAAAAATGCAATGGTTGTTATCAATGTCTTTTTGATGAAATGACTTGTAGCCTAAGTGACGATTTGTATCATTTGGTAAATGCACTAAGCAAAGCAGATGCGATAATGGCTGCTATACCAACATATTTTTTTAAGGCCAATTCCTCCTTGCATAGCCTTATGGATAGAGGATTAGCGCTCTACAGGGATGCAGATTATTTATGGAAAAAACCAGCCATTGGGATTGGCGTCTCGGGAATTGAAGGAAAAGAAGGAAGTACTCTTCTCGATATAGAAAGATTCTTTAAAATAATTCAAGCTGATGTTAAAGAAACGACCATAATGAACGGTCGTTTACCCGGCGATATTTTTCTTAACAAGAGCAATCTCAGTAAAGCAAAAGACCTTGCGAATCGTTTATTTTCCACTCCGGTTGAAAAAGAGTTCAGCTGCCCGTTATGCGGCGGCACTACTTTCAGGTTTCTCTCCAACGGTAAAGTTAAATGCATGTTATGCAGTAACGACGGTGATTTAGTAATTACCGATGACAACCTCCAACTTGAAATGGATCCGGTAGATAATGGCATTTTATTGAACAGGGAGGACGCAATGGAACACCTCGACTGGCTTAGAGAAATGAAAAATGATTATTTAGTTAAACGGGACGATTTAAAAAGTATTAAAAACGAGTATGTCGGTGATTGGAAGTGGATAAAGCCATTCAAGTATTAAACGGAACTCGTCTTTTAGAATAAAACAATTTTTCCTTGTAAAGCAGTTGAACATAAAGTAATTTGCTCGGGCTATAGCTGCTATTTGTCGGCAACTTATTTGGGGAACAAAAATGATTGAAGAGAGAGAAGAGAAAATAAAAATAAGAGTACCTGGAGCCGGAGAGGCTTATGGTATCAGCTGGTCCATTTTAAGGAAAAATTTTCTTGAACTATTACTCGTTATGGTTCTTCTTGGTGTATTGTCAATGCCTGGAGCTTATTACGGAAATCAATCTCAGCAGCTGCGTTTTGATTTTGTTTCTTACCTCTTTTCTCTTGCCTATATGTTTCTAATTTATCTGCCTGTTAATTATGGTGTTGCATACGCATACTTAAAGGCTGTAAAAGGGGAGAAAGTAAAAGCAACAGACATCTTCAAATCATTTGATAATTTTTGGAATGTTGTTCTTGGCAATCTTCTTACCGGTGCAATTATTGCCTTTGGGATTGTACTCTTTATTCTTCCCGGACTTTATTTCTTAAGCCGACTTCTTTTTGTGCCCTATTATTTGGTCGATAAAAAGATGGAAGCGATAGACGCCATTAAAACCAGCTGGGAAAATACAAAAGGATATTCTCCCAGGATATTCTCTATCCTGCTGCTTGGGATTCCTGTTGGTATTCTTGGATTACTTTGTCTTGGAGTTGGTGTAATTGTTTCTGTAATGCTGATAATGACAACAATAGCCTATTTCTATAATATTGTTGATCATAATCAAACCATAATTAATGAATCGAACATAGAGAACAATGGCTGAGAAAACCCCGGAATATTTGCGAAAAGAGTATACAGCACGAATAAATAAAGCCCTGGATTTTATTGATTCGAATATTGATAAAGAACTTTCGCTAGAGAAAATTGCTTCAGTGGCCCATTTCTCCAGATTTCACTTTCATAGAATATTCAGCTCATTCATGGGTGAAACGTTAAATCAGTTTATACAGAGAATCAGAATTGAAAAGGCCGGCAGTTATTTATTAACCTACCCTAACAAATCAATAACGGAAGTCGCCTTTGATTGCGGATTTACAAGCTCCGCTTCTTTTGCCAGATCCTTTAAGGAGGCTTATGGTTTAAGTGCAACCGAATGGCGAAACAAAAAATATGCTGACGGCAACATCAGTAAAATGGAAAGCAAGATTGGCAAAGAACATAGCAAGCGTAAACAAGTTATAGGTATTTCCTCCTCCTATATTGGCTTTGCCAATAATAATCAAACCTGGAGGTTAGAAATGAAAGATGCCAACGAAAAAAAAATTAAAGCAAATGTTAAAGTAGAAGAATTGCCCGAAACAACCGTAGCTTACATTCGTCATGTAGGTTCTTATGCTGGTAATGGTAAATTGTTTGAAGAGTTATTTACAAAACTATTTAAGTGGGCTGGGCCAAGAGGCCTGGTTAATTTTCCCGAAACACAAATCATTAATGTATATCATGATGATCCAAATATTACAGAGCAAGAGAAGCTTCGTCTAAGTTGCTGCATAACCGTTCCAGCTGAAACCGTAGTAGACGGTGAAATTGGAAAAATGAATATCAAAGGTGGAAAATACGCTATAGCTCATTTCGAAATTGACGTTGATCAATATACCGCAGCATGGACTTCAGTTTTTGCCGGGTGGCTGCCTGAAAGTGGTTTTGAACCTGCTGATGGTGTTTGTTTTGAGAGGTGTCTTAATAATCCCGATGAACATCCCGAGAAAAAACACATTGTTGACATTTGTGTTCCGGTTAAACCTGTCGGAGCTTAAAAGCTAATTATGAATGTTGATTTATAAATTTTGAATGGCGGAAATAATTTTAATTTCCGCTAATTTTTTATTATTTGATTGAATATTGATGAAAGATCAATGTATCCTAGTTTATTTGATAACTCGCCAATATTCTTTTTGAAATCGACATCTTCTTCGTTTAACAGGATTTTCTTTATGCCTGTCTTAAGAACGTCCGGATCATTATTCTTAACTACCAGGCCTGTTTCACCCTCTTTTATGAGTTCGGCCAATCCACCAACATCCGTTACAACAGAAGGTATTCTAAATCCGTAAGCCATCATCAATATTCCACTCTGGGTTGCAGAATTGTATGGTAAGCAGGTCATGTCAGCTGCTTTGAAAAATACTTCGACTTCCTCATTCGGGATAAACCTGTTTATCATTATTGTGTGTTCTTCAAGTTTTTCGTCAGCAATAAGTTTCCGGTATATATGTTCATCATCATAACATTCACCGACAATTAGCAGTGTTGTATCCGGCATCTCCTCTCTAAGCAGCTTAAAGGCTTTTATTAATTTGTCTAATCCCTTGTATGCTCTTATTAAACCAAAAAAGAGAATTACGTTATTGGTCTTTATTCCTAAATGTTCCCGCGCGCTAACCCTGGTAAACTTATTCAGATTGTAACAATCGAAGACTGACAAGGTCGTTTGAAAAATTCTCTTATTAGGGTGATTTGCTTCAATCTGCCTGGCAGTATATTTTGACTGGCAGATATAATAATCCGCCATATTAAGTGTAATTTTACTCGCAAGCTTATCAAACCACATGTTCTCATGTGAGATGTAGTTCTCTATTAAAAAGACAGTTCTGGTCTTAATGAGTCTCTTGATAAATGTCCCGATCGTCCAATAAGCAGGTCCAAAAAATGGCATCCACCAGACAAAAATGATCACATCGGGCTTCATTTTTCTTAGATGAATAATTGTCCTGAACCATGAGACCGGATTGATGGAATTTATCAGTCGCGTTATTTTGCTTTCATGCTTAAAAAATGTTGTGCCTGATTCATCGAACTGAGTTGTGCCCGGAAAAAATATTTTTGGATAAAGAAGTGTGAATGAAATAGTATTACAGTCGTAACCCAGCCGGTTAAGAGTCTCAAATAGGTGTGCCTCTACCAAAGACTGCCCACCTCTGTAAGGGTAGGCCGGACCTATAATTGTAATTTTACCTTTTGTGTGATCTTTCATTTGATATGGAAATAATTTGTTCTCATTCGTTAAATGTCATTGTAAATATAGTTAATAAGATTACAAAATCTATTTAACGATGAAATCAACTTCACACTATTAAACAGTCGGAGAAGATAACTTGTCTGATGAAAAGCAGGAAATTAATTTTTCTTTTGGGTTTCAACTTTATCAAAAAAAGACCGTAACTTTCTATCAGTTTCAAGTATGTGATTAATCCACCATTTATTTAAAAAAGTTAACAGTTCTACTGGTACTGTTTGGTCATTATTCAAGGCACCAAAACTTAATTTTGCAACTTTCTTAAGATAGCTTTCGTGTTGTTTTTTGTGAGTTGTGTAATCCGAATAGTTATACTGTATCATATATTTTTCTTCGGTCTCAAAGTGGTAAGAAGCATAGCTATTCAAGTCGTTTAAAGTGTCAATAATTATTTTTGAATTTACGTTCAACTCTTTTTTTTCAATCAGTGCATTAATCCATTCAAACAATTGTTTATGCTGGTCATCAATTTTTTTATTGCCAACGCTGTAAGTTTCTTTCCATTCAATGCTGTTCATGATTTTGTCTCGATTCATAAAAAATGTGATTAGATACAATAAAGGCTATACTTAGCATAAGATAAATATTCAACTAACTTAAAGCAACGCTCTTTTTGCCAGTAAAAAAATGATTATTCAAATAGTATCTCTGTAAACTCCCCTGGCCACAACATAGAAAAATCCTCTTTTGATAATCCGGATTCAACCCGTGCCTTTTTAAGATCGCGGATAGGAGCAGCCATACTTTCCCAGGCCTGAGGAAAACGACCGAAGTGAATAGCAATACTTTTTTGTGACTTTAGATCGAAATGCATTTTCACTGCTTCATCGGGTCGAACATGCATAGGACCTATTACATCATTTGGCTCATATGCTCCTATGGGAAGGAGTGATAAAACAACAGGTTGGAATCTTTTGGAAATCTCATTGATAAAATCGCCATATCCTGTATCGCCTGCAAAGTAAATATTTCCTTTTATTGTGCTTAAAACAAAACCTCCCCACAACGACTTATTTCTATCGTCAATCCACCTACCGGAAAAATGTTGAGCCGGGACAGAAAAGACCTCAAGGCTGGGGCTTACTTTTGAAGATTCCCACCAATCCAATTCAATAACATTCGTTATTCCTTCTCCCTCTAAAATATACTCATTACCAATTGGTACATAGAAGATTGAGTTAAATTTATTCTTTATTTTTACCAGTGTTGGAATATCCATATGATCATAATGATTGTGGCTTATAATAACAGCATCTATTTGCGGTAAGTCTTCGAAGTTAATACCAGGTACATGATGAGCCCTGGGGCCGATAAATGGCACGGGACTTATAAAATCACTCCAGACAGGATCTGTAAGAATATTCTTTCCGTGAGTTTGTATGAGGGTTGTGGAATGACCAATAAAGGTAATACGCAGTTTCGTACTGTCAACACTGCTTACCGGAGGAGGTCCTGCCTCCAGATCTCTAATTTTAATCCATCTACCTCTCTTTTCAAAGAGTAAAACAGGGAGTATTTTACCAAAGGTTGTTCTTGTAAATTTGCCGGTATTATAGAAAGTCTCTCCGTCAAAGTGATCAGATACCACACCCATGTAAAATTGATCAGAAGATGAACAGCCTGTAACTAACAATACCAACATTACTTTGAATAACAGCGAGAAACTCTTTCTGCTCATAAAACCTTTCATTTACCTTTTTTCGAAAGAATTTAGTCGGATATTGAACCTGAAGAAACCTCGACCATAACTTCGTTTCTTCTCAGGAACCACGGCCAAAATGGTGGATTGTATCTCGCGTATTCGGGTTCACCCGTAATTTTTACATCTGTCTTTGCAACCTCTTCCAGAAGTAGAGTTTCGTTCTCACGATAGTTTTCCTCGCTCCATGTACCGGAGTATTTTCTTACTGCCATCAATCTTTCTGGTATTTCCCTAATTGTAATGCGCTCATCCTTTGGAGCCGGAACAGTTTCCATGGTATAACTAACCGGCATTACAAAACTGACAACAAATTTGCCTTCGCTATCCGATTGTGCTGACTGTCTTACAGGTGCGGTCATAGCAATCTCTTCACCCTTATTTTCAGAATCCATCTGACGTACAGGGGCTGTCATTTCAATTGCTTCCTGTTTAATATTATTACCAGAGATAAACTTAAAGAGTATATCAAAAGCCTTGTTCCCGGCCTCTTCAAGATTACTTTCAACTTCTGTTTCGGCGATAATAAAAGAAGAGTATTTTCTTATCTCAAATTCTTCATATTCTTTTACTACCTCATATTTTGGTTCTTCAATAGCCATAGTGTTAATCCTTGCAATTATTATTATGGCAGAAAAATAACCTGTCAATCTACTTGTTTTGGAATTCATCTTATAATTCTATGTTGTTAATATATTTAGTAGAGAGAACCACTTCTCTGCCCAAAAGGTTTCCAAGCGCAATGTGATATTAAAACATTCATAAAGTTATTTAATACAAACATCTAAGTTTGCTCTATAAACCTAAAATTAGAAGAGGATGTATTGATCCTCATTTTTATTGGAATGAAAAATTTCTCGCCATTGATGTTTTTATATGAGTTGATTAACCTGCCCATAGACAACTAATTATGTGAGTCCGCTCATCAGCAAGCAAGGGCTACCCATTCAGGATTTTGCCAGAGTTTCGCGAATTGACTTAATCATGCGGCCTGGTTCAAGCCGGCCATATATATACTCGCGATCTGTAAGCCTTGCGTATTGCTGCAGCCACTTTCGGAGGTTATTCTTTTCGCCAACCTCGCTCCAGTCACCAACTATAACAACCGGCAGACCCTCATACAGGTGGTCAAGCGAAGACGTTTTGGTAATAACGATGGCCCCGAGATAGAGTAATTCCCAGGTTCTATGGCAATCCAGCCCATTTCCTACTGTGCTAACAACAAATGGATATTGGGCATAGCGTCGCCAGATATTAATCTGCGAAAGACGTTTCCTCAGAAAATAGACATGATCGTATTTTCGAAGTGACGCAACGGCGCGGTGTCTTTCTTCCGAGGTAAGACTTACTTCCAGATCACAGAATACCTTTAAAGGCACCTGATCAATCGGTAAACGATCACCTCGAATGCGCCCGAGCTCCGCGACAATCTGAGCAGGGTTCGAACTGAAGTGAGGTGTGTGTAGATCAAGACCTATAGGGAAGGGCACAAACTTTTCATGCGGGTGTCCGTCATAGTTCTGAGTGTACCAGGCTACCAGCCAGGGACAATTAAGTAAGGCGTTTACGGTTGCTTTGGGGAGATCTGATGGTATCGATACATCACCATCCGTAGTAACCAAAGCGAATGGCTCCCTAATTGTCGGCAGTGCCCCACGAACGAAATTGTCCAGATCACACAGCTTCCCATCTCTCGACTGCGTACTCATACGCACCCACACCACTCCACTAGCGCCAGCATAGTGTTTATTGAAAAACAACTCCGTCTGGCAGGATTCAGTTTTTTCACACCAATAGGTATCGGAACCCTTGAAATCACAATACTGGCTTATGCCTTTTGACCAGAGATAAGGCGGATTGTATTCCTCCTTTGTCAACTCACCGGAAGGTGACAGCGGCCTACTAAATGCGCCGCGCAATCTGCTAAGAAACTTCATGTTTAGCCAATATAATTATTGAAATCAATCGTCATTTCGACTCTGTCAAAAATTGCTGACCTCCATTATTAAAAATGAATTGTTGAGAGTTGGGTCTCAGCCATTTTTCATGCTTCCCCAAATGATATGGCAAGGCAAGAAAAGTATTGTCTCGCAATGCAAATTAATATAAGACTTTAAAGTTTTATTGTAAATCACTACTTATGGAAGGAAATAAGGTTTTTCGGACATCACCCGGAGAGCTGAAAAGTAAAAGACCCATGGGCTTACGTTAACCATGAGTCCTATAGCGGAAAAGAACAGCCACACAGAAATATAATTTACTCGGATTGCTCTATGCTTTCTAGTCCAAATATGTCATATGGTTTTTCACTAAATGTTTCGTCAAATAAATACACTGTAAAAAATATGTAAACTACAAAACCTAATACAATTAGCAACTGGACTTTAGATGTTTTTTGAATATCCTGCTTTGACTTCACGTCGCATACTTCACCAGGACAGTATTGAGCTTTCTCCTTAAAAAACCACTTGTAGAAAATACATCCTATACAAATGCCGAAGGCTGTTTCAAAGAATAAGAATACCAGACATATGAGACATATAATACCTGTAATGGGGCTATATGCGTTTAACAACACCAGATGTATAAACATTGTTAGCGCTAATAGTACCCCGATAATCCAGGCAAATTTTTTCTGCGCGGCACCAACATATTCCGGCACTTGATTTCTTACAATTAAACGCCCCAATACTAAGGAAGGCGAATATTTGGGATTTATAAAAACACGAACTGAAATATCAGCAAGAAAAATTGTTACTGCATATTTAAGCAGTGTAAAATCGCCCGTAAAAATTACCGTTAAAATAGAGATAAACATTAGCAAAAAAAGCATGCCCGCAGCTGCTCTGATTTCTCTTTCGTTTAGTACAGGAATATTATACCCCTCTACGTCTTCTCCGAATTTTATATGTTTATTCATTGTACCTCCTCATTAATCAGATCTGTTATTGGATAAATTTTTGGTTGGAATGATTGACTAACCCCCTGCACGGTTTAGACCTTTCCCTTTTTAAACGCTCCTATAGACGATTCAAAACAGCAATTGTGCTGATTTTCTGAAAATCATATTTCAGCTTCAGGTTTCCTGGTTATTATAAAATATTCGTTAGCTGTATTGTTGGCTTTTTCGCTCTCAATAATTTCGAAACCTGATTCCAGAATTAAAGCTTTCAAATCAGTTGTTGATAAAAAGTTTACCTTCGGAATAATTCCCGTCTTACTCACAAACGAAAGGATGCTGCTAAACAGTGATTTTTGCTCTCCCAAACAAGGTGTTGAAGAGATGAATACTCCCCCCGGTTTTAATAATTCATTTATTCTTCTTAATACCATTTGAGTATTGTCAACCAAATGAAGAATATTAAAGCTGAGGATAACGTTAAACGATTCTTTCGCTAAGGATTCATCAAAGATTGTGGTATGTTTGAAAACTGTGTTTTCGTTTTTCTGTTCCCTGGCCTTTATCCTTGCACGATCAATCATTTTTGATGATATATCAACACCATAAACCTTTGCGACACTTTTTGCAATATCATTTGATATAGTTCCTGTTGCACATCCGTAATCCAAAACTACATCATCTTCATGCAAATGCTTCTTAATTTTTTCTATAGTCTTAAGATGACCCGGGCTAACTTTGCCGCTTCTGCCGTCATAGTTCTTTGCCGTTCTATCCCAAAATTTTTCTGACTTATGCATTCCCCAAAATCCTATTCCAGTGTTCAATGTTTTTGCGAACCCACATAGCCCGTAAGAACTACAACAAGCAGATTAAAGACTCTCAAAAGTGCCGGGCATATTTTATCTGAATTCATTTTTTCATCTTCTTTTTTCTTCAACTATTATGTTGCCCGCTTCTTTATAATTAAACCGTTATAACCACATTTCCCTTTTTATGTCCCTTGTCAACGTACTTGTATGCTTCGGCAATTTCTTCAAGTGGATATGTTCTGTCTAAAATCGGCTTAAGCTTACCTGTCAGGATAAGTTCTTTAATAAAGACCAAATCCTTCTTCTTCTCTTCCGATTTTCTTAACCCGGTAAAAGCAATTATCGCTCTTTTACTTCCCACTAACGAGGTATGTAACATTTGCAGCAGTATCGATAGACTGATATATGTTGTTAGAAATATTCCGTTTTTTGTAAGAGATTTTTTACTTTTCGAAAACGAACTCTTTCCTATCGTGTCGAATATAACATCATACTTTTTACTACTCCTGGTAAAATCTTCTTTCGTATAATCAATAACTTTATCAGCCCCAATAGCTACAACCAATTCCAGATTTGCAGTACTGCATACACCTGTTACCTCTGCTCCTAAAAATTTTGCTAATTGTACCGCGTATGTACCCACAGAACCTGATGCGCCGATGATAAGAATTTTGGTTTTATTCTTAACTTTTCCGTTGTCTCGTAAAAAAGGTAATGCTGTTAATGAACCTGCCGGTACAGCGGCGGCTTCCTCAAAAGACATGTTTTCTGGAATCATAATCATCGGGTGATCTTCCGGCAGGCAGAGATACTCTGCATGCGTACCCTGTTGCATATCACTAACACCAAAAACCTTGTCCCCTTTCTTGAATAATTTCACCTCATTTCCCACAGCCTCAATTTCTCCCGCAAATTCAGTTCCAAGAACAGGATTTTTTGGCTTTATAATGCCAGTCGCCATCCTGGCAAAAAATTGATCTCCCTTTCTAAAAATACTGTCAACCGCCGTTATTGTAGAAGCATTAATTTTGATAAGAACTTCATTCTCTTTTGGTATTGGTTTATCTACCTCTATCAGTTTAAGAACATCTGGTGAACCGTATTTTGTATATGATATTGCTTTCATGATATTTCTTTCTAAATTGTTTCTATAAGTAATTATAATTCTCCGAGCGTGTTAATCAATTTTTCACACCCGCCGTTATTGATATATTCAGTGTGATCATCAACTGATTCAAAATGCTTGTCAGCTATTTTTTCACACAGGATTTCGTAGTCAGTAACTTCATAAAATTTTTCTAATGCCTCCTCAGCTTCCTGATTATGCATGGTATACTTTTCCGTTCTAAGAAGGTTCTTTTTCCAGATTGCCGCACTTAAAGCACCGCAGGCGTTTCCGCTTAATCCAAGTCCACCGGCAAATCCCGCAGCCATAACCATTTCTTTTTCTGTTCCACCCATCTTTTTTATCACTTCGGAAGCACAACTAACACATTTATCGGGTAGTTCTGATTCGTTTATCCCCAGACTTTTTTCCGCTGTTTCAATTGCTTCCTCGGTCCACTCCTCTGCCAGATTAAAGCATCCTAAAAACTTTCCCGTGATAAAATATTTTGCCATACTCATTTTGCTGTCCCAGTCGCAGTCTGTTATATCGGAACATTCAATAGAGTTGGCTCTTTTCTGGAATGACTCCATCAGCAATTTTGTAGCTTCAATGGTTACGGCAATAGCCTTGTCAAGATTATCGAACCTGCGATAAGCTTCCGCACCCGCAGCCATCGAGGCGCCCCAAAGCATGCCGCACTGATATCCCAGTCTGTTTATTCCGCCAGCCAGTGGACCCAACGCCTGTTCCGCCCTTTCGTTGTGATTATCAAAAGCCCTGTTCAACAAATAACTGTAAGTGCTTGAGCAGGCACCAATTGTTCTAAAAAGTTTTTTAGTATCATTCTTTTGTTTTTTCATCTTTATACCTTTATTAATTCTATCAGCTTGCATAGCCGGTTATAAGTAAAAATAACAGGTCAAAAAATTCCATCAATTTCGATTTTTTCATTTCAGTATTCATCTCCTTTACTTCCGTGATTCTTAAAATATTTAGAAACATTTTTTCTTTTCTTCTCCGGGCTCATAACAAAAAACCTCTTCGAGGGGAAGATTAAAAACCAGGGCAATTTTAAAAGCAAGTTCAAGAGAGGGAGAATACTTGCCCTGTTCCATAGCTACAATTGTCTGCCTTGTTACTCCTGCTTTTTCAGCCAGCTGCTGCTGTGTCATCTCATCACTATTAAAACGAAGTTTTCTTATGTTATTATTTATACAGCACTTAGCCATCTTACACCCCTCTACGATAAAAATAGATCTTTGCCAACGCTTCAAAAGTACCGGAAAGAAAACCGGAGCCAATCAACATAAGAAACATTACGTAAAGCTCTGAACCGAAGGCTATAGCTCCCATGGTAAGAGCGAAACCCAGCACGAAAGACCAATGGGAAATTCTTGCCGCTTTCAGTTCGATCAGTTTATCCATTTCATCTTCCAGCATTTCCATATCCTCTTTTGTAATCACCTTGTTAATTATGGCGAAAATAATATGGATTATGATCTGAGCAATAATTGAGACCGGTATAAGAATTAAGAAAGCAGTTCCCCAAAATTGCAGATCATTAATGATATCCGGCTGCTCAACGATGTAATGATAATATATGTATAAGGAGTAAATACCCAGTATAACCCAGGAACCAATCAATGTAATGAGTGCTTGTTTTTCTTTTTGGCTGTACATTTTACCCTCTCGTGTATGCTATTGGTTACTAATTGTCAAATTTGACGTACAAAAAGTAATAAAGTTTTAACATGATGTCAAATAATTCATACATCTGGAGACATTTTTATTTTTTTTTCAATGAATTCTATTGGGATGAAATAAAAAGGCTCAAAAAGCTCTAAAATAAAAGAATTACTGTTTTTAAATATTTTTACAATTCTTTATGATTTCGGAAGGAACAAATGTTTTTTTAGAAAATAGTGTTAAATGGCAATTGCTACCTTGCCCTTGAAGTTTCCCTCTCCATAGCGACGAAACGCGTTAGCAGTCTCGGCAAGCGGATATATGCTGTCAATAACAGGTCTAAGCTTGCCTGATTCATACAATTTGCTTAAAAAATCAAGGTCTTCTCTGTTTGGTCTGTGTAAAAGGAGTCCCAATTTCTTTCCTGTTTGCTGATCTTTACTTCGAGAGAATAAATTTCCGAGGAGAAGAACAGAAAATATTGTTGGAACGGAACCCCCAACCAGCAGAAATTGCCCATCTGAAGTTAAGGATCGTTTATACTCAAAAAATGATCGGTGCGAAACGTTATCCAGTATCAGATCATATTGCTTACCGTTTTTCGTATAATCTTTCTTTTTATAATCAATAACATGATCAAAACCAATTGAGGTCATTTTTTGCAGTTTTTCTACACTGTCAACCCCGGTCATTTCAACATCGTACAATTTGGCTATCTGTACACCAAGAGTTCCAACACCCCCACCGGCGCCATTTATCAAAACCTTGTCATTCTTTTTGAGCTGTTTGTAATTCCGCAACCCCTGAAGCGCCAGAACACCTGCCTGTGGAATTGCTGCCGCATCTTCGAATGACATGTTCTTTGGCTTTCTTGCAAGTACTTCTGAGCGCACGCATACGTATTCAGCGAAACCACCAAAACCGCATCCGGAAATGTCACCGTACACCTCATCGCCAGGATTCAAATCATTTACCTCTCCCCCAGCGGCTTCTACAACGCCCGCAATATCACAGCCAAGAATATTATGGATTGGCTTAAAGAGGCTAACCATCCGTGTGAACAAAAACGGTTTGCCTATTAACATTCCATAGTCCCAATCGTTTATTGAGGCAGCAGCAACCTTAACAAGAACTTCATCCTCTTTGGGAACAGGTTTTGAGACTTCAGTTAGTTGTAAAACGTCAGGGGTTCCGTATTTATCGCAGGTAATTGCTTTCATAATAAATCCTTTACCAGTTAAATCTTATTTACTGACTATAAACTACAATTCTTTTTAAAAAAGAGAAATGTTATTTGAGCAACAACATCTTTTTCGAAATAGAGCTTTTGCCGGTTGTTTTAAATACTTCATCAGTGCTTACCCAAAAAACCGACCAATTATCATCGGGTGAAGGCTCAACTCCGGCTGCATAAAACAAGTATTTATTATCTGGGGAGATATAGGGATTCCCTTTGCCATTTTTATTGATCCTTTCATTTAGCGGCTCAGCAACGGACCAGCCCCCATTATCGTTTTTATAGCTGATATATAAATCCGGAACGGACTCAAATAATATATAGGACTCATCTGCAGAGATAAAGGGGGTGTCTTGTTGACTACCAATGTTTATTTCTTGCGGCAATTTTACTGCATCCTGAAATACTCCCTCAATTTGTTTTGAGTAGTAAATATTCAGATCAGAATAATTTGTATTGCCGCTATGGAAATACATTGTACCATCGGCTGTTAATGAAGGATGCGAAACCAGTTTGTTGCGCAAGTTTGGTATATCAACAAACACCGGATCGGTCCAATTACCATTTACTCTTTCTGAACGCCAAATATGCCAGGTGGTTGAAACGCCATCAACATTCACAGGGCGGGTAGAACTGAAATAAATATATTTACCGTCTGAGGTGAAGCTGGTTCCATGCTCGTTATAAGTTGTATTGAAAAATGCATCTTCAGGTTGAGACCACTCACCATTTTCTTTGTGACTTTTTTTTACATCAAACCGACTAAAGTTTTTGTCAGAAATTGTGAAGTAATACTCTTCCAGATCAGGAGAAAATATACCACTATGAATCAACATCCCATTTGGTACTAATTCAGTGTTGAAAGGAATTGGCCTATCGGTTGGCAGGATATCTGCAAAATATTCATTCGCTTGCGCCTGTAAATTGCAGTAGAACAAAAAGGATACAAATAATAACAAACTAGTTCTACAAATTTTTAATTGGTTTAAAAAGCCTGTGCTTTTTCTATGCGTCATTTATCCCCCCAAGGATTACACATTTAATGATTATTCATCATCGTGATAATTACAAAGAATTAGTTCAAAAACTATTTCCGTTCCCCAATCACCTCTGCAAGTATATCAAATAGAAAAACATCAAACAATCCTAATAAAAATCCGATAGTCTTCATGTTCTCGCAAAGTTGGTTTTCTAACTACTTAACTTTCAGTTTTATTGATATTAATTCCCGGGCGTTTTTTAAATTCTTTTTGCTGTTCATTACAAGGGTAAGTCCGCGGATTTTACCGTGTTTTTTTCCCTCCTTAAACATCTGTTTTAATTCATCCGTAAGCTTGCTTTCCATAATGAGAGGCTCGGCTTTGTCGCCAAAGTAAAAAGTTATTTTGAAGACATTTTTAAAAACTGAAAGCCAAAGAATAGTTTTCTTCTTTCTCGTTACTTTCATCAACCAGCTCTTACCGTCATTATAATATCTCCACTCTTCAGCAAATTCTGGATATTCTTCACGAATGTATTCGAAGAGAGACTCCCAAATTGTTTTGGTTTTGCCTATAAATGAAAAGATAATTTCTTCCGTGGGAATTTGTTCTTTGTCTTTTAGGATTGGTGTATCCATATATTCTCCTTACTAAAAAAGTTGTTATCACGCGAGGCAATTCCAATATAAGAGTCTGGGGTGTTAAAGTAAATAATAAAAGTTTAAAGAGCTGCACACATTATGGAATTATTGCATTGCTGAACCTTTCCGCCGAGGCGGATTGTTAAAAAGATAAATTGCTAAATGTCAGAAAAGGAGAAAAGCCAGCGGAAAGATATAATGTAAGGAACTGGATTAATTTCCCGGAAGAATTAGATTAAACTTTTTTAGCATTTTGGTCATTGAATGTTTTACACCCGGCGACAATGTATCCAGAAAATGATCCTGAGTGAGAAATTGAACTTCATTTGATAGTTCCGGATGTTTCTTTGCCATCTTAACAATAAACCTGAAGGCATTATACCTGACTGAGGGGCTCTTATTTATCTGTTCCCATAGGGTCATACAAATATCAAAAAGATGTCCTTCCTGCTCGTCATCTAATTCCATAATGTGCAGTATTTTTATCAGTTCCCGCTGATGACCATCCTTTTTCGCGGGAATTACTGAAAGAATCTTCTTGATATGCTTTTGCAGGCGGGTATCATTTTCTTTAATGCAGCTCCACAATAACCAGGCTGCGCGCCAGGAATATGGCTGGCTGTCACCAAGAGCCAGTTCAATAGCCTCTTCAAAAACTTCAGGATTCGCTTCCATAAAGGAGATCATTTGCTCCTTGTATGAAGTCATTATTATGTGTTCTAATTCTGTTTCCATTTGCCTTACTAAATTTATCTTTATTGTACGATCGATAAAGCGGACACCTAAAGATTATATTGGGATAGATATCCGTCCAAGGAAGGGACTGCCATTTTTCATCTTGAGGTTGCTTAAATACCTGAGGGCGTGACACCTCACATTAGGTTCTTACACCATCTAAAGGCTCTTTTGGATTATCAAATTAAGCCCCTTTTCAGAAGAGAAACCTTCCGTTCTGAAAGAGTCTTTCCTACCTCCCGAAAGCAAAATCAGTGGGGTGAGGAAAAGAATTTAAATCCTTTATGATTTTTTATTTCTCGGCAAAAATTATAATTAAGGCTAGTATTATCAATACGGCGGCAACTATAAACTTTCTATGCCGGTTAACTATTTCCTCACGAACCTCGTCAAGATATAATCCTTCTTCTCCGGTTTCCACTAACACGCCCTTCAGTTTCATTATTTTCAGAATAACGCTGTTCCGAATACCAAGACTTTTTAACGTCTTTCCGTTTTCCTTTGAAGTGGCGCCAGCTTCACGAAATGCTTTGATAATTTTTCTGCGCTTTTTAGCAACGATGATTGGTATAATTGGTTGAAACAAAATTTCTCCCATTGATTGCAGGCAATTAATTTGATAACTGCAATCAAATTAAGAGAAAAAAATGATATTGTCACATTAAAAATTGTGTAGGTGAATTTCTGAACTTATTCTTTTTTATAAGAAGGAAAGTGGTTTTTCAATATTGATTCCATTTCTTTCTTCCCGCTGGAAACGTCTTCTATTTCACTCCACAACTCCTCTGAGATAAGTTCTCTTAAAGGTTGTTCAAGCTTTGGTATTTTTTTAAAGACCTTTGCTAATTTTTTATCCCATACTTTATGGTATTTTACAAGATCGTCTGGATAAACTATTTTGCGTTTCGTTCCCTCATCTATTCCTCTGAAAGGTGTTGGAATATTAAGATACCCATAATCATCCGTTAACTGCTCTCCGGGCAATATATCTCTTATGGCAATTTCAAAGTCGTAAGCTGTTGTTAAGCAATTAGAGTTAAAACTATGATTTACATATCTGCCATTATCCCAGCAAAGCACAAAACTTCCCTGGTTATTCCTGAAAGTGTAAATGTCTAACAGGTTTTGATAAATAGGATCCATATTTTGAATTTCAAGAGGACTGAATTCTCTGTCAAGCTTGTCAAAAACCCAGGTAATTGTCCCGGCAGGAATAAATTCGGTAGCCACCACACCGTAGCCGATTTCGTTACTGATAAACTTTAACTCTGTTTTTGGAAAAATCATTTTCCCCTTCTTTCTCAATTAATTAGTGAAATAATTAAGTGTTGCCATACCAATGAACCAACCTCTTTCCGGTGATAAGAAAAAAAAGTCTGATAAATAATAATACTGCTCAAGACAAATGGTGTGGAAAATTACCCGGGCAAAAATACAAACTAAAATCAATTCTGCAAGCTAAAAAAAAATTATCCGTCATTGAGTGTGATTGCCCCGGTCCTACTCTCCAAATTACTTTCCCGCTCAATTTTGTATTTATCATTCTGGCTTAGACTAAAGACTTGTAATAAATAGTGTTAAGAAATGTTAAGAGTCGACACAATTGTTTTTTCCATGCGTCTACTTCACTAGATTTAATTCGAAAACTAAAAGAAATGAGGAAAACATGTATAAAACTCCATTATTACTTTTGTTAGTGTTATCTGTCTTTGCTTTTAAAACTAATGCACAAGAGAAAAAAATGAAACGACCCAAGGGTCCGACAATTACCTTTAACAATCTGGAAGAAGTGAAGAGCTACCTCACTGCTGAAGAAGAGAAGGGTATGTTCTCCGGTAATGTTTTGGCTATCAAAGATAGGGAGGTCGTTTTCGATCAATCTTTCGGCGAAGCCAACAAGGACTTTGGTGTAAAGAATAATCACGATACAAAAATCAATCTGGGCTCAGTTAATAAAATTTTTACAGCTACCGCCATTGCTCAATTAGTTGAGGTTGGCAAACTTGATCTTGATAAGTCTATCTCCGGTTATATTCCTGATTTCAAACACACAAGGGCGAATGATATTACAATCCGCCATCTACTTGATCACAAATCCGGCTTTGGTTTTTACTGGGAAAATGAAAAATTTCTAAACAATAGAACTGGGCTAAGAACCATAAAGGATTATATTAATTTCATTCAGGATGAGGATTTGACTTTTGAGCCTGGAACACAAACACAATATTCAAATTCCGCCTACGAAGTACTTGGATATATTGTTCAAACTGTTTCCGGGGAAGATTATTATGAGTATATCCAAAAACATATATATGACATTGTTGGTATGCCCAACACTGGCTGTTTCGAGCGTGATGTTGTAATCAGCAACCGTGCAGTTGCCTATTCGCGAATGAAGGTAGATGGATCCAAATCTGAAGGATTTACTCAGACAACCGAACATCAGCTCGCAATAAAAGGAACAGCTGCAGGTGGTGGGTATTCAACAACTGAAGATATGTCAAAATTTATTAGTGCCTTATTAGGTGGAAAACTTGTTAGCATGGAATATCTTCCAATCGCTAACAATTCTTTCTCCAGGAAGGACTCGGAATATATGCTTGGCGGCGGCGCGCCAGGTGTAAGTGCTTTCATTGGAGGAAATGTTGCGGATACATATCACGTAGTAGTTTTATGCAATTATGATCCCCCCACCGCTATGATGGTCGGAAAAGCAATTTCTGAACTGTTGAAATAAAAGCCACAGACCCGATGATATTGAGTTGTCGGGTTTTATTTTTCCTGATCACTTAATATTCCCCCAAAAGACACATTAGTGAAACAAAGATTATGTGTTTACACTTTATTTAAAATTAATTGTTAGTACAATGCTCGGTTTCTTAATATATTGGGGAAGAAAAAGGAAAGAAGGGCTTAGATATGAATTATACAGTAGACTACCTATCCGATAAAAAGATTGTCGGCATCAAAAATAAAGGCAGATTAAATTTTCAGATTGCAGAAAAGTATTCGAAGGAAGCCGTAAAACTTGCACATCAAAATGAGTGTACGAAATTTTTAATTGACCATATTGAAACGAATAAAGAAGGCGGGCTTAACAAACTGCATACAGATGTTGAGGAACTTAGGCAATTCGGGTTCCTGGAAACTGACCGTGTGGCGGTAGTAATCGCAACTCCGCTTGATGATTCTCTCCTGCCAGACCCGGAGAACCAAAGCAGCAGGAACTGTGTAATAAAGTATTTCTGCACGGATAACGTTCAGGAGGCTGTTCAGTGGCTTCTGGAGGTTGAGTAACCTTAATTTTGTAAATGTTGCTGTTTTTTTATTATAATTGTGTTATTAATTTACATGAATAATACACAGGGAATAAGATAATGGCTAAAGGTCAAAACGCTAAGAAAACCGTAAAGAAAGAGGCTACAAAAAGCACTAAAGAAAAAAAAGAAGCTAAAAGAAATAAAAAGAACGAAAAGAAAAGTCTGACGAAGTAAAGAGTTTCTGTAACTCTTTTTTTGACAGGACAGAAAATTGATTTAAAAAACGTTTTGTAGAGTAAACCGCCCGGCAATTTTATTTGTCGGGATTTACTCGTTTTTATTTGGTAAACCCCTTCGATTTTGAGTAGACAGCTATCTATTGTTTCACCTCCCCCCGGAAAACAATTCCATTGATTTATATCGTCAAAAGACAATTACAATAAGGCACATATTTCATTTAAAAAAATTTTGGCAGACAATTTTTTACAGTTTAATTGGAAATATTCCGGTTTTGCTCTAAAAGTCTTTTTCAAGGATATAAAATGCACCCTCTAATTAATATCAGCCAATAACAAATTCAATCGGGTAATCGTAAAGTATTTCTCCACCCAAAGGCGTTATGCGGTAAACATCCTCAAATCTTACTCCATACAAACCGGGTATAGCTAAAATGGTATGTCCGATTGTCACCGTCATATTTTCTTTAAGTCTTATAATCCGGTGTGGTGGAATAATAGTTGCGGCTGGTGTTTCTTCAAAACGAAGTCCTATACCATGTGATATTCCATTAAGGTGATACTCACCAAAACCATTCTCCTCACATACCTCTCTGCTTGCCTTATCAAGATCCAGGGATCTAATTCCGGGCTTTAGAATCTTCCTTACCCCCTCTTTCATTTGTAAATATGTCTGGTATAGTTTCTCCTGCTGCTCAGTTGGTTCGCCAACAACAAAAGTTCTTGCAAGATTCGCACAGTAACCCTTGTACTCAGGAGTCAGGTCAACCACTACAAGATCGCCTTGTTCTATTTTATTATGATCAACTTTTCCATGCACCCAGCAACTTCTTATTCCCGAGTTAATATGAATTGGAGTTGAGGTGCCTTCAGCGCCATTTTTCATCATCACGTACATGGCTTCAGTTGCCAGTTCATGCCCAGTAATGCCCGACTTTATTAGCTCTCTGATAGTTTCCATTCCTTTCGCTGCAATAGATTGTGACTTGCGCAAGGCTTCTATCTCATCAGGTTCTTTTACCATTCTCAACGCATCCATTACCGGATCGGATGAAACCAACTCAACCTGTTTATTAATTGTTCTGAAAAGATCTACAAGGAAGGCGGGTGTATGAAACCACATCTGCATACCTACTTTTGCTTTACCTTGTTCGGGATGCTGCATTCCAGGAGGCGGTCCGTTAAATATTTCCTGAAAGGTTTTTTTAACATCAGACATCTGTTCGCCAACATGTGAAAACACTTTTACGTTTTCTGATTTCAAGGCCGCCTTAAGTTCCGGTTCTTCAGATCTGAACGAGATAAATACCGGTTCACCCCCAGCGGGGATTATGGCTCTTGGCTGGGAACGTGTATCACCAAAGAAGTAACGATAATCATCATGATTCATTATCATTATCCCGATCATTCCCTCTTGCTTCATTAATTCCTGCGCACGATGTATACGATCGTAATTTATTTTCATTGCTGCACCTCCCTGGCTGGTATAACGTCTTAACACCAAATCCATTATATATAGTTTACATAAAAAAAGCGATCAGCCTTTAAGCTAACCGCTTTATCTGTAGCTGACCTCTCAACAAATCAGTTACATGTTAAATACTGCCATTAAATAAACCCATGTAGAGCATTCTTCGCCTTTTGTTTCTTTAAATATTTCGCCTGGCGAAAAGAGTGATGCTACAAGTTGTAAATTTAAATTCTTGTTGTAAACATAACCAACTGTAAGGTCTATTTCAGTACCAAAATCGCTGGATGCATTTCCACTTGCCAAAGTGTACTCGCTTTGCTCGATTTGAACAAGTGCTATGCTGCAGACCGAGCTTTTATTTCAAACCAAACTTGGTAACATGAACTATAAATTTAGAAATATTTTTCACTTTTGATTTTTCATTTCTCATTGTATCTACCATCTAAGTGTCTGGCTTCTAATAATCTATGAGCGTTCCTTGTCTTTCTTTGGCTTGTTTGTCCCACTCAGGAACTACGGTTTTTAATAGATTCTCTTTGTCCTTCTTTAACGCCTCCATATCCAAACCTGCAGCAATCTGTGCTTTTGTTTTTGATGAAATATCCGGCAGTTGTGGGGGATAAGCAACTCCATGTTTGATCAAGACAACAGCCAATTCTCTTCTTGCCTCTTCTGCTTTTTGAATTGATGTTCCAATCACTCTCATTGCTTCAGTAGGTGAATGGAAACCCATAGCGTTTGCAGCCGCAACCCAATCCCATCTCCATTGTGCATGACGAATAAGTGTTAGTGATTTTTTCATTTCACTTTCAGTAGCACCATTATCCCAGGCAACCTTAGCTTCAAGGTGAGCAGTTGCTAATGCACTTTCTGCCAAGTGACGTAACTCTTCCAACTTATCCTGCCTGTCATAAACATCTGCCATCAATGTTTCCTTTTCTTCCCTATGGCAAACCTGGCAGGAAGCAGCAACATTATTAAGCGGTGATTGAATATGATGATCAGTGAACTTGACGCCTCCCTCACTCTTGTAAGGCATGTGGCAATCAGCGCATGAAACACCACGTTTAGCGTGAACACCGGTCATGAATAATTCAAAATCAGGATGCTGTGCTTTAAGCATAGGCGCTCTGCTTAATTTGTGTGTCCAGTCTGAAAATTCAATATTGTCGTAATATTTTTCCATATCATCGGCAGTAAATCCGTTATCCCATGGGAATGTTAAATACGGAACACCGTCGTGACCTTTTTTATCAAAATAATATTCAACGTGACATTGCGCGCAAACTAATGATCTCATTTCCTGACGAGTGAAATCTTCCATCTTCTTGCCCTGTCTTGCAAATGCTTCTACAAGAGCCGGACGGGTAATCTTAAGATTCATAGTTTTGTTGTCGTGACAATCCTGGCAGCCGATAGGGTTTATAATTTCATGTCCCTTGTCAATCCACTTGCCTTCATAAAATTCAGAAATGCCCTGTTGTTCCATCAAGCGAGGAACGTCAGTACTTTTACAGCTCCAGCAGGTTGCCGGCATTGGACTATCATCAACGCCCCCCGTCCTCAGAGTGTTTCTGATATCTTTAACAGCATTTCCATGTCCTCTGCCTTGATTATAATCTTTACTAAAACCATAACCAGCCCACATAATAACCAGTTCTGGATATTTTTCAAGATAGTCAATCATTACAGATCCGCCATGTTTACTGGCAAAATCCGAATCAATCGTTTTTCTATAAGTCTCATATTCGCGTGGGAAATTTTCACCCCAAACTTCGTTACGTGGTTCGTTATCAGGAATTTCTTTTATCATTTGCATAGCGTAATTGCCTTCGCTTCTTCTTTCAATAATTGAAGAAGCCAACAAACCTATCAAGAATACTACCACAACTGTGGCGCCAAACAACAACCAATGCTTTTTACTTTGTCCTTCGTTTGAGCTCATTGATTTTCCTTTTAATTTGTTTTCTACTTTCCCTGGTAAACTATTTAAATACTTCTGTCATCCATTTGGGTACAACGGGAGACAATTTTGGAGTTCTTGCATAAGGCGTTGAAGTTAAACTATGAACCTTGCCATGAGGGGTTTCACGATGACAATCCCAACAATAAGTGCTTTCCTGCTCAATAGCTTTCCCTGAAACCGCGCGCAAGGAGATTGGATGAATCTGATTTTCGTGACACCGGATGCAGTTTTCCTGCACGGCTTTTTTCCCGGCATCTTTAATTCTTATCACCTGTGGTTCCAGGCGTAGCGTGAACATGGTTGCATGACGCAGTCCGTCGCTTGCCTTGAAATAGTATTTTTCAATTACATTTCCTTGCGGTACATGACAATCGTTGCAGCTTGCTACACGTCCATGGCTACTGCGCTCCCAGGTTGCATACTGGGGCGTCATAACATGACAATTGATACATGTCTCAGGATTATCAGATAAATATGAATAAGCATTCGATATATAGAATATATGAATGAGCAATCCGAATCCAACACCTAGAACAATAATAACCGGGACCTTCCATGTAGCGGGGGGAGTAATTTTGGAAAGGAATCCCTTAAATCCTTTCTTTTCGGTAATCTTATTCGCCATTCTTCACTCCTTTTTCAGCCTCTCTGTTTAATTTCTGAATATCATCTGAACTTCTGATATGACCTATTTTATCTTTTTGTTTGTAAAGTCTTAGGTATTCTTCTTTTGGTATATCATTCTGCCAATTACCGGATAGGATTGCATAGCCAATTATCGACACATATATTAATATGATTCCGTATACAACATGTATTTTAGAAAGCTTTTTCTTACCAGCCACTTTAAGAGTAAGGGTGTCATTAACGGGGCAGGCGTCTATACAGGCCATGCAAGTTGAACATTCATCGGATCTGACGGTAGTTAATTTATCGACCTTGATAAAAGAGGGACAGACCTTGCTACATTTAGAACAATCCGTACAGGTCTCAGAGTTTCTTTTAATTTTTGTCGGGCTTAACAAAGAAAGAATTCCAAGTAAAGCACCGTATGGACAGAGATAACGACACCAGAAATTCCTAATGAATATGGAAAGAACAAACAGAACCCCAATCACTATTAAAGCAAACTGAGAAATGTTCACAAAAAAGTAGTACATCTTCACATCTGAAATGACATTGTACTCGCCATCAAGGAAATATTTAAGCGCTGTCTCTGACATTTGGAAAAAAATGGATACAACAAAAAAACCTAACAGCAGGTATTTTAGACTTCGTAAAGGATAATCTAAAATTTTGGGAAGTTTAAATCTTCTCTTGAAAAGCTTCATATAGATTTTCTCGCCAAAGTCCCCTACCAGTTCGGATATGAACCCGATCGGGCACATCCAGCTGCAAAATGCTTTTCCAAAAACGAAAGAAACAGCGATAATTCCCAGGAAGATAAAAAAGCCGGCGGGATGAGCTGGGTGAATAACACCGCTAAGGATAAAATAGTATGCGCTCATCATGGCGCTAATTGGAAGGAAGCCCTCTGCCCCGGCGGGGCGTTCAAAAAATGATGACGTTCCCCCTGATTCCAGATAAGAAGCAAACAAGTAAAACTCTATTCCGATCCAAATACACATTAAGGCAAAGGCCGCCTGAACGTAAAAGCGGTATTTCTGGATCGGTTTCTCCTGATTTTTCACGATGTTCTTTTTTTCTGACATGATCTAATCA